>Ga0207904_1000025_pt1 | contig 166030 bp, 155 predicted proteins | sample MalvirmetaMSP118_FD_184232 | JGI IMG/M metagenome (GOLD analysis project Ga0207904, IMG submission 184232) | Marine viral communities from the Deep Pacific Ocean - MSP-118 (SPAdes) | ecosystem: Environmental > Aquatic > Marine > Oceanic | place: Pacific Ocean | collected 2011-05-30 | reverse complement strand
TCTACTGCCTTCATCAAGCCGATGTTGCCTTCCTGAATCAGATCCAGGAATTGCAGGCCGCGGTTGGTGTACTTTTTGGCGATGGAGATAACCAAACGTAAGTTGGCTTCTACCATTTCCTTTTTAGCGCGGCGGGCTTTGGCTTCACCGATGGACATGCGGCGGTTCACTTCCTTGATTTCGGGAATAGTGAGGCCGATCAGTTCCTGCAGTTGAACCATGCGACGTTGTGCACGCAGAACATCCGGACGCACGTTTTCCAAGCCTTGTGCATATGGCTTACCGGCCTTGATATGGCCATCCAGCCATTCCAGATCCACTTCGTTGCCGGGGAAGCTCCGGATGAAGTCTTTTCGTGGCATCTTGGCCAGCCGGATACAGCTGTTCATGATGTTACGCTCACTGCCGCGAATCGCCGTCAGGGTATCCCTGATTTCCGATTCCACCTGATTGAACAGGCGAGGCACTAGCTTAAAGGTAACAAAATTGTCCGCCAGTTTAGCCAGGGCGGTTTCAGCTCGTTTGGAATCGCGGCCATGTTTGGCAATGGCAGCTTCGGCTTTTTTGTATAGCGATTCCAGTTCGCCAAAACGCTCTTTAGCCAGCTCCGGATCAATCTCGTTGCTGGTATCGTCGTCGTCATCATCGTCGTCGTCACTGTCGTCGTCTTTCTTGTTGGCGTCATCATTGGCACTTGGCGCCACAATTGGAGTCGGTTGTGCGATTTCGTCTTCTTCAGAGATGAATCCGGCAATCACTTCGGAAAGTCGGCCTTCTTCCGCTTCGGTGACTCGGTTGTACTCACCTAATACGGTTTCGATACAGCCAGGCCAGTAGGCGAGGGCGTGCATGACTTGTCGAATGCCTTCTTCGATGCGTTTCGCAATGACGATTTCGCCTTCCCGGGTCAGCAGCTCCACGGTGCCCATTTCACGCATATACATACGTACTGGGTCGGTCGTGCGGCCGGGTTCGCTTTCCACCGATGCCAGGGCGGCAGCGGCTTCTTCAGCAGCGTCTTCGTCTGTGCTATTGGAATTTTCTCCCAGCAACAACTCATCGGTTTCCGGCGCCACTTCGTGTACCGGAATGCCCATGTCGTTAATCATACCAATGATATCTTCGATCTGATCCGGATCGGTGATGTCAGCGGGAAGGTGGTCGTTCACTTCCGCGTAGGTCAGGAAACCTTGTTCCTTTCCCTTAGTAATTAGTTGTTTTAGCTGGGACTTTTGCTGTTCTTTATCGGTCGTCATGAAATGCCCATTCCGTCTGGTGCGCGAAGAACGCGGCATTATACAGTTAACGGGTTGCTCTTACCACAAGCAGACCCACGAGTTTGTAGCGAGTTTGTAATGCGTGCTGAAAAACTACATTTTGAGGCCTCATGTGTTGGTTTGCCCACGATCCGGCGTTGCAGGTCCATAGGAAGGATTGAGTCGCTGGATATACGACTAATTGAGTCGCTGGATATACGACTAATTGGATAGCTCTTTCTGTAAGTGTAGTAGCTCTTTGAATCTTGATTTGTCTTTGACGCCATCGGCGATGATTTGATCCAAATCCTGCTCCACTTTTTGTAAATAAAGGCGACGAACTGCGTCGCTTAGCTCGGGCGTCTGCTCGTCGTTGGGCAGCAGGAATTCTTTTGCTGCCAGCCTGAAGACCGCTTCGCCGTCTTCGCGATTCTGCCAGTGGCCCAATATAGCCGCGGTCGACGCTTCCGGTTGCTGCCGGATAAAGTCGAACAGCTCCCACAAAATATCGATGCGGGGCAGGGTCAGTTCCCTTAAGTCTGCCGGCAGATCCATAGTTGCTGCCTGGCGCGGTGCATTCAGCAATAGGCGGATGGTCGAGTCCACCAGCGACGGATGATCATGCGCAGAACGCGACGTGGCATCCGATGTCGGCCGTGGCAGCTTCTTGCGCTGCTTGGGCTTGGCGGGCCGCGCCTCGTTTTGGGCGTCGGAATAGTAGGCTTCATTATGATCTGAGCTACTGCTTACCGGGTACTCTTCGGTATATGGGGGGGGAGCGTCATAATTCAAGGCCGGTGGCGCGGCAGGCGGCTCATGTGCAGGCCGTGGAGCAGGTTCGGCCGGCGCCAGTTGCAGCTCTTCAAGTTGAGTAATACGCCGTAATTCTTTGAGCATGAGCTGTTGAAAGACGCCGTTCGGGAGCTGCTCGATAAAAGGTTTGGCCAAGCTGGCAAGGCGGGCGCGACCATCCAGTGTGCTGGTGTTTAGGTCGTCACTCAGGTGCGCGAAAAAGTATTCGGACAGCGGGGTTGCTTCATCCAGGAGCCCCTCAAAGTAGTCTTTACCGTGTTTGCGCACCAGGGTGTCGGGATCTTCGCCCTCTGCCAGCAGTAAAACCCGCATCTGGCGCCCGTCTTTGGCGCAGGGCAGGGCATTCTCAAGCGCGCGCCAGGCGGCTTTACGGCCCGCTTCGTCACCGTCAAAGCAAAACACCAGTTGGTCGCTGTGGCGGAACAATTTTTCAATGTGGTCGCGGCTGGTCGCGGTTCCCAGGGTGGCGACGGCATAGGGAATGCCGAATTGCGCCAACGCAATAACATCCATATAGCCTTCCACAATCACGAAGCGCCGGATCTTGTTGCTGGCCTGCTTGGCTTCGTAGAGCCCGTATAGCTCGCGCCCTTTATGGAAGACAGGGGTTTCCGGTGAGTTAAGGTACTTGGGTTTGTCGTCACCGAGCACCCGCCCGCCAAACGCGATTACCCGCCCGCGGCTGTCGCGGATAGGAAATATAACCCGGTCACGAAAGCGGTCGTAACGATGTCCTTTATCGTTTTCAACGGCCAGCCCGGATTGCATCAGCTGGTTAAGTTTGGTGTCATCTTTGCCCAGCTGGTTAATCAGGTTGTCCCAGCCGTGGGGCGCATATCCGACCCGGAATTGTTTGGCGGTTTGCCCGCTCAGGCCCCGGCTTTTCAGATAGTTTACCGGGCGGTCTTTGGTTTGGGGGTTGCGCAGCTGCTGTTCATAGAACGCGGTTGCGGCTTCCAATACGTTGTATAAAGGCTGATAGTCCTGCCGTGGCTTGAAGTTGTCGTCACGGGGGATTTCCAGGCCCAGGGTACGGCAGAGGGTTTCCAGGGCTTCTATGAAGCTGAGCCGGGTGTATTCCATCAAAAAGCCGACGGCGTTCCCGCTGGCTCCGCAACCGAAACAGTAATAAAACTGCTTGTCCGGGCTGACGGTAAAAGAGGGGGTTTTTTCCTGGTGAAAAGGGCAGCAGGCGGAGTAGTTTTTGCCAGTGCGTTTTAGGTGCACATAGCTATCGATGAGCTCCACCAGATCGGTTCTGGACAGAACATCATCGATAAAACTTTCCGGGATCCGGCCAGACATGGGCGATTTATCCGAGTAGTGCTTTAACCTTTTTACTGACTTCGCCCATATCGGCGCGACCCTGTACTTGCGGTTTTACGATCGCCATGACCTGGCCCATGTCCTTCATGCCCTGGGCGCCGGTTTCGCTGATGGCCGCCTGAACGATGGCTTCGACCTCGGCTTCGCCCATTGCTTGGGGCAGGAATTCTTTCAGTACTTCGATTTCGGCCAGTTCGATCCGGGCCAGGTCGTCGCGGTTTCCTTGGGTAAACTGTTCGACAGAATCTTTGCGCTGTTTGACCATTTTATCCAATATCGCGAGTACGCGGGTGTCATCCAGCTCAATGCGTTCATCCACTTCGATTTGTTTAAGCGCCGAGGTTGCCAGGCGCAGAGTGGATAAGCGGGGTTTGTCTTTGGCGCGCATGGCATCTTTCACTGCGGCGTTCAGTTTGGCTTTTATCTCTGACATGGTGCTTTCCCTAATCTTGAATGGTCTTTTTGCTGCAAACAACAATACGCCGGAACGGGTAGGCCCGCCGGCGTTTTGTGTAAGGTGTTTGCTGTGTTACTAAGTGCTTGCTAGTACAGGCGCTTGCGGCGGATCTGTTCGCGGGACACTTTTTTAGCGTGACGCTTAACGGCAGCGGCTTGCTTACGCTTACGAACCTGAGTGGGTTTTTCGTAAAACTCGCGGCGACGAACTTCAGCCAGTACACCGGCTTTTTCGCATGAACGCTTGAAGCGACGCAGTGCTACGTCGAATGGCTCGTTTTCTTTTACCTTAACGTTAGGCATTAACAAATCACCTTACTTGTGAATTCTGTTTGCGTATTAAATATAGACGCCACTGGGAGCTGACTATAAACCAATTTGTATACGAATAATCTCGTGTATGACGGAAGCTGAGAGGGGTTATCCTGGAGGCTCTGGTCATAAGGGTGCCGCATTTTAATGGCATTGATCCTGAATTGCAAAGCCTGTTATGGCTTTAATCCCGGAAATGGCCGTCGATTTCAGCCACAACTAGGGGTAAACTGCCTTTCGTCTGCAGCATTCCATTCCCTAATTGAGATAGACCGGATTAAATTTTGCGTATCCTTGGTATTGAAACTTCCTGTGATGAAACCGGCGTAGCCCTGTACGACAGTGACTGCGGAATCGTGGCTGATGCCTTATACAGCCAGATTGAGCTGCACGCAGAGTACGGTGGAGTGGTTCCGGAGCTGGCGTCGCGGGATCATGTGCGTAAATTGATTCCTTTAATAAAGGAAGTAATGGCGAAGGCCGGATCGCAGCCCGCTGACCTGGATGCTATTGCCTATACTGCCGGGCCCGGTTTGGTGGGTGCGCTAATGGTGGGCGCTTCCGTTGCCAAAAGCCTGGCCTACGCCTGGGGGATTCCGGCGCTGTCGGTGCACCACATGGAAGGCCATCTGTTGGCGCCGCTGTTGGAAGATCCAGCCCCCCAGGCGCCGTTTGTTGCGTTACTGGTGAGCGGCGGGCATACCCAGTTGGTGAATGTGGCGTCCATTGGCCAGTATCAGATTCTGGGTGAATCGCTGGATGACGCCGCCGGCGAAGCATTCGATAAAACCGCTAAGATGCTGGGTTTGGGCTACCCCGGCGGTCCCAACGTGGCCAAAGCCGCGCAGCAGGGCAATGCGTCGCGGTTTCGGTTTCCCCGTCCCATGGTGGACCGGCCCGGGTTGGATTTCAGTTTTAGCGGGTTGAAAACCTTCACCTTGAACACCCGTAACAAGTGCGCTGAAGCGGACGCCGGTTTGACCCCGGAGGACGTGGCTGATATCGCCTGGGCATTTCAGGATGCGGTGGTTGATACCCTGACGATTAAGTGTAAGCGCGCCCTGAAACAAACCGGCAGCAAGCAATTGGTGGTGGCCGGAGGCGTCAGTGCTAATTTGTTGCTACGGGAAAAGCTGGCTGACATGGTCGCGAAGCTGGGGGCGCAGGTGTTTTATCCTCAATTGCGTTTTTGCACGGATAATGGCGCGATGATCGCGTTCGCGGGTTATCAACGCATGCTGGCCGGGCAGGAAGCGGACCTGAAAGTGAAGGTGAGGGCGCGCTGGCCTATGACTGAGCTATAAAGCCCGCTGCATATCAGCCTGATTCAGTGCGTTTTATCAATCGGGTTTTGAAGGGGGGCGGGGCTCGCCGGGGTTCCGAATCGCTGCTCCTGCCCTTTGAACAATTGCATGATGTTGTGCCGGTGGCGAAACAGCAGCATTAATGAAAGCACCAGGACCGGATGAAACAATTCCGGCTTTAGCAGCAACACGATTATGGGTGCCAATAGGAAGCTGGTGACGGAAGCCATTGAGCTAATACGGGTGCTGGCAGCCACTAATAGCCAAATTCCGATGACTACCAGGGTGGAGGGCCAATGCAGGAAAACCATGACGCCCAGGGCGGTAGCGACACCTTTACCCCCGCGAAAATCGAAATAGACCGGATACAGATGGCCGAGAAAGGCGCAGAAGCCACAAAATGCGGCAATACTTTCCGGTGCTCCAACCTGGCGGGCAACCCAAACCGGAACCATCCCTTTTGCCACATCGCCTGATAACGTGATCGCCGCCGCGAACTTGTTGCCGACCCGCAGCACGTTGGTTGCGCCGGGGTTGTGTGACCCGGTTGAGCGCGGATCTGGAAAGCCAAATAGGCGACAGACCAGGATAGCGCTGGATACAGAGCCCAACAGGTATGAAAATACCCAAAGAACGATGGCGAGATGGCTTTCCAAAACAGGCTCCGGAGAGTTCGTAATTGTTCGATTGTTTCATTAGTGAATGTGTTGGGCAAGGGTTGGGGCGACAAATGGTGACGGCGTTCGCCGGACAACATTGTAACCGGCGCCGGGTCTTGGTAGATTCCACCGGACATCCATTATTTAGGCTGCTGTCATGGACATCGTGTTTGTTCGGGAACTGAAAATCCAAACTGTAATAGGTATTTTCGACTGGGAGCGAGCCATCAGGCAGACCGTGGTGCTGGACCTTGAAATGGCGTCGGATATCGCTAAAGCAGGGCGGAATGACAATATTGATGATGCGCTGAATTATAAGTCGGTGTCGGATCGGATTACGGCGTTTGTGGAAGCAAGCCAATTCCAACTGGTGGAAACCATGGCAGAAAAAATAGCGGCTCTGGTCATGGACGAGTTTTCGGTTCCCTGGGTAAGGTTGCGACTCGGCAAGCCCGGCGCTTTGCCGAATGCGCGCGACGTAGGGGTGATCATCGAGCGGGGAGCAAAGCCCTGATGGCCAGGGTCTACCTCGGATTGGGCAGCAATATTGATCGGCATAAGCATATACGGGCTGCACTTTCTGAGTTGCGGAACCGGTTTGGTGATTTGATTGTGTCGCCTGTGTACGAAAGCGAATCGATCGGTTTTAAAGGCAGCCCCTTTTTTAATCTGGTCGTGGGCATCGAAACACCATTAGCGGTGGGGGCATTGCAGCACTCCATCAAGGCAATCGAAGATCAGAACGGGCGTGTGCGCGGTGGCCCGAAATTCAGCCCACGCACTCTGGATATCGATATCCTGATCTACGATTCGCTGGTGGGCGAGCATGATGGCGTTCATCTGCCGCGGGATGAAATCCTTACCAATGCCTTTGTTTTGTGGCCGCTCAGCGATGTCGCTGCTGACGAGTTGCATCCACAATTGAAGCAAACCTATCGTGATTTATGGGCCGGCTATGATAAGTCCAAGCAAGCGTTGTGGCCGGTGCAATTAGCTGCCCCCTGATTTTCTGCGAGCGTATAGTGGCCCCGCCAACTTCTTATATAGATTCGGTCGAAACACCCCAATTGCCGGACCACCACGGCCTTGATTCACTTACACTGCCCCAAGTGTTGCAGCATTACCGTGTGCCCGCACTGAGCGTGGCGGTGATCCGCGATTTCCGGATTCATTGGGCGAAAGCCTATGGTGTTGCGGATAGGGTGTCGGCTGTTGCTGCTGAGACTGACACCCTATTCCAGGCCGCTTCCATCAGTAAACCGGTGGCGGCGATGTTGGTGATGAAAGCCATTCAGGATGACTATTTCGGATTGTATGACGATGTTTTCAGCGTACTGAAAAGCTGGTGCCCGGCGGAAACCACGTTTACCCGGACTGGTAAGGTGACACCGCTATCGCTGATGAGTCATACCTCCGGTTTGGGGGACGGTTATGGCTACCCCGGTTATCCTCCCGGTAGCGCGCTGCCTTCTTTGTTGCAGATACTGAATGGCGAGGCGCCTTGTAATGTCGGTGCAACGCGCTTTCATAGATCACCGATGAGTGCCTGGCAATATTCCGGTGCCGGTTATACGATTTTGCAGTTGTTACTGGAGGAGGTTTATCGGCAACCGTTTGCGACCCTATTACATCAGCAGGTATTGAGCCCGCTTAACATGACGCGCAGTGGATTCGATGATTCGGTTGCGCAGCAGCAAGAACAAAACCGGGCGCGGGGGCACGATATGGCCGGGCAAAGCATGCCTCACAAATGGCATCGGTATCCCGAGCAGGCGGCTGCCGGGCTTTGGACCACGGCATCGGATCTGGCGCAATTTATGATTGAATTGCAGCGATCATTGCACGGTCAGTCGAATCATGTGTTGTCGAAAAACACGATTCAGGCCATGGCAACACCGGTAGGGGTAGGGGACTACGCTGCGGGTTTCGCCATGGAGAAACAAGGTGACGGCTGGTATTTAACCCATCATGGTGACAACGTAGGATTTAAAGGCTGGATCTGCGGACACAAACAGAAAGGCTATGGCTGCGTTTTGTTGTGTAACGGCGATAACGGGGTCGGGGTTATTCGTGAAGTCACATCACGCATCCAGCGAGTGTATGAATGGGATTTACCCCGGCCCCGGGAGTAAGTGCCACCAACCCGGTTCGGGGTGGTACACTACAGACTTCTGCCACCGTCCACTGCAAGAATCTGCCCGGTCACGTATGGCGCATCGGCAACCAAAAATAAAATGGCTTTTGCGATGTCTTCCGGTGTACCGATTTCTTGCATGGGAATATCGTTCAGAATCTTTTGCCTGAGGTTTTCATCATCGCCACCGGCGTGCTCTGGCCAAAGAATGGCGCCCGGAGCAATGCCGTTTACCCGAACATCCGGCGCCAGCATTTTTGCCAACGAAAGGGTCATGGTGCGCAGTGCAGACTTTGCCATGGTGTAGGGAGTGTAATCCGTATCGGGTTTGTCCACCAAAGCATCGACAATATTTATCACACAACCTTTTTGCTGTTTTAATGCGGGCAGCAGTGCTTGAGTCAGAAAAAACGGTGCTTGAGCGTTGCTGGCAAACAAATCATTCCATTGTTGCACAGTGGTGTTTTCCAGGGTGGTGGGATAATAGGTAGAAGCGTTGTTCACCAGTACGTCCACCCGCTGCTTCCAGCTTTGGGCCTGCTGCGCCAAATGTTGCCACGAGTCGGGGTTGGCCAGATCCGCATGCAGCGCAATGCAGGAGTGCGGCCGGATCTGATTCAGGTCATCCCGTAATGATTTAGCCGCGTCTGCTGAATGGCGGTAGTGCAACACCACATCCATATTATTTGCATGCAGGTAGCGCGCAACGGTTGCGCCTATGCGCTTGGCTGAACCGGTAATGAGCGCCACTTTTTGATTACTGTTCATAGGGTCTGATTAATCCTGTACATAACTGTTTTTTATTTCTCGTATCGCATCAATGCGTTTTCTTCTGATCTCGATACCCAGAGTTTCCCCTTTAAAACCCAGGTTCACCAGCAAGCGAGGTTCCACTTGTTTCATTGCATTGGCGCAATCCTGTAAGTAGCCCGCTTGCGGATAGGCTCGTTGCTCAAAGCCGGTGCGGCCTTTTGCATCCGCTTCGCATGCCAGCAGGAACAGGGTGAGGGTTTCCGGGCGCCTTATGACATCAAGTGCTTCAAATAAACGCATGACCGTGGAAGGTTTAAGTTCGAACGCGCGATGACAGTGAGTGTGGTACTTGGCGACCAGTTTACTTAGGCGTTTCACCGGGTTGGGGGTGCGCAGTCGCTGACATACTTTTTCCGTTAGAAACTCGCTGATATCCTCGTGCCCCGGGTGGCTGGGCAACGTCTCTTCCGGTGTCAGACCTTTGCCCAGGTCGTGACACAGCAGGGAAAATAGAATCGCCGTACGGTCTGCTGCGTTTATTGCATGCTCCTGGATTAGATCGCAAGCGGCTTGCTGTGTCATCATCACGTGGATGCCGGTGTCGATTTCCGGATGGTGGCGGGGTGGTTGAGGCACGCCGAACAGGCGCGCGAGTTCCGGAAAGATCACCGTAAGCGCACCGCATTCGTATAGCACTTCAAAATAGCGCCAGGGGCTTTTTTCTGATAATGCTTTCTCGGTTTCAGTCCAGACCCGCTCCGGCGTTAGGTGTGCCAGCTCGCCGCTGCCGGAGATGGTGCCCATCAGTTGCAGCGTTTCTTGCGCTATTTCAAAGCCCTGACTATGAAAGCGTGCAAGAAAGCGGGCCACCCGTAAAACCCGTAACGGGTCTTCAATAAAAGCGTCAGACACATGGCGCAGTTTTTTATCCCGGATATCATTTTGTCCCTGATAGGGGTCGATAAGATTACCGGCGTCATCTTGAGCCATGGCATTGATGGTCAGATCACGTCGTGATAAATCCTGTTCCAGGGTAACGTCTGTGCCTGCGTAGCATTCAAAGCCGGTGTATCCGGCACCGCTTTTTCGTTCAGTACGGGCAAGGGCGTATTCCTCGTGGGTTTGTGGATGTAAAAACACGGGAAAGTCTTTGCCCACAGCTTGATAGCCCTGCTTCAGCAGGTCATCTGCAGAAGCGCCGACGACGACCCAATCCTGATCTTTAATCGGCAGATTCAATAGGCGGTCGCGTACAGCGCCGCCCACCAGATAAATTTCCATGGAAGTAATTTCAGTTCCTCTGTGTGACATTTTTCTTAAACCGGGAATTATTCGTTGACCGGCTCGAGAGACAACCCCTATAGTGTAAAGCTATGAACAGCCAAATCACAGCACCTAAACCATCCGCCTGTCGCGCAGCGAATAAACGCCGCGCGATGACCTGTGTCTGTCGCATTATGTGGCGGGCATGCGGTAACGTTGCGGGCAGGGGAGCAGGTTGGTGAGATAAGTTGTATCCCGGAGTTAAAAAGGCCGCAGCGTTTCGAAAGAACCTGCGGCCTTTTTCGTTTCTGACAGTAAAGCAATGACAAGGCCAGGGTTCACCCAACCGCTGCGATATTCGTAAGGAGGAAAAAAGGAGTGAATGTGTCATGTCGGTGCCAGCTGCCTACTTAGTCGTTATCTTGGTGTGGTCAACTACGCCTTTGGGTGTGCAATGGAGTTCGCAGGGTTTGTCCCCGGTTGCGGGTGCCTTGAGTCGGATGTTTCTGGCCGCATTGTTGGGCTGGACTGCCGCGCGGCTTTTGAAGGTGGCGGTACCCTGGCATCGGCAGGCTATTAAAATCTATGCGGTTTCTAATATCGGTTTGTTTGTCGGGCTGATTTGCGTGTACATCGGAGCAAGCTATATTAGCTCGGGCATGATCTCGGTGCTGTTCGGCTTATCACCGATCGCGTCGGCCATTCTGTCCCGTTATTTTTTGAGAGAGCCGCCGTTTTCGGTCAGCCGCTGGATGGCGGTGTTGTTGGGATTGTGTGGTTTGGTTATTAGCTTTAGCCAGAGCGTGATGCTCACCGGTAATAGCTATCTGGGCTTTCTGTTGGTGGGGTTTGGCATGTTGTGCTTTTCGATTAGCGGAATTTTGATTAAGCGCGAGCCCTTTGATATGCATCCGTTAGCGCAAACGGTAGGGTCGTTGACGTTGGCCACGCCGTTGTACGCCATCAGTGGTTTGTTTCTGGGTTTGGAAGTGGAATCGCTGACCCTGCGGACAGTTGCTGCGATTTTATATTTGACCGTATTCGGCTCGTTTATTGGCTTTTTTTGTTATTTTTATATTCTGAAGCATATGCGGGCGAGTTCAGTGGCTTTGGTGACGATGGTTACGCCGGTGCTGGCGATCAGTTTGGGGGTTTATTTTAACGGAGAAGCCGTCACTCCCAACCTGGTGATCGGTGCGCTTTTGATTTGTGCCTGCTTATTACTGTTTTACTGGGGGGACAAATTAGTTGCACGGGCGGCGGCGGTGGATACCCGTTCTGCTAATTTGGAAAAATAGAATAGACCGAGCCCGCCTCACCGGGTTCAGGAAATCAGAAGTTGTCGGGTCATGTGCTGTGAATTGGCCATGGCCTCGGCACCCCAATAGACGGCACGGATATGGTGGGCCAGCCGTTTCTCCGCTTCTTTTTGTTTGGCATATGGCAGGTCTATGCTGGCGATACCGATATAAAATACCAGCGTTGAAATGGCTTCTGCGACGAACATGCTGTTTGTGATAATGCGGTTGTAGCGTTTCGTCTCAACTTCAATGATGGCCGCTAACTGCTGATTGATCTGGTGCAGGCAGCGTTTAATGGCGCGACGTATGATGGGGGAGTTGCCGGTGGCTTCCCGTGTGAGTACACGAAACAGGGCGCCGTTCTCCCGAAAGTGAGACATGCAAACCGACACGCTTTTTTCGACCATTTCCTCACCCCGTCCCTCCAGTTTTTTTGTGTCTTCTAGAATCAATTGTAAGGCGGAGTCGGCCTGGGCCACCAATTCCAGTCCCAATAATTCCATATTATCAAAATGGCGGTAAAACGAGGCGGGGGCGATACCGGCTTCCTTTGCGACTTCACGTAAACTGAGGCTGGAAAAGCCTTTGTCTTGATTCATTTTCTTCAACGCTGCGGACATTATGTTGGCGCGGGTTTGTTGTTTTTGTTGTGCTCGGGACAAGGATTCGGTCATAGTAAACTTTCTTTAGGGTTAGATGAAGTTAAGTGTACAAGTGTTAGCTGAAAAATCAACCGTATAATCGGTGTTGTCCTACAGTCGGTTTAAGTCGACTGAATTAGCCAAAAGGCGGTCTCTTTTGACCATGAAGAATTGCAATTCTATATATTGAGTGTATATTGGCTAACACTTGTTTGCTGAAAAACGGATTTTTCACACGTTTTCTGTCGGGGTTGTGGGAGCGGCCGCGGCGGTTTGAAGGAATAATATGAGGACTGTCAACCGATTATCTAAAGAGCCGATGCGGCACGTGGATACCGCCTGGCTGCGCATGGACCGGCGCGAAAACCTGATGGTGATTAACGGGCTGCTGTTTTTTGATGAGCCCATGACCCAAGATGAATTCAAAGCGATTTTAACCGACCGATTGCTGGTGCAGCACAAGCGTTTCCGTCAGCGGCCAATACAGGAAGGCCCCCGATATTATTGGGAAGAGCTTGAAACCCTGGATATGGATTATCACCTAAGTACGCTTGAGTTGGTGCCCGGTAAACAGCAGGACGAAGCCTTAAGGCAAACCGTGAGTGCCATCGTGCCGCAACCGCTGTCCGCAGATAAACCCCTATGGCGATTTCACTTTTTGCCCGAGTATGAATCAGGCTGTGCGGTGCTGGTGAGGGTGCACCACAGCTATGCTGATGGTATCGCATTGATCTCTGTGCTGGATTCAATAGCCGATAAATCAGTCATGCACAGCTCTCCAGCCGCCCGTTTCAAAATGCCAGAACGAAAAGCGAAGTCCCGAAGCCTAATGCATCGGGCTCAATTCTGGGCCCAAAGCACCGCCTTTTACGCCGGGTTTGGTTCGCTTTGGTTTTTTGAAATGATGAAGGTCACCTTCGCCAAGCCCGACTCCAAAACCGCCTATAAGCGCAGTCTTTCTTCATTGAAGCACGTTGGTTGGGCGCCTTCTTTGGATGTTAAAGAAGTAAAGCAGGTTAGTAAGGCGATGGGCTGCACCGTGAACGATGTCATCCTGGGTTGTGTTGCGGGGAGTTTGCGGCGGTATCTGGAACGTATCGGTGAGCCTGTAGACGATGTCACGATCCGCACCACTGTACCGGTTAATCTGCGCCCCTTAAAAGATGCGTTGCAGTTGGGCAACCAATTTGGTTTGGTTTACCTGGATTTGCCAGTAGGCGAAATTTCTGCTGAGCGGCGTATTCGTGCAGTACGCAGCAATATGAAGAAACTGAAAAATGGCATGCAGGCGCAGATGAGTTTTAATGTTCTGGGAATGTTGGGCTACTTTCCGCATTGGATGGAAAATTGGGCATTGAATTTTTTTGCCAGCAAAGCCTCGGCGGTGATGACCAATGTGCCCGGACCTTCCGAGCCGGTTGTGTTGATGGGTAAAAAACTGTCCAAGCCCATGTTTTGGGTGCCCCAGTCCGGCGGGATTGGTTTGGGCGTCAGTATTTTAAGTTACGACAAGAAAGTGGAGTTTGGTTTTGTCGCGGATGCGGCGATTGTACCAAACCCTAAAGCCATGATTGATGATTTTATGGAAGAGTTTTCATTGATCAAAGCGGAGATGTTGGGAGCAGCTGCGTGTGTGGATTCGATGTCGGAAGTGTAAACGTTTTTATGTTGTTGTGTTTTAACGGTTGTAATTTATATCTAGGGAAAGGTTGAGGTTTTTGTTATGGCTTATTTTATTACAGGTGCGACGGGTTTTATCGGACGATACTTGGTAGAAAATTTGTTGAAGCGTGAAGGTACGATTTACGTTTTGTGTCGGGAAGCTTCCTTGGAAAAAGTGAAAAAGCTGCGTGAAAAAGTCGCGGATCTGGATGCTCGGGTTGTTCCCATTATCGGTGATCTGACCTCACCGAATCTGGGGATAAGTGACGAGGATGTGAGTCGGTTGCGTGGGCAGATCGAGCATTTCTTCCATTTGGCCGCGGTCTATAATATGGCGGCACCGGAACAAGACCAGATCGATGCCAATATCCAGGGGACCGAGAATGCGATAGAAACGGCGGAGTTGTTGCAGGCGGGTATTTTTCATCATACCAGCTCCATCGCGGCTGCCGGTATGTATCCCGGAATTTTTCGCGAGGATATGTTTAAGGAAGCAGAGAACCTGGACGACCCTTACCTTCTGACTAAGCACGAATCCGAACGTCTGGTGCGGGAGACTTGTACGATACCCTATCGCATTTATCGTCCCGGTATGGTGGTCGGGCACTCGAAAACGGGAGAGATCGATAAAATCGATGGTCCTTATTATTTCTTTTCCCTGTTGAAAAAATTGCGTCAGTTGTTGCCCCCGTGGATGCCGGTGGTGGGGATCGAAGGAGGCCGTTTCAACTTGGTGCCAGTGGATTACGTGGCCGATGCTATGGATTATCTGGCGCACCAGAACGAGCTGGATGGAAAGTGTTTCCACCTGACCGACGAGACGCATTACAAAATCGGCGAGGTGTTAAATGTGTTCGCCAGGGCTGGGCATGCCCCCCAGATGACGATGCGAGTCGATACTCGTATGTTTGGTTTTATGCCTCCGTTCTTGCGTAAGACTCTGGGAACCTTACCCCCGGTGCGGCGAATTTCCAATACCATTCTGGAAGATCTGGGTATACCGGCTTCGGTTTTGAAATTTACCCGCTATCACACCAAGTTTGATAATCGCGAGGCCGTTGCCGCTTTGGAAGGGTCGGGAATAAAATGCCCGGACCTGAATGATTACGCCTGGCGCTTATGGGATTTCTGGGAACGTAATCTGGACCCGGAATTATTTATAGACCGAACACTGGAAGGCCGTATGCGGGGTAAAGTGGTGGTGGTTACCGGAGCGTCGTCGGGCATTGGCAAGGCAACGGCGATTAAGCTGGCAGAAGCCGGTGCCAAGGTTATTATGGCTGCGCGTAAACCCACCAAGCTGGAAAAAGCGAGGAAGGAAATCGAGTCAAAAGGCGGCGAGGTTTACGCCTACAGCGTCGATATCGCTAATCTGGAAGACTGTGATCGGTTTGCCAACCAGGTTCTGGACGATTTTGGTCAGGTCGATGTATTGGTTAATAACGCCGGCCGCTCTATTCGCCGCTCAATTAATTTATCCTACGATCGTTTCCACGACTTTGAGCGCACCATGCAATTGAACTATTTCGGATCTTTGCGTTTGATTATGAATTTCCTGCCGTCGATGGAAAAAAATCGCAGCGGGCATGTTATTAATATTTCTTCGATTGGTGCGTTAACCATGCCGGCCCGTTTCAGCGCGTATGTTGCGTCCAAATCGGCGTTGGACGCGTTTTCACGTTGTGCTGCTTCTGAATTTTCCGATTGCAACGTGCATTTTACAACCATCAATATGCCCTTGGTTCGCACGCCGATGATTGCTCCGACGAAATTCTACGATAATGTTCCGACTATTAGCCCGGAAGAGGCTGCGGATATGGTGAGCGAGGCGTTGATTTATCGCAGCAAGCGCATTGCCACCAAGCTGGGTGTATTCGGACAGGTGGTGCATGCCGTGGCACCGAAGTTTGCAGAAATCATCATCAATACCGGTTTCCGTATGTTTCCTGATTCGGCCGCTGCCCGGGGTAAGGGTGATGAAAAAGCCCCGGTCGTTTCACCTGAACAGGTGGCGTTTGCCTATTTGATGCGAGGCGTGCACTGGTAATTCAGTGTGTCAGGCTCAATCATATGAGCAGTAGAAAAAAGGCCTCGTTGAGAGGCCTTTTTGTTATTGGCGGGCGCCGCGATTAATAGAAACCGGGCAACTTGTCCTTGGTGCTGAGATGGAATACACCATGATCGAAGGCTAATGATTTACCGGTTTTATCTTTTACTTTGAATTCAAACGTGCCGCTAATCCAGCCCTCAGTTTCGCTTTCAATGACGACGACTCCGGTTTCCATCTGATCCGCTTTCAGTTTCGCTGGCTCTGATCTGACGCTTATTTTTTCCGGTTTATAACTGCCTGGCCCTTTATAATCAGAGATGACCATGCGGATTTCGGTATCGCCGTGCTTCGACACAAGCTGGACGGAATCAGAGAATAGCGAGGCTTTTTTCTGCCACCAGGCCAGTTCCGGAACCGCCATCAGATCTTTTTCATCCCAATTATCATTGAAGTAGATGTCACTGCGATCCTGGCGTAAATCGGTGATACTCAGGTGTTTAATCTTGGTTTTTTCCTGGTCTACAATGTCGGTGAACTGCTGGCGGGAATCAGGAATAGCCGTCTTTGCTACCACTTGTTCCGTTGGTTTTGGGGGCACCTTCATTTTTGCTGAATCCTGCTCGGAGTAAACCGTTGAAAAAGCAATTACCTTGGGCTCGGGTATGTCAGATTGTGCCACTTTAAAGGGTTGCGCTTCCCGCTGTTGAGGCTGGACCTTTTTGGTCGCTTTGGCTATTTTGGGGGGGGTATTCACTGCGGCAGTGGCGGCAGGTGCAGTCGTTTTTGCTACCGTGGTTGGTGCAGGTTTCGATTTCGTGATCACGGGAGCAGGAGCGGTTATGGTTGTTGCCGGCGCGGCTGCTTTCGTTAGGGCCTGTGGTTTGGGCTTTGTTGCTGATTGCGGTGTGGCTGCCGGTGTTGGTTTTTTTGAAGCGGGCGCCGTCTTTGCCACCGGGTCGGCGATGGGTTTCGGGGCATCCTTTGGCTTCGGCACCACCTTGGTGGGTGTAGTCGCCACCTTGGGGGTGGCAAGGGTCGCGGCAGCTAGGGTCACTGCAGTGGCGGCGGGTGCGACTGCCGAAGTCAGCTTGCGGGTGGTGGCTGGCGCGCTGTCGTTGCTGGCAACGGTGGAGCGGTTCACCCTTTTGTCGCGAACGAATTTGCAGGGCGAGGGCTTGCCCTGATTGCTGCACAGCCCTTCGCCATGAGCTTCATTGTATTCAAACGGGCCGGAGTAGCGTTGACCCAGTGCGCTCATCAGCTCGCCTTCGCCATGACGCATTCCGTCCACGAACTCCCCTTCATAATAACCGCCGGCGCTGTAATCTATGCGTCCAGTGCCATCCTGGTTTCCGGCTTTCCACTGACCGGAGTAGATGTCTCCGTTGGGGTAGAAGTATCGGCCTTTGCCGCTCGGTTTGCCTTTGCTGAAAGCGCCTTCGTACAAACCACCTGAAACGAACGTCAGTTTGCCGAAACCGTGGGGTTTGTCCTCTTTCCAGGTGCCCTCATAAAAGGTGCCGTCGGTAAAGGTTTGCTTACCTAAGCCTTCGTGCTTGCCATCCTTGAAGCTACCTTCGTAAACGGAGCCATTTGCGTAAATAAGCTTACCGCGGCCATTGGGGTGGTCGAGCAGCCAATTGCCTTCGTACTGGTCGCCATTTTTGTATTTCAGTTTGCCGAAACCGTGACGACGGCCTCGTTCGAAACGTCCCCAGTATTGTGAGCCGTCAGCGTAACTGAGGGTGCCGTATCCGTGGGGCTGACCCTTTTCCCAATCGCCTTCGTATCGGGCACCGTCCGTCCAAACGTGTTGTTTTAGCGGTGCTGTGCGGGGGGGTTTACCCGGTTCAGCTCCCGTGTCAGAGGGTTGTGCCAGTGTATCGAAAGAAGAACAAAGTAATAGCCCCCAAGCTACTGCGGCAACGTGTCTTATTTTCATTTTTTTATGCCTAATCTAGTGTTACTGCGGCCAGGTATGCCGTTGATAAAGGTGTCTGCACAGTCAATATCTAAAATCATTCCAAATTTAGCCATTACTTTCAATGAGTGAGTTGTAACCGTGCCTATACTGAAAGGTAAGCGTGACCATAGAAAGGATACAAAAAATGTGGTTTTTTAGGGTTGTTTGGATAGCAATATTGGCGTATCAGCAAGGCAAGACCAGACCCCGACCGACCTGTAGGGGGGCGCATCGGCGTTCCCGTAGGTATAGAAAGCGCCGCGAACAGGTCAAGGTGTTCTGGATTGTAGCGGGTTTAGTGGTGCTGCTAGAGCCGATGCTGCATTTTGCCGTTTCTGTGTCGCTGTTCACAACATTTCTGTCATTTATGTATCTCGATGAGGCCGGGTTTCAGGACGATCGTGGGCAATAAGAGATCGAAGTTACAAATTTGTGAACCGGGTAGTCAATCAAATTTACTCGTAGTGGGTGGTTACTTACCGTGCCAGAGCTGTCTGGCGGCCACAGGTTATAGAACAGTCGTGCTAATGAGGCAGATGGTCTAAGCAACCGCCGAAGTCCCTGATTAGATAGTCCATAATTTGATCAGATTGGTATTTCTAACGCTCAAGCTAAGAGGTCACAGGTGGCTGGAGTTCATATTTTGGGCGAGCACTTAGCTCGCCGGTTGACATTATTGGTGGTGGTGCTGTTGGCTGCGAGCAATGGCGCTGCGAATGGCGGTTGGGTGATCGACCGGGATGATCGCGGCGATAGTCCGTTGTTGAAAGATCGAAAATCAATCGCCATGACGGAGCAGGAGCAACAGCAGCGCTTAGCCAGCGCTTATAAGGCCGCTGTCGGTGCGGAGTATCGGAATATCCGGCAACATTGGTCAGCGCCGGAGACCAGTAATCAAACCCGCTGGGTGGCGTATTCGGACGATTATCAAGTTAAAAAGGTCGTCGATTTTAAATCAAACCAAATTGAAATCAGTATGGAAGGGGTGTTCAGCGGAGGCCGCCTGGATTTTGCTGCCATGAATAAAAAAGTGGGCAGTGAGCTGGAAAAAACGGTGGCGACCCGGCTCAAGGATGCGATAGAAAATGATCCTGTTCAAACTGCTATTAACCAGGTGTATGCAGATTTGGGCGCAGCGTCCGGTGCAGCCCAGTTGGAAACCAGCGAGCTGGTACTGAAAGAGCTGTTTCGCAGTGCGAATCCTTCTGCCGCTGAAATCCGTCGGGAGGCTGGCGCGTTAATGCGTAACGCATCGATCCGTTACCAGGCGCTGAATGCCAGTGTGGCCTCTGTACCGGTCAGCTTGGGCAAAAAGATGACTTATGTGATTCCAATGCCGGACAACCGAATACGGCGCAAAGTAATGGAGTTTCAGCCGGTAGTGCGGAGTAATGCGAAGCGGTTCGATTTGTCTGAAGATGTGGTGATGGCCATCATTCATACGGAAAGCCATTTCAATCCGTTGGCCCGCTCTCATGTGCCTGCGTTTGGCTTGATGCAGATTGTACCTTCCACCGCAGGACGGGACGCGACCCGCGAACTTTACCAAAAGCCTTCGCTGTTGAGCGCTCAGTATTTATATAACCCGAAAAAGAATATTGAAGTGGGTGCAGCCTATTTGCATGTGCTGTATTACGATTACTTGAAATCCATTAAGAACCCCCAAAGCCGGTTGTACTACACCATCGCTGCTTACAATGCCGGGGCGTCTAACGTTGCGAAAGCGTTTATCGGGAAAGCCAGCTTTACTGACGCTGTGGAAGTGGTTAATGGTATGACGCCGGATCAGGTATTACAGCGTTTGCTAAAGCAGGCTCCGCACAAGGAAACCCGTCAATATTTGGAAAAGGTACTTAAACGTCGGGCCTATTACGCCAAGATGTAACGGTGATTGTATGGCACAGGTTGGCAACTTCAAAACGCGCTTTGGTGGCGGTTTGGTTATGCTATTCACGGTGGTAGCCGTTGGCTGTGGTCAGTCGGACGTGGATATATTGGCGTCCAAGGTTGAACAGCAAAAGCGAACCATTCAGGCGGACATCAGCGCATTGCAGCATAGGGTCGATGTGTTGGATGGCCATCAGGGAATGCGTTTTGTGGTGACGGATTTCCAGGTCGCTATTGAGGATCAAATGTTTCAGCCGGTGTTGTCGGCCAGCGCCAATATCAACGTGCAGGGGCTGCAATTACCGGAGACGTTATACGTGGATGTAATGCTTCAAGTGGAAGTTGAAAAAGAAAATTTTAAGTCCACTGCGCGGCAAATTTATCCGGTCACCCGTGCCGGGGCTGACGTTGTTATGCGACAAGCGTTACCGGCACATGGTTTGACCCGGGAGCAGATTAAAATCACCCTGCAACCCGTTAACTGGTACGCAGGGCAATTGATTGCTGACACTCAGGTTGAGTACCAATGAAGTGCATAAAGCGGCCCGTCAGGCTGCTTTATGCAACACGATTTTATCCACTAGCGGGCGGAAGGATGCTTTTACGCCCAGATCCACCATGGTCCAATAGTGCCCACTGATAACCCGGTCAATATGCATGGTTTCAGGTGAAGGCTGGAAGGAGCCAATGTATTTCATGCCATCCCGTTTCATTTTTCCCATTACCCGGCGATGCAGATTGGACTGCGAAAAATCATAGGAGGCGTCGTTCGCGAACGGAGCCATTACGATATCGATCCACTCCCGGTAATAAGCGGCGTCGGGTTCTTTGCCGTTGGCCTGACGCACACCGATATTGAGTAAGTGCTGATCCAGGGTTTCTACGCGACCGTCCAGCGCATCGGCCACCAGACTGCGTAATTTGGCAATGGTCTCTTCCGGTATGCGTTTCACTGCGCCGAAATCATAGAGGATAATGCTGCCATCCGGCCGGAACGCGAAGTTGCCGGGATGCGGGTCGGAATGCACCGCATGTAAATCGTAGATTTGCTGGCCAAACGTTTCAAAGAGCCGGTAGCCGATCAAGTTGTTCATGTCCTGGCTGTAAGCCGGTTCCTTTACTTGCTGCAGCGAATCACCGGGTACATAGGTGAGCGTTAATACTGTTTCCGCGGAAAGGGATTCGATCAATTCCGGAATAATGACGTAAGGGTGATCCTTGTAGTATTCGGCAAAAAGATTCAGGTTCTCTCCTTCGTGCACATAGTCCAGCTCCTCATACAACATGCGGCGAATTTCTTCGAAGGTTTTGTCGATTACCTCGGCGCTGACTTTGACCAGGCCGGCAAGCTTAAGCGCCCGTTTCAGGTGCTTGAGGTCGGAGTCACAGGATTCTTTAACGCCGGGGTATTGAATTTTAACGACACACTCAACCCCTTCTTTGGTTAGCGCTTTGTGCACTTGTCCGATTGAGGCCGCGGCAAAAGGCGATTCGTCAAATTCCGCAAACAGGTTTTCCGGTGTATCACCGAGCGCCTTGATTAACTGGCGACGAATCATGGGGTAGGGCATGGGGGGAGATTCTTTCTGCAGTACTTCAAGCGCATTGGCCACTTCCTCAGGTAACAGGTCCTTAACCTGTGACGCAATTTGGCCCACTTTCATTACCGCGCCTTTCATTTCGCCCAATGTTTGGGCGATTTGTTTGCCGATGTCGGCGTACAGTTGTTCCTGGTCTTGCGCCTGAGACTGCTCGTCTTTAAATAATCCTTTCACTTTATGACTGGCGACATTTTTTGCAATGCTGGCTGACATACCTGCCAGTCTTAAAAAACGCTTTCCCGGTGTCGTTGCCTTAAAGCGTTTGTCTTCATTGTCCTTTGCCACAACTGTACAACCTCTGCAATTTAAATCCTGGGAGAATTCTTTAACTCTTTATAATAGGTTTGATTTGATCATTTTGCGTCAGAATCGTTCCTGGTAAAGAAAGCGACCTATGAAATAGTGTGGTTCACTCTACGGCACCTGCGGGGGTGCTGTAAACGCTCACTTTAAGGCGTTGAATTTAATGTTTAAAAACAAAAGTTTGATATACTGCGGGCAGGCGGGCTGAGACAGCTGCACCGCCGGTGGGGCAAATAGGCGAGTCAATCACCACAGAGTGAATTTATAGCGCCAGGCAGACGTTGATGAGGTGTTGCGAGCACCGGTTTAATCGGAAGTCCGCCAAATTGCAGTCATCATAATCCCAACAATAAATTAGTTACCCATATCTGCCCCCACCTAAAAGCAGCATCGATCCCGGTGTTGACTTATTGGCTGAGCCAAACAGGTTTAGCCGGACATTGTAACCGGAGAGGAACGATCCTCTCTGTTTAGGGAATTATGAGGCAGGGCTGAATGAGTATCCGGAATTATCTTAAGAATATTTTGGTTTCCAGAGAGACCGAAACCATCGTCGATAAAATACCAAAACCGGTTGGCAGTTTTGGCTACGATCCATGGGGCTATAATACCGACGCAGTCAAAATTGCCTTGAGCGTGATGCGCCCTGTGTTTGAGGATTACTTCAGGGTCGAAGCCTACGGATTGGAAAATATACCCGCTAACGGGCGTCTGTTGCTGATTGCAAATCACGGCGGGCAGCTCCCCATTGATGGCAGTTTAGTGGCTTATGCCCTGGCGACCAACCAGCATGCTCCCCGGGCCGTACGCGTGATGGTTGAACGCTGGTTACCGACATTGCCGTTTGTGGGCAATATCTTCAATGAAATGGGCGCGGTTATCGGTGATCCTGATAATTGCGCCAGAATGCTGCGACGGGAAGAGGCCATTATTGTTTTCCCGGAAGGGGTGCGGGGTTCCGGCAAACCCTGGAGTAAGCGCTATAAATTACAACGTTTTGGTCTGGGCTTTATGCATCTGGCAATTACAGAAAATACACCGATTGTGCCGGTGGGTGTGGTCGGATGTGAAGAAACGATGCCTACGCCTTTTCATTTTAAACGTCTCGCAAAGATCTTTGGCATGCCGTATTTACCCCTTACAACGCCGCTACCGCTACCCACCAAGGTGCGTTTGTATTTTGGCGAACCCATGCATTTTGAAGGCCCCATTAGCAATGAAGACGAGGTCGCAATTAAGGTTGAACGGGTGAAAGAAGAAATCAATAAGTTGATTGAAAAGGGCTTGCAGGCTCGAAAGGGGTGGTTCGAATGATTCACAAACATAAGCCTGAGATATTAGTGACCGGAGCAGGTGGATCCCTGGCGCAGTATGTTATTAACGAGCTAAAGCACCACTATCACATTGTGCTGGTCGATTTCCGGCGTAGGGTTCAGTTGGAAGAAGGGATGTCCAGTTACCGTGTGGAGTACAACAAGCGCGGTTTCGAAGATATTTTCCGCAAGCACAAGTTCGAGGCTGTCATTCATCTGGGGCGAATGGGGTTATACGAATCCACGCATCGTAACCGGTACAATCATAACGTTCTGGGTACGCAGCGGTTATTGGATCTGTGCCATAAATACGGGGTGAAACAGGTGGTGGTATTATCCACCTACTTTGTCTATGGGGCCAGTCCTTATAACCCCGCGTTGCTATCGGAAGAGGCACCGCTTAAGGCATCGGAATTGACCATGGATCTGGTCGATTCGGTAGAGCTGGAAAATCTGGCGAACATCTATCTTTGGAAATACCCTGAGCTTAACATCACTATTTTACGCCCGTGTAACATCACCGGTCCCGGAGTGTTGAATTCCCTGAGTTTGTTGTTATCCAGCAAAGTCGCCCCGGTGTTGATGGGGTTTTCTCCTATGATGCAATTCATTCATGTTGAAGATATGTCCCACGCGGTAGTGAAAGCCTTTAAGCAAAACAAGCCGGGCGTCTATAACGTTGCCACTGATGATTGGGTTAGCTATCAGGATGCAGTGGTACAATGTGGATGCCGGCGTTTGCCGATTCCTTCGGTGCCGGACGGGCTGCCGCGCATGATCAGTAAAAGAATGGATTGGAAAGGTTGGCCGCCTTACCTTGTGAATTACTATAAATATTCGGTGATTATTGACGGGGCGTTGTTTAACAAAACCTTCGGTTTTAAAACGACCCGCAGTCTGGACGACATTTTCTCTTATTATCGGGAGAAAAAAGAAATGGGTATTTTATAAGGCGAGAGCGTGTAAAAAAGGCAGCGATTAGGCTGCCTTTTTTATTTGGAGATCAGTGTATGCGTTTCCAATCCATGTCCGGGGTGAAATTCAGACGCTCATCCATATAGATATTGGCGTCCATTGCCAACAAGCGAACGTAGCGATCAAAATACAACAACTGTTTCAGCAGCAGGGCGAATTCGCGCGGAAAGTGAATGCCGTGGCGCTTACCGATACCTACCAGATCCATCATAACTTTATTGACCTCGTGTTCGCTGATGGAGGCCATGTCTCCGGCATTTAAATCCAGGTCCGGCATGACCCTGTCCATACTGGAGTAAAGCTTCTCTATGTCCTTGGCCAGTTTCTCCACATCGACTTCTTCGTCCGTCATGCCGATCCCCAGCATGGCCACCGCCATCTCGTCATAATCTTCCTGACCAATAGCCCAGATGAATTTGGAGACGGATTCCCAGGTGCTGGATTTGACCCGCCCGACAATGCCAAAGTCGATAAAGCCGATGCGTCCGTCCTTCAGCACCAGCAAGTTACCGGCATGGACGTCGGCGTGGAAGGATTCGCAAAACAGCAGGCTGGAAAACCAGGTGTTCATGGCGGTGATCAGTAAGGCTTCCGGGTTGGACGTAATGTGCCGGACGCTATCAAGATCCGTGAAAGGCACCCCGTAGAAACGCTCCATGGTCAGCACCCGCATTGTGGATGCCTGCTTAAAAACTTTCGGTGCGGTGGCCTGGGTGTTGCCGGTTTCTTCCAGGAACTTGTGGAAATCGTCGATATTAGCCGCTTCTTTATAGAAGTCGCACTCGGCCAGCATGCCTTTCTGGATTTCGTCCACGATGTCCGATAGCGACGCCATGGACAGGTTGGGAACAAAAAATTCCAGTACTTTGGCACTGACGAACAGGAAATTCAGATCAGTGAGCAGAATGTTTTCTACCCCCGGCTTTTGCACTTTGACTACCACGTCTTCACCGGTAACCAATTTGGCGGCGTAAACCTGGGCTATGGATGCGGACGCCAACGGCACCGGATCAATCTCCGCAAATACCGTTTTCAGGGATTTGCCGAATTCTTTCTCCAGGACCCGCTTCATGATATGGAACGGGACGGGCGTTGTTTTATCCAGACATAGCTGGAATTCTTCAACGTATTCATCCGGAAACACGGAAGGGGAGCTGGCAATAAATTGGCCCAGCTTGATGTAGGTCGTACCGAGCCGTTCGAACGTTTGCCGTAAGAGGGTCGGGGTCGGGGGCCGGTCCCCCATCATCCAGTCGAAACCGGTTTGCGCCAGGATACGGAATGTTTGGCTAATTCGAAGGGCGCCTTTAATGCCTGCGCTAAGTTGATTCAGCCGGGAGTTCTCTTTGGACATGTGTATAACACCTTGAAATTTCGGGAGTTCTTCCTTGAAATACCACCCCCAACCGTAACAGGTTAGGGAGTAATGTCAAACTGCTTGCATGTGTGCGTTACTATTCTACACGGATTGGTCCAGAGTCGTTAGGTGTGTGTCCACTTTGTGTATACCCGTGGCCGGTACAGCCAGGTAAAGCGTCGACAGAAACTGAAAATTTCCGTAGGCTTAGCCGCTTATTACATGGAAACACCTTGATTACCCGCGCTTTTTTGCAACACTTTGTTTGTGCCCCAATTCATTGCAATGGACGGAAGTAGTAAACATGACGGCATTACCGAATCTGTTTGGCAGAATTGAGAATAATATCCAGATACCCCGCTCACTGAAAGAGATCAGCACGATTGCTGACAACGAGATGAGCCCTGAGTGGTTGGGGCTGACAGACCACGACCGCGACGTGATCTGGAAAGCGGTTAAAAATCTTTACCGTACAGGAGCCTATCCGGCGCTTTCAATTTGTATCCGGCGTCACGGGGAGATTTTGTTAAATCGTTCCATCGGGCACGCCCAGGGTAACGGGCCGGGGGAGCGAGGCCCCAAAGTGATGGCTACACCGGATACGCCGTTTTGTCTGTTTTCCGCGTCTAAAGCCGTTACGGCAATGTTGATCCATCTGCTGGAAGAGCGTAATCAGATTAATTTGATGAACCCGGTGAGTTATTACGTGCCGGAATTTGCGAGTAACGGTAAGAAACGTATAACGGTGCAACAAATTCTTTCCCACCGCGCCGGTATTGCTTCGTTTAAGGATATCGATCCGGAGTTGTTGTTTCATCATGATTCCATGATGGAGTTGATTTACCATGCAGAACCCACTGCCATTCATGGGCATGAACTGGCCTATCACGCTTTGACCGGGGGCTATGTGTTGGGTGAGTTGGTGCAGCGCTTAACCGGCGATACGATTGCAGAATTTTTGCGGGTTAATGTTCAGGAGCCGATGGGTATGCGTAATTTTAACTACGGCATTAGTGCCGAACGCTACCCTGAAGTGGCGACCAATTACCTGACGGGACTCCCGGTGGTGTTTCCCATGAAGCAATTTATCAAGCGTGTGCTGGGAGCGGATTTGGCCACCGCGATTAAAGTGTCTAACGACCCCCGCTTCTATCAGCAAATAATTCCGGCAGGAAACATTACTGCGACCGCGGAAGAATGCTCGCGCTTTTTTCATTGCCTTCTGAGTGGTGGGGAGTTTGAAGCGAAACGTATTTTTCAGCCGGTCACGGTAGAGCGGGCTGTGCGGGAAGTGAGTGCCACCGAACTGGATCGTACTTTACTTGTCCCGATGCGCTACAGCGCAGGAATGATGTTGGGCAATTATCCGATCGGATTATTCGGTCCTGCCGCGCCTCATGCTTATGGCCATATCGGGCTCACCAATAACTTCTGTTGGGCCGATCCGGAAAGGATGATCTCGGTGGCGTTGTTAACCTCCGGAAACCCCGTCCTGGGCAGTCATTTTTACCGCTTAGTGAATCTGCTGACCACTATCTCCAGGCGCTGTAAAAAAGTTTTCAAGCATTAGCCCCTCGCTAGGTGAGGCAGGGCTAGCACAGGACTAATAAAGTTGCGCTGTGGCTTGTCCTTTTTTCGGCGGAATCAGATGCAGCGCACTGGAGAGTCTCACTTGTTCTCCTAAATGGTGACGGTAGATCGCCTGATAAGTAAGAATGTTTTTGACATAGCCTCTGGTTTCATGGAACGGGATGGTCTCAACCCAGATATCGCCGCTGACTGGTATGTATTTCGGTTGCCATGCGCGTGCCCGGTGTGGGCCGGCATTATAGGCTGCAGTGGCCAAGATTAAATTGCCCTTGAACTCTTTCAGCAGTTGGCTCATGTATACGGTACCCAGGTGAATATTGGATTCCGCGGTCAGCATTTCTCGGGTGCTGGGTGTGCTGATGCCAATGGAGTTTGAAATCTGCTTCGCGGTGCCGGGCATTATTTGCATCATTCCCATTGCACCCACTGCACTGCGCGCTGCAGGCATAAACGCGCTTTCCTGACGAATCAGAGAATACACCCAGGTGGTGTCAAGCCCGGCTTTTTCAGCGTATTTATTTACTTGTGGCTGATAGGCGATGGGAAACCGGATTTCGAGGTTGTTATAGGATTCAGACCGATAGGCTGCCCGAATCGCCGGATTGTGCCAGCCCCAGATATAAGCCAGGTGTGCGAGGGTGCTCCGATCCTGTTCATTAAATTGGCGGATCAGGTACTCCCATTCAGCGCGCGCTACGTAATCCAATTTCATAATGTGCAGTTCGCGTACTCGCTGCACGCCCGGATGATCGAGCATTTTATTCAGGTTTTCTTCGCTCACCGGCGTTTCAACGTTGTTCAGATTAAGCGGTTTATGCAAACGTTCACTGGCCAGAAAACCATAGTAGTCACGCTCGCTTGATAATTTTTTCAGGCGGTTGATGGGTTGATAGTCTACGAACTTTTTCTGGACCACGGAGCGGGGCAGCAACTGAAGAAAATCCTGTTTGCTATACAGCGCTTCCAGAAACCGGTCCTGAAATGCCTGCACGTCCACTCGGTTTTTATCAATTTCGATCCGAGGAAAGGAATTCAGGTCTACTGACCCCAGCTTCAATTCGGACCGGGCTTTCCAATACTGCCAGCCGTTATCGGTCACGGCCGAATCGTCCATCATGGCAAGCCATACCTGTAACCGGTGCCAATCCTGGGAATAGAGTGCGTGTCGGATACCCAGCGGGATGAGTTCGGGGTCAAAACCGTATTGGGCTGCCTGATTAAGCCAGTATTCCGCTCTGGCCTGACGCCGAATGGCCAGCACCAAAGCAAATTCGTTAGCAACTTTGGCTTTTTCGGCAGCCGTAAATTGAAACGTTTGCAGATACTCCGGCCATAGTTTTTGCGCTAATGCATTGTCTTTGCGGATCAGTCTATCCATACCTGTGATGATCATGGGTTTGGCATCGTCGCCCCATTTTTGGTAACGGCTGATCTGTTTTAAGCGCTTGGAGTCGCGATAAAGTCGGCGCCACTCTCGGGAAAGTGGCTTTTTGTTTTCATCCAGGTTTTGTTCAAGATATTGCGCCAGTTGGAGTTGACGGTTGTCCATTGCCATAGCCGTCCTTTCCCAAGCTAAATCCCCCTGCATTTCTCCGGTGGTTTTCCACACCTGGAACAGAGGATCGCAAGCATTGTGTTGGGATTTTCCCACCAGCCACATTAGTCTCGCACCAGCAAAAGCGGATTCCCGCTCTCCGGTTTTGTACTGCGCCCAATAGTAATAGCAATCGTATTCCGTATTGTATTCACCGAGCCTGTACTCGTTAAGATAGGTTTCCCATTGCTTCTGATCGGCAAGGCTTTGGATCCAGCGGCGTTTCAGCCAGGTTGCCATTGGCGTATCGCCGTACACGCTAAGGAAATCTTCCAGCTCTTCTTTACTGACCGAACTGATATAGCGGCTGTATTCCTTATATTTGAGATACGGATAAAGAGGGTAATCTTCTAATGCTTCTATCGCATCACGAAACCGGCTGCGCTGCCCTTTGCCCAGATATTTGAGGGCGCGATGATAGGCCTTTCGCTGGGATTCCAGCTGGGCTTCCTGACTGGTTTGTAAGGTCAGGGCGTAATCGGCAGCAGACAGTGTGGGGCCACTAATCAAAAGAAATCCGATTAGGTATTTCAGTAGCCGTACACACAGCCGGTTTGGTGCGGATGTTTTTTTACTCTGGAATTTCAATTTGGTAACAACCTGTACGTCATTTACCTTTAAGGAATAGCAGATATCCTGTGAATATTCAGTTATTTAGCGTTATTAAACGAGAAGCTTACAATATCAGGGCAAAATGTGTTCAAAAAGGCCTGTTCTGATCATTCTGGTTTTTTAAAACAAAATCTCTTGTCGCTGAAGTTGTGGTAACCGCTCGGGAAGCTAAACTTAATTAAATATAATCGAAAAATGCAGTGGCGCTACTCATCGGCCAAACAAACGCGAAATCGGGGATTATGGAAAAGAAAATTAGAGAAAAGCGTGTCATTAAACGACATCATCTCAGATATTATCTGAGTGTGTATAATCGTAAAACGGGCAAGCCCATCGGCTATATCGTGAATATTTCAACGGAAGGATTACGGCTCGTGAGCCATATTCCGCTGCTGACTCACAGCGTATTTCAGTTTCGGATTAAGCTGCCACGTGAGATTGACGGGCCACGAAATATTGATTTCGATGCGCTGAGTTGCTGGTGTCGGCCTGATGTGAGTCCGGAATGCTTTGATACCGGTTTTAAACTGATAGACCATCCCCCTGAGTTAATGGGATTAATTGATGGTCTTTCAATGTATTTCAGCTTTAAACTCGATTAATTCACAGATTCGTGGGTCCGGGTAGCACCTGCGTTGCCTGGTCCGCTGCTTGCTGTCACAATCAGAAGCCGTGTTGTGCTTGTTCGATGTTCCCTGTTTGTAGGTAGGGCCTAGGTTAAGAAAATAAGAATATGATGAAAAAGTCGCGGCTTGTTATAGGGTTGAGTTCAGCGGTCTGGTTGCTATCCGGTCCTGTATTTGCATTACCCCCCGAAATTGAGACCGATCGTTTGGTGTTGGCAGCCGAAGAAAAACTCTCTGAGCAAAACTTTGATGCGGCCCGCGATTATTTGCAGCGGGTGTCCGCTCTTAAAACCACGCCTGCCGCTAAGTTCTATTATCTTTCCGGTTTGGTGTCCCTGCATTACGGCGAGCTGGACAGTGCCAACCAACAGTTATCGCAATACGTTGAAAAGGCGGGTCGTGAAGCGCCTTATTACGAGCAGGCGTTGAATAGTATTACCGCCATAGAAGAGCAGAAAAATTCACGACAGGCTGCATCCAGTTCCCGAGAGCAAATGCGCCAGCTGCAAAGTGGTGGTGACATTGCGATAGAGGACAGTGCCGGTAAAGCCTATGACCAGAAAATTCAATCCTTATATCTTGCATCCGATCTCTCGGATGCCTTAGTCCTGCACATTAACAGCTTGCTGTCGTCTTACGTGTATCTGGACGGAAAGGTTAAAAACCTGAAAACATCGGATCGGGAAGAATATTCGCTCGCCATTAAACAGCCTGCGCAAATTTTAGTGACCAAAAAATCCGTTAAACCCGCCCTTGGTGGTCAATCCGAAATATCCGTTACCAGCCAGGATGCATTTGGAATTAACCCTTTTATTTCGTTCCGATGCAGTTCGGCTGTCGACCAATGTGAAATTAAACATCCCGTCAGCGGCGACGCCTGGATGGTGATAGCCAATGACGAAACTGCGGCTGAGGACATTGCCAAAGCCTTGACTCGCCTAATCAAGTCATTACAAAGATAGTTTTTGCCATCGACTGATCGTTCACGTCAGTAGACAATAATGCCGAAAATGCACTCGCTAAGCAGTCATCAAACTGCTTAACAGAAGGTGAATATGGATTTGTCTCTGAAGCCGGAGTACCGGCAATTTCGCGAAGAAGTACGTGAGTTTCTAAATGAATCGTTAACCGATGATATCCGCCAGGCCGGCCGCCTGAGTACCAGTGTGTTCTTCGATAAGGAACGCACCATGGCTTGGCAGAAAATTTTGCATAAGAAAGGCTGGGTCGCCCCCCATTGGCCGCGGCAATATGGCGGTACCGGCTGGGATGTGGTTCAACGTTCTATCTTTGCAGAAGAAAGCCTGAAAGCCGATGCCCCGCAACTGATTCCCATGGGTTTGCAGATGTGCGGTCCCTGCATTATCGGCTGTGGTACCCCGGAACAAAAAGAGTATTACTTGCCGCGTATATTATCCGGCGACGATTTTTGGTGTCAGGGCTATTCTGAACCTAACGCGGGCTCTGATCTGGCATCCTTACAGACGACGGCCGTGTCCGATGGTGACGACTATATCGTGAACGGAACCAAAATCTGGACGACCTACGCACATTACGCGAATAAGATTTTTTGCCTGGTGCGCACCGATAAACAGTGCAAACCACAGCAGGGGATCACCTTTCTTTTGATGGATATGGATGCACCTGGCATTACGGTTGAACCGATTATCGGATTGGACGGTGTGCGCGAACAAAATACGGTGTTTTTTGACAATGTAAGAGTACCCAAGAGCAATCGCATTGGCGCAGAGAACGAGGGTTGGACCGTAGCAAAGTATCTGCTGATGTTTGAACGGGGTGGTCAGGAATATGCGCCGGGGTTACACCACTATTTAAAGCAAATCAAAGCCATTGCCCGACAACAGCCGAATGGGTTTGGTGGGTATTTGCTGGAAGATCCGCATTTCATGCGTCGGTTGGGCGAAGTCGAAATTGAAATCAGCGCACTGGAATTTACTGAAAACCGTATCAAAGCAGCTTTGGGCAGTGGGCAAAGTCCGGGAGCTGTGGCATCGATGACCAAAATCGTGGGCACGGAGCTAAGCCAAAAGCTGACGCAACTCGCTGTCGAAGCGGTCGGTGTAGCAGGCTTGCCGTTGCAATTAGAGGCCCTGCAACCCGGATCAGGCGTTGATCCTATCGGGCCGGATTATGCGCTTACCGTAATGCCGAAATATCTGAATGCCAGGGCCACCAGTATTTACGGCGGTTCCAATGAGATCCAGCGTGGCATTATCGCGAAAACGGTTTTGGGATTGTAACTATGAATTTTGAGCTATCAGAAGAACAACACATGCTGGTGGACAGTATCACCCGATTTTTAAACAACGATTACGATTTTGAAACCCGGCGTAAGTTGTTGCAATGCGAGAGTGGATACAGCAAAGATAATTGGAAAACGTTTGCTGAGTTGGGCTGGTTAAGTGTGCCTTTTGCTGAAGAAAATGGTGGCTTTGGTGGTAGTAGCCTTGACGTCATGCTTATGATGGAAGCATTCGGGCGGGCCTTGGTGGTGGAGCCCTATATCGCGAGCGTTATCATGGGTGGGCGCGCAATTGAATTGTTGGGGAATGACCAACAAAAGCAATCATTGTTACCGGCGTTGATTCAAGGTGACTTGCAGTTGGCGCTGGCCTATGAAGAATCCGTGTCCCGCGGCAATCCAGCCTGTGTTTCCACAAAGGCCAGGCAGGGAGGAACGGGTTTTACCTTGCACGGCGAGAAAGTCATGGTGCTGAACGGGCAGGGTGCTGATAAATTGTTAGTGACTGCCCGCGTCAGTGGCGGGCTGACTGATCCACAGGGCATCAGTTTGTTTTTGGTTGAGCCGAATCAGGCCGGTGTTGAAATTACACGATACGCGACCAGCGATGGCTCGTGCGCGGCCAATATTTGTTTCGATGGGGTGACGGTCAATGCAGAGCAATTGGTTGGTAAACCCGGTGGTGCCTTCGCGGGCTTAACCACGGTGCTGGATGAAGCTACCGTTGCGCTGGGTGCCGAAGCCGTGGGTGCGATGGAAGTACTCTATAAGACATCGGTAGACTATTGTAAAACCCGCAAACAATTTGGCTCACCGATCGGTAAATTTCAGGTATTGCAGCATCGGTTGGTGGATATGTTTATCCAGCATGAGTTAACGCAATCTGCAATGTATATGGCAGGATTGCGCAACCTAGAGGGTGGCGACATTGCGGCAAGGGCCGTTTCTGCTTTCAAAGTACAGGTGGGCAAAGCCGGGCGTTTTATCGGTCAGCAAGCAGTCCAGCTGCACGGTGGCATGGGTATGACAGATGAGCTGGATGTGGGCTACTATTTCAAGCGCCTGACGGCCATTGATGCCCTGCTGGGCAATACCGATTTTCACCTGACGCGCTACGTTAACCTGGGTTGACCGATGCCGATCTCTGGGCAGGCAAGTTGTGTGCAGGTTGTTGGATTCGTGCCTTTGACTTGGCAGCCTGCTACCCCGCCTGAACTTGCGTAAACCCCTGCTCCGGGCCTGCGGGCTGCTTCTTCATCTGTTCGATGCTGCTTTCGAGCTGCACAATTTCATCGTTCAACTCCATGATCCGGTTAATGTCTTTCATCGGAACATCGATCAGCTTCTGTCGTAAATTCTTGAGTTTGCGATTCGCAATCGCCAACAGGTCCAGATTTTTCACTATGTCGCTGTCATTATCAAACACATAGTGGGCCTGATCAAACAGGTCCTGTTGTGGCAGGCAACCCTCACTTTTACCAATAAAGACGCCATCTTCATTGTAATAATGAAATTCTCTTAACTGGTCATTCCCGGAATGCCACATAACATTACCTCACAATTCTCATAGGGGTAATAATTCTTGTTAGCTGTTGATTGGCTTTTAGGCAAGGAAATGACCCCCTGTTAGACCAGAAGGTTTTTTATGGCAGGATTGTTACTCCGGATTTTGTTTTATCCCGGCGTTTATCAGAAATCGGCTCGTATTCCGGCGCTGGCGGTCTGCAGGTTGGTAACGCTGTAGTCAACAACGGCCTCATAATGCAGGTAAAACGAAATGCCGCGGCTAAGAACGGCCGACAGGCCTACGCTGAACTCAAACCAGGTGGTGTCCGGTTTGTCGGCCGGAAAGACGACTGTCTGGCCAGGATTCAGTGCGTAACCCCCGTATATCTGCCTCTGATCGTTCTCTATCTGATAGCGGGCGATGCCTTTGATCTGCGGCACCAGGGCGCCCCAGGAAAAGTGCTGTGCATAGGCCGCCTGAGCGCCCATGGAGAGGATCGCAGAGCGTACGTCTTGCTCCTTGAGTTGGGCAACGCCAATACCGGCGACCTGCTCCGTATAAGCATCAATATGGCCGTTCAGCATATCCAGCGCCGCCAGTGGGCCATAGGTCAGACCCTGGTAGTAGAAATCAAAAGCGCCGGACAGGTGCAGGCTGAAAAGACGGCTACCTGTGTCACCGATCGTGTCCACACCGGCTATCGTGCGCTGTGTTGAAAACTGGGTATCGCTGTAACCCAGCCCCATATCGACCGCAAAGTCTCTGCGATACCAGCTGCTATAAAGTGTGACGAAATCGGATTCACTATCGACCGTGGTGCTGTTAGTCGGGTCATTGCTGTAGTAATTCAATTCCGATTCACTGTAACCATAGGCGATTCCCGCCAGCCACTCTTGGTTGATGCGAAAATCGGCTGCTGCCGTGGAGTGATGACCCTCTGCATCGTATCCGGTCTCTAAGTCCGTGGTGTCTTGCTCGCCCTCTGAACGGGAGGTAGTCAAAAACAGGCTGATGCGGTCGCCATCGGTGGTGGTCGCTGCATCCGTCGATTGCGTTTTGTGTAATGCGGTGCCGTGCCGCAGATCGTTTAAGTGACGGGAAATACTTTTTTCCTGGATATCGCTGTTATGCAATAGCACCGTGTGCAATGAAGGCAGCTCATTAGCGACCGCAGAATTAGTCGATAGGATACCTAGCCACACGATAATACCGCTCGCTACAGGTCCTAACGGGAAACGCATTGCAGTTGAGAATGGTTGCATGTTTGCCTCTTACCGCACACGAATCATATGTGCAAAAACCGAATCGTGAAGTAGTGATCAGTTAGCAGTGCGATGAACAAACCCATCAGATACACAATGGAATAACCGAATGTTTTCATGGCCGTGCCGGGTTCCGCTGCAAATTTCAATTTAGCCGCGTAAAAGAGAAAGATGCCATTCAGCACTAACGCGCAGCTCAGGTAAATTAGCCCGCTCATGGCGGTCAGATACGGCAGCAGAGTGCAAAGACAGAGCAAAATGGTATACAGCAAAACCGACGTTTTAGTGAACGCTATGCCGTGGGTGACCGGCAGCATCGGGATGCCCGCTTTGGCGTACTCATCCCGGCGATGTATAGCCAGGGCCCAGAAATGAGGCGGAGTCCAGATAAAGATAATGAGAACCAGCAACAGGGCATGTGGGTCTACTTGGTTGGTCACTGCGGTCCAGCCGAGCAGCGGTGGAATGGCACCGGCAATGCCGCCGATAACGATGTTTTGGGGCGTGGCCCGTTTCAAATACATCGTGTAAACAAAAGCATAACCCACAATGCCGAATAGGGTCAGAAAAGCCGTCAGCGTATTGATAAAGAAGGATAGGATAAACATGGACAACGCAGACAGGATCGCTGCAAAGGTCAGAGCCCGCAGGGTACTGATTTTACCTTTCACGATGGGACGATTATGGGTGCGGGCCATAATGGAATCGATGCGATGATCGACAACCTGGTTCACGGTTGCAGCGGCCGCCATGGCAAACGCCATTCCCAGGGAACCCAGAATCAACACATCCAGGGGCACCATGCTGGGTGTGGATAGGAACATACCCACGATGGCGGTGAGCATCAGTAACATCACAACACGTGGTTTGGTGAGTTCGTAATAGTCGCGCCAACCTACACTACTGTTTTCATCGATAGCCATATTGGCGTCCGGACTGTTGATGGCCTGGCTGTTGCCGGCTGTTCTGTTCATATGGGTCTCCCCGAGCGAAAGAGATGCACGCTCACAAGTATTAAAGACATCATTAACAGGGCTGCAACCCCGTTGTGTGCGACAGCCACCAGCAATGGTAATCCAAAAATCACATTACTGATGCCTAGCAAAACCTGAAGTAATAACAACCCCAGGCCATAACCCGCTGCTTTTTTTGTTTTGCTGCGTATCTGCGGCGACAACAACAAAAAAAGAAACAATCCGGTTAAGTACGCGGACGTGATCATGGCGCCGATCCGGTGACTGACATGGATGGTTATTTTGGCATCCGGTCCCAGGTGCGGCCCATGCTCGTAATCATCGACTCCGTGGCCCCATAACTGGAAAGCTTGGGTGACGTTGATATGCTGTTGCCAGCCAGTCTGACAGAGTGGTAATTCATTGCAAACTGTGGCGGCGTAATTGGCTGCGGTCCAGCCACCCAATGCAATCTGCAGCCCCAGGATTACTATCCCCGCCAGCGCCCACTTCAACAACGGGGAGGGCGCAGGGTCGAGCTGGTCTGGAGACAGGGTCAGGGCGTGGGGTGGCTTTGGCAGTCGCACCCGTACTGCCAGTAGAAACAGCAGGCATAGGGTGGTAAACCCCCCCAGCAAATGGGCCATCACGACGGTAGGGAATAAGCTCAAAGTCACGGTCCACATCCCGAGCAAACCCTGGAATACCACTAATATACATAGGGCTATGGGCAATTTGATGGGAACACGGGAGTTCTTTTTACGTTCCCTGATACACATAAACAGAATTGCAAAGATCACCAGGCCCAGAGAAGAGGCGAAATAACGGTGAATCATCTCCGGCCACGCCTTATGACTTTCCAGGGGGCGGTGCGGGAAGGCTTCGTTGGCAGCGGAAATAGCGTGCTCTGATTGGGGAACAACCAGCTTGCCATAGCACCCTGGCCAGTCAGGACAGCCCAGGCCGGCGTCCTGGAGGCGGGGATAGGCACCCAGCGCCACCACTCCGCAGGCCAGTAATACCGCCAGTAATGTCAGTCGTTTAAGCCACATAAATTATCCTATCTTCGATAATTTGAGCACTTTCTTCAGGTCTTTCAGCAGGTCACGTCCTTTCAAAATCGACTCCTGCTCATCCTGATAAGTGGGGTAATACATAAATACGGCACCCATGGTATCGACCAGATAGATGTGTCCGGAGGGCGTTGCTTTTAGCTGATTGTCTTCAACCGGGGCAAACGCCTGCTTTAATTGTGATGCCTGGGTGAAAACCACCCTAAGTTTGGGAAATTCCTCTTTTATCAGGCGATCGTACGGGGCCTCGAGCGGAGCGGTACTGATTACGAGCCGCTCCACCCGGGATTGTTCCGGCCCTAATGCCGTATGCACCTGGCGCATCTGGAACAGGGAATTGCTGCAGGATTCATCGCAATGCTCGGGAATGACGTAGACCAGCCACCACTTGCGTTTAAACTGCTCCGGGTCCAGAACCTTATTGGCTGCATCTTTTAGCGGAATGTCTTCAAATGACAGCGGTGGATTGATCAGCAGCCCTTTGTTGGAGGTGCCGACGGATTTGTACAGCCCGGTTTTTAGCAATACCGCAGCAACGATTACCGGAATAACAAACAAAGCTAAAGCGATTAGCAGCGTACGCCGGTTTTTTGTGCGGATTTGTTGAACGGTTTCGTTTTCCATGGTTACTGCATGTTTTTTGTTTTTGATGTGTTCACTACCAGATAAATAACTACGAGGGCAAATGCCAGTGAGAACCACTGCAATGCGTACCCATAATGTTTCTCCGGCCCCATAATATTGTTATGCCATTCACGAACAAAGCCACTGGATTGATCAGGTTGTAACCGCAGGACAAAAGGCAGCACCGGATAATCAAACAGCAGGGAAGATTTTTCAAGGTCTATTTTTTGGATTAAATAGGGCCAGCTCACCTTAGTGTAATCGTCTTCTTTCAGCACGAAATAGTTGGGGCTCGGCTGATGAGTGACCCCTGAAACTCGCTGTAGCGTACCATCGCTTGTCGGCTGGGCAGCTACCGCTGGAATTTCGGGAAAAACGTCCCGTGACGGGCCGCGTGCAATCCAGCCCCGATTGACCAGTAATATCCGGCCTTCGGTCAAAAAGGCGGTGAGTACCTGGTAGCCTGCAATTCCATTGTGAGACCGGTTATCCAGTAGCAAGGAATATTGCTCCAGAAATCGGCCGGTGACTTGTAGTGGATAGTCTGCCAGGTCGCTGCCGTGGGAAAGCAATTGATCAAGTGTGACCGGGGCGAGCTGGGTGCGCTGAGCCAGACGCTCAAGCAAAAACTCTTTTGCGTGGGCTCTGCGCATCTGCCAGAAGCCCAGGTTCACTAACAGGCACAGCAGCAATATCGTCACCACAGTGGGGATGAGACCTGGCGAGAAAAAAAAGCCACCGAATCTTAATCCGAAACCTGTTTGTGATGTTGAATTACCCATTGTTATACTTCGATGTCACGTTACTGCCTGGAAGAGTCATGTTAATTAAAATAGTTGTGGTTGTTGTCCTGTTATTGATTGCCTTTAGTTTATTCAGTGCCTTGCGTTCTTTGGTGAGTAACAAGCAAGATGATCAATATCGTACAGTCCGGTTTTTGGCGTACCGTGTTGGTTTTTCTGTTGTGTTACTGCTATTGCTGGGTTTCGCGTTCTTTATGGGGTGGATTCAGCCGCATGGGCTGAGGGGATAAAGAGAGCAGTGAAGTAGGGTGGGGCCGGGCACAACACTGCCCGGCCGGAACACAATTAAAGCCAGTAAACACACACAAACAAAAATAACCAGACTACGTCTACAAAGTGCCAGTACCAGGCCGATGCTTCAAACGCAAAGTGATTATCCGGGGTGAGGTGTCCCTTCATTGATCTTATTAACATGATGGTCAGCATAATGGCACCGATGGTGACGTGCATGCCATGAAAACCGGTCAGCATAAAGAACGTGGAACCATAAATTCCGGCCTGTAACGTCAGGCCCAAATCGTTGTAGGCATGTATATATTCTTCTACCTGAAAGAACAGGAAGGTATAGCCTAGTATCAGTGTTAAAAACAAAAATATATTCAGCTTGGCGCGGTTACCGGCAATCAATGCGTGGTGAGCAATCGTCAATGTAATACTACTGGTTACCAGCAATGCGGTATTCAGCAAAGGTAAGCCCCAGGCCGGCATGGCTTGGGTGGTGGTGCCACCGGGCGTTAAAGTTAATGGCCACAGATTCTGAAAATCCGGCCACAGCAATTCATGGGTCATTGCCTCTTCGCCACCACCGGCAAGCCAGGGGAGTGCCAGCAAACGGACGTAAAAAAGTGCACCAAAGAAGGCAGCGAAGAACATAACTTCCGAGAAAATGAACCACAACATACCCATTCGGTATGAACGATCCATCTGATCGCTGTTCATATTGGCCAGGCTTTCACGAACGGTGTCGCGGAACCAAACAAACATCATGGCGATGATGCCCAGTATCCCAATAGGCAATATATAACTGCCGGAGTTGCTGTCATTAGCAACCAATCCGGTAACTGAGTGTTGTTGTACAAAATTGGCAGCGCCAAAGGCAACGAGAAACAGTGCCACTGCGGTTATAAAAGGCCAGGGACTCTGTTCGGGAACATAGTAAGACGTCGGTTTTTCAGCCATGGTTTGATCTCCTGAGCGATCAGAATTTTATTAATTTGCGGCTAGGGCGGCTTTTTCAGATTTCGCTGTAATATCGTAGAGCTGATAGGAAAGCGTGATGGTGCGTACGCTTTTTGGTAAGCCCGGGTCGACATAAAATATCAGCGGCATATCCATTTCTGTGCCACCTTCCAGCTCTTGACTGTGAAAGCAAAAGCATTCGGTTTTTTTGAAATAGGGTGTTGCGTTAGCAGGCGCTACCGAGGGTATCGCCTGCCCGACAATCAGATGCGAAGCCGGATTGCGTACGTGAAAGTCCACTTTGTGAATCTGGCCCGGATTAACTTTGATGCTGAACGTGTTGGGTTTGAAATCCCACACCATCGCCGGGTCGGTATCCGCCAGGAACTGAATGGTCACTTCCCGATCTTCCTGCACAACCGCATCCTTCGCGTCGGCAGCTTCGTTCGAGGTTTTACCATTCAGTCCGGTGAAATCACATATGGCATCGTACATCGGCGGCAACACACCCACTGCAAAAATAAACATCCCAACTACGATGAGCAGTAGCTTAATGACCATGCGTTGGTTTGATTGTTGAGTGTGTTGCTCGTCCATTATCCTTTTGCCTCTTCTCTGTTCTATTTCACTACGGGTGGAGTAGTAAAGCTGTGGTAAGGCAGGGGTGAAGATAGTGTCCACTCCAGACCTTCAGCGCCTTCCCATACTTGATCGCTAACGGGTTTGCCCTTCTTGAGGAAGCAAGCCTGGATCAGGACGGCCAGCAGAATCAGTTGACTCAGGCCGAAGCCGAAACCACCGATACTGATCCACCAGTTAAAGTCGGCGAACTGGAGGGAGTAGTCAGAATAACGTCGAGGCATTCCGGCCAGCCCTACAAAGTGCATGGGGAAGAAGAGCAGGTTTACGAAAAACAGGGAGCTCCAGAAGTGCAGTTTCGCCAAGCCGACGTTGTACATCAGGCCGGTCCATTTCGGCAGCCAATAGTAGACACCAGCTACGATCGAGAACACGGCACCGGTCACCAGTACATAATGGAAGTGGGCCACCACAAAGTAGGTGTCGTGGTACTGCTGATCCACCGGCGTGATCGCCAGCATCAGTCCGGAAAAACCACCGATGGTGAACAGGATCACGAAGGCAATGGAAAACAACATAGGCACTTCAAAGGTCATCGCACCTTTCCACATGGTAGCTACCCAGTTGAACACCTTGACCCCGGTGGGTACGGCGATCAGCATGGTCATGTACATGTAAAACAGGTTACCCGCTAACGGCAGCCCGACTGTGAACATGTGGTGCGCCCAGACTACAAAGGACAAAAATGCGATGGAGGCTGTTGCATACACCATGGAGGCATAGCCAAACAACGGCTTGCGGGCGAAGGTCGGGATGATTGCAGAGACGATACCAAAGGCCGGGAGGATCATGATGTACACCTCCGGATGCCCGAAGAACCAGAATACGTGCTGGAACAATACCGGGTCACCGCCACCTGCCGCGTCGAAGAAGCTGGTTCCAAAATGTCGGTCGGTTAGCATCATGGTTACCGCGCCAGCCAAAACCGGCATAACCGCGATCAGCAGAAACGCAGTGATCAACCAGGTCCATACGAACAATGGCATTTTCATAAAGGTCATGCCGGGTGCGCGCAGGTTGAAGATAGTGACGATAACGTTAACCGCACCCATGATGGAGGAAACACCCATCATATGCACAGAGAAGATGAAGAAGTCCGTGGAAGCCGGGCCGTATTTGGTGGACAGGGGTGCATAGAATGTCCAGCCAAAGTTGGGCGCGTCAGCAATGCCCAGGAAAGATTGGATAATCGCCATAATCAGCAAGCTGAAAGCAAAGGGAAGAATCCAGAAACTCCAGTTGTTGAGCCGCGGTAACGCCATGTCCGGCGCACCGATCATCAGTGGCACCATATAATTGGCGAGACCGACAAAGGCCGGCATGACGGCACCAAACACCATGATTAATCCGTGTGTGGTGGTCATCTGGTTGAAAAAGTTCGGATCAACCAGTTGTAAGCCCGGATACATGAGTTCGGCTCGAATGACCATGGCCATAAAGCCGCCGGTCAGGAACATGATGAAGCTGAACCACAGATACATCGCGCCGATGTCTTTGTGGTTGGTTGCAAATAGCCAACGTTTTATGCCTTTGGCCGGGCCGTGATGATGGTCACCCATTTTGATTCCCCCTATTCTTGATTAGCAACGTCGCGTGGTTGGACAACATCAACACCATCCGAAGGGCTGTTGCCCCAGGCGTTGCGTTCATAGGTAACAATGGCTGCAATGTCTTTTGGTTTAAGCATGGACGCGAAAGCGGGCATCGCATTTTTCCCGTGCGTCACAATTCGGATGTGATCTGCGACCGGACCAATGGCGACGGCACTGCCTTTCAACGCCGGGAAGGTAGGCGGTAAGCCCTGGCCACCGGCCTGGTGACATGCAGAACAGCGAGCCATATATTGCTTTTCGCCTTCAGCCATCAACTCATCTTTAGTAAAGGTTTTATCCAGGCTGTTAGCGGCCGCAAGCTCTGCGGCTTCCTGTTCCTCTCGGGCGGTGGTTAGCCAGGCATCAAAATCGTCGACCGATTTTGCCTCAACGACGATCGGCATGAAGGCGTGATCTTTACCGCACAGCTCAGCGCACTGGCCCCGATAAAGTCCGGGTTTATCATTCGGAACCTGAGTCCAAAGTTCGTTTATGAATCCGGGTATGGCATCTTTCTTGATTGCAAAGTCCGGTACCCACCAGGAATGTATGACGTCGTCTGATGTGATCAGGAAGCGAACCTTGCGGTCAGTCGGTATTACCAGGGGTTTGTCTACATCACGTTTATACAGCGCTTCCATCTCGGGATAGTTGCCATCTTCGCGATAAGATTCTTTTTCGATACCTTTAGGGAATAAACCAGAGCTGCGGACAGGGCGGAACCTTTGTTCGTTGGGTGTAGAGAGCACACTGTAATAATCGACGCCCAGGTTGCCTTTACCTTCCCATTCCAGATATTCGTAATGCCACTTCCATTGGGATCCCGTGATCTTAATGGTCAGTGCCGAATCATCGGTGTTACTCATGGCAATGAGTACCCGGGTAGCCGGTATAGCCATAAAGATCAGGATGATGAAGGGGGCGATCGTCCAGACTATTTCGACGGTGGTGCTTTCATGGAACTGTTCAGCTTTATGCCCTTTGGATTTTCGGTGCATAAGCATCGAATAGAACATCGCACCAAATACGATAATCCCAATCCCGACGCACCACCACAACATCGTTCGGTGAAGATCGAATACCTGCTGGCTTATGTCAGTGACCCCTGGCGTCATATCCAGTTGCCAATCTGCGAAAGCCACGCTGCTTGTGGCAGCGAGTGCAGCAGCACCGATCGTGGTGCATCGCTTTGCTAATGACTGCATTGTTTACTCCCTGATTCTTATTATTAGCCGACCGTTAAACATGAATAGGCTTTTGCCGGCTAACGTATGTGGTTTGATAAACCTCGCCAACCCAATGCTGTCACATTGGTATATACGGCGTCATTAAAAATGGATTGAAAACTGGGAATGCGACTAACATAGGGAAAGCGCCACCCACAACCATCCAGGGTGAGCTCGTCCAGATTGGCAGATAGCCAACAATATTACTGAATTACTGACGGCCAGTAATGCATATGCCAGCGGAACAACATGTTGGCAAATACTATGCGCATTGTTAGGCTATTGACTAGCCCTACTAGGTCGCCCCTGAAGCTAAGATTGGCGACTTTTATTACTGACACAGTGAAATTGCCCAGGATCAGCAGCTCAGCAGTTATTGTTATACGGTTGATTTGATTACAGCAGTGTTACCGACATCAACCAGGCTGACTTGGGAAAAATACCCCCACCAAAAAAGCCAGTTGGAAATTTCCCGTGCCCCTCTAAAAAAGCCCAGGACAACTCTAAGTTCTATGCAATCTGATGTCCAGTCAAGAACGAAAAAAAGGTATACTGGCAGAGACTTAGTTGAAGGTTATTTCAATATATACCCCTTCCCAAAAAATACTGTAAATAACCGGAACAAAAATCCGGTTTTTAAGAGACAAGCAAATGAGCGCCGAGCCGATTTACCGTGTGGTTTTTTTGAATCAGGGCGAGATCTATGAGATCTATGTCAAGAATGTGTATCAAAGTGATCTGTATGGGTTTCTTGAAATCGAGGGATTTTTGTTCGGGGAGCGTAACCAGGTGGTGGTCGATCCATCGGAAGAGCGCTTAAAGGCGCAATTCAGTGAGGTGGCAAGAAGCTATATTCCGATGCACTCTATTATCCGCGTGGACGAGGTTGAAAAAGAAGGTGTCGGGAAAATTACGGAAGTTAAGGGTGGAGGCAACGTAACCCCGTTTCCTACTTTCCCCTATGGTCCGGATAATGGTGGCAAGAAACCGGGTTGAAACACAACCTATACAGATCGGGTCTGGAGCTGAGCTGCCGTTCGTCGTTAGAATGTCCGCGCTTACAAGGAATTTACTTGCAATTAGTGTACATTTTGCACTATTTTGGCAAAAATAGTGGGCACGCCAACGTTAAATCTTCATTTGACCAATGTGGGGCGGTACCAGTACCGATCTAAAATAGTTAGGGATGGAGCTGTATGAAAACAGTAGAGCGAAGCAGTCCGATCAGTGCTCGCTATAGCTTGGATAAGCTAGACAGTATGGTAGTCCGGGATATTGCTCGGTTAGAAGAGCAATTGGCCAGGATCGAGGGGGATGCAGGCAATCACACCCGGCTATCGACAGCACGCACTTACAGGACCATGATCGCTGACCGCAAGAAATTACTGGCTCAGATCCAAGAGCAATCCAGTGAGTTTCTGGGGGAAGCAGAAGCGGGTTAGGCAAAGTCATATCGCTTTGTTTGACGCAATAAAAAAGGCCGTGAGATTTTGTTTTCTCATGGCCTTTTTTATTCGTGGTGCTGCTTTTTCTTTTACAAATCGGATGGTGGCTATGGCGGGATTCGAACCTGCGACCCCATCATTATGAGTGATGTGCTCTAACCAACTGAGCTACATAGCCATTTCGAGGGCGCAAATTCTCGCAATCTGGCAGGCCAAAGTCAAGCGAAAGTGCTGTAATTAAACATTAAAACGGAAGTGCACCACGTCGCCGTCTTTAACAATGTACTCTTTCCCTTCCAGTCGCCACTTGCCGGATTCTTTCGCGCCTTGCTCGCCGTTATTGCTGACGAAGTCGTCGTAAGCGACCACTTCTGCACGAATGAAGCCTTTTTCGAAATCGGTATGGATGACGCCGGCAGCCTGGGGTGCGGTTGCGCCAACCTTGACTGTCCAGGCGCGGACTTCCTGTACCCCTGCCGTGAAATAGGTTTGTAGACCCAGCAGGTTGTATCCGGCGCGGATAACGCGGTTCAGGCCCGGTTCTTCCATGCCCAGCTCAGCCAGAAACTCCGCTTTATCTGCCTCATCCAGTTCGGTAATTTCGGATTCGATTTTGGCGCAAATCGGGACAACCTCTGCGTTTTCCGATGCTGCCAGCTTGTTCACGGCATCCAGTAGAGGATTGTCTTCAAAGCCATCCTCCGCGACATTGGTAATGTACATGGTGGGCTTGAGTGTCAGCAGGTTGAATGAGCGGATCAGCTTAAACTCATCTTCCGTAAGGTCTGCAGTGCGGGCAGGGCGGCCTTCGTTTAAAATCGGCAGCAATTTCTCAAATACTTTCTGCTTGGCTTGGGCGTCTTTGTCTCCGCCCTTGGCTTGCTTGGCGGCTTTCAGTAATGCCTTTTCTACGCTGTCCATATCGGCAAGCGCCAGCTCTGTGTTGATGATTTCAATGTCTGACAGGGGGTCAATCTTACCTGCCACGTGAACGATGTTGCCGTCTTCGAAGCAGCGAACTACGTGGGCTATTGCGTCGGTTTCACGGATATTGGCGAGAAACTTGTTGCCCAGGCCTTCGCCTTTAGAGGCGCCTTCAACCAGCCCTGCAATGTCGACGAACTCCATGGTGGTGGGGACCACCCGGTTGGGTTTGACGATCGCCGCTAATGTGTCCTGACGGGCATCCGGAACCGGGACTACGCCTGTGTTGGGCTCGATGGTGCAGAACGGAAAATTTTGCGCCTCGATACCCGCTTTGGTGAGGGCGTTGAACAGAGTGGATTTACCCACATTCGGCAAGCCGACTATACCGCACTTAATTCCCATTGGAGTTTACCATTGCTGTAGATGTGTTATGACGACGCAGAAAAGCTGTGTAAGCGATTCATGGCTTTGTCGGACTGGCCGTCCAGTAGTTCCGGCACGATCCGTAAAGCTTGATCTATGGCGTCTTCGATCCATTGTTGTTCCTGTCTGGGTGGTTTGCCCAGCACGTATCCGCTTACTTTATCGGCGCTGCCCGGATGGCCGATGCCAATGCGTAAACGGGAAAAATCTTTTTGATTGCCGAGCTTGCTAATGATGTCCCGCAGGCCATTATGTCCCCCATGACCGCCGCCCTGTTTCAATTTGGCAATGCCGGGCGGCATATCCAGCTCATCGTGCGCGACCAGGATTTTTTGTGGCGGAATTTTAAAGAAATGGGCAACTGGTGCCACGGCCTGACCGCTGAGATTCATAAACGTTGTGGGGATGAGCAATCGAACCTGGTGGCCATTGATTGTGGCGCGTCCGGTGAGGGCGGGGTATTTCGATTCGCTGCTCAGGCTGACATTGTATTGGCGTGCCAGCCCTTGCACGAACCAGGCACCGGCGTTGTGTCGGGTGTCCTCGTATTGTCGACCTGGATTACCCAGGCCGACTATGAGTTCGATACCGTCTTTCAACTGCCGGGCCTCGTGTTGAGCTTACTCTTCGGTGGCTGACTCTTCGTCGTCGCCGGCTTCCTCGTCCGCTCCGCCACGCGGTGCGCTAACGCTGACAACCGGCAGGTCGTGGTCTTCGCCCAGCTGCAACGCCCGGATTTCGACACCAGCAGGAAGTTTGATGTCGCTGAGGTGGATCACGCTGCCCATCTCCAGGTTTTCGACGTCGATTTCGATGTATTCCGGCAGATCTTTGGCCAGGCAGGTTACTTCTACTTCAGCCATTTGGTGGGCAATGACGCCGCCAGATTGTTTAACGCCCGCACATTTATCTTCGTTCAGGAAGTGAAGCGGAATGTTCATATGCAGTTTATGGGTGGTATCAACGCGCTGGAAGTCAGCGTGGACCGGGATGGACTTGGCTGGATGGCGTTGCAGGTCTTTTAATACCACCTGTTCAGAATTGCCGTCGACAACCAGAGTCAGTACATGGGAATAAAACGCTTCGTTTTCCAGCGCTTTTACCATGTCTTTAAATTCCACTGATACTTGTTGTGGATCTTTGTTTGCACCGTAAACGATTGCTGGGATGCGGTTTTCAAGGCGGCGCAGGCGGCGGCTCGAACCTTTCCCTGCTTCGCCTCGGCTTTGGGCGTTGATTGTGAACTCATTGGACATGAGTTTGCTCCTATCTAATAAACCTTCTGTGTTTTGCGACCAAACTGGCAGAAGGGGTTGGTGTTGCAATGGTTCCAGTAGGAGGTTAGTCCTTCGGGATGAACATTGCGCTTAGTGATTCTTCGTTATTGATGCGGCGGACGCATTCGGCCAGCATCGGGGCCAGGCTGAGCTGGCGAATTTTCTTGCATGACCTGCCTGCTTCCGAGAGCGGGATAGTGTCAGTTATAACCAGTTCGTCCATTTTCGAGTTGTTCAGGTTATCAATGGCCGGGCCGGACAAAACGGCGTGAGTCGCATAGGCAACCACTTTCTTGGCACCATTTTCTTTCAATGCTTCGGCCGCTTTGCACAGTGTGCCTGCGGTATCGACCATGTCATCTACTAGGATGCAGGTGCGGCCTTCTACTTCACCGATAATATGCATCACCTGCGAGGTGTTCGCTTTCGGGCGGCGTTTGTCGATGATGGCGAGGTCGCAGTCGTTTAGCTGCTTGGCGACAGCGCGGGCCCGAACTACGCCGCCGACATCAGGTGATACCACCATCATGTTGTCATAATCCTGTTTTTGAATGTCATCCAGCAGGATCGGTGAGCCGTAAACGTTATCCACGGGAATATCGAAAAAGCCCTGGATTTGGTCCGCATGCAGGTCGACGGTCAGTAAGCGGTCAAACCCGACGGTGGTGAGCATGTCGGCAATTACTTTGGCGGTAATCGGTACCCTTGCAGAGCGCACCCGGCGATCTTGGCGGGCGTAGCCGAAGTAGGGGATTACGGCAGTAATGCGGCCGGCAGAGGCGCGTCTGAGGGCGTCTGCAATGACCATGATTTCCATAATGCTGTCATTGGTGGGCGCGCAGGTGGACTGGATGATAAAGACATCGCTTCCACGTACATTTTCATTTATCTCTACCGAGATTTCGCCGTCGCTGAATTGACTGACTTCAGCGTCCCCGAGGGGCACATGCAGGTAATTCGCTACCTTCTTTGCAAGCTCGGGGGTTGCGTTTCCAGTGAAAACAATAAGATTGGACACGCTAGTCACCTTATCAATTGGATAATGAGATTAAAATGCACGCTAGAAAATATGGCAGGGCCGCCAGGATTCGAACCTGGGGATGACGGGATCAAAACCCGTTGCCTTACCGCTTGGCGACGGCCCTACAACTTTTGACAGATCTGATGGTCAGTCTGGGCGCGGAATCTTACCAGATAATCATCAAATGTTTTAGAAGTTTTTTCTGGATTTTAGCCTTGGCTGGCCAGATCTCCAGTATATAACGGTGAGTGGTTACAGCCTTTTACTATCTTCCAGCTAACATCTTGATTTGTAAGCTGGAAGCGGTCCATCTGCCGGGTAATGTCGAGTAGTAGCCGGTTTGCTCCGGGTTCTGACTCGCATTCGACAAATAAGCAGGCTCCACTTCCGGTAACCCTTGCACTCCCTTTGGCGTCGTAGCTGTTCCGGGCGGTGCAGTCGATCATCTGCATGCAGCGATCGATCAGAGGGAAGCGTTTTCTGAGCACAGGCTCAAAGTCGTTCCGGCTACCCCCCTTCAGGAAGTCGCGTATTCTGATAATCTTTGAATCTCTTGTCAATTGTTTTTCTTGGAAAAGTTCGGCAGTGTTGGCGTGGCAGGACGGGATTGCAATCAGATACCAGGGTTCGGCGATGTCGACCGTTTGCAGCACCTCGCCAATCCCTTCAGCGAGGGCCGCGTGCCCATGAATAAAGACAGGCACATCCGCGCCGAGGCTTAGGCCGATTTTAGCCAGGGTCACTTTATTAAGACCCAACTGCCAGAGCTTGTTGAGGGCTACCAGCGTGCTGGCAGCATTCGATGAGCCTCCACCCATGCCACCGCCCATCGGCAGTTGCTTCTGCAGTTGAATATCCACTCCGCAGGGTTTTCGGCTGTGAGACTGGAGCAGACTGGCGGCACGATATATGAGATTGTCCTCGGGCTGCAGTCCGGCTATATCCGGTTTGACCTCGATAATGGCATCGGAGCGACTCGAAAAGGAGAGCACATCGCAGTAATCCACAAACTGAAAAAGCGTTTGCAGGGTATGATAGCCATCTGTGCGGCGCCCGGTGATGTGAAGGAACAGGTTCAGCTTACCGGGGGCGTTTACGGTTAGCTTCATGTCTCGTCGGTGCCGGTGTTGCTCAGAGGCAGCCATTCCTTGATGATTAAAGTGACTTTCAAATCGTCTTTCTGGATTTTGATGCGCTGAGGTAACAGGGAATCCAGTGCGTTGCCGTAGCGATCAAATTCCAGTTTCCATCCATCCTGTTGCAGGGTGTCGAGTGTGCCCAGGGCGTTGCGCGTCATTTGGATGTCGCCGCTGGGGGCGGGTATGCCTTTGACCCAATACAGCAGTTGATTAATCGGGATCTGCCAGCCGGTGTGTTCCATTACCAGGTTCTCGGGTGAGTCGGACACAAAGGTGCCGTCACTGTTTTCCAGTCTGGCTCCGGAAGGGTTGCCACTGATAATGGTGGAGCCCTGACCCAGGGGACCCGATAATAATATATAGAAACTGTCGAAGGACTGGCTCCAATCGAGATAGGCGCTGCCACCGTCGGTGGCGGTCCGAACGCCTATTTTGCCTCGGATTTGCCACTCTCGCATGAGGGTGAGTTGTCTGACATGTTCTACCCAGTCCACATTCTGGCCGGGTTCGGGCGCAGTGGGTGCTGTGCTTTTCGGATACCAAAGCGCGCAGCTGCTCAACGCGACAGCCGTTAGGATAATGCACAGGAATTTAAGCGATCTGTTCAAGTGGGCTCTTCAGAATGTAATTCGCAGGTTGGATTGAAGGTTTAAAAGCGCGTTATGCACGCGCAATGGCTCATATTATAACGACTTTGGGTTAAAACGTTCTATGACGTCTTTTAAAACCTGGCTGTTCGGGTTCTTTTCAAGGGCGTTACGCCAGATGATGGCGGCTTCTTCGCGCTCTCCGGAGACCCACAGCACTTCGCCCAGGTGTGCAGCAATTTCCTGGTCTTCGAATGCCTCGTACGCTTTTCGCAGATAATCCAGGGCGACCTGGGTTTCGCCCATGCGGTATTTAATCCATCCCATGCTGTCGATAATGGCGGGGTCTTCGGGGTTGAGTGTATAGGCGCGCTCAATCAGCTCCCAAGCTTCACTAAGCCGTCGATTGCGATTGGCAAAGGTGTAGCCCAGTGCATTTAAGGCGGCGCTGTTGTCGGGTTGCAATTCCAATACCTGACGTAAATCGGCCTCCATACCCTCAAAATCTTCCTGTTGCTCTTTCATCATAGCGCGAGCGTAAAGCATATTGGTATTGTCAGGGCTGCTGCTGAGCCCGCGGTCGAGCTCTTCAATAGCTTCTTCTAGCTGTTGATCGTTGGCAAGAATTTCACTTTTGGCCAATATGAACTGGTCGCGTTCTTTTGGCATGGAATCTGCTGCCTGATCCAGCGTATCAAATGCCTTTTGCAGGTCACCAGTTTGCTGCCAGAGTAAAGCCAGCTGAATCTGGGCGACGGCGTAGTGGGGGCCTATCCGCACTTGCTGGAAGTATTTACCGGCCTCATCCAATTGCTTTTCAGACACTGCAATGCGCGCCAGGTAGATATTGGATTCATCCACACGGTGTCCCATTTCCAATAACTGCCGGAAATAGTCTTTGGCTTCGTCCTGGCGCTTGTTTTCCCAGCTCAACAGCGCGAGTGATAACACCAGGTCACCGTCGTTGGGGAAATTCTGAGATAAATTGAAGAACTGCTGTTGCGCAGCTTCTAATTGTCCCTGCTGCATCAGATAGCGGGCATAGACGATACCCAGGCGTTTGTTTTCCGGGAATTTCTCGGTTTGCTTGGACAGATAGCTCATGGCTTCGTCCAGCCGGTTCAATGCTATAAGAGATTGAGCTCGGGCCAGAATAGCCCCGCTGTAATTCGGGGTGGTGTTAAGTGCCCGGTCGAAATCTTTAATCGCGAGTTTATGGTTGCCGTCCATTGCTTCCAGTGACCCGATGGCAAACCAGAGTTTGTCATCGTCAATGGTTTTCGAATAATCCTGCAGTTTCGCCAGTATTTGCTGTCGTGTTTCGCGGTTCGCGGAGCGCGTTGCCTGTAGCAGAAATTCGAAATTCATGCGGCCGTCACTGGCGATGAGCAGGTCAATTTGCTCCATTGCGTCATCCAGTTTACCGAATCGAATCAGTTCAATCGCTGCGAGTTCACGGGGGACGGGGTTGGCGGGTTCTATTTCAGACCAAAGCATGGATGCGTCGAGGGTTGCCTGATGGGCGCCCAGGTAGCGTGCTATAAAGGTGGCTCTTTCTACTACTTGTGGATCACGGGTTTCATGGGCTTGTTTCAGGTAGTTTCCTAGCGCCACGTCGGCTCGATTGCGCTTGCCTGCGAACTCCGCTAATAACAAATCGTATAAGGTGTCCCCGGTAAAAGGTCGGGTTGGTGTTTCGGCCACTTTAGGGGCATTTGCTTCGGGTTGTTGGGCTTGTTGGGCTTTTTCACCACCCAGGCTGGCACAGCCGCCTAAAATTAGAGCGGAAATCAGAGGAAGAATGATCGAAAAACGGTTATAAATCATAAGACTGCAGGCAGGCCCGTGTGTGCGCTAAGCTTTATCAAAGCAGGAATAATGCAGCCATGCAAGAAAATTATCCACAGGTCGCATTCGTAGTATAACTATAGATTGTTAAATGGGGTTGATGTTCCCCTATTGACAGCTAAGTCGTAGGCTTGTGATATAATCCCGCGACTTTTTTGGGAGAGAGTATTTTTACAGCAGTGTAATCTTGCACCCCGCTGTGAATCATCGGTAACCATGGCATTACTCGCGTACGGCATTAATCATAGAACCGCTTCGGTTGACCTGCGGGAAAAACTGGCCTTCGCGCCGGAACGGGTTATTAGTGCGCTGAACGAAGTGCGCCAGCAAGCCCGGCTGCAGGAGGTCGCTATTCTATCGACCTGTAATCGGACTGAGCTTTATTGCACAACGGAGCAAGCGGACTCCGGGTTCGTACTTAATTGGCTAGGGCAATATCACGCCTTACCCATGGACCAGATTACCCGTAGCGTTTATGAGTTTTGGAATGAAGCGGCGGTGCGGCACGTAATGAGGGTTGCCAGCGGGCTGGATTCCATGGTGTTGGGCGAACCTCAGATTCTGGGACAACTGAAGTCGGCATATTCTGTTGCCCAGGAGGCCAACACAGTAGGGCCGCAACTGGGGCGTTTATTCCAGCACTCGTTCTCGGCAGCAAAGCAAATTCGCACGGAAACCGGTATCGGCGCAAATCCGGTTTCAATAGCCTACGCTTCCGTGAAGCTGGCCAAACGTATTTTTTCCGATCTGGCAAAAACCCGAGTCTTGCTCATCGGAGCCGGAGAAACGGTTGAGCTATTGGCCCGGCATCTGGCTGAGCAGGGTGTCAAAAATATGCTGGTGTCGAACCGCACGCTGGCGCGCGCCAACGCGATTGCCGAAGAGTTTAATGGCCGCGCGATTACCTTACGCGATATCCCGTTGCATCTGGCCAGTGCCGATATTGTGATTTCTTCTACCGCAAGTCCGTTGCCGATTCTGGGCAAGGGCGCAGTGGAAAATGCGTTGAAAGTGCGTAAACATGCGCCCATGTTTATGATCGATATTGCAGTGCCCCGTGATATAGAAGAAGAAGTCGGTAAGTTACCGGACGTCTATTTATATACCGTGGATGACCTGCAACAGGTGATTGATGAGAATCGCCGTCAGCGACAGGAAGCCGCCAATAAAGCCGAGGGGCTGGTGGACCTGTGTATGTCGCAATATATGGATTCGCTCAAAGTACTGGATGCCGTGGACACCGTTCGTAATTATCGTGAAAAACTGGATGCCTTACGTGAAGCAGAAGTGGAAAAAGCACTGCTGCAGATTCGTGGCGGTGGCGATCCTGAAGAAATCATGCACCGCCTGAGCCGGTCGCTGGTTAACAAAATAATGCATGCTCCCACCACTCAGCTAAAGCATGCGGCGGAAAATGGCCGCAGCGATCAAATTGAATGGGCCCAGCAATTGCTGGGCATCATCGACCCGGACAAACCGGATTAGCCAGGCCGATCTGTTTCCCTTTCGCCCTAACTCATCCATCCTCACTGCAGGAATCAGGTTAAATGAAAGAATCTTTACGAACGAAGCTTGCCGGACGTAGCGAGCGATACGAAGAAGTTGGTTTGCTGTTAAGCCAGCCGGAAGTCATTATGGATCAAAATCAATTCCGTAAACTCTCACAGGAATACGCGGAAATTGAACCGATTGTGCATTGTTATCGTGAATACGATCAGGTGCTAAAAAATATAGAAGAAGCGAAAAGCTGGCTGGCCGATCCGGACCTTAAAGAAATGGGGGAAGAGGAGCTGGAAGCCAACCAGAAAAAAAGCGAGTTACTGGAAGCAGAGCTGCAAAAGTTGATGCTGCCGAAAGACCCCTTTGACGGTAGCAATGTATTCCTTGAGGTGCGTGCAGGCACTGGCGGTGATGAAGCCGCTATTTTTGCCGGTGACTTGTATCGTATGTACTCGCGCTACGGCGAGTCCCTTGGCTGGCGAATCGAAGCGGTGAGCCAGAATGAAGGGGAGCATGGCGGCTACAAAGAAATTATCTGTCGCGTGATTGGCGATAATGTCTATTCCAAGCTCAAGTTTGAATCCGGAGCCCATCGTGTACAACGGGTTCCAGCCACCGAATCCCAGGGTCGGATCCATACCTCTGCCTGCACCGTCGCAATTTTGCCGGAAGCGGATGAAGTAACGGATATCGAGGTACGCAATGAAGACTTGAGAATTGATACTTATCGCTCATCCGGAGCGGGGGGGCAGCATGTAAACACGACCGATTCTGCGGTGAGGATTGTCCATTTGCCATCCGGTGTGGTGGTTGAGTGTCAGGATGAACGCTCGCAGCATAAGAATAAAGCGAAGGCGATGTCGTTACTGAAGTCACGGCTGCTGCAGCACGCGCAAGACAAGCAGCAGAAAGAAACCAGTGATGCACGGCGTAATCTGGTCGGCAGTGGTGATCGATCTGAGCGCATCCGTACCTATAACTATCCTCAGGGCAGGGTGACCGACCACCGCATTAACCTGACTTTATACCGATTGCCGGAAATCATGGAAGGCAGCCTGGAAGAGGTGATTCAACCTTTGGTTAATGAATACCAAGCCGATTTGCTGGCGGCGCTGGAAGAATAATGCACACAGTTGCAGGTTGTTTGCTTTGGGCCCAGCAAACGCTCGCCTCGGCTGATGCGGCGGAAGCCGTTTTGAAGCGATCTGCGCCAGTGGACAGTCGCTGGCTCTTGTGTCACGTGTTACAACGCAATAGCGCGTGGCTAAAAGCCTGGCCGGAAGCGGAGGTCAGTGCACAGCGATGGCAGCAGTACCAGCGCTTGGTGGAGCGACGTAAGCAAGGAGAGCCGGTGGCCTATCTCACCGGTGAGCAAGGTTTCTGGAGCCTGGAGCTGGAGGTGAGTGCGGCTACGCTGGTGCCGCGAGCGGACACCGAATTGTTGGTGGAAACCGCGTTGCAACTGAGTACTGAAGATTCCATCGACGTGCTGGATCTGGGAACCGGAACCGGTGCGGTCGCATTGGCGTTGAAGTCCGAGCGGCCTGGTTGGCGGATCACGGCAACCGATGTGGATGATGCAACGGTGCAATTGGCCCGACGCAATTCCGAACGCTGTCAATTGCCGATCCACATTATCCAGTCAGACTGGTTTGCAAATATTCCGCCTCATCAGTTTCATGTGATTGTATCGAATCCACCCTATATTGAGACGGATGATTCCCATTTGCAGGGCGTGGGAGTGCGCTTCGAACCGCTGCGTGCCCTGGTATCCGGCAAAGATGGTTTGGATGCCATTCGCGAAATTGTCCGGAAAGCGGGTGACTATTTGCGATACGATGGGTGGCTCTTGATAGAACACGGTTTTCAGCAAGGCGAAGCAGTTAGAGAAATTTATGCTAGAAATGGATTCGCGTCAGTAGCGACATTACGGGATCTGGCAGACAATGAGCGCTTGACGATGGGATGTTGGAAGAAGGATTTAAAGCATGTTGAGTGATGAAGAGTTATTAAGGTACAGTCGGCAAATTATGCTGCCGGAGCTGGATGTAGCAGGCCAGGAAAAGCTGAAAAAAGCGACCGCTTTGATTGTCGGCGTAGGGGGGTTGGGGTCCCCCGTTGCAATGTATTTGGCTGCGGCGGGTGTAGGCCATCTGGTATTGGTGGATAACGACGAAGTTGAATTGACCAACCTGCAGCGACAGATAGTGCACAGCAGTGTCAGTCTGGGGGAGCCCAAAGTGTATTCGGCCCAGAGAGTGCTGGCGGATCTCAACCCCCATTGTAAGATCACGGCCGAGTTCACTAAATTTAAACCGGGCATGGGCGATCGATTGGTTGCATCCGCGGACGTGATTCTGGACTGTACGGACAATTTCGCAGTACGGTTTTTATTGAACAAACTCAGTGTGCAATATCAGGTGCCTTTGGTATCCGGGGCGGCGATCCGCATGGACGGGCAGGTGAGTTTATATGATCCCATGAACGAAGCCAGCCCTTGTTATAATTGTTTGTTTGAGGATGAAGGTGAAGAGGACGAGACCTGTGCAAACAGTGGTGTTTTATCACCGGTGGTCGGGTTGGTGGGAAGTATCCAGGCCACGGAAGCCATCAAACAGTTGACCGGAGTAGGGGCCACCCTGGTGGGTAAGCTACTAATGGTCGATGCGCTTAATATGCGCTTCCGTGAGGTGAAAATCAGTAAAAACCCGGATTGCACAGTGTGCTCCGGCAAGCATTAGGTTGTCTATATGCATCGGAGCCGGGTTGGCATTGATCTGATTTGCAGGGTAATCTTAGGCCCTTAAATATTAGCCAGTCTGGTATAAGAGTAAAACCGTACTTGACCTTCTGATCCAATTAAGCAACCTATTAAGGAATCTCCGATAATGAAAACTCGTGCTGCTGTTGCCTGGGAAGCAGGAAAACCGTTATCCATTGAAGAAGTCGATCTGGAGGGACCCAAAGCCGGGGAAGTGATGGTGAAGCTGGCGGCAACCGGCGTTTGTCACACGGATGCTTACACCCTGAGCGGCGCAGACCCGGAAGGGTTGTTTCCCTGTATCATGGGTCACGAAGGGGCAGGTGAAGTGGTCGAAATCGGTGCCGGCGTCACCAGCGTTGCGGTGGGCGATCATGTCATTCCTCTTTACACGCCGGAGTGCGGTAAGTGCAAATTCTGTTTATCCGGTAAGACCAATCTGTGTCAGGCCATTCGAGCTACCCAAGGTCAGGGGGTGATGCCCGATGGTACCTCCCGCTTTAGCCAGAACGGAAAACCGATTTTCCATTATATGGGAACCTCTACTTTTTCCGAATATACCGTTATTCCAGAAATCGCCCTTGCAAAAATCAATAAAGCGGCACCGCTGGATAAAGTGTGCCTGTTGGGATGTGGTATCACGACCGGAATTGGTGCCGTTCTTAACACCGCAAAGGTCGAACCCGGCTCAACCGTAGCGGTGTTTGGTATGGGGGGCATTGGGCTGTCGGTGATTCAGGGCGCGGTAATGGCAAAGGCATCACGGATCATTGCCGTGGACCTGAATGAAGAAAAATTTGAAATGGCTAAAATGTTAGGCGCTACGGATTTCGTAAATCCGAGCCAATATGACCGTCCGATTCAGGAGGTCATAGTCGATCTTACTGACGGCGGGGTGGACTATTCCTTTGAATGTATCGGTAATGTCAATGTGATGCGCTCAGCGCTGGAGTGTTGTCACAAAGGTTGGGGTGAATCGGTTATTATCGGCGTGGCCGGGGCCGGCCAGGAAATTTCAACCCGGCCCTTTCAATTGGTCACCGGTCGGGTTTGGCGGGGGACGGCGTTCGGCGGCGTAAAAGGCCGCACTCAACTACCGGATTACGTCGAACGGTATATGAAAGGTGAAATTAAGATTGATGAAATGGTTACCTTCACTATGCCTTTAGAGGAAATAAACCGGGGATTTGATCTGATGCACGAAGGCAAAGCTATCCGCTCTGTCATCCTTTATTGAGTTGATATTCGGGAGCCGGTATGACGATTGAAATATTGGAAGAGGCGCGGGTCTTTGAAGGGCGGCAATTAAGGATAAAGCACGTTTCTGCCAGTTGTCATTGCGACATGGTCTTTTCCGTGTTTTTACCACCTCAAATCGAACAGCAGGCCGTGCCGGTATTGTGGTGGTTATCGGGATTGACCTGTAACGATCAGAACTTTGTGACCAAGGCCGGTGCCCAGCGCGTTGCTGCGGAACTCGGCATAGCGGTGATTGCGCCGGATACCAGTCCCCGGGGCGAGGGCGTGCCCGATGACAGCGAGGGCGCGTGGGATTTTGGCCTGGGTGCCGGCTTTTATGTCAACGCAACGCAAGCGCCTTTCGATCAATATTATCGGATGTATGAGTATATTCAGCAGGAATTACCTGCTCTGGTACAGAATGAGTTCAATCTGGATTTGTCTCGTCAGGGTATCTTTGGTCATTCGATGGGAGGGCATGGTGCACTTACGCTGGCTCTGAATAACCCTCAGCAGTACCGGTCCGTGTCGGCTTTTGCGCCTATCTGTGCCCCCAGTCAATGTGCTTGGGGGCAAAAAGCACTGGCCGCGTATTTAGGAGACGATCGGGCTGCCTGGCAGGCTCATGATGCAGTAGCATTAATTGAATCGCGGGGTTTTGACAAACCGATACTGGTGGATCAGGGGTTAGCCGATTCATTTCTCGAAAACCAGCTAAAGCCCGAGCTGCTGCACGCGGCCTGCGCCAAACAGTCGGTCTCGCTTACCCTTAATCACCGGGCTGGCTATGATCACAGTTATTATTTTATTTCGACCTTTATGGAAGAACATCTGCGCTACCATAGTGCGTTCTTAAATCGTTAAATCAAAGAGTGAGGATTGACTCAATGTTAAAAGCCCGGCACGCAACATTAGTTTTGTTGGTTGGATTTTTGTGCGCTTGTCAGAGTGCTTATTATGGCGCGATGGAAAAAGTGGGGTATCACAAACGGGATATCATGATCGACAGGGTGGAAGAGGTTCAGGATGCACAATCGGATGCAAAAGAACAGTTTTCCTCCGCATTGGAACAGTATCAAGCATTGGTAAATACCGGTGATAGTGATCTTCAGGATTACTATGACAAACTGAGTGGCGAATATGAAGACAGCAAAGAAGCGGCTCAGGAAGTCACTGACCGTATTAATGCGGTGGAAAACGTGTCGGATGCACTCTTTAAAGAGTGGAATGAAGAAATTCAGCTGTACAGCAATGCCGACCTGAAGCGGCAGAGCATTAGTAAAATGAACGCGACAAAGAAAAAATACAACTCGCTGATGACATCGATGCGGCAGGCGGAAGATCGGATGAACCCGGTGCTGAGTGCGCTGCAGGACCAGGTTTTATTTTTAAAGCATAACCTGAACGCCCGGGCCATCGATTCTTTGAAAGGTGAGCTGAAAGGAATCGAAACGGACGTCGCTCGGTTGATTAAAGAAATGGAGAAATCCATCGCTGAATCCAATACCTTTATTGAAGGCCTGAAAAACGCGGGATAAGGGCATTTTCTCATTTCAACGTTTCGAAAGGGCGCCAATATTGGCGCCCTTTTTAGTTTGCTCCGATATTGTGAGGTGCAGAAAAGTTAAAGCCAGCGCCGCGCACGAGCTTGATATTGACTGTATTCCGCGCCAAAGAGCGACAGCAGCGCGCGCTCCTCAGGCTCGATTTGGAAGCGGTTCATATAAACTATAAACACGAATATTCCCGTTAGTGTCCAAGGGGACGCTAGATAGAATGACCATGCCAGCAAGCCTAATGCGAAACCGACGTACATCGGGTTGCGGGTGATCCGGTAGACGCCGGAGTCCACCAGCGCGGAAGCGGACTGCGGCTTCAACGGGTTCACGGTCGTTTTCGCACGTTTGAATGAAAGGACACCAGCGAGGCAGAACATCATTCCTGTGAGTAGCGCTAGCGTTACTGCGATCACTCGCACGGTGATAGTGATTTCAATTGCAGGCGTAGCTAACGAAAGCACCCACATGAATAGGCCGCAAACGGTTGCGATTAGCGGAGGCGGGATTTTATTTTCTAGCACTTTCATCGACTTGGCCCTGGGATAATGCGCATGAGTGTGGGGGTGTCCGGTGGCAACCTAAGTAATATAAGCCTATAGTGTGAGCTTATACCGTGGCAACACCATTTCTGAACCGGGTTGTCACGTCCCTTCCTGACCAAGAGTTACTTTATGGCGCCATTCCGAATTCGCTATCAGACTATTGAGTTTGATAGTGTCGATATCCATGTCCGCAGTTTACGAGATGCTCAGGAATTTTCAGATCCTTTAGGTGAAGCTGAATTATTGGGGATTTCCTCCGCCCAGTGGGCCTTGTTTGGTGTGCTGTGGCAATCGAGTCAGGTTTTGGCGGATCAAATGGCGGATTTTGAAATTGAAGGGAAGCGAATCCTGGAAGTGGGGTGCGGGCTGGGTCTGTCCAGTTTGTTGCTCAATTCCCGTAAAGCGGATATTTCGGCGACCGATTACCATCCGGAAGCCGGGGGCTTTCTCGCAGAAAACGTCAGATTGAACAGCGGAGACAAGATACCGTTTTTGAGAACGGGCTGGGCAGATTTACAAGACGGTCTTGGCACCTTCGACGTCATTATCGGAGCTGATTTGCTTTACGAGAAACAGCATGTTGAATTGCTGTCGGAATTTATTCATCGCCACGCCAACCCGCAATGTGAGGTGATTTTGGTGGATCCAGGCAGAGGCCATCATGCGCCGTTTAGTAAAAAGATGGTGCGCTTGGGATACACCCATAGCCAGAGCAAACCGACGCTATCCGGGCCGGATGAAAAGCCGTTTAGTGGGCAGATTTTACGGTATGTGCGGGCCTTAGCGCAGCCGGACGCTCGCGGGTAAGTAGGCATTAAAGGTGGCTATACCGTATAGGTAGCCGACATAGATGAATAGGTGCCCGTATAGCGTTACCGTTTGAGCTTCCACCAGGGCGGCGGTGTAAATTGAATGCACAAGAAACATGAGTGGAATGCTGAGCCAGGCCAGGGGCTTTAACCAGGCGAGATAGACAGGCAAATTAACCCCGAAAAAAGTGATCCAAAGCGTGACGAAAATGCCCCACCCGATCAAATCGTAGTGGAAAGGGGCATCGCTGAAAGTGATGATGCGGATGGTAAAATCTTTAAATTCCTCCAGTTGGAACTCAGGCTGTATGCCCTGAACCTGGTAAGAAAAGCTGCGCAATCCCTGGTTGATTTCCGGGTCCAGGCTGCAGCGGCCCAAAGGTAAAAAAAGTAAGGGTAGAAAAATCCAGAAGGATACAATTCTGACGATTCGGAACATCATGTTGGTCCAGGTGTATGGATGGCTTCCTTTACTATCCTGATGCATCGCTGACTGTTTTAGCGGCCGGTAGATTTTAATCTACCGGCCGCTCATTTCTGCCAGTCGGATAAAACGTTAATTCAGTTTTTTCGCCAACACCTGGTTCACCATTTGCGGATTGGCCTTGCCTTTGGACAACTTCATGGTCTGTCCAACAAAATAACCGATGAGTTTTTTCCTTTTTTGGTCGTCGGCGGCTTGATATTGCGCGACCTGGTCAGGACTGTCTGCAATGACCTGATCCACAATGGCCTCAATGGCGCTGCTATCGGTTTCCTGTTTGAGTCCCTTACTTTCAATGATGGTATCGGCTGTGCCGCCGTTATTCCACAATTCTTCAAATATCTGCTTGGCGATCTTGCCGGAAATGGTGTTGTCGGCAATTCGCTTCAGTAAACCACCGAGTTGATCCGCGTCCACCGGACTCTGATCAATCTCCAGATCATTTTTGTTGAGGGCGCCTAGCAATTCGACGCTGACCCAGTTGGCTGCCAACTTGGGTTTTGCCCCCGATTGCGCTACCACGGACTCAAAATACTGCGCCAGGACACGGTCTGACGCCAGTACGCGCGCGTCATATTCCGATAGTTCCAGGTCAGCAATAAAACGCTCGATTTTTTGCGCCGGTAATTCGGGTAGTTTAGCCCGAATTGCACTGATGGTTTGTTCCGTTACCTCCACCGGCAACAAGTCCGGATCAGGGAAGTAGCGATAATCATTGGCTTCTTCCTTGCTGCGCATGGCGAATGTTTTATCTTTTACCGGATCGTACAGTACGGTGGCTTGATGAATGGCCCGGCCGGATTCCAGCTCATCCATTTGCCACTCAATTTCGGCATTGATGGCTTTTTCCACAAAACGAAAGGAGTTCACATTTTTTATTTCGCGCCGCGTACCCAATGTGTCTTCACCTTTGGGGCGAAGCGAGACGTTGCAATCGCAACGCATTGAACCTTGTGACATATTGCCGTCGGAGATATCCAGATAGCGGATCAGCGAATGTATGGCTTTGGCGTAGGCCACCGCTTCTTTTGCCGAGCGAATATCCGGTTCAGATACAATTTCCAGCAGCGGGGTGCCTGCTCGATTCAGATCGATGCCGGTCATGCCCTGAAAATCTTCGTGTAGGGATTTGCCTGCATCCTCTTCCAGGTGTGCCCGGGTGACACCGATGCGTTTGGTGCTGCCGTCTTCCAGCGTGATATCGACCTGTCCTAGTCCGACAATGGGCAATTCAAACTGCGAAATCTGATAGCCTTTTGGTAGGTCCGGATAGAAATAATTTTTGCGTGCGAATACGGAGCGGGGTGCAATCTGCGCATCAATTCCTAATCCGAAACGGACGGCTTTTTCCACCGCATCTGCATTCAGTACCGGCAACACGCCGGGCATTCCCAGGTCGACCAGCGATGCCTGTGTATTCGGCTCGGCGCCGAAGGTGGTGTCACTGCCCGAGAATATTTTTGAGCGGGTGGACAGTTGCACATGCACTTCTAATCCGATGACGACTTCCCATTGCATGGCAGGCCTCCTTATTGAAACGCCGCCGGCATTCGGGCATGCCAGTCGGTTTCCTGTTGAAAACGGTGGGCGACATTAAGCAGTTTCGCTTCGTCGAAATAATTGCCGATAATCTGCAAGCCGACCGGCAGTCCTGAGCTGATACCGGCCGGAATGGATATGCCGGGTAAACCCGCCATGTTCACTGAGATGGTGTAGATGTCGGAGAGATACATGGACAGCGGGTCGGAGGCTTTTTCACCGAGCTTAAATCCGGCGTTGGGCGAAGCCGGCCCCATAATGACGTCCACGTCCGCAAAAGCGCGATCAAATTCATTTTTAATCAGTCGCCGGACCTTTTGTGCTTTCAGGTAATAGGCATCGTAATAACCTGCAGACAGGGCATAGGTGCCAATCATAATGCGGCGTTTTACTTCTTCACCAAAACCCTCACCTCGGCTGCGTTTATACAGGTCTTCCAGGTCAGCCGGATCATCGCAGCGATAGCCGAACCGCACACCATCAAAACGGGACAAATTGGAGGAAGCTTCTGCCGGAGCGACGACATAATAAGCTGGAATGGATAAGTGGGTGTTCGGCAATTCAATTTCAATAATGCGAGCCCCCATCTTTTCATATTGTTTGATGGCATCCTGGACGACGTTTTCCACATCGGCGTTCAGCCCGCTGTCGAAGTATTGTTTCGGTAATCCAATGCGCAACCCCTCAAGGGAGTTGCCCAGATCAGCAGTAAAATCCGGTACGGTTTTATCCGTGCTGGTGGAGTCCTTGGGATCGAACCCAGCCATGGAATTCAACAGCAACGCTGCGTCTTCTGCGGTTTGCGTCATGGGTCCGGCTTGGTCCAGGGAGGAGGCAAAGGCAATCATACCCCAGCGGGAAATTCGTCCGTAGGTGGGCTTAAGGCCGGTAATGCCACACAAACTGGCGGGCTGACGGATGGATCCGCCGGTATCCGTGCCGGTAGCCGCCGGGGTCAGCCGTGCAGCCACCGCCGCTGCGGAACCACCTGATGATCCACCGGGTACGTATTCTGTGTTCCAGGGGTTCTTTACGCTGCCGTAAAAACTGGTTTCATTAGACGAGCCCATGGCGAATTCGTCCATATTGGTCTTGCCCAGGGTAACGGTGCCGCTGCTATTGAGCTTTTCAACAACCGTCGCGTTGTAAGGGGCAATGAAATTATCCAGCATTTTAGAGGCGCAGCTGGTCTTGATACCTTGGGTACAAAAAATGTCTTTGTGGGCAATGGGGATGCCGGTGAGCGGGCCGGCATTGCCTGCTGCGCGGGCGTCATCCGCTGTTTTAGCCTGAGCTAATGCCAACTCTTCAGTGAGGGTAATGAAGCTGTTAATGCCGCTGTCGTGTTGTTTGATGCGATCAAGAAACAGCTGAGTCAGTTCGCGGCTGGAAATATCGCCTTTTGCCAGCGCATCAGACAAGGATTTTAAGGTGTTAGTATGCATGAATGTGTTACCTGATCATTCAATAACTTTCGGCACTAGGTAAAGGCCGTCTTCGGTCGCAGGTGCGATTTTCTGAAAAGCGTCCCGTTGATTTTGCTCGGTGACTACATCTTCACGCAGACGCTGTGCCGCATCGGTGGGATGGGCCATTGGTTCGATGCCATCGGTGGGTGCCGCCTGCAGCTGTTCAATCATGCCCAATATTGAAGATAAGCGTTCAGATATTGCCGGGATGTCAGCGTCGTCCACCTGAATGCGCGCTAAATGGGCTATTTTTGTTACATCTTCTTTGTCCAATGCCATGGGATTCTCCGGCAGTGAATTTCGCGAAGGGCGTATGTTACCAGAAATCAGGCGGTGGTCGATGTTAAGTCTGATTGCCCGGAGTGAAGGAAAAGTTAAAACTGCGCGCGTCAGTTGACGGGGAATTTGAGGCTAAGTTCATAAAAGCTGTAATAAAAGTTCTGATTGTTACCTTGCCGAACAGGTCCTGCGCTGCTATTGTTCCGGCAATAGTATAACTTGGGAGCAACAGATCGAGTGTCGTGTTTTATCGCCCGGATCAGAAGTTTCCGAATAGCCTTTTTGATCAAAATAATCGTTCAAAAATTAAACCGCTCGATGGGTTGTCAATCCTCCTATGTTTAAACGTTTACGCGGCATGTTCTCCACTGATCTCTCGATCGACCTGGGAACAGCTAATACCCTTATTTATGTGAAAGATCGTGGTATCGTCCTGGACGAACCGTCAGTTGTAGCCATTCGCCAGAAAAACGGCGCGAAAAGTGTGGCCGCAGTGGGAATGGACGCCAAACGCATGTTGGGCAGAACCCCTGGCAATATCACCGCGATACGCCCCCTTAAAGACGGTGTCATCGCTGACTTTCATGTTACCGAAAAAATGCTACAGCATTTCATTCACAAAGTGCATGAGAACAATTTCATCACTCCCAGCCCTCGTGTTCTGGTTTGTGTTCCTTGCAAATCAACCCAGGTTGAACGAAAAGCCATCAAGGAGTCGGCACTGGGTGCAGGCGCTCGCGAGGTTTATTTGATTGAAGAGGCCATGGCCGCTGCAATCGGAGCGGGTCTGCCGGTGGAAGAGGCCAGTGGCTCGATGGTTGTGGATATTGGTGGTGGTACCACCGAGATTGCTATTATTTCCCTGAACGGCATTGTCTATTCCGATTCCGTGCGGGTGGGGGGTGATAAATTTGACGAAGCCATTGTTACATATGTGCGGCGTAATTACGGTAGCCTGATCGGTGAAGCCACTGCTGAACGCATCAAACAGGAAATCGGTTGTGCGTTTCCTGGCAAAGAACTGCTGGAAATCGATGTGCGTGGCCGTAACCTGGCCGAAGGTGTGCCCCGGTCGTTTACGCTGAATAGCAGTGAAATACTGGAATCCTTGCAGGAGCCTCTGTCGCAGATCGTCTCTGCGGTGAAAAGTGCGCTTGAGCAATCGCCCCCGGAGCTGGCCTCTGATATCGCGGAAAAGGGCCTGGTATTAACGGGTGGTGGCGCGTTACTGCGTGATCTTGAGTTGCTGATTGCTGAAGAAACAGGTCTGCCTGTCATCGTGGCGGAAGATCCCCTTACCTGTGTTGCCCGTGGTGGTGGTAAAGCCATGGAAATGATGGATAAGAGCGGATTTGATATGTTCTCGGTGGATTGATCATCCACGTCATGAGTAATCCTGAGCAAAGCCGGTCGATTGCACACGCATGGCCGGCTTTTGTGTTTATTATCCGGCCCGTGCAAATAACAGTTAGCGTATCTCTGAGCGCAGCCTGCGGTTCAGGTGCATCAGGGGGGGTAGTGCTATAAAACCTATTTTCGGCCAGAATACCGCAAACCGTTACAGGCTGATTCTGTTTACGGTCATTTCATTCATGCTTATCTTCGTTGACCATCGTTTTAACGTGTTATCGCCGGTGCGCTTCACGTTGACCATCTTTACCTCGCCGATCCAGTATATTGCGGATATTCCGGCACAATTGATGACGTGGTCCGAAGCCAGTGTGCGCAATACGGGTGAGCTGGAAGCCGAGAACGCCAGCCTGCAATCGGAAGTCCTGGTGCTGAAACGAAGGGTGCAGAAACTGGCCTCTACAGTAGCGGAAAATACCCGGCTCAAGGAATTAATGAATGCCACTGATGTGGTCGACGATCAGGTGCTAATCGCTGAAATTATTGGCGTTGATCCGGACCCCTACCGACATGAAGCCATTGTTAATAAAGGCAAACCCGAAAACGTATACGTAGGCCAGGCTGTGCTTGACGCCGAAGGCTTAATGGGGCAAATCATCGAAGTCGGGCTTTTTAGTAGCCGGGTGTTGCTAATATCCGATATTTCTCATGGTATTCCGGTGCATGTCAATCGGAATGGGGTGCGAGCCATCGCCGTGGGCTCCGGAACCCTGGATAGTTTAAAACTAATCCATGTGCCTGATACCGCTGACATTGTGGTGGGCGATCTGCTGGTGAGTTCCGGTTTGGGAGGACGCTTTCCCAAGGGCTACCCGGTGGGCGTTGTTACTACTGTAGAGCACGATCCTGGCCAACCCTTTGCGGTGGTAAACGCAAAGCCGATGGCAAATCTGGATCGTTCCCGCTATGTGCTACTGGTTTTTTCCGAAGAAACCCGTCAGTTGGAGGGGGCAATGGATACATCGCCGCCTCCGGAAGCCGGCGATGACGCCGCCGATGGTAAAGAGACCATCGACAATACCGTTGCCACAGAAGGAGCTGAGCCATGATCCAGTCCACTTCAGACAGCGCAGCTACGGTGGTTTTCACACTTATTATTGCGGCAATATTGGCGGCAATTCCGTTGCCTGAATGGGGCAACGCCCTGCGTCCGGCGTGGGTTCCGTTGGTTTTGATCTATTGGGTCATCGCTATGCCGCATCGGGTGGGCGTGATTACTGGATGGTGTGTAGGTATCATGCTGGACGCCCTAAATGGTGCGGTGTTGGGCCAAAACGCATTAGCTTTGGCTGTGGTGGCTTATATCACCTATGTTCTGCATCTGCGAATCCGTTTGTTCCCACTCTGGCAGCAATGTATATCCATTTTGGTGCTCGTGGGTATTTATCAATTGGTGAACATAATGATCATGCGGGCGGTCTATATTTCACCGTGGACACTGTGGTACTGGACCTCTGTTTTGGTTTCCGCCCTAGTTTGGCCTCTGGTCAGCCTTTCCATGTCGTATATACGGGGCACCCACTCTAATTGAAAGGCTCTAACTGACCACCGCGACCAATTGAGATATGCTTAAATGATGTACTTGGCATCCGCTTCTCCCAGACGCAAAGAACTCTTGCTTCAAATTGGTGTGCAATTCGACGTGCTGCCGGTGTCTGTTGACGAGACGCCGCTGCATTGTGAGCCGGCTCTGGACTACGTGCAGCGTATGGCCCAAACCAAGGCAGAGGCAGGCCGCAACCGCTTATCTGAACTTAATCTTCATTTCGATGCGGTACTGGGCGCTGACACCATAGGCGTTCTTGATAGCCGGATTCTGCTTAAACCGACCGACAAAGCGGACGCTATCAGAATGCTGTTGAGCCTCTCCGGGCGCACTCATCGCGTGATCACGGCAATAGCCCTGGCCACGGCGAGCGGTGTTTTGCGCCGCTATTCTTCGACTGACGTTGTTTTTCGCGAGATCAGTGAGCAGGAGGCCGGTGATTACTGGGATACCGGTGAACCGCAGGATAAAGCCGGTGGTTACGGAATTCAGGGCTTGGGCGCGGTTTTTGTCGAGCGTATTGCCGGCAGCTATAGCGGCGTGGTGGGGCTACCCTTGTATGAGACTTCAGAATTAATTAAACAGGCCGCTGTGAGCCTGTGGCAACCCCCCGGAATCAAACGGAATGAGTGAAGAATTATTAATTAATGTCACGCCCATGGAGACCCGGGTAGCCTCGGTGGAAAACGGCGTCGTTCAGGAATTATTTTTGGAGCGTACGGTTAAGCGCGGACTGGTCGGAAGCATCTATAAAGGGCGGGTGGCCAGAGTGCTTCCGGGTATGCAGGCCGCTTTTGTGGAAATCGGATTGGAACGGGCTGCGTTTCTGCATGCGAAAGACATTTGGCAAGTGGATAAACCGGATGACGCTGCGGACGCCGTTGGCAATATATCGGACCTGGTCGCGGAAGGTCAGCCTATTGTTGTGCAGATTACTAAAGACATGATTGGAACGAAAGGCGCGCGTTTAACTACCCATCTGTCGATTCCGTCACGTTATTTGGTGTATATGCCTTACACCGATCACATCGGGATTTCTCAACGTATCGAAGACGACCAGGAACGTGAGCGCTTGCGTAACGCCATGGAAACCATCATGGCCGAGCGTGAAGATATACCGAAAAAAGGCTTTATCCTTCGTACCGCTGCGGAGGGCGCGGATGAAGAATCTCTGCGCCGGGATGTGGAGTTTCTGCGCCGGCTCTGGAAATCGATTAACGAGCGTATTGCCCGGTCTACACCGGTTACGTTAATTCACCGGGATCTGGCATTGGCCATCCGTACTTTGCGGGATGAAGTCCGGCCCGGAGTTGAAAAGGTGCGCATTGACTCGCGGGAGACCTACGGCAATGTGATTGAGTTCGTACGGGAGTTTATTCCAGACGTAGAGCAGTTGGTGGAGCACTATCCGGGCGAACGGCCGATCTTTGATTTATACAGTGTCGAAACCGAATTACAAAAAGCCCTGGCGCGCCAGGTTCAATTAAAATCCGGTGGGCATCTGATTATTGATCAGACCGAAGCGATGTCCACTGTGGATGTCAACACCGGGGCCTTCGTTGGTCACCGCAATCTGGAAGAAACGATTTTCAAAACCAATCTGGAAGCCGCCCAGGCAATCGCGCGACAATTAAGGCTGCGTAATCTGGGTGGCATTATTATTATCGATTTTATCGACATGGAAGATCCTGAGCATCGACGCCAGGTACTTCGTATGTTTGAAAAAGCACTGGATCGGGATCACGCAAAAACCAAAATTACCCAGGTGTCGGAACTGGGTTTAGTGGAAATGACCCGAAAGCGCACGCGCGAAAGTCTCGCGCGGGTAATGTGTGAGGATTGCCCCACGTGCCATGGCAGAGGCATTGTAAAAACCGCAGAAACGGTATGCTATGAAGTATTCAGAGAAATTCTGCGTCAGTTCCGTGCCTATGAGGTGGAATCCTTTCTTGTGATAGCCTCCCAGGCAGTGGTGGACCGGTTGCTGGATGAGGAGTCGGCAAACGTGTCCGACCTGGAGATGTTTATCAAGAAAACCATTCGCTTCCAGGTGGAGTCACTTTATTCTCAGGAAGAGTTTGATGTGGTGCTTATGTAGCCGGGGCGACCGGTGAAAAAAGTGGCTTCCGGTGTCGCAAAGAAAATTCTTGCTTTGCTGGTTACAGTGCTGGTGCTGTGCGCCATTCTGATCGGCGTGGTGCGGGAGTTGGTGCATCAGATTGATGACTTTAAGCCGGAGCTAGTGGCGTTTGTTAATCAAAAAACCGGCATGTATTTGTCGATTGAAACCATAAAAGGCAGTTGGACCGGTTTGGTTCCCCGGTTTTTGGTACACGACATCAGTTTGCGTGCTGAAGCCGGTAGCGAACCGTTAATGTCGGCGAAGACAGTGGACTTTGAATTATTGCTGATACGGTCAGTGAAGAACCGGCAGCCGCGGTTTCGCCTCAATATTGATGGTGCGGAGCTGCATGCCGAATATAAGGATGGTCGCTTCAGTTTACGCGGCTTCACTCCCGACAAGAAACAGTCCAAAGAAAAACTCGAAGAAGTTGTCGATTTTATCGTTGCACAACCCCGAATTGCGATCACTAATACCGAGCTAAGTGTGGATGGACTGTACGCCCAGCGCGTCGATTTGCATGTGCATCAGCTTCAAAGCGAAGCAGGCCTGCAGCGTCGCTATCTGAAGGGCTATGTCTCCGCGTCCGGCCCTGGTCATCTTTCGTTTCGTTTAACCGGTAGGGTAAGCGGTTCAGTATTCAGTAAGAGCGGTCTCTCCGGCAACGTATTTCTTGATAGCGAGGCTACAGATTGGCTTCCCTGGATCCCGCAGCAACATCGTTCGTTTGCCAATGCAAAAGTGGAAAGTTTAACTGGCGGCGGGCGCTTCTGGGTCAAGTTAAAGCGCGGCGCCCTAGCCGAAATCGTCAGTGACTTCACCGCAAACGATATAAAGTTGTCTAGCAGCAATGACGTGCAGCCTCCTGAAATCGAAAAGCTGAGTGGCAAAATACGTTGGACCGGGCGTTTGCATGACGAATGGAAGCTGGAGCTACAAGACCTTAATATGAAAACTCGGCGTTTCACTTGGCGTCCGGATCGATTGAGTCTGTTTGCACAACAACAAACCCATAATTCTGAGTTATACCGGATCAGTATTGATGATGTGGATATCGAGCCATGGGTTAAATATTATTTAGGTATTCAGGGTAAAGACAGCGATATTTACAAAACAATCAGCAAACTACGACCTTCCGGTAAAGTGCGGGATTTGAATCTGGAGTTGGTTGTTGAAGGTGAAAAAATACTGGATTACCGCTTCGCGCTTTCGTTAGCGGCGTTCGAAAACCGATCCTGGAAAAACTATCCGGGGTTCCATGATGTTGATGTCCAGGCCTGGGGTAAGAAGGGCTTGTTTATTTTTCGTCTGAATGATGACTTTGTCGAATTGGATTATCCCCATTTATTCAGGGATGCGTTGAGCATCAATAAATTGAAAGGTAATGTATCACTGGAAATAAATGAAGATGGTTACAATTTACAGTCGGATGTCATTCAGGCCGCAACACCCTATGCTCAAGGTGGGCTTCAGCTTTCACTTTCATTACCCAAAGACAAAGAAATATCCCCCTTTATAAAACTGCAGGCGACCCTGCGCAATGGCGATGCTTCACAGGCTTCTTTGTACCTGCCAGCCGGTATTCTTGATGACAAGCTGGTGAGCTGGCTGGACCAGGCAATCCAGGCGGGGCATTTGTTACGGGGCGATATCATCGCTCATGGACCGCTACGTAAAGGCACTGCCGAGAAACGCACCGTTATGTTAGGTTTCACCGGTGAAAATGCAGTGTTCCGATTTCTGCCAGACTGGAAAGAACCGATCCGCCAGGGGTTAGTGGATGTCATTATAGATCGTGGTGCCGTTGAGGCTCATGCTGTCAGTGGCACATACTACGATCAGAAAATTCAGCATGCGACAGTTACTTTGCCCCGTTACAAGCCTTCTCAGCCCCATATTTTATCGGTGAGAGGGAAAACACAAGGCCAGGCGCAATCCGGTTTTAAGGTGCTGACCGAAACCCCGTTAGCGGGCTACCTGGGGGAATTTATTCACGATTTCTCAATGACTGGCGCGCTGGATGTGAGTTTAAAACTGGATGCACCTTTACAGCACAAAGCGCAACCCGAAACCACTCCTGATGGTGAAGAGGTTGTCGAAAATCCCGGGCTAGCAGTGACGGCTAATATCGATTTGTCAGAGGGCTCGCTGGCGATCGCGAGCCAGGGTTTGCAGGTAGAAGACCTAAGTGGTGAAGTGGAATTTGACCTGGACAGGGGGTTGCAAGCGCATCAGCTCACCGGAACGTTGTTTAACGGTCCGCTGGTGGGAGAAATAACGACAACACGACTGGAGCAGGGCAGGCAAATTCAATTGAATGTGGCCGGCAACGGGGCACTACAGAAAATAAAAGAATGGAAACCGATGCCGGTGATGACTGCGGTCAGCGGTACTATCGATTACCAATTTGGTTTGTATATCCCGATGGGAGATATGGCTCGCAAGCATCCAAAATATTTCCAGGTCTATTCTAATCTGAGAGGTGTTCAGGTTGATTTGCCCCCACCCTTTGCCAAACCAGCGGCTGTTGATTCCGTATTTTCACTGCGTAGAACGCTGGAGGATGACGCTTCCGAACTGCAGTTGAAGTACAACGATTCTCTTAGTTTGGTTTTGTTAAACAGCGAAACACAGTTGCTCAAGGGGATGGTTCGGTTTGGCCCCGGCTCAGTATCATTGCCGGAAAAAAATCGTCTGGTAGTGCAGGGTGTTCTTGCTGAATTTGATGATCAAAAGTGGCGTGCCAGTTTTAATCGGGTGCCAAAGGCCTCGGAAAACAAGACTGAGCAATTTGATTCGTCTGCACTGAAAATGGTGGACGATACCGCACTCCGCATCGAGCAGTTGCGGATCGCCGGGACCGATTACGGTCGTGCGGATATCAGTGTCCGGCGGACTGAACGTGGCTGGAAGACCTGGCTGGATAACAGTCGAGTTTCCGGTGTGGCTGACTTACCGCTGTATTTACTGGAATCGGCTAAACAACTACCTCGCCAGAAGCAGCCGGTCAATGTCACGTTAACCCGGGTCCATATACCCAAAAGTGAAGATCAGGAGCAGGAGACTGACTGGACGCCGATGGATCTGTCTCCCCGTCTTTTTCCGCCGGTGAATATCAACATAAACGAGTTGAAGGTGGGGGATGCCGACTTTGGGCGCTGGGATCTGAAATTGATTCCATCCGAGCAAGGGATGGACATTACCCAGTTAAACTGCACTACCCAAAGCCTTTCTTTAACCGGTACCGGGCAGTGGCATGAATCGGCTAAGGGAAATCGCTTTACTCGCGTCAGTGCACAAGTAAAAGGGGAGAATGCAGCGGATATCATGCGGATTTGGGGAGCGACTCCGACGTTGAGCAGCAAGTCGGCAACAGCGGATTTACAGTTAGGCTGGCCGGGCGCACCGATTGAAATGGCCGTTTCCAGGCTAAGGGGCGATATTAAAGCGGAACTGGAAGACGGTATCTTTTTCAATGTCAGCTCCAATGCCGCAGGCAAATTATGGGGAGCGCTGAATTTTGAGACGCTTATGCGGCGGTTGCAGCTGAATTTTGATGACTTGCGGGAGTCTGACATGGTGTACGATGAAATCACCGGTGATTTCAACCTGAACCAAGGTTTGCTGGAGATAAAATCAATGCATATAGATTCCCCCTCTATCAAAATGAGTGTGAGCGGTAAACTTGATATGGAGCCGGGTGTGCTCGACATGGGGCTGGATGTAACGCTGCCGGTGACACGCAACCTGATTTTACCCGCAGCCGTGATTGGCGGTGTCCCTGCTGCAGCCACAGCGTTTGTAGTGGAAAAAATGTTAGGCAGCCAGTTTGATAAGCTGACGACGATCAAATACGCCGTGCAGGGAACAATTGATGAGCCCAGAATCAGCGTAAAAGACTCATTCAGCATTATTCCCAAACAAGTGGGTGAAGCAGTGCTCGGCAATGAAAAGCCCGCAGCAGACAAAGCCCCGCAAGTAAGGCAGGAGCGTTCTGCTGGAGCCGGGGACCGCCCGCTATTTACGCCTCCGGCAGCCGAGCCCACGCCTAACCTTTATCAAACCCCGGCACCCCAAAAGGCACCATAATGAGTGAAGTTAGAGCATGCGCAGTGCAAATGGTCAGCACATTTGATGTCGACGCCAATCTCCGTTCTGCAGAGCGGTTAATAGGGCGGGCGGCGGAAGCCGGTGCCAAAATGGTGGTGTTGCCGGAAAATTTCGCGGTTTTGGATAGCGATAATTTATTTAAGTGGGGCGAAGCGGAAAAAACGCAGGGCATTTTTTCCGGCTTCCTATCACAACAAAGCGCGCACCATGGTGTTTGGATCGTGGGTGGGACAATCCCCTGCCGCACGCGTCCGGACGGCTCGTTGGTGTCGGATAAAAGAGTGAATGCCACCTCATTGGTATTCAACGCCGCCGGAGAGCAGGTGGGCCGTTACGATAAGATCCATTTATTCGATGTGTCAGTTCAGGATAACCAGGGCGAGTATAAAGAATCACGTGTAATCGAGCCGGGTAATGCGCTGTCGGTGGTGGATTCCCCGCTGGGTAAGCTGGGGTTGACGGTTTGTTACGATTTGCGGTTTGCAGGATTGTACAGCGCGTTAAGTGAAAAGGGCTGTGACGCATTTACCATTCCCTCGGCATTCACCGCGCGCACCGGTAGCGCGCATTGGGAAATGTTGGTGCGGGCGCGGGCCATCGAGAATCAAGCGTTTGTCATCGCGCCTAATCAAGGCGGCCAGCACACCCTGAAACGGGAAACCTGGGGACAAAGCATGATTGTAGATCCATGGGGCGCTGTGTTGTCCCAATTGGAAAGCGGGCCGGGCATTGTGGTTGCGGATCTGGATTTTGAGTGGCAACGGGAAGTGCGTGCGGCGATGCCGGTACAGCAGCACCAATGCTTTCGTGCTATGGTTAAGAAATGAACGCATCTGAACTGATTCAACTGGCCGAAAAAGAGGTGTGGTTGCCCAATTCATTGGAACAATCACAACTGAATTCAATTCTGGATTCGATGCTGGGTAGGGGCGTCGATTTCGCTGATTTCTATTTCGAAAAAACCTTGTCCGAATCCTGGAGTCTGGAAGACAGCATTGTGAAGGGTGCTAGCTTTAACGTGGGCGGCGGTGTTGGTGTGCGGGCCTTGTGTGGCGAAAAGACCGGTTTTTCTTATTCTGACCTGATCAGCGCGACAGCCATTCAAAATGCGGCCAATGCCGCTGTCACTGTTGCCGGAACCACACGACCTGTAAATGCGGTTAAGCCCGCTCCCATTCGCGCTTTATACTCAAATAAAAACCCCCTGGACAGTCTGGATCGGAACCAAAAGGTCGCGATGCTGGAAAAAATTGACCGTATGGCGAGACAGGCGGATAGCCGGGTAGTGGATGCCAGCGTCAGCCTGGCCGGTAGCTGGAAAACCGTGTTGGTTCTGGCCACTGACGGTACGTTGAGTGCTGATATCCGGCCGTTGGTGCGTTTAAGCCTGTCCGTGATACTGCAGCAGGATGGCCGTCGGGAGCGTGGTGGTAGCGGCGGTGGCGGGCGCAGGAGTTATGAGCTGTTTGATGATGCGACGCTGAAACAGTACGTAGATGATGCGATCAAAATGGCCCAGGTAAATCTGGAAGCGAGAGAGGCGCCAGCCGGAACCATGCCGGTCGTACTCGGGTCGGGTTGGCCGGGTGTATTACTGCATGAAGCGGTTGGTCATGGCCTGGAAGGGGATTTCAATCGCCGGGGCACGTCAAACTACAGCGGGCGGATCGGTTCGCAGGTAGCATCTCCGCTGTGTTCGATCGTGGATGACGGCACGCTGCCGGACCTGCGCGGCTCGCTCACTATTGATGATGAAGGCACACCAACGGGCACCACTATGTTGGTCGAAAAGGGCATTCTGAAAGGGTATCTGCAGGATAAGCTCAATGCCCGCCTGATGGGCGCGGAACTTACCGGCAACGGGCGCCGCGAATCCTACGCGCATCTACCCATGCCGCGCATGACCAATACTTACTTGTTAGCCGGGCAAGACGATCCTGCGGATATTATTAAGTCGGTGAAGAAAGGCTTATATGCGGTGAATTTTGGTGGCGGCCAGGTGGATATTACCTCGGGTAAGTTCGTTTTTGCCGCCAGTGAAGCTTATATGATAGAAAACGGTAAAGTTACCTATCCGGTGAAAGGGGCAACTCTGATCGGTAATGGCCCGGAGGCGATGTCAAAAGTTTCTATGCTTGGACATGACCTTGCGCTGGATAAAGGCGTTGGCACCTGTGGTAAAGAAGGGCAGTCGGTGCCGGTCGGTGTGGGACAGCCAACGCTTAAAGTAGATGAGTTGGTAGTGGGAGGGACCCGATGATGGACGGTTATTTTGCTTCGCTCATTTCACGCAGATAGCGAAATAATTTGCGCCCGTGGGCATTGCTGACTTTGTCGGGATTAGCCAGATTGGTCTGTTGTTCTTTTTTGCCGTTACGCACCAGCTGGCGTAACTTTTGTGTATCGACACCTGGGAATTCGGCAATAACGGCGCCTATAGTGGTGTTATCCCCGCCAATCAACTCATCGCGCAAGGTTTCCAGTTTATGAAAGGCCTGGGTGTTAAGCGTATGAGCGTTTTCAATATCGCTGAGGCGAGCTTCGATGGCGTCCGTATCCGTGTCTCGCAACAGTTTGCCGATATACTGCTTATGGCGACGTAAGCCCTCATGGCTTTTCATACGCTTGCCTTCTGCGATCGCTATTTCCAGCTTTTCCGTTAGTGGAAAAGGGCTGAGCTGACTATCACTCAATTGCAGGAGTCGTTCGCCAATTTTTTTTAGTCGCTCAGCTTCGCGTTTTACGGCGGATTTGCTCGGCGGCAAGTCTTCTTCTTCGGATTGATTTTGATGATTGAATTCAGACATGATGGTTCGGTGTGTGCTGCCTATGCTCTGTTGATGTGTTACCCGGAGGACAGGATATACTCGAATTTGTTGCTAATTGTACCACAGGATCTGAAATGGATATTGACCAGGAATTGAAAAGCCTGCGGGATAAGATCAAGACCGCATTGCTGTTGGCGGAAAAATCCGGTGCGACCGCGGAAGTCGGCGCCTATCAGGACCAGGGGCTCAACGTCAGTGTGCGCAATGGAGAAGTCGATACCGTTGAATTCACCCGTAATCACGGCTTTGCGATTACCGTCTACCGGGGAAAAAGCAAAGGCAGTGCATCGACTTCCGATTTTTCAGATCAGGCTGTGCGGCAAACAGTACAGGCAGCACTGGATATCGCTCAGTTTACCGCACCAGATGAATTTTCCGGATTGGCGGATGCCGGCCAGGAAGCGACCGAGGTGTTGGATCTGGATTTATATCATCCCTGGCCACTGCAGCCGCAGCAGGCGATAGAAATAGCGCAACGCTGTGAGGCTGCTGGCCTGGCCTATGAGGGCATTGATAAAAGCGATGGCGCTAATGTGGGGACAGGAGACTCAGTGAGGGCGTATGGCAACAGTCATGGCATTGTTGCTGCGTATCCACAAAGTCGCCACGGTGTCAGCTGTGCCTTGATTGCATCGCGTGATCATGAGATGGAACGCGGTGGTTGGTCGCAGAGCTGCCGTGTGGTGGGTTCGTTACCCGATGTAGAAAGTATCGGCAGTAAAGCGGCGCAAAGAGCATTGCAGCGTCTGGGCAGCCAATCGGTTGCTACAGGTGAGTTTCCGGTTATGTTTGCGGCTGAAGTAGCCGGAGGTTTGATTGGTCATCTGATCGCAGCCATATCCGGGGGCAGTTTGTACCGCCATGCCAGCTTTCTGGAAGGGCAAAGGGGACAGCCGGTGTTTCCTTCCTGGATGAATGTTTATGAATTACCCCATCTGCGGCAAGGCGCAGCCAGTGCACCGATTGATGGTGATGGCTTGCAGACCCGAGAGAAATATTTCATTGAAAATGGCCGCCTTATCAATTACGTGTTGAGCACTTATTCCGGACGTAAACTGGGTTTGCCCAGCACAGCCAATGCAGGCGGAATCCGCAACCTTCGTTGCAGTGCTACACATAGCCGTGACGAGTTGTTGCAAAAAATGGGGACGGGCCTATTGGTGACGGATCTGATGGGGCAGGGAGTCAATATTGTGACCGGTAATTATTCCCGGGGCGCTGCTGGGTTCTGGGTCGAGAACGGTTGTATCCAGCACCCGGTATCCGAAATTACGGTGGCCGGGAATCTGCAAAATATGTTCAGGCAGTTTTTGGGTATCGGAGACGATATTGATGCGCGGGGCAATATTCAGATGGGTTCGGTGTTGGTGGAATCGATGACCGTGGCAGGTAAATAACAAAGGCGCTTCCACCGTGGTCGAAGCGCCTTTGTTACATGGCTCGATTAACCCAGGTTAGCGTTAGCAAATTCCCAGTTAACCAGATTCCAAAAGCCTTCCAGGTATTTCGGGCGGGCATTTCTGAAATCGATGTAGTAAGCGTGCTCCCAAAGATCCACAGTGATCAGCGGAGTGACGCCTTCTTCTGTGATCGGTGTGCCCGCATTACTGGTGTTGACGATATCCAAAGAGCCGTCTGCTTTTTTCACCAGCCAAGTCCAGCTGGAGCCGAAGTTGTTCACTGCTTTGTCGTTGAATTTGGCTTTAAAATCTTCGAAAGAACCAAATGCACTTTTGATCGCTTCTGCAATGGCACCAGTCGGCTCACCGCCACCATTGGGGCTAAGGCTGTTCCAGTAAAAAGTGTGATTCCAGATTTGTGCTGCATTGTTAAAAACGCCGCCGGAGGAAGACTTGATGATCTCTTCCAGGCTTTTGCCTTCGTATTCAGTTCCGGGAACCAGGCCATTTAGTTTATCGACATAAGTCTGGTGATGTTTGCCGTAATGATACTCCAGGGTTTCAGCGGAAATGGTCGGTGCCAATGCGTCTTTTGCGTACGGTAATTCTGGCAAAGTGAAAGCCATGTGATGTCCCCTCATTTGGTTAACAACGATGTGAGCCTGCGGACAGGCCCGATTCTCTCTCTACAATAGAGGCCACACTCTAGCAGATTTGCGCTTCGTTTGTCAGTTGGCCTATCACCTTAGAGATTTGATTTTACTAATCAATCCATAGAATTTAACTATGAGTGCAACGAGCTAGGTGTAGTAGATCGTTGCCAAGCCAAGAAACGAACAAAATCCGACCACGTCGGTGATTGTGGTGAGGATCACACTGCCGGACAGGGCCGGATCGATCCCGATTTTCTGTAAGATCATCGGTAGCGATGCGCCGGCTAATGCCGCTACCACCATATTAATGATCATGGCCGTGCTGAGCACTGCCCCCAGCATCATATCGTCGAACCAGATCGTGGCCACTACTCCCACCACGACGGACCAGGTGACGCCATTCAGAAAGCCCACCGCCATTTCTTTGGTCAACAGCCAGCGGGCGTTGGCCGAACCGACATGCCCCAACGCCATACCGCGGATCACCAGGGTGAGGGTCTGGCTGCCGGCGATGCCACCCATACTGGCGACAATGGGCATCAAAACCGCCAGCGCGACGACTTTCTCCAGCGTGCCTTCAAAGAGACCGATGACCCAGGACGCGAGAAAGGCGGTCAGCAAATTTATTCCCAGCCAGATGGCGCGACGGCGGGCGGTTTTTAAAACAGGTGCAAACGTGTCTTCATACTCATCCATCCCCGCCATACTCATGAAGGAGTGGTCTGCACCTTCCAGAATAACGTCAACAACGTCATCGATGGTGATCCGGCCCAAGAGCACGCCATTGTCATCGACCACCGGAGCCGTTACCCAATCTTCCCGTTCAAACATGGCCGCCACTTCTTTTGCCGGGGTTACGGCGGTTATTGCTTTGGCTTCATCCATGGCTTCGCGAACCAGCATGCCGGGATCTTTGATCAATAACTTGGTTAATGGCAATAAACCAACGAACTGACCGGCGCGGTTGACGACATGCAGATTGTCGGTGGTATCCGGCAGAGTTTCGTGCCTGCGTAAATAACGTAAAACAACATCGAGGGTGATGTCCGGCCGGATGGTGATAATGTCGATGTTCATCAAGCCGCCGGCGGTGTCGTCGGCGTAAGACAAAATAGTTTCGATTCTGTGGCGATTCTGATCGTCGAGCGATTCGAGAATCCGTCGCATTACTGTTTTCGGAAGTTCCTGCAACAGATCGGCGAAATCATCGGTATCGAAACCTTCTACGGCACTGATAATATCTTCTGTATTTCGGTGTCGCAGGAAATAGGCTGCGATCTCTTCGTTAAGATACTGAAGTATTTCCCCTTCATCATCTTTATCAATGAGCTGCCACAGCAAATTCCGCTCCCGCGGTGGAGAGGATTCGATGAGCTTGGCGATTTCTGCCGGAGACATACCCCGTAACATGCGTCGGACATCATCAAACGTACCGCTTTCAAGGGCGTCCAGAAAGGTGTGAAGATGATCTTGAATTTCAAGGCTGGAATGATTTATCGCCATTGATCATCTCCTGTGGTGGAATAGGGGGCCTGCTCTTTTTACAAGTCTAGTGTGACAATTCAAGAATCGTTAGGTTTGCAGTGGGGGTGCGGCGACATTCTAATGAATGCCCGGTGAATTGACCAGCATCGGAATGTGCCTTGGCGTTACTGGTCGAATTATTCGGCTTCGTCGAAACGGTTGTTGATCAGTGATTCAATGTCTGACAGGGCGTCTTCGGCGTCTTTGCCGGATACCTGAACTTTGAGTTCGCTGCCTTTGCTGGCCGCCAGCATGAGCACCGACATAATACTTTTAGCATCGGCTTCCTGACCGTTGCGGTTAAGCGTAATGCGGCTTTCATAGCGGGAGGCCGTGGCGACCAGTTTTGATGCTGCTCTGGCGTGCAGTCCCAATTTGTTGATGATCGTTATCTTTTTTTCCAGGTCCATACTAAATTACCGCACTTGATCCAGCTCAAACACACCCAGATAAATGTTAAAGGCTTGCAGACGAAATAAGTGACTGGGCCAATGGGTTTTGTTACAAAAAGCCGGATTAGGGCTCAACGTCCGGGGTCGCAATCGGGTGGAAACATTTAGCGTAGTGATAGGCTTTACCCAGAGGATTAAACCAGCTTATAACTCCCTGTGTCTAGCCTGCACATTAGGGAAATCTGGTTTGAATTGTTCGGTTAGTTTTTCGGTAATGTAAACCGAGCGGTGCTGTCCACCGGTACAACCGATAGCAATGGTCATGTAGCTGCGGTTGTTGGCAACAAATCGTGGTAACCACGCAACGAGAAAAGCGCTGATATCGTCCAGCATTTCCTGAACCTGCTCATGCCCCTGCAGAAAGGTTTGGACGTCCGGATCGCGCCCGGTTTGGCTGCGCAAATTAGGAATCCAGTGGGGGTTGGGTAGACAGCGGACATCAAATACCAGGTCTGCATCACCCGGAACGCCGTTCTTAAAGCCGAAGGATTGAAACAGCAAGGCCATGCCTTCGTTACCTGCACCGACCCGTTTTTTTATCAGGTCACGTAGCTCGTGAAGGTTGAGCTTGCTGGTATTGATAATCAGGCTGGCACTGGAAGCGACCGGATGCAGCATATCGCGTTCGCGCTCGATAGCTTCATTGAGCGTATTGGTATCGTTACTGATGGGGTGCCGGCGGCGGGTTTCACTGAAACGCTTTACTAAAACAGAGTCCATCGCGTCCAGATAAATCACTTCGCTGTCGATGCCCTCCGCGCTGAGGTCACGTAAAACATTGGGCAACATTTCAAGTTGTGTGACGCTGTTGCGGGCATCGATACCGATAGCCACTTCTTTAATTTGTGGGGATTTGCGGGAGGACAGTTCGACGATCAGGTCCCGCAATAAAGTCACGGGAAGATTATCCACACAGTAATAACCAATATCCTCCAGTACGTGTAATGCAGTGGTTTTTCCGGAGCCGGAGCGACCACTGATTACCACTAGTTTCATACCGGCGTTACCAGAGCATCGTAAATAGACTGTGAGGAATGCGCGGTACGAATTTCACGGCGTCGGCTGTCATCATTAAACAAGGTGGCGATTTTGGAGAGTAAATTCAGATGCTCATCATGGGCATCTTCGGGTACCAGCAGAAAAAAAAGCATATCCACCGGCTCCCGGTCGACGGAGTCAAAATCAACACCGGACTCCAGTTTGATGAATGCGCCGATGGCGTTGTTGCAGTGGCTCGCCCGGCAATGGGGAATGGCTATACCTTTTCCCAATCCTGTGCTGCCCAGTTTTTCTCGTGAAATTAATTTGTCGAATAATTCGTTCGGGTCCAGCTCGGGGCACTGCTGGGCGATTAGCCCGGCAGCGGTTTCCAGAACTTTCTTTTTACTTCCGCCGGAGACGTCTTCAAAGACTCTTTGCGGGTTAATAATTTCAGCCAGTTCCATATTTAAGTCTTTATTCCAGGTTAAAGAATTACCAACTTTTCATCTTTTCCTTATGCTTGACCACCTGACGATCAAGTTTATCTGTCAGCATGTCTATGGCCGCGTACATATCTTCAGATTCGGCGTTGGCAAACAAATCAGCACCTTTCACGTGAATTCGCGCTTCTGCTTTTTGTCGGTTTTTTTCCACACTGAGTATGGCTTGGATGCTAGTAATGTCGTCGGTATGGCGCTCGAGTTTCTGCATTTTATCGGATACGTAGTCTTTCAATGAATCCGTTACGTCTACGTGATGTCCGCTGATGTTAATTTGCATAGGCCACTCCTTTATCGTGGTTAGATTTTACTACAACCGTATGAACTGAACTCACCTAGTTGCGGCTTTTCCCGTTGCATCCGGTTTCGGACTAAGCGGTGTTTCGTCGAAACATCGCTTGGAAAACCTGTAAACTTCGACACGCGGTCAGACCAATCGTTTCCTTTCGTTGGAGGGCGGAATCATCATGGCCTCACGGTATTTCGCTATGGTGCGCCGTGCTACCTTAATATCCTGTTCTTCCAGTATGTTGGCAATTTTGCTATCACTCAACGGTTTTTTGGGGTTTTCGGCTGCAATCAGTTTCTTGATAATAGCGCGGATTGCTGTGGACGAGCATTCACCGCCGGAATTCGTGCTCAAATGGCTGGAGAAAAAGTATTTCAGCTCGAAAATACCCCGGGGGGTATGCATAAACTTTTGCGTGGTCACACGGGAAATCGTTGATTCATGCATGCCCACGGCTTCGGCAATGTCGTGTAGCACTAGCGGCTTCATGGCTTCTTCGCCTTGCTCCAGGAAGCCGATCTGATGTTCCACTATTTTGGTGGATACCTTGAGCAATGTTTCGTTGCGGCTCTGTAAGCTTTTGATAAACCAGCGGGCTTCCTGCAGATTGTTTTTAAGGAAGGTGTTATCGCTGCTGTTATCGGCTCGTTGTATCAGGGAGGCATAGTTGCCGTTGACCCTGAGCCGGGGAGTGGCATCGGGGTTGAGTTCCACCCGCCAGCGTCCTTTGTCCTTGCTGACAATAACATCGGGAATGACGTATTGCGTATCATCGGTTTCGATGCTGCTGCCAGGATAGGGGTTGAGTGACTGAATCAGGGAGATCGCTGATTTCAACCGCGCCTCAGACAGCTTCCCTTTGCGCATGATGGTTGCAAAGTCCCTGGAGCCGAGGGTTTCCAGGTAAGTATCAACCACCAGGATGGCGTCATCCCGGGAGGGCTCGGATTTGTCCATTTGCTTCAGCTGGATTAACAGGCATTCACGTAGGTCCCGCGCGGCCACACCCGGGGGATCAAACTGTTGGATACGGTGTAACACGGCGACAACTTCTTCCAGCGATATCGGCTGGCCTTCGTCGTCTTCGTCCGGTTGCAAGACAATGCCCAGGTTGTCGAGTTCTTCCTGCTGTAAGCGGATCAGGTCGGATATAACGTCTTTTTGTGCCAGCACGCTTTCCCTGATATCTTCAACGGATTGCGTCAGGTAGCCTTTGTTGTCTACAGCTTCTATTACCGCCATTGCTATCATCTGGTCAACATCGGACATGGTAGTCAGATTGAGTTGCCACATTAGTGAATCGTAGATGGATTCCGGTGCGCTGTTTCGGCTTTCATAGTCAAAATCATCGTCGTCTCCACCACTGCCGCTGCTGCCGCTGAGGGTGGAGCCCGAACTGTCGTACATGGTATCCCAGTCGCTGTCGACAGGAAGCTCATCTGATATTTGTTTACCTTCGAGATCGACGGATGCGTCTTCAGCGGATTGAGTGCTGTTTTCGCTTTTGACTTCGCTCGCCTGGGTGAAATCCGGCACGCTGTCGGATTCAGCCAGGTTGTCGGTTTTCTCTGTCTTGTTATCGGTCTCAGTATTGCTGTTGTCGTCACCGGATTCTTCGACGTCCAGCAGTGGGTTGGCTTCCAGTGCTTCTTGGATTTCTGCCTGAAGGTCAAGAGTAGACAATTGCAGCAAGCGGATAGCCTGCTGCAATTGCGGCGTCATGGTAAGGTGTTGACCAATTTTTAGCTGTAAAGTTGGCTTCATTGATACCCGTTTCGACTTCTATCAACTGCTTGAACGATGAAAAGCCACCATCCAATGCGCTTTCACCCGGATTCTGCTATCAATCATTATTGCTATAAATATCAATTGCTTAGCTGGATTGCACTGTAGGTCCTTCTAACTAATTGTAAGAGGTGTCGCGCAGCAAAGCAATTTACATGCCTGAAAATGCTTAGAACATTTACATCTGAAATTGATTTCCCAGATAAACCTCTCTGACTTTTTGGTTTTGAAGAATGAGAGAGGGCTCTCCCTCGGCAATAATATGTCCTTCACTCACTATGAACGCATTCTCACAAATATCCAGAGTGTCACGCACGTTATGGTCTGTTATCAGGACCCCGAGACCACGATCCCTCAATTGGCTTATGATCTGTTTGATATCCGCCACGGAAATGGGGTCAACACCGGCGAAGGGCTCGTCCAACAGAATAAAAGCCGGGTCGGTTGCTAGTGCTCGGGCAATTTCAACACGGCGTCTTTCTCCACCGGATAATGACATGCCCAGAGAGTCGGCGATATGGCCAATGTGGAATTCTTTTAATAGCTGATCGAGCTTTTGTTTTCGTTCCGCTCGGGACAAATCCTTGCGGGTTTCCAGAATAGCCATGATGTTTTCTTTTACTTTAAGCCGCCGGAAAATGGAGGCTTCCTGAGGCAGATAGCCGATGCCTTTCGACGCTCTGCCGTGCATGGGTAGATGTGTGATTTCGGTGTCGTCTATTACGATGCGCCCTTTGTCTTGCGGCACGATACCGATAATCATATAAAAGCAGGTGGTTTTTCCGGCCCCATTTGGACCTAGCAAACCAACAATTTGTCCACTTTCTATTGAGATCGAAACATCTTCGACTACGGCACGGCCTTTGTAACTTTTTGCCAGATTGGATGCGGTTAATCTACTCATTACTTTATTTCTTTTCCGGTGTTGGTTCGGCTGCAGCAGGTAATATCATTTCAACGCGACGCTTTATATCACCGGGTTTGTGGTCTTTGGTTTCGCCTTGCGCCTGCAAACGCTGGCTTTGAATTTCGTAAAGAATTTCCTCCCCGCGGAAAATATTATCTTCCTGGACAATGGATGCGCTTCTTTTTAGCAGTAATTTTTGATCGATCACCATGTAATCAATGCGTTTTGCTTTGGCAATCACTTCCGATTGGTTGGGTTCGGGCACCTGGGAAAAGAGGGCCGGCGCACCGTCTGCCATGACCTTATCCACTTTACCTTCAATGGTCTGGATGCTTAATTTATCCGCGACTATTTTGAGGGTACCCTGAATCAGGACAACGCTGCCGGTGTAGACAGCCATGCCACTTTTCTCATCAATCAGTGCTGTGTCAGCAACGATCTTTAGCGGTTTATTGCGGTCACTGTCCAGTGCCATTGCGGGAGCGGATAGCCACAGGCAAAGTAGGCACAGAAGACGGTTAAGATTTATCTGGTTCATAAATGCTGGTTACTTTTTCTCTTAAGGTAATGCGGTTGGTGTTCAGATCTGCTTCCAATCCGGTTGCTTCAATGTAAATACCACTTTGCCGGATGATAACGCGGTCGTCGGTGGTGGCGAAGGACTCTTTCGGTTTCAACAGCAGCGTCTCTGTTTCCAGGGTGGGGGCTTCTTTAAGCCCTTTTTCCGCAAAATTGATTTGTTTAATTACGACATTGCCGGTGAGGTGCAGTTCTTCACCTTCGTTATCTGAAACGGCCTCGGCGGAACTGGTTTGCCAGGTTGCGACCGTTTCCTGAAATAAGGTGATATCAGGGCGGATCATTAAGTTGCGGTCAGTCGCAAGATACTGGAGCATCGATTCCGCCCTGAGCTCGTATTCCTTGTTCCCGTCCTGGTCGAAATTGTCCTGCTTCACCGTGATGGCGGTAAGGTCGGGCAGGTCAACGTCGGAACTGATGACATCTTGCGGCGCGAACCACGCGTCCCATTTGTGATAGGTGTAGAGCGCGAGTACTGCAAGCGTAAGCAGGGTATTAAAAATAAAAATTTGCTGGCGGTTTTTCATGATTTAGGATCAGAACTATCGAGCAAGAAGCGTTGCTGTACCGCATCCAGGTGACCTTGAGCTGACATCAACCACTCACAAAGCTCTCTGACCGCACCTTCGCCCCCGTTCTTCTCTGTGATGATGTCTGCATGCTGGCGTATGATGGGCAATGCATCTGCCACGGTGACGCCAATACCGGCAAATTGTATCGCAGCTAGGTCTGGCAGATCGTCCCCCATATAGGCCACTTGTTCTGCTGTCAGGTTCAGCTCAGATAGCAGCTCTGCCAAAGCGCGTCGCTTGTCCTCTCGGCCTTGTATGACGTTGTCAATTTTCAGGTCTTTGGCTCGGCGGAGCACCAGTTCAGATGTGCGTCCGGTAATGATGGCGACTTCAACGCCGGTCTCGCGCAACAGGTTTAAACCCAGACCGTCCTTCACGTTGAAGGCTTTTATCTCATCGCCGAGACTAGTGAAATAGAGCCTGCCATCGGTCATCACGCCATCGACATCGAACGCAACCAACTTTATTTTCCGTGCTTTGCTTTGTAATTCTTCAGTCATTATGGTCTCGGGTAAAAACTCCGTTCACATTACCCCTGCACGCAGCAGGTCATGCATATTCAGTGCGCCGATCGGGGTGCCGCTTTTATCCACGACCATCAGTGCGGTGATTTTGCTTTTGTCCATCATGTTCAGCGCTTCCACAGCCAGAATGTGGGGGCTGATGGTTTTAGGGTTCGCGGTCATCACTTTTTCAATACTGGTGGTTTTTGTGTTCAACCCCTGATCCAGCATCCGGCGTAAGTCACCGTCAGTAAATACGCCGATCAACTTATTATTGTGATCGACGATGCCGGTCATGCCGAGCCCTTTGCTACTCATTTCAAGCAGTGCATCGCTGATGGTCACTGCTTTCGCAACCAGCGGGATTTTATCACCGCTGTGCATAATGTTTTCCACTAATAGTAGTAGGCGTCTTCCCAGACTTCCGCCGGGGTGAGAAAGTGCAAAATCGTCAGCGGTAAATCCCCGGGCTTCCAGCAGCGCTACTGCGATGGCATCGCCCATCACCAGGGTAGCGGTAGTGCTGGCTGTGGGGGCCAGTCCAAGCGGACAGGCTTCTTCTTTAACACTGATATCAAGATGGACATCGGCCTGGGTTGCAAGCGGTGATTGGTTGTCGCCTGCCATACTGATGAGCGGGGCGCCTTTGCGCTTTATCAACGGTACGATATTGACAATTTCTTCGGTTTTACCCGAGTTAGAAATGGCGATCACTACATCTTCGCCGGTAATCATGCCCAGGTCGCCGTGACTGGCTTCACCCGGATGAACAAAAAAAGACGGGGTGCCTGTGCTGGCCAGTGTTGCCGCAATTTTGTTGCCGATATGGCCGGACTTCCCCATTCCTGTGATGATGACCCGGCCTTTGCATTGCATCAGAATCTCGCAGGCATTTTGAAAATTCTTATCGATCCTGGCCAGAAGTGCATGGGTGGCGGCTGTCTCAATTTCTATAACCCTGCGACCGGATTGAATAAACTCGTCGCCGTCTTGTCTGGTATTCATTTCAGCAATCGCCTTAAATTCGAAGTTTCAATGTGGCACAGTGTAAACCAAATCAAGCCGAGGCCGTAATGGTCTGTTGATAGAGTATCGCCAGATAGGCTAAATAGGCTGCCAGTAGAATGCCGCCCTTGATTCTGGAGAGCTGCCTTGCTTTTCTTGGCAGAAACATAAACAAGGCCAGCAACAGCGTAACACCGCACATAACCCCATAATCACGAATCAGCGTGGTAGAGCTGATTTCAATCGGATGGATCACGGCCGCAGCGGACAGCACTGCCAGCAGATTCAGGATATTGGAACCGACGATGTTTCCGAGCGCGATATCATGATGCTTTCGCAGCGCGCTGGCGATGGATGCGGCTAATTCCGGCAGGCTGGTGCCGATAGCAACAATCGTAAGACCGATGATCACTTCGCTTATCTGCATGGCTCGGGCTATTTCAATTGCTCCCCACACCAATAAGCGTGAAGATCCGATGAGAACCACAGTGCCGACAATAAACCAAAAGGTCGATTTCCCCTTGCTGGGGCCTTGGATGTCGTCTTGCGTTGTCTGCTCAATCAGTTCGTCCTGATGTTCGCTTTTATAGCGAAATAACAGATACATCAGGAGTATCAGCATGACAATCATGACAAAAGCATCGGTTTGGGTAAGCTGGTTGTCGCTACACAGGAAGCCGACGCCTGCGGTGACGGCGATGAGGGCAGGTAAGTCTTCTTTAAGGAGTCCGGATTGAATGGGAAGGGCAGCGATTATTGCTGTTACCCCCAGAACCAAACCAATATTGGCAATATTGGAGCCAATAGCGTTGCCAAGGGCGAGCTCTGGTGCTCCGGACAAAGCTGACATGATGGAAACAACGATTTCCGGGGCGGATGTGCCGAGGGCAACGATAGTCAGCCCGATCATCGCTTTTGACATGCCCAGGGCGCTAGCGAGGCCGACTGCACCGTCGACAAATTTGTCTGAGCTCCAGACCAGCAAAATTAAGCCGGCCACAATGGCCAGGAGGGCAACCAGCATGTGTCAATTCCACATTAAAACAAGCACTGCAATGTAATGGCTATCTTGTCCCTATGCAAGCCAGGGGCTTGCGCATTGGCCAGTTTTTCCTTTTAATCACAAGATGATATAGTTCAGCTCTTGTTTTTGGAATTGCCGGGAGCAACCAAAAAGGCCTTTCATGTCAGCAGACTCTCAGAATTACGTCGAAATCGCCGGCCTGTCGTTTAATCGCGGCAACCGGGTAATCTATGACAATATCAACTTGGTTATCCCGAAAGGTAAAGTGACGGCAATAATGGGCCCGAGCGGGACCGGTAAAACCACCTTGCTACGTCTCATCGGTGGCCAATTGAAGCCCGACAGCGGCAGCATCCTGGTCGATGGCCATAATATTCCTGAGCTGGGCCGGAGTGAGTTATTCCAGGTTCGTAGCAAAATGGGGATGCTGTTCCAAAGTGGCGCTTTATTCACGGATCTGTCTGTTTTTGAGAATGTCGCATTCCCCCTGCGAGTGCATACCGAACTACCGGAAGACATGATTCGGGATGTTGTCCTGATGAAGTTACAGGCGGTGGGGCTGAGGGGGGCGAAAAACCTGATGCCCAGCGAACTGTCCGGAGGTATGGCACGCCGTGCAGCGTTAGCTCGTGCGATCGCCCTGGACCCGGAATTAGTGCTGTACGATGAGCCCTTTGCCGGGCAAGACCCGATGGCAATGGGTGTCGTGGTGCAGTTGATCCGGTTATTGAACGACGCCTTGGGTCATACCAGCGTCGTGGTGTCTCATGACGTGCAGGAAACTGCCAGCATTGCTGATTATATTTATGTTATTGCCGATGGCGTAGTGATCGGCCAGGGCAAGTCCGATGAAGTGCTGAATTCGGATCTGCCGCGGGTGCGCCAGTTTATGCAGGGGTTGCCGGACGGGCCGGTGCCGTTCCATTTCCCGGCCATGGAATTACAGGAAGACTTTCTGCGGGGAAGCATGTAGTGCTGGATAGAATCAGTGGTCTGGGCCGCTTTGGCCTCGAATTAGTAGGCGCACTCGGACGTTCCGGAATTTTTCTGTTCCATTCGTTGTGGGCGCTACCCAATCTCCGTACCAATTTCCCTTTGCTAATCAAGCAAATCTACTCCGTGGGCGTATTGTCTATGGTGATTATAATTGTCTCGGGTACCTTCATCGGAATGGTGTTGGCTTTGCAGGGTTACACCATTCTGAATACCTACGGCAGCGAGCAGGCGCTAGGACAGATGGTCGCATTGACTCTGTTACGTGAGCTGGGGCCGGTGGTCACTGCGTTGCTATTTGCCGGGCGCGCCGGCTCCGCGTTAACGGCGGAAATTGGTCTGATGAAAACCACAGAGCAGTTAGCGAGTATGGAAATGATTGGGGTTGACCCGCTGCGCCGAATCATTGCTCCCCGTTTCTGGGCCGGGTTGATCTGTTTGCCGACGCTGGCTGTGATTTTTTCTGCTGTCGGCATTTTAGGTGGCTTTTTGGTTGGCGTGGTGTGGCTGGGCGTGGATGGAGGCTCGTTCTGGGCCAATATGCAAAGTAGCGTGCAATGGTCAGACGATGTTATGAATGGTGTCATTAAAAGCATTGTGTTTGGCGTGGTGGTTACGTGGATTGCGGTGTTTCAGGGATACGACACCGTCCCGACCTCGGAGGGTATCAGTCGTGCGACTACCCGTACGGTGGTTTATGCGTCGCTGGCGGTGCTCGGTTTGGACTTTATATTAACTGCGGTCATGTTTGGAGAAATTTGATGCGAGTGCGTACCCAGGAATTAACGGTGGGTGTATTTATATTAATAGGGCTTATGGCATTGATTTTTCTTGCCCTACGGGTCAGCGGGTTATCTCTGAAATCCGGCGAGGAGACCTATCGGGTGACGGCCAAATTCGAAAATATCGGCGGCCTCACGGCACGAGCGAAGGTCACGATGGCGGGTGTGACCATTGGTCGGGTGACCAGAATCTATCTGGATCGAGAAGATTTCGTGGGGGTAGTGGAAATGGAGATCTATAAAAATGTGAATAATCTCTCGTCCGACTCCAGCGCTGCAATCTTAACCGCCGGCATTCTGGGGGAAAAGTACATTGGTATCATCCAGGGCGCTGAACTGGACAATCTTGCAGATGGCAGTGAGATATATAACACCCAGTCTGCGCTGGTGCTAGAAGACTTGATCGCTAAGTTTCTGGTTGGCAGGGTATCGTCTGATGAGCCCTGATCAAATCTCTGCGTTGGGCGTGAGCCTCATCCGCGTGAGTGACCATAAGCTGGAAATCAGCGGTGATATGGTATTTGCGTCCGCAACCTGGTTGCGTAGTGAAGGCGAGAAGCTGCTACCGGGTATGGGTGACCGGATTGTGGTGGACCTGGCTCAGGTAGGTAGAGTCGGCAGTGTGGGTATTTCGGTATTGCTGTGCTGGATGCGTATGGCACAGGTGCTGGGAAAAGAGCTTCAGTATGTTAATGCACCTGACGATATGCTGGATGTGAGCCGCGTCAGCAGTCTGGATTCAGTAATTCCTTTTGCCTCCTGATTTTGGTGTCGAACTTGTTTACAATAGCGCACTTCCGATTTTAATGAGAAACCCCAATGATCACGGCTGAAGATATCAAGCAGCAAATTGAGAGTGGGATCGATACTGCCGAAGTATTGGTTCGTTTGGATGGTAACAAGTGCCTGGTAGCCGTCGCCTCGACGGAATTTGAAGGTTTACGCACCATCAAAAAGCAACAGATGGTATACGCCTGCCTAAATGAGATGATCTCCAGCGGCGAGCTACATGCCGTCAGCATGCATACCTACACCCCGTCCGAATGGGACTCCCAGAAAAAGCTGGGTATCCCCGGATTCTAGAGGCTTCACCATGGATAAACTGATTATCACCGGGGGTGCAAGCCTTAACGGTGAAATTCGCATTTCCGGGTCAAAAAACTCAGCACTGCCGGTGTTGGCTGCGACTTTGTTGTGTGACGAGAAAATGAGGGTGTGCAATCTGCCGCATCTTCAGGACATTACCACCATGATTGAATTGTTGGGGCAGATGGGGGTGGACCTCATCATCGACGACAAACTCAATCTGGAGGTAGAAGCGAATACTATTAAAGAATTGCACGCCCCCTATGAGTTGGTTAAAACCATGCGGGCGTCGATTCTCGTGCTCGGGCCAATGCTGGCGCACTTCGGGGAAGCCCATGTTTCGTTACCAGGGGGCTGTGCTATTGGCAGTCGGCCAGTGGATTTGCATATTCACGGGCTGCGGGCCATGGGAGCGGATATTGAAGTTGAAAACGGCTATATACACGCCAGTGTAAAGGGCCGCTTGAAAGGTGCCAGAATTGTACTGGAAACAGTCACAGTAACCGGTACAGAAAACCTGATGATGGCGGCCGCATTAGCCGAAGGCCAGACCGTTCTGGAGAATGCGGCCCGTGAGCCGGAGGTGGTAGACCTCGCTGAATGCCTGAATCGAATGGGGGCGGATGTAAAGGGGGCCGGTACCGATACTATCGTGATAAATGGTCGGGATCGATTGCACGGCTGCGATTACAATGTAATCCCTGACCGCATCGAAACGGGTACCTACCTGGTTGCGGGTGCCATTAGTCGGGGTAAGGTGAAGCTAAAGCAAACCCGGCCCGATATTCTGGATGCGGTGCTGTTGAAGCTGGAAGAAGCCGGTGCACATATTGCGACAGGCGACGATTGGGTAGAACTGGATATGAAAGGCAATCGCCCCAGATCGGTGAATGTCCGCACAGCACCTTATCCGGCGTTTCCGACTGACATGCAAGCGCAATTTACTGCTTTGAATGCCGTCGCTGAAGGGACCGGTACGATAATCGAAACGGTGTTCGAAAATCGTTTTATGCATGTGTCTGAGCTGAACCGGATGGGCGCGCAGATTTCTTTGGAAGGCAACACAGCGATTATCAAAGGCGTCGAGCAATTAACCGGAGCGCCGGTCATGGCCACGGATTTGAGGGCGTCCGCCGGATTGGTCCTGGCAGGGCTGGTGGCAAATGGTGACACTCTGGTTGACCGCATTTATCATATTGATCGCGGTTATGAATGCATCGAAGAAAAGCTACAAATGCTGGGTGCTACCATCCACCGCATTCCCTCATAAGATAGAGACAGTCATGACAGCTAACATCCGCATTGCCTTATCAAAAGGGCGCATACTGGACGAGACATTGCCGCTGCTGAAAAAAGCCGGAATTGAGCTTCTGGAAGAGCCTTCCAAAAGTCGCAAACTGATTTTTCCCACCAGTCATCCCAATGTTGAAATCATTATTATTCGTGCCACGGATGTGCCCACATTTGTTGAACATGGCGCTGCGGATGTGGGGGTTGCGGGTAAGGATGTGCTGATGGAGCACGGTGCTAGAGGGGTCTATGAACCACTTGATCTCGATATCTCCCGTTGTAAATTGATGGTGGCGGCCAAGTCCCAGGCTGAACCCGTGCAAGGCCGGTTACGGGTAGCAACGAAGTTCGTTAATTTGACTAAACGCTACTACGCGGAAAAAGGCGAGCAGGTAGATATTATCAAGCTGTACGGCTCCATGGAGCTGGCGCCTCTGGTGGGGTTAGCCGATCGTATTGTCGATATTGTCGATACCGGCAACACGTTGCGTGCGAATGGATTAGAGCCAACGGAGTTAATCGCAACCATCAGTTCCCGAATGATCGTGAACAAAGCGTCTATGAAAATGAAGCATAGCCTGATTCAGAATCTAATCGATCAATTGTCAGAGGCCGTTGAGCAAAACCGCAAGGCATGAAGGCCGTTTAAACTGAAACCGGTTACCCAATTTGAGGAAGATGACAGATGACTCTGGAAATTGCTCAGCTCGATGCAAACCAAAGTGATTTTGAGCAGCGCCTGAATGGTCTGCTGGCGTGGGACAGTGTGTCCGATCAGGGTGTGCAAACAGCAGTAGCGGAAATCGTGACAAGCGTACGGCAGAGTGGGGATGCCGCTGTGCTTGAATACACCCGGCGCTTTGATCGGGTGGATGCGGCGTCTGTTGCTGATCTTGTGGTCAGTGCAGATCGCTTGGAGCATGCCTGGAATACCATACCGGCGGCGCAGCGTGAGGCTCTGCAGGTTGCAGCAGACAGGGTGCGCAGTTATCACCAGCACCAGAAAACGGAATCCTGGTCTTATCGGGAAGCAGACGGCTCATTACTCGGGCAAAAGGTAACGCCGCTGGACCGGGCCGGACTCTATGTGCCAGGGGGCAAGGCAACCTATCCCTCATCGGTGTTGATGAATGCCATTCCTGCCAAGGTTGCCGGCGTTGCCGAGGTGGTGATGGTGGTACCTACTCCCGGCGGCGAGTTGAACGAGATGGTCTTGGCTGCAGCTCACATTGCAGGTGTCGACACGGTAATTACCATCGGTGGGGCACAGGCCATTGCCGCTCTGGCTTATGGTACTGAAACGGTGCCCCGGGTAGATAAGATAGTCGGGCCGGGCAATATCTATGTTGCGACAGCGAAGCGGATGGTCTTTGGTCAGGTGGGAATCGATATGATCGCTGGCCCTTCCGAGATCCTGGTCGTTTGTGATGGCAAAACAGACCCTGACTGGGTGGCGATGGATATGTTCTCTCAAGCCGAGCACGATGAAGATGCCCAATCCATTCTGGTGTCGCCTGACGCCGATTTTCTGGAACGGGTGCGGGCCTCCCTGGAAACATTACTGCCGACACTGGAACGCTCTGCGATTGCACAGGTCTCACTGGCAAATCGTGGCGCATTGATTAAAGTGTCAGATCTAGATCAGGCGGTGGAAGTGATTAACCGAATCGCTCCAGAGCATCTTGAATTATCAGTGGACGACCCGGAAGCCATAATCGAAAAAGTTCGTCATGCTGGAGCGATTTTCATGGGGCGATACACTGCCGAGGCGTTAGGTGATTATTGCGCAGGTCCTAATCATGTGTTGCCGACCTCCGGCACGGCACGTTACTCGTCACCATTGGGTGTATACGACTTCCAAAAGCGCAGTTCGTTAATTATGTGTACCGCCGAAAAGGCATCAGAGCTGGGCAAGGTAGCGTCTGTGTTAGCAAGAGGTGAAAGCCTCACTGCCCATGCCCGTTCTGCTGAATACCGCATTAAAGATTGAGATGGAATAAGCGAGCAATAGAATGACCAACCCAGTTAAGCAATGGATACGACCTGAAATCCAGGCGCTCAGTGCGTACCATGTCGCACCTTCAGCTGGCATGGTGAAGTTGGATGCAATGGAAAACCCCTATCACTGGCCGAAAGCCATGGTAGAGGAGTGGCTGGGTATACTGCGTGATATTCACGTTAATCGCTATCCTGATCCGGTGTCTGCAGAATTAAAAGAAGACCTAAAGCTGCTGATGGACGTTGACCCTAAATACCAGGTGATATTGGGTAATGGTTCTGATGAGCTGATACAAATAGTGGCGATGGCATTGGCGATGCCCGGGCGAGTGGTGATGGCACCGGAGCCCAGTTTTGTGATGTACAAGATGATAGCGACGTTTTGCGGTATGGATTACGTGGGAGTGCCCCTGGGTGAAGATTTTGTACTGGATTTGGATGCAATGCTGGCGGCTATTGAAGAGCACCAACCCGCACTGGTTTTTCTTGCGCAGCCAAACAATCCCACCGGCAATTTATTTGAGTTAGAGCCTGTCAGAAGCGTTTGCCAACAGGCGCCAGGTTTGGTGGTTATTGATGAAGCCTACCTGGCGTTTTCAGATCGTCACCACCTGGCTTTAATGGATGAATTCGATAATGTCGTAATCATGCGCACACTGTCTAAAATGGGTCTGGCTGGGCTGCGGTTAGGTATGCTGTTTGGATCCAAAGGCTGGGTGGAACAGTTTGAAAAAGTACGCTTGCCCTACAACATTAATGTATTGACCGAAGCGTCCGCCAAGTTTGCCCTTATGCACTTCGATGTAATGAAGGCGCAGACCCAGGAAATCAAAGAGAACCGCACTCAGTTGGTTAAGGCCCTGCATCAACTTCCCTTTGAGAAAATCTGGCCGAGTCAGGCCAACTTTATCCTCGCGCGAACTCCGCCAGGAAAGGCCCGCTTCATCGCGGATCAATTGCGGGACGCGGGTGTTCTGATTAAGTGCGCGGACGGCGCCCACCCGCAATTAAAAGATTGTCTGCGCTTTACTGTAGGAACCGCAGATGAAAACCGGCTTATGTTACAGGCACTGCACGCAGCGATGAGCGAATAGCGTCGGTTAGTCCGGCTTCGCCTGTAGTTTGGCGTGAATGAATTGCTCATGCGGTAGGTATAAAAGCTCCGATACTTTGCGGATAATATGGTCTTCATAGCGATCCAGCTCACCGTCCGCAAAGGCCACCTTCCACATGGCAAATATCAGCTTATATTTTTGTTCCATGGAATAGTGGCTATTGAGCTGTTTGGTCATTTCATACAGGTCAGTCGCGTTTTTTTGCTGTTGCTTCGCGGTCTGCATAAGGTCATCAGCTTCGGCTGAGCTGGTCGTCAAAGAGTCCACCAACAATGTTTTGATGGTCTCTTCTTCTTCGCTTTTCCAATTATCGTCTGCCGCCATGACTTCAACCAACAACGCCGCTGCGGCCAGATTGGGGGAAATGGCTTGCTGCTCCGGATTTTCGTTCGGATTGAACCAGTCTAAAAGGCTTTTTAACATAGCGTGGCCTCATCGGATGGAAGTTAATCTGTATAGGTATTGACCACAGATCTCAAGATGCGTTCGGAGTGGGTCGTGCACCAACGACCACCAGGATATCCAGAGGCTGGTTTTTCCTGATCACACGAATGGTAACCTTCGCCCCTGGTGACATATCAGTGATCATATCCATTGCGAATTTCGGGTCGCTGATCGGGTTGCCGTTCATGTGCGTGATAATGTCGCCGGGGCTGATACCGGAGCGGTGCGCAGGACCATCACGCACTACCCCCATCACCAAAAGTCCGTTGACATTGGGAAGGTCCAGCGCAGTGGATAACGCGGTGTTAAGTGCCTGCGGTTCAATGCCGACCCATCCGCGAATGACCTGGCCATGCTCCAAAAGCTGTTTTACCACTTCCTTGGCCGTTGTAATTGGAATAGCGAAGCCGATGCCTTGCGAACCACCGGAACCGGACAACATGGCAGTGTTGATACCCACCAGGTCGCCATAGGCGTTTACTAAAGCGCCACCGGAATTGCCGGGATTGATCGCGGCGTCGGTCTGAATGAAATCCACGAATGTCGCAAGATCGGATTGATGGCGGCCGATGGCACTGACTATGCCTTTTGTCACGGTCTGGCCCACATTAAAGGGGTTGCCCATGGCCAGTACCACATCCCCCACCCTCAGGTTGTCGGTATTGGCTAAGGTGATGGTGGGCAGGTCCGGGAGCTCTACATAGAGTAAGGCAAGATCGGTTTCAGGGTCAGTGCCTACCACGGTGGCGACGGTATTGCGGCCATCCGCCAGGGCCACACGGACCGTGTCCGCCTGGGCTATCACATGGTTGTTTGTCAGGATATATCCAGACGGGCTGATTATGACGCCGGAGCCCCGGCTTTTCAGCATGCGCTGCCGTAATTTGGGCTGATGCATGCCGAAAAAACGTCGAAATACCGGGTCCTCGTAGAGCGGGTGGGCCCTCTCAGTGACTAATTTATCTGCGGAGATGTTCACAACCGCTGGTTGTGTTTTACTAACCGCATCCGCGTAAGATATCGGATCGGAAATAGTGACAGTGCTCTGTTGCTGCTCAGGCATCACTTGTTTTTCAAGCATGACTACTTCATGCCGGATGCGGGTAGGATTACCGTCAGCCAGAACGATATAGCCCAATGCGATGACCAAGCCAAAAAGAACAGGTAATGCCAGGGAGCGGAAGACTGAAATCATAATGAGACTGGAAAACCCATTGCAGTTTTTAAAATAATCCGCGCTAAAATAGTCGCCGCTAGGCACCAGGCGGGATCGGTATAGCAAAACCCCGAAACTTAGCATGGATAGAATCGAACCACCACCGCAAAAACCAGGGGAGCAGTAAGAATATGACCGGCCGACAGGCATTATTAGAGTATCTGAACACCCTGTTACAACCGGAGTTGTTTCGGGATTATGCCCCTAATGGGCTGCAGGTAGAAGGCAGGCAGGAGATTCGAACCCTGGTCAGCGGGGTAAGCGCGACTAAGGCATTGATTGATGCGGCTATTGAGCTGGACGCCGACGCCCTGTTTGTACACCACGGCTACTTTTGGCGGGGGGAAGACCCCAGTCTGACCGGAATGAAATACCAGAGAGTTCGTGCATTGATCGAGAACGGGATCAATTTGTTTGCTTACCATTTGCCATTGGATGCCCACTCTGAGCTGGGCAACAATGCCCAGCTTGCTGCCCGTCTTGGTATAACCGTGGATGGGGGGCTGGATACTTCCGAAAAACACCCGATAGGCAATGTGGGTTATTTGCAGCACGCGTGCACGGCGCAGCAATTTGCCGATTCAATCAAAACTGCACTAAATAGAAAGCCTATTCTGGTTAGCGGCGGTACCCACCCGGTCAAACGGGTGGCCTGGTGTACCGGAGGGGCACAGGGTTACATTGAAAAGGCAGTGGCGCAAGGCGTCGATGCCTATATCAGCGGTGAGATTTCAGAGCAGACCACCCACATTGCCCGTGAGTGCGGGATTCATTATTACAGTGCAGGTCATCATGCGACCGAACGCTATGGGGCAAAAGCGGTTGGTGAGCACCTGGAAGCAAAATTCCAGTTAAATCATAAATTTATTGATATTGGTAACCCGGCTTGAATTTGCGGGCAAATGTGGAATGTCTACCTCAAATTAAATGTCCGCAAAATCCGTTTTGAGGAATCGTAGCACTTGAGTGAGAGGCGGTTTTTAAAAGACAAAACCCGCAAATGCGGGTTTTGTTAAGTTATACAAGCGCTTAAATTTATAAGGGCTCTAGCCATCCAGGCTTTGATAGTAGTCCATTAAGATTTGTGCGACTTCAGGGCGAGAAAACTCGGGCGGTGGAGCAATCCCCTCACCAAGCATCTTGCGGACCTTGGTTCCTGACAACAAAACGAAATCTTCCGGTGTATGGTCTGGTGCATCTCGCATCATGACGACACGATTAAGTTTGTTTGACCAGGCGGTATGATCTGCGCGATAAATTTGTATTTCCAGCGCACCTTTAGGAACACTTGTATCAAAAATGGTTTGCGCATCAAAAGCACCATAGTAATCGCCAACACCGGCATGATCCCGGCCAACGATTAGATGAGTGCATCCACAATTCTGTCTGAACACCGCGTGAAGCACAGCTTCGCGAGGGCCAGCATATAACATATCGAAGCCGTATCCAGTGATTTTAACGGTGTTGGGAGGGAAATAGGCGTCTACCATCTTACGAATCGACGCATCACGTACGTGCGCAGGTATATCGCCTGGCTTCAGCTTGCCTAGCAGCATATGGATAAGGATGCCATCTGCATTTAAATCCTTCATCGCCATACGGCACAGTTCTTCATGTGCTCGGTGCATAGGATTACGGGTTTGGAACGCAACCACTTTTTCCCAGCCGCTTTCGGCTATCGAATCACGAATCTCAACTGCAGTGCGGAAAGTATCCGGAAAATCCTTTTCAAAGTAAGAAAAGTTCAAGACTTGAATAGGCCCGGATAAAAACACGTTACCCAAAGCATAAAAAGCTGCTACGCCGGGATGCTCCTTATCGAGAGTTCCGAATATCTGCTCGGCCATCTCGGAGATTTCATCATCACTAGCAACATCAATACCCTCTACATCCATTACTGCGATGACCGGGTTGCCTTCCACGTTGGGGTCTTTCAGCGCGATGCGCTGACCCACTTCAACACCGTCCGCACTGGGAACAACATTCACAATGGGGACAGGCCAAAACAATCCATCAGTTGTTTTCAATTCTTTGGACACGCTGCGAGCATCCGCCAAATTCATATAGCCAGTTAATGGGGTGAAGTATCCAGCCCCGAGCATCACGGCGTTTGCCGCCGCGGCAGAGCTGATCAAGATTGAAGGCAGGCTTTCCGCTTTTGCAAGCAGCGCGCTGCGTTTTTCGTCATCGTAAACAAACAGGGGGGTTAACTGGTCGGATCCATGAGGTTTAATCATTGTGTTTCTCTAAAGTCAATTTGGTTCTTTGGGCTAGGTTTGATATGACCATAATACCAATTTTTGCAATTAATTGGTGCTCTTAATTTGGGGATTTAACTATTAGGCAGGCTATTCATTTTGCTGGTGAACCAACTGAGCCCGCCTATGCGTTCGAAATTAATGACTCTCCAATTAAACTTAGTTTACTTATTCCGATTTTTGTATACAGGATGTATCCCCTTCAAAGATTGACGCTTTACGTTGGTCAGGTTCAGGCTGATCAGCATCAACCGGCCCCAGGGGATGGAACCGCACAGGCTTGTTATTCGGTCCTGGAAGATCCTGGAAGATCTTGAAAAGTAGAAACAGAATTCCCCGACTATTAGGCTAAACCCAATGCAGGGCATTGGGTAAAACATAAAGCCGGCTTCGCAAAAGCAGGCCGGCTTTATGTTCTCTGGTTGTAGCTTGCTTTTTTGCAAGCATTTGTTTCAGTGCCTGAAGGCGATGCTACCTATTACGATTGAACCTGAATCTCAATTTTGCGTGGCTGAAGTTGTTCTTGCTTCTGGATGGTGACATTCAATAAACCGAGTTCAAATTTGGCCTGAACGCTGTTTTTATCGGCATCTTCCGGTAAACGGAAGCTTCGGCTAAATGTGCCGACTGCACGTTCACGGTACCGGTAAGCTGTGCCTTCCTGTTCGAGGCGGTTTTTATCGCCCGAAATTTTCAGGACTTTGTTCTCAAGTTCTACCTGAACCTGTTCCGGCTTTACGCCCGGAAGTTCAAGGCTTATCTGATAGTCGTTTGCACTTTCTGCAATGTCGACCACTGGTTGCCAATTGCGTTTGCCATATCGACGTAGGTTGTCATTATGCAGTTGATCTAATACTTGCCAAGGGTTAAGAGTTGCGATGCTCATGGTGGGTTCTCCCAGTTTATGTTGTGTCGGGGCGTTAGTGCCCGTTGATTAATAAATTGGGAGCAGGGAAGGCGGTTTCAAGAGGAAAAAAGTATATTTTGCCTTGGCTTGAACCCATCAGGGCAAGCCCCAAATGGGTTCATTTTTTGGGAATTCAAGCTGGGCTTAAGGCGTTGTTTTTGCTTGAGAATCGTGTAGACCGTAGTCTTCGGAAAGGGTGCCTTTATCGGCCGTGTTGCTCTTCGGGGCATAATCCCTGGGGGCTTGGACGGTATCTTCAGCATTAAACTCGGCGTCAGCTTCTTCCGGTAGGGATTCTTTGGGTTTTGCTTCCAGGGAAATGAACTCGGTTTTCTTACGCGGCAACTTATTGGGCGTGTCCAGCTTAAAGCTTTTGGGGGGCTCGGCAAATGAATCGGCCGCGGTTTCCAGGTGTTTTTGCACTGCGAGGTAATTTTGCGTGAGCGTATTAACCATTTCCGCTGTGGAATTGAAATGGGTATTCACATTTTCCCGATAGGCAGTGAATTCTTCCTGCAATTCCCGCAATTGTTGTTCGATATTGGATTGTGTTTTAGCTTTATTCATTATCAGGAAGCAACCAAGCGCGCCTAATACCAGCCCGGCCAGAAATGCAACTAACGTAACGGATTCCATACTCGCTCTCCAAACAAATTTATCTTTTTCAATATGTTGATACTATGCCTTGATACTACAAGGAACCGGGCGCGGATGACAGTGTTTAGCGTCACATGAAATTACAACTGGAATAAAGACAATTAAAATATCGGTTAATTCGATTTCGGAGCAGACTATGGACCATTTCCCTGAGGGTGAAAGCGCACTTATCATTCCCGGACCGGAGGGCGACCTCGAGGCTGTAACGACTGGTCCGAAAAGCGATCCGGATGGCCCGGGAAACGTCACGATCGCTTGTCATCCCCATTCATTGATGGGAGGCACGATGAACAACAAGGTAGTGCATACCGTCGCACGTGCACGTCGGGATATGGGGCATCGAGTGATTAGATTCAATTTTCGGGGAGTGGAAAAAAGTCAGGGTGCGTTTGCTAACGGAGTGGGCGAACAAGAGGATTTGCTGGCGGTGATTGATTGGGTGCGCCAAGTGCGCCCGGATGACAATATCTATCTATCCGGATTTTCTTTCGGTTCCTATGTCGCGGCGGCCGGCTGCCTGCGAGCAGTTAAGCGAGGTGACGCCATTCGGCATTTGCTCTTGATTGCGCCAGCGGTCGAAAATTTTGCTTTTGATATATTGAACCGATTCCCGTGCCCATTATCGGTGGTTTACGGTGATGCGGATGAGGTGGTAAGTAGCGAAGCGATGGCGCAGTGGGCTGGCAATGTGCAGTCACCGAAGCAAATTTACTGTCTGCCTGGTGCAGGTCACTTTTTTCACGGGCGCTTAACGGAAGTGAAATCCATCCTCAGTAACGAGGCCGGCGTCTAAGCAAGAGCAGGGTGCAGGCCATGGACAGATTGTGGAGCGCTGTATTAGAGTGTGGCCCGTTCAATCCGCTACCTGTCAGCATTAAGCGAATGGTGAGACCGTTATGACCCCCTTAGAGAAGTATCGCCAAGACCTGACGCGAGAAGATTTTAGTTTTGACCCGGCCCAACAATTTGCCATTGAACAGTTGGACCGGCTTTATCACGATCTGATTGATCGCTATGAAAATCGGCCCAAAAGCCTCTGGGCGCGAATTGCTCCGGGAGTGCGAGCTCAGGAAAAAGAACCATGCATGGGGCTGTATTTCTGGGGCGGCGTGGGTCGTGGTAAGACCTATATGGTCGATACATTTTTCGAATGCCTGCCGTTCCGCCGTAAATTACGTATTCACTTTCATCGCTTTATGCAGCGTGTACATACCGAACTTCGCGCTTTGCAGGGCGAAAAAAATCCACTGGATACGGTAGCCGAAACGCTTTCTGAAGAGGCGCGGGTGCTGTGTTTCGACGAGTTTTTCGTTACCGATATTACCGATGCGATGATCCTGGGTGGGCTGATGGAGAAGCTTTTTGCCAAAGGTGTCACACTGGTGGCGACTTCCAACATAGTGCCCGATCAACTATATAAGGATGGGCTGCAGCGGGCGCGCTTCCTGCCCGCCATTGAGCTCATCAACAAATATACCCATATTGTGAATGTGGACAGCGGTATTGATTATCGCTTAAGAGCGCTGGAGCAAGCAGAAATTTTCCATAGCCCATTAGGGGAGAAAGCGGAAGCCAGCTTGAAAAGCAGCTTTGACTCTCTGGCGCCTGAGCTGGCCAAGGCGGATGTTCAGGTGGATATAAACGGCAGGATGATTGCAGCACGCTTTGAGGCTGATGACGTTATCTGGTGTGATTTTATGGCACTGTGCGATGGTCCGCGTAGCCAGAATGACTATATTGAATTGGCCCGGATTTATCACGCAGTGGTGGTTTCCGGCGTGCCGGTGATGGGGGCTGCACAGGACGATATGGCCCGCCGTTTTGTGAATATGGTCGATGAATTTTACGACCGTAACGTTAAGTTGATTATGTCTGGTGCTGCACCGATTGATGCTTTATACAGTGGTGGGCGCTTGGATTTTGAGTTTCAGCGTACCCGGAGCCGGCTTTTGGAAATGCAGAGCGTAGAATATCTGTCGCGCCCTCATAAACCCTGACTTTTCAATATAAATTATTGATATTGATTGAGTTTATGCCTTCTGGTCGAAGATGGGAGCAGGCGGGTCCGGAGGCAGGCATTACTAACCCGGCGCTGATAGCAAATAAACGACACTGTCGGGCTGGCCTATTATTAATTATCTGTTATAGTTCTTCACCCCGTTACTGTCGTAGCAAAAGGCTCATCATTGTTAAGATGCAAACAATGATGGCTGCACTGCTGAAAACTTATACAGAGCTCGCAAAATAGGGGCGCTGCACAAGGAGTGTCTCCGAAAACGCTTGTAAACCGGAGACGGCTTGGGTAGTATTCGCGCTCTTTAAATTTTGACGGGCACACCTCGGATTAGTGTTCTAGGGCAGATTCAATGAAAACGTTTAGCGCAAAACCAGAATCGGTAGAACGTGACTGGTACGTTGTGGATGCAACCGGCAAGACTTTAGGTCGTCTGGCGACAGAAATCGCCCTTCGTCTGCGTGGCAAACACAAACCAACTTATACTCCTCACGTTGATACTGGGGATTACATCGTTGTTATCAATGCAGAGAAAGTGCATGTAACAGGTAACAAACGAACGGACAAAATGTACTATCGCCATACCGAATACCCCGGTGGTATCAAGGAAATCAGCTTCGATAAGTTGATTGCCCGTAAGCCGGAAATGGTGATTCAAGGTGCAGTGAAAGGTATGTTGCCCCGAAACCCTTTAGGGCGGGCTATGTTTGGTAAGCTGAAAGTATATGCTGGTGCCGAACATCCTCATACAGCACAACAACCCAAAGAATTGGCACTGTAATAGGAAGGCATGATAGTGGATATGAACTACGGTACAGGCCGACGTAAAACGGCAGCAGCCCGGGTCTTTTTGAAGCCAGGCTCTGGCAATATCAATATTAATGGTCGTACATTGGATACTTATTTTGGTCGCGAGACTGCCCGTATGGTAGTGCGTCAGCCGCTTGAGCTGGTGGAAGCGGTAGATAAGTTTGATGTGTTTGTGACGGTGAAAGGTGGCGGCGGAAGCGGTCAGGCCGGCGCAATTCGACATGGTATTACCCGGGCGTTGATGGAATACGATGAAACATTGCGTGCTTCATTGCGAAAAGCGGGCTTTGTTACACGTGACGCCCGTGAGGTTGAGCGTAAGAAAGTGGGTCTGCGTAAAGCACGTAAGCGTCCGCAATTCTCGAAACGTTAATCTGTATTCCAGATTCGTTTACAAAAAACGCCTGGCTGAGAAGTCAGGCGTTTTTTGTTTTATATTTCCTATGCTTGTCTCAAATCTGTATGCGCGCTTTTTAAAGCTTTCCTTGTAACTCAACAGCAATTTAATTACTATTTCCGCGATTAAAAATATGGGCTAGGGGTCGGTGTGTCTTCAAAAAGGCTAGCCGGCTTCGGTAATAGTAATCGGGGAGATAAACTGAATGAGTACTGAGGGCGTAAATGAGGGGCGGAGACGCTTCCTGATTGGAGCTACTTCAGCAGTTGGTGCAGTGGGAGCCGTCGGCGCCGCCGTACCCTTTGTGCGGTCTTGGCAACCTAGCGCGAAGGCAAAAACTGCGGGTGCACCTGTAGTCGCAGATATCAGCAAGCTTGAAGTGGGGCAACGTATGACTGTGGAGTGGCGGGGGAAACCCGTTTGGATATTACGCCGCTCACCTGAAGTAATGGAAGGCTTGGAGACTCATAAAGACAATTTGCGTGACCCTGAATCAGCCGAATCCAAGCAACCGGAATATGTGGCCGGAGTCAGCCGCGCACGCCAGGACCATGAAAATATCATTGTGCTGGTCGGGCTTTGCACGCATTTGGGGTGCGCCCCTCTTTATCGGCCTGAAGTTGCGCCTGAGGATCTTGGGCCTGACTGGTATGGCGGATTCTTCTGCCCCTGCCATGGTTCAAAATTCGACTTGTCTGGTCGGGTGTTCAAGTCGGTGCCTGCACCACTCAACCTGGAAGTGCCGCCGTATTACTACATGAGCGAGTCACTCATTAAAATTGGTGAAGATGGGGAGGCTGCCTGATGAGTATGTTTCAAAGCCTAATGGGGTGGGTTGACGCCCGTTTCCCGGCGACCAAAATGTTCGAAGATCACATGAGCAAATATTATGCTCCCAAGAACTTCAATGTCTGGTATTTCTTTGGCTCCCTTGCGATGTTGGTGCTGGTTAACCAGCTGCTGACAGGCATCTGGTTAACCATGCTCTATAACCCCAGTGGTGAAGGCGCGTTTACCTCGGTTGAGTTGAATATGATGCGAGATGTGGATTACGGCTGGATGCTGCGTTATCTGCATTCTACCGGCGCATCGGCATTTTTTGTCGTGGTCTATTTGCATATGTTCCGGGGTATGATGTATGGCTCGTACCGTGCGCCGCGTGAGCTGGTGTGGATATTCGGTATGACCATCTATCTTGCACTTATGGCAGAAGGTTTTATGGGCTATTTGCTACCCTGGGGGCAAATGTCCTATTGGGGTGCGCAGGTCATCATTTCCTTGTTTGGTGCTATTCCCTGGGTAGGTGATGCACTGACCGAATGGATTCGCGGTGACTATCTGATCTCAGGCATCACTCTGAACCGCTTCTTCGCTCTGCACGTGGTTGCTTTGCCTATTGTTATTTTGGCGCTGGTTGTGTTGCATATTATTGCGCTGCATGAAGTGGGGTCCAATAACCCGGACGGCATTGAAATCAAGAAACTGAAAGACGAAAACGGCGTTCCGTTAGACGGCATACCTTTCCACCCCTACTACAGTGTCCATGATCTGGTGGGTGTGGTGGTCTTTCTCTTTGTGTTTCTCACTATTGTGTTCTTTTTCCCCGATGGTGGAGGCTACTTCCTCGAAAAGCCAAACTTTGAACCCGCTAATCCATTGAAAACACCGGATCACATTGCTCCAGTCTGGTACTTCACGCCGTTCTACGCCATTTTGAGGGCGATACCGGATAAATTGCTGGGCGTTGTCGCAATGGGCGCCTCCATTGCAGTGCTGTTCGTGCTTCCGTGGCTGGATCGTAGTCCAGTTAAGTCTATCCGTTACAAGGGTTCAATCAGTAAGATCATGATGACCCTGTTCGTAATCACCTTCATTATTCTGGGCGTGTGTGGAGTGAAATCGCCGGATGCTCATGTAGAGTTTGTTCCCTTTGAAATGACTTATCGGGTCATGGGGCAAATAACTACTGCATTTTACTTTGCGTATTTCATATTGATGCCCTTTTGGACGACGATGGAAAAATGCAAACCTGTGCCTGAGCGAGTGAGGATGACACACTAATGAATAAGTTAATTTGTCTTATTATCGTTTTGTGTATGCCTGTGACGGTGATGGCTGCCGGCGGTGGTCATAACGAGCATATTGTTGCAGCGCCAATCAATATGGATGACAAGGTGTCTCTCCAGCGTGGAGCCCAGATTTTTGTCAATAATTGCCTGGGCTGTCACTCTGCTCAGTATATGCGTTATGAGCGGGTGTCTGAGGATTTGGAAATTCCTTCAGATATCATGATGGCAAACCTGATGTTCACCACGGATCGTATTGGTGAAGTAATGCACTCTGCGATTCCCAAGGATTTGTCGAAGAAATGGTTTGGAACGGTACCGCCGGATCTGACGCTGATAGCACGTGTGCGCGGCGCGGATTGGGTGTATTCTTACCTGACAAACTTTTATCCCGATGAATCACGTCCGTGGAATGTTAATAACCACGTGTTTCCGGATGTCGGCATGCCCCATGTGCTGTCGCGCATGGAAGAAGAGTTAGGCGAAAAGGCTTTCAAATCGTCGATGGCTGATCTGACTAACTACATGGTTTATATGGCTGAACCGGCTCGAGCGGATCGTGAACGCATTGGTGTGTATGTGCTGATTTTTCTGGCAATATTATTTATTCCGGTCTATTTCCTGAATCGGGAATATTGGAAAGATATACACTAATTAAGAAAACTCGGGAGTGGGGCGGTTAAGTCGAAAGGCTTCCGCCCCTTCTCCTTTTCTGTCCCTTCAATGGGTTGCAAGCGGCATGACGGGCTTGTGGCTCATGATCAAACTGATACAAGCGTTGGAGTGAATATAAATGGGTGTCATTGCAAAACGTTCTTCGATGACTTTTTTCTCGGATGGTAGCGACCATTATTGTCACCGGGTGCGCATCGTTTTGGCTGAAAAAGGGGTGGCGGTAGATGTTTTAGACGTGGATCCCGCAGAAAAACCGGAGGATTTGGCGTCTCTGAATCCTTATAACGAGCTGCCTACACTCGTGGACCGGGAGCTGACGCTCTATGAGCCGAATATCATGATGGAGTACCTGGATGAGCGTTTTCCTCATCCTCCGTTACTGCCAGTGTATCCGGTCGAGCGAGCCCGCAGCCGCTTGCTGATGCATCGAATTCATCGTGATTGGTGTGATTCTGTGGATGCTCTGATTGCCGGTTCTGAAAAAGAAGCTGTTCTTAACAAGCACCGCAAGGAACTGACGGATAATTTGGTTGCCATAGACGGGATATTCTCGGAAAAGCCGTTCTTTATGAGTGATGACTTCACGCTGGTTGATTGTTGTGTGGCTCCTATTTTATGGCGCCTGCCTTCCATGGGAATTGAGCTGCAGAAGTCTAAGGCGGGTAATCTAATTACGTACGCGGATCGTTTGTTTGCTCGCGAATCGTTCCAGGCTAGTTTGTCTGATGCTGAGCGGGAATTGCGTCTCTAAAGCTATACATCTGCCATGCTGCTGTTTCTCCGGCAGTGTGACGGGTGCTTCTATGAGTGTACAATGACACCAAGTCGCCCTTATTTTATACGTGCAGTTTACGAGTGGATTCTGGATAACGAATTCACTCCTTATCTGTTGGTGAATGCAGGTTATCCCCTGGTTCAAGTGCCCAGTGAGTTCATAAGCGAAGGCCGGATCATTCTGAATCTGGCCCCTACGGCTATCAGAAATTTGCACATGGGCAATGAAGAGGTTGAGTTTTCGGCCCGCTTCGGTGGCAAAGCGCGCAACCTTTACGTCCCGATTGGTTCTATTCTCGCCATTTATGCCAAAGAAAATGGCAAAGGCATGTTCTTTGATGAAGACGAAATTCCGCCCCCGGAGAATCGACGGGAGCGCACTAAATCTAAAGATGAGGACTCCACCAAACCAAGCGGAAAGCCCTCCCTCAAGGTGGTTAAATAATTCTCTGTTAAATATCGGTCCCGAATATTTCGCGATCAATCAGGTCACAAAATAGGTGTATCGCAAACAGGTGGCTTTCTTGTATGCGGGGTGTTGAATTTGAGGGCACACGAATCTCAATATCATCTCGCTGCATGAGTCGCGCGCAATCCCCCCCATCCTTTCCTGTCAATGAAATAACGAGCATGCCCCGGTCGTGGGCGGCTTGTATCGCCTGAACGATATTAGCTGAATTTCCACTACTAGTGAGCGCTAACAGGATGTCGCCTTCATGGCCGATGGCGCGGATTTGTTTGGAGAATATTTCGTTGTAGCTATAGTCGTTGGATATGGATGTGATCGTCGAGGAGTCCGTTGACAGGGCGATAGCTGGCAGTGCAGGGCGTTCTCGTTCGAAGCGGTTCAGCATCTTAGTGGAAAATTGCTGGGCTATATTGGCGGAGCCTCCGTTCCCGCACGCCAGCACTTTATGATCGCTTAGTAAGCATTGAACTATGGTTTCACTGGCGCTGGCAATGAGGGGGGGGAGTTCGTCCCGGCATTTGAGTTGAGTGTTGATGTTGTCATCAAATAGATCGTGTATGCGATCAACAAGCGTCATTGCGAGTTCCTTAATTCTGTGTGTTAACCATAAAACGCAGCTTTAACCCAGTCTATGGTGGGGGCGCCATCCAGAGGGCCGCTTATTCCTACTACATCAAACCGGCAAGATGGCCACCGGTCCCCAAAGTGTTGTTGCAGGAAAAAACTGGCTGTGCGTATCAGTTTGCGTTGCTTACTCGACGTCACTGTTTCCAGCGGAGAGCCCAGTTCCGTATCCGCACGATAACGGACCTCGACGAACACCAGTGTTGAGCCATCCTTCATTACCAGATCAATTTCGCCGGTTTTGCACTGAAAGTTTGCAACGCAAAAATTCAGCCCGGCTTTGGTGAGGTGTTGACGGGCTAGATTTTCAGCTTGGTTTCCCGTGCGCTTTTTCTCTGTCAGAGGCTTCGGCAGTGGGGGTGTTTTGACTGGTCGGGGCATATCGTCCTTGTGCTCTTGGTATGACCGGCGTGCTTTCCATAACTTCCGTATCAACGATTTTAGGAAGAAGTTGTGGTCGACCCTTTTTTATAGCGGCCCAACTTAACTCCCTGTGTACTCGTTTATCAAGGCCTACCGTTAAGTTTCCGGTCGCGCCGAACAAGCCGGCATCCGGTATCTGCGTGAGAAGTTGCAGTCTGGATTGCAGTCTGTAGGCGTCCACCCCCATCGCGTTCAGCCTGAAGTAACGGTGATCCGCTTTTGGCCAGGCTTTGTACATCGCCGTATGCAAAGCGTCTGGTTTTTCAAGTAACCAGGGAATGTCGCAAAATTCAATGCCGTTTAAGTCGCGATCATTTTGGGGGGAGGGCTCCCCGCTGTAAATCTGTGAGCCGGCTATGACGGGGATATCTTGTGCATAGTAGAAGTCGAGCAGCGGTCGTATCTGGCGTGCTTGCTCCGGAGAGGCGATCAGGAAAATGAAATCAATATCCTGGCGTCTTCGTGGTTGAAACTCAAAATCTTTGCCTATCATTCGCTTCAGTTGTTGTGCCCGCAACTCACTTTGATGAACCAGTAGCATTTGCTTGATTGCGTTTGCCATTTTGTCCTGGCTTTCAAAGCTGGCTGCGCTTGTAATTTCACCCTCAGCCGTCATCCATTGTTTTGTAAAGGCGGCGTAGGCTCGACTCCACCAGGGGTTGTCCTGGTATAAGACGGCCGCACGGCTGAAATTGTATTTTCTTGCATGATCGGCGACCTGTACTGCGTCGTCCTCAGGCGAAAGGCCAAACTGGTAAAGGTTATGAGGTGTTTCTGCATTCCCCAGCTCCTGATTCAGTGCGATGGTGGTAATCGGTAACTCATCGGGGCTTTGCGTTAGTGTGCGTAGGTTTTCTTTTTGTAGCGGCCCCAGAATAATGTCGGCACCTTCAGAAACCGCGCGCTGGTAAATTTGGGAAAATTGATTCACATCGTGAGTGTCATAGACACGAATGGTTAAGTCCTGTTTGCTCTCCGGACTGCTGGGCCGGTTGCGGAAGTGAGCGGTCATAAATCCGTTAAGTATTGCCTCTGCCGCTAAACGATATTTTCCTTGCATCGGTAGCAAAATGGCCACTTGCGTAGGGCGATTAGCGCTCAGCTCCTGAACAACTTTCAAGGCGCCCGGGAGGTTGGTAGCAGCGGGGTGAGCCGGATATCGTTGTTGCCAGGAATTCAATGCATCGAGTTGGCGGTCAAGGTCGTCCTGCAAGCCTTTGTATACCCACGCTAACTCCAGCCAGCCTTGAATTTCAGGCACTGCGACGGTTTTCGAGAGTTGTTCAAGCGTTTCTACTGGAACATTGACAAGGTCGCTCCAGATTTGCTCGTGGTTTTGTTCTGCAATTTCAACTTCCGCGAGCATGGGGCTGACAAAAATTCGTTCTCTGGCCGCGGCAAGAAAGTTACCGGTCAGCTCCCAGGTTTGGGCGCGGAGTAGGCTGATCTCGTTTAGAAGCTCTGTGTCCAGGTGGTTGGAAGCCGTAATCAGGCCCAGCTTATCGGTCGTGAGCAGTTCTTCTGCAAGCGGGTAATCGCCTTCAGCAATTGCGACCTTGGACAGGGCCAGCACCAGCCTGGCTTTGCTGGAGTCATCCAGGTTAGCTGGATTGATGGTGCTGAGTATGCGTTTGGCCTTTGCAGTTTTACTTTGTTCCAGTAACAAGGAGGAGGCTTCGATTAACAGCTTTTCCGATTCTGGTGATGAAAGCGTTTTTGCTCGTTTGAGCATTTGATTGATAGCGTTCGTTTGCGATGTTTCTGTTACAGGATCTTGTTGACCGATTGGGGGGCTAGGTGTACAAGCCGCCAGTAGCAAGCACCAAAGGGTTAGCGCAACTGTGGTAAGCTGTGTTAAATGACGTGAATTCATACTGGTATTAGGCTCGTAACGCTATGTCGACTGGAAGTTTGTATATTGTCGCAACACCCATAGGGAATCTCAAGGATATCACGTATCGCGCTGTGGATGTTTTGAAACAAGTCGACATAATCGCAGCGGAAGACACACGCCATAGTCGTAAGTTGCTTGATCATTACGGGATCGCTACGAAAATGATGGCCGTGCACGATCATAATGAAGCAGACAAAATAACCGCGTTGCTCGATGTGCTCAATCAAGGACAGTCGATAGCGTTAATCTCGGATGCGGGTACTCCCTTGATCAGTGACCCGGGTTATCGTCTGGTTCGCGGTGTGCGTGAGCAGGGGGGCAGCGTTGTAGCTATTCCAGGGCCTTGTGCTGCAATAGCGGCACTTTCTATTGCGGGGTTGCCCACCGACCGGTTTCTGTTTGTCGGCTTTTTGTCGGCAAAGCAGCAGGCGCGCCGGGCACAGTTGGAGCAATTTGTTAATGAGCGGGCGACGTTGGTTTTATATGAATCACCCAAGCGCATTTTAGATTGTATCGCGGATGCCGAGCTGGTTTTGGGTGAAGACAGGACGATGGCGCTGGTAAAAGAAATCACGAAAACCTTTGAAACAGTCAGGACGGGTACGGGTCGACAATTGAGGGATTGGCTGCTTGAAAGTGATGCCCACCGTAAAGGCGAATTCGTGGTTTTAATAGAGGGGGTGCAGGATGCAGGGCGGGTGCCTAGTATTGACCCTTCTGTATTGCGGGCGTTGAACCTGGCACATCAAAGTATGCCCTTGAAGAAAGCCTGTGCTTTGGTTTCCGAATTAAGTGGAGTGGCAAAAAACGCGCTTTATGAGGCCGCAATTGCAAACAGCAATGAATAATTGCTTGATTCCTTAACCCCTTAGGCGTATTTTGCTCAACTAGAGTCAGCCAGGCAGTCGCTCTTGATCAGGTTTGTCCTGGTCGGGGGAGGAAAGTCCGGGCTCCATAGGGTAAGGTGCCAGGTAACGCCTGGGCGGTGAAAACCGACGGAAAGTGCAGCAGAAAGTATACCGCCTAAGCCAGTTCGCTGGCCGGTAAGGTTGAAAAGGTGCGGTAAGAGCGCACCGCGCGACTGGTAACAGATCGTGGCGATGGAAAACCCCACCCGGAGCAAGACCAAATAGGAATCCATTGGCGTGACCCGCGCTGGATTCGGGTAGGTTGCTAGAGGCGCACGGTGACGCGCGTCCCAGAGGAATGACTGTCCACGACAGAACCCGGCTTATCGGCTGACTCTATATTTTTTGCCCGGATTGAGCCCCTGACGCTCAATCCGCCCCCGGTGTAATAACCATTGTTCTAAAAATTCCCTGCCTTATATCTCGAAATGTTCTCTGTCGCTTGAAGCCACATTAAGAGTGGCTTCTATCTGACTGTTTTGACTTATTTTTTTGTTCGCTTTGTGCGCACTGCAGGATATCCTTGTCGTCCTAAGTCTTTGTTTTTCCGTATCAAATTCACGTTTTTGACTGTCCTTTCGGCTTGACAATAACCCGTACCGCTCCCTATAGTGTGCTTAAGGTGTCACATTGTGGAAGTTTGTGGGATGTAGTGGTTTAAAATGGTGTGTTCGGGTCGGTTCTGAGCCTCCATGTCGATGGGTGTCGAAAGCTACGGAACGTCTAGCTTCATATAGGTAATATAAGACGTGTTATTCAGAGGACCAAGCGCGCTAAGTATTGATGCGAAAGGCCGGATGGTGATGCCAAGCCGCTTTCGTGAAGCGTTGTCTGAATATTGTGAAGGAAAGCTGGTCGTCACCGTGGATTTCGAAGGTCACTGCCTCACCATGCATCCCCTGCCGGATTGGCAGGAAATCGAACAAAAGCTTCTATCTATGCCCTCGCTAAACTCATCGACCCGTCGTTTGCAGCGCTTAATATTCGGCTATGCCACCGAAGTTGAAATGGATAGTAATGGCCGCGTCAGCCTGCCGCAATTACTGCGGGATAAAGTCGATCTGGATAAAAAAATCATGCTTGTGGGCGTAGGTAAAAAATTCGAAATCTGGTCTGAAAACAAATGGTCAGATAGTTATCAGGGCTGGGTGGATGAAGGTCCTGTCAATCTTGAGGAACTTCCCGAATTCGCACAATCTTTGGTGCTGTGATGGAAGTCCGAGAATTGAAACACGAAACCGTACTCCTTGACGAAGCGGTAGAGGCTCTAGTGACAAACCTGTCTGGTGTATACATTGACGCAACTTTCGGTCGAGGCGGCCACTCATTTCAGGTGTTGGCACGCTTGTCCGCAGACGGTGGTCTTATTGGTTTGGATAAAGATCCCGAGGCCATTCGGGCCGGTACGAAACTGGCCGAATCGGATGCCCGTTTTAATATCGTCCACACCTCGTTTGCTGATTTGGAGCAGGTCATTGCTCAGCGCGGGTTGACGGGACAGATTGACGGCGTTTTGTTGGACCTGGGCGTTTCCTCGCCGCAGTTGGATGATCCGGAGCGTGGTTTTAGCTTTATGAACGACGGCCCGCTGGATATGCGCATGAATAACCAGGCCGGAAGAACAGCGGCAGACTGGTTGAACGTAGCAGGCGCTGACGAGATCGCTACAATATTGAAAGAGTTCGGTGAGGAGCGTTTCTCTAGGCGGATTGCCCGGGCCATTGTCGAATACCGAGACCAGCAGCCACTGACGACCACAGCTCAGTTAGCTGGAGTTATTGCCAAGGCGAACCCTTCCCGAGAAAAAGGCAAGCATCCGGCAACCCGATCTTTTCAGGCTATCCGGATTTATATCAATCGTGAACTTGACGACTTGGCCGACACGCTGGAGCAATGCCTGGCTGTGTTAAAGCAGGGTGGCCACTTAGTCGTTATCAGTTTCCATTCGCTAGAAGACCGGATTGTTAAAAGGTTTATTCAACGCAAAGAAAAAGGCGAACCGCTCCCCCGGCATCTGCCGGTTCGTGATGAAATGGTGCAGCGGGAATTACGCAGTCTGGGCAAAGCGATTAAAGCCAGTGACGAGGAAGTGGCCCGGAATGTTCGCGCACGAAGCGCCATTATGCGAGTCGCGGAGAAGTTATCATGATTGCCTGTCCGGCCAATTCCAGTAAAGCATGGATGCTAGTAGTGATCGCGTTTATGGCCGTGCTTGTATCCTGTATAGCGGTCATTTATTCCAGTTTTGAAACCCGGCGCCTGGTAGCCAAGCACCAATTTTTGCAGAAGAAAAACAATTCCATGCAAGTGGAGTGGGGGCAGTTATTGCTGGAGCAGAGCACTTGGGGTTCCTATAACCGCGTCGAGCAACTGGCAGGTTCAAAATTAAGGATGCGGGTGCCTTCGCCCAGCGAGATAATCATGGTGGAACGATGAGTACGGCTCAGGGAAAACTGGCGTTCAGTTGGCGCTATGGTGCTGTACTGGTGCTTTTCGTGCTGCTTGCTATGACTGTTGTTGGCCGATTGTTATATTTGCAGATTGAATCACAGGGCTTTTTACAGGACCAGGGTGACCGTCGTGTGGTTCGCATAGAAAAAATCCCGGCCTATCGCGGCATAATTGAGGATCGGAACGGTGAACCTTTAGCGGTTAGTACGCCCGTTAAATCCATTTGGGCGAATCCCAAAGAATTGATTGATGCCCAGTACGCCTGGGGTTTTCTGGCAGAAAAAACCGGTTATACAGAAGCCAGATTGCGCGATCGTATTTTGAGAAATCAAAATAAACAGTTCATTTATTTGCGCCGTCACATGAATCCTTCCAAGGCGGAAAGCATTCTCAGCCTGAGCATCCCGGGTGTTTACGGAGTTGAGGAGCACCGTCGCTATTATCCCGCTGGAGAAGTGACCAGTCATCTGGTTGGTTTTTCTAATATAGATGAAGAAGGTCAGGAAGGCATTGAATTGTCTTTTGATCAATATTTGCAGGGAGAGGCGGGCAAGAAACGCGTAATCAAAGACTTGCGACATCGTATCATCAAAGATGTCGGATTAATCAACGCTCCTGCACCGGGCAGCAATATTACCCTGAGTATCGATTTGCGAGCGCAGTATCTGGCCTACCGCGAATTGCTTTCCGCTGTTACGGAATATAAGGCGACCTCCGGGAGTGCCGTAGCTATCGATATTAAGACCGGTGAAGTCTTGGCGCTGGTGAATCACCCGTCGTATAACCCGAACAATCGCACCCGTAAGGACGTTGAAAACTTTCGTAATCGAGCCGTTACAGATGTTTTTGAGCCGGGATCGACAGTAAAACCGTTCACCGTGGCTGCGGCGCTGGAAAGTGGCAAATGGCAGGTGCACAGTAAATTAGATACGTCCCCCGGATATTTGCGGGTTGGTAGTAAATCCATTCGCGACATGGCGAATTACGGGGTGATTGATCTGGGAAAAGTCATCGCAAAGTCCAGCAATGTGGGTGCCAGCAAGCTTGCACTGTCCATGGAGTCCGGTGCGCTAAGCGCGTTTTTCCACCGAATTGGCCTGGGTGAAGCGACAGGGGTCGGTTTCCCCGGTGAAAGCGTCGGAATGCTTCCGGCGCGTTCGCGTTGGCGTCCGATTGAGGTCGCTACATTGTCGTATGGTTATGGACTTTCCGTTACCGCTTTACAGTTGGCGCAAGCTTATGCAGTGCTAGGTTCTGGGGGCATCAAACGACAGATTAGTTTGCTGAAAGTAGACGGCGACGTTAAGGGTGAGCGGGTGCTGGATGAAACCGTGGCGAATGCGGTGTTGCACATGATGGAAGGGGTTGTTGACGAGCGTGGCACTGCACGCAAAGCCCGTGTTCCGGGCTACCGTGTGGCGGGCAAAACCGGCACCGTGCATAAAGTTAGTAGCAATGGATACCAGGATCATCAGTATCTGGCTATGTTCGCCGGGGTTGCACCGGTGGAGGATCCTGCAATTGCATTGGTAGTGGTGATCGACGATCCCAAAGGTGGTGTGTACTACGGTGGCCAGGTTGCAGCACCGGTTTTTTCAAGGGTCATGGCCGGCTTGTTGAGGGTGAAAAATATTCCACCTGATAAAGCGGTGGAAACGCTGGTGGGTTTGCCGAAACCGGTTCCACCCAACACATGAACAGTTCAATTTCGAAGGGGCGCTATTTAAAAGATATTGTCCCGTTTTTAAATCTTGATGCGCAATGGCAGCAAACAATGGTTACAGGGTTGGCAGTTGATAGCAGAAAAGTAAGGGCAGGCGATTGCTTTATTGCCTACCGGGGCGACCATGCGGATGGACGCGCTTTTCTGTTGTCTGCGGAAAACGCAGGTGCCAGCTGCGCCTTGATTGATTTTGATGGTGACGTCGACAATCAACAGGGGCCAGCGGAGTTGGCCATTCCGGTCGTCAAGGTCAAAGGGCTGCGTCAGCACCTTGGCCAGATTGCTTCGGCATTTTATCAGGCGCCTTCGGAGATGCTTAGTTTGTGCGCGGTTACGGGCACCAATGGAAAGACCAGTGTTAGCCAGTTGATTGCACAAGGGTTGGAAAACGCAGGCCATCGCTGTGGTGCAATTGGCACATTAGGCAGCGGATTTCCTGGCCAAGTTTTAAATGAAACCGGCAATACGACACCCGGTGTAGTGGAAAACAATCGACTGTTAAAGGAAATGCTGGATGCCGGTGCAGAATATGCGGTGATGGAAGCATCGTCCCACGGGCTGGTTCAAGGTCGGCTTGATGGACTCAATGTGGCGTTCGGCGTCATTACGAATATCAGCCGGGATCACTTGGATTATCACGGTTCAATGGAAGCTTATCGTGAAGCGAAAGCGTTGTTGGCCAAAAACGCACACCTTCGGGGTTTGGTATTAAACGCGGACGATAATCAAGTGTTGAGTATGGCCTCGATGGCTTCACCTTCAACTCAGGTTCTAACGTTTTCGACGAAAAGCGCAACCCGCGCAGATGTTTGTGCTGAAGCGATTCAATTTCACCAAGCTGGTATCGATATAAAACTGACTTGTCAGGGCGCGTCGGGCGAGATCAAAAGCCCTATGGTCGGTGATTTTAACGCATCGAATTTACTCGCAGCCGCGACCACGCTGGTCGCGATGGGGGTTTCTTTGGATCGCGTGTGTGCCGGGTTAAGCACGGTTGCAGCGGTACCCGGGCGGATGCAAAAAGTGCCCTCTGTATCCAATAGTCCCCTCGTTATCGTTGACTTTGCGCATACGCCGGACGCGCTAGAAAAAGCGTTGCTTGCGGCACGCCGACATTGCGTTGGAAAATTGTGGTGCGTGTTCGGTTGTGGCGGTGATCGAGATGCGGGCAAAAGACCGTTGATGGCGGCGATGGCGAGCCAATTTGCTGACGAGATTGTGCTTACGGCAGATAACCCCCGCAGCGAGAAATTGAGCGATATTTTTTCGACAATGGTGAAAGGTATTCCTGACGAGAAAGCGTACGTATTAATCGAGGATCGACGTCAGGCGGTGATGCACGCTGTACGAAATGCCACAAGCGAGGATGTAGTGGTGGTGGCAGGTAAAGGGCACGAAACCTATCAGGACGTGATGGGCGTTAAATACCCTCACAGCGACATGGCGTGCGCCGAACAAGCTCTGTCTATGCGTGCTGGACCCGCGATGGAGGGAAACCCATGATGATATCCCAGTTGGCCAGGGAAATCGGTGCACGCCATACCGGGGCCGATGTCAGTTTCCACAAAATATCCACAGATACTCGCGCTATTGCCCCCGGTGATTTTTTTATTGCGCTAAAAGGCGATAACTATGACGCACATCGCTTTTTAGACAAAGCGTTTGAGCAAGGTGCAATCGCCGCGATGGTGGCAGATCCGGTGGCGGTTGATTTTCCGCTGCTGCATGTGCGCGATACCCGTCTCGGGCTGGGTGCATTGGCAAAGTGCTGGTTGAATCAATTCCCTGTTAAAAAAGTAGCAATTACCGGTAGTAGCGGCAAAACATCGGTCAAGGAAATGGTGGCTGCCATTTTGACGCTGCAAGGCCCGACCTTAGCCACCAAAGGCAACTTCAATAATGATATCGGAGTGCCACTGACCCTGTGCCGGGTGCGCCATGAGCATCGTTTCGCTGTGATTGAAATGGGAGCAAACCATGTCGGTGAGATTGCGTATACCAGCGGGCTGGTAGAGCCCGATATTGCGCTGGTCAACAATGTAGGCTCCGCGCATCTCGAGGGCTTTGGGTCTGTCGATAATATTGCGTTAGCCAAGTCTGAAATCTACAGCGGGTTGGTTGCCGGTGGAACCGCCGTTGTCAATTTGGATGACGCTTATGCCGGACAATTTCTGGAACAAACAGCGCATTGCAAACAAGTCACGTTTTCAAGAGCGAATGCCCAGGCGACTGTGCATTTGATTTCTGCTGAAGCCAACAATAAGGGCCAGTATTCTTTCGTTGCGGCCGTGGACCGCGATGAAGTTAGCGTGGAGTTGAAGTTAATCGGTTCTCATAATGTGACGAATGCGCTGGCCGCGATAGCAATTTGCCACGAGCTGGGTTGTAGTCATGAGGTAATTGCAGAGGGCTTGGCTTCATTGAAAACCATACCCGGGCGATTGTTTCCGGTCGAAGCCATCCACTCTCATGTTGTTATTGATGATAGCTACAACGCCAACCCGGATTCAGTATGTTCTGCGATTGACGTGTTGAGTGAGCTGAACGGAAAGCGTTGCCTGGTATTGGGTGTGATGGCGGAGTTAGGCCAGGACGCCCCCAGAATGCACAAGCAAGTTGGTGCCTATGCCGCAGAAAAGGGCATTGAAACCGTTTATGGATTGGGCGATCTAGCAGCCTACTACCGTGAAGGGTACTTGAGTAATTTACCTGAGCAGGGCGCGTTTGTGATGGGCACCTCGCACCAATTGCTAGCACAGGATTTAATGGAACGTCATTCCGGTGAGACAATTCTAATAAAAGGGTCACGCAGTTCTGCAATGGAAAAAGTAATTCAGAAAATGAAAGAGCTCAACGCAACCAGTGAGGGCTCAAATTAATGTTGCTATGGGTCGCTGAATATTTACAGCAGTACGCATCCGTATTTAATGTGTTCCAATATCTCACATTAAGAGGGATTTTGGGCGTCCTTACTTCGCTGTTGATAGCCTTTATAATAGGGCCAAAAATGATTGAACGGCTCAGCTATCACCAGATTGGCCAATCGGTTCGGGATGACGGTCCCCAATCCCACCTGAGCAAGGCTGGTACCCCAACTATGGGAGGCGCCTTAATCCTGGTCGCAATTTTTGTCAGCACTTTGTTGTGGGCTGATCTATCAAACCGTTATGTTTGGGTCGTAATGGCTGTGACGTTTATTTTTGGCGCTGTCGGCTGGGTAGACGATTACCGCAAGGTCGTGCGGCGCAACTCCAAAGGGTTGCCTGCCAAGTGGAAATATTTCTGGCAATCAGTGGGGGGCCTGGGCGCGGCATTATTTTTGTATTGCACAGCAGAAACCCCGGCCGAGACCCAACTGATGGTGCCTTTTTTTAAAGACATTCAGATCGACCTCGGTTGGTTCTATGTTGTGCTGGGTTATTTTGTGATCGTTGGCACGTCCAATGCGGTGAATCTGACTGATGGTTTGGATGGCTTAGCCATTCTGCCTACCGTGATGGTGGGGGGGGCGTTGGGCGTGTTTGCTTATGTGACCGGACACTTTCAGTTTGCGCAGTACCTCCAATATCCGTATCTGTCCGGTGCCGGAGAACTCATCATAATTTGCGGTTCTCTGGTCGGCGCAGGACTTGGATTTCTTTGGTTTAATACCTATCCTGCGCAGGTTTTTATGGGTGACGTCGGTGCCTTATCACTGGGTGCTGTACTCGGTGTTATTGCGCTTATAACCCGGCAGGAAATAGTTTTATTTATTATGGGCGGCGTTTTTGTCATGGAGACGGTGTCGGTGATTCTGCAGGTTGGCTCCTATAAATTAACCGGCCGCAGAATTTTCCGGATGGCGCCCATCCACCACCATTTTGAACTTAAAGGTTGGGCTGAACCGAAAGTGATTGTTCGTTTTTGGATTATCACCGTGATTCTGGTGTTGATCGGTTTGGCCACCCTGAAATTACGTTAAGCACAGAAAAGGAAAGCAAAGTGACTCAATTGAAAGGCAAGCATGTAGTGATTGGACTCGGGAAGACCGGGCTATCCTGTGCGCGCTTTTTGACGAGATTGGGTTGCGATGTGGTCGTGATTGACACCCGGAATGAGCCGCCAGGTAAAACAGATCTTGTCTCAGAGTTGCCGCATGTCCCCTTATTGACTGGGGATTTAAAGCAATTTGACCTGACATCGGCGCAAGAACTCATCGTTAGTCCCGGCATTTCTATTCGTTCTGCCGCGATCAAAAAAGCCATTAATGCCGGCGTCCCAATCGCGGGCGATGTCGAACTATTTGCCCGCTCAGTGGCTGCGCCCGTTATCGCCGTAACTGGCTCAAACGGAAAAAGCACCGTGGTCACGCTGGTGGGTAAAGCGCTCGAAGCCGCGGGCTACGAAGTCTGCGTCGCCGGCAACATCGGGTTGCCGGTGCTGGATGCTTTGTCATCGGCTGAAGAGGTCGATGTTTGGGTATTAGAGTTGTCCAGTTTTCAATTGGAAACCACCCAAAGTCTGCGAGCCAAGGTGGCAGTGAATCTAAATGTTTCCGAAGACCATATGGACCGCTACGATTCGCTGGACGATTACGCCATGGCCAAACAGCGAATTTTTGAGGGGTGTGAGTCGGCGGTTTATTGGCTTGATGATCACCGTACTAAACCCATTCATGCCATCGGTGCTATGAGACCGTTCGGAGGCAGTAAGGTAGTGCATGGTCGGTTCCATGTAGAAACCTTTCAGACTGTACCCGAAACGAACTACATTATGGATGGCAGCAAAAAGGTAATGAGTGTTGAGGATCTCAAACTCAGCGGTGCTCATAATTGGCTCAATATTGCAGCGGTGCTCGCCATCCTGACTGAATTCGGAGTGGACTATCAAAGCTGCCTCGAAACACTCAAGCAGTATCCGGGATTGCGACACCGCTGCCAATGGGTTGCCAATATCCACGGTGTAAATTGGTACAACGATTCCAAGGGCACCAATGTAGGGGCTGCTATTTCTGCCATTACGGGTTTAGCCGGTATGGTGACTGGCAAACTAATCTGGCTGGCCGGAGGGGAAGGCAAAGGTGCTGATTTCAGCGAATTGGTGCAACCCGTTGCGGCGGCGGTTGGGCTAGCCATCCTGTATGGAAAAGATGCGGAGGTCCTAAGTAGCGCGTTGCAAGGCGAGGTCTCCGTAGAAAAAGTGGAAACATTGCAGCAGGCTGTCTTGTTGGCCAAGCGTCATGCGGAAGCAGGTGATGTGGTTTTGCTGTCACCTGCCTGCGCTTCGTTCGATCAATTTGAAAATTATGAAGATCGTGGCGAGCAGTTTATCAAGCTAGTCAAGCGGGAGGCATCAGACCATGAATAGCCTTAATCCCGCTCAACAGCTGGCTTTCACATTAGCCTCACGCCAGTGGCTTCTCATTATCATTGCCGCTCTGGCGTTTTGTGGAATTGTCATCGTGACTTCCGCCTCGATGGATATTGCTTCGATCGATAACGAGGCACCCTTTTTCTATGCCAAACGGCATGGCATCTTCATGCTCACGGGCATGATAGTGGCTCTACTGGTTTATCAGGTGCCTATGGCAATCTGGGAGCGTAGCGGCGGAGCGCTGTTAGTGGTGTCCTATTTGTTGCTAGTGCTCGTGCTGATTCCAGGTGTCGGTAAGTCCGTAAACGGAAGCACTCGCTGGATTAATTTCGGCCCTATCAATATCCAGATTTCGGAGATTGTGAAGGTCTGCGCCATGATTTACGTGGCGGGTTACCTGGTGCGACGAGTCGACGAAATCCGCAAGAGCTTTTGGGGGTTCATGAAGCCGGTCATCGTGCTTTCCGTGATGGTTCTCCTACTGCTGAAGCAACCGGACTTCGGTGCTGTCGTGGTTATCATGACTTCCGTGTTCGCCATGCTGTTTTTGGCAGGCGTTAAATTATCGCAGTTTCTGATGGTGATTCTTGGCAGCGTGGGTGCCGCGTCGCTGGTGGTGTTCACTTCAGAATATCGGATGAATCGGGTGATCGGGTATTTCGACCCGTGGGCTGACCAATACTCTTCCGGATATCAGCTGGTTCAGAGTCTGATCGCGTTTGGTCGTGGTGAGTGGTTTGGGCTCGGTTTGGGCAATAGCATACAAAAACTGTTCTATCTGCCCGAGGCGCACACCGATTTTGTGTTTGCCATCCTTGCAGAAGAGTTTGGTTTTGTCGGTAATTTATTTGTGATTGCGCTTTATATCATGTTGGTCTTCATCGCCATGAGTATCGGGCGTAGGGCCGAGCTGTTGGGTAAAGCGTTTAACGCGTATCTGGTCTATGGCATTAGCATATTGATTGGTTTGCAGGCGATGATTAATGTTGGTGTCAGTAGCGGGCTGCTGCCCACTAAAGGCCTCACGTTACCTTTTATAAGCTACGGCGGAAGCAGCCTGATCATAACATTTCTGATGATGGCATTGGTGATGCGGGCGGATTACGAAAATGATCATGCAAGCGCTGAATTGCAAGATAAAAAACGGCCATCCGCCAAGGCCGCCAAATCCACCCGAAATAAGCCCTCAAGACTTAGGGGGGCCGCAGTATGAGTCAACCTAAACAGATCAAACGCGTGCTGGTGACAGCCGGTGGAACGGGCGGTCATGTATTTCCTGCTCTGGCCGCAGCGAAAGTGTTTCAGCAACGAGGTATTGAGGTGCGCTGGGTTGGCACTCGCCAGGGCATTGAGTCGAAAATTGTTCCCGCCAACGAAATTGATATCGAATATCTGGATATCGCCGGTGTGCGTGGACAGGGCGTAATGCGCTTGATCACAGCCCCCATCAAAGTGTCAAAAGCGGTCCTGCAAGTGATGGGAGTGGTGCGCCGGTTTAATCCGGATCTGGTGTTAGGAATGGGTGGTTTTGTTACCGGACCCACCGGATTGGGCATGTGGTTGAGCCGTCGTCCCGTCTTTGTACATGAACAAAATGCAATTGCGGGATTCACTAACAAATTATTGGCTCGGATAGCGAAAAAGGTGTTTCAAGCCTTCCCCGGCGCGTTCGAGGCTTCGGCTAAAGTGGAAACAACCGGCAATCCGGTCCGCGCTGAAATCGTCGGGTTAGGTGATCCCGCCCAAAGGTACGCACAACGTAGCGGCCCGATCCGGGTTTTAATATTGGGGGGTAGTCAGGGTGCGGTGGCATTAAATCAGATCGTTCCCAAGGCCCTGGCAATTCTCGGAAATGACGTTGATTTCCAGATAAAACATCAAGCCGGCGCGAATAATCTGGGTGATGCCCAAAAGCTCTATCGGGCTGAAGCAGTGGAAGCCGAGGTGTTGCCGTTTATTGACGATATGGCGGCCGCATATGAGTGGGCCGACTTGGTCGTGTGTCGTTCCGGTGCGCTCACAGTAAGTGAGTTGGCTGCAGCGGGTGTAGCATCGTTGCTGATTCCATACCCCTTCGCGGTGGATGATCATCAAACCCGCAATGGTGAATACCTGAGTTCGGCTGGTGCGGCGTTATTGGTACAGCAAAAAGATTTGAACGAAACAGAACTGGCGGAGTTACTAAGAAAAAAATTAATGAATAGAGATAGTTTATCTGCGATGGCTAGTATAGCGCGCTCCCTTGCGATGCAGGGCGCCACCGAAAAATTAGTACAGCGATGCATGGAGGTGGCCGGTGGACACTAAGAAATCCATTGCAAGAATGATTGAAATACCGGAAATGCGCCGCATTCGAACGGTGCATTTTGTCGGTATCGGTGGTGCAGGCATGTGCGGTATCGCGGAAGTACTACTGAATCAGGGCTATCGGGTGACCGGTAGTGATATAAAAGCCGGGTTGGTGACAGACCGGCTGAAATCCCTGGGTGCTCACATCTATATCGGGCATGACGCCGGGAATATAGAATCCGCGAGTGTGGTTGTCGTGTCGTCTGCGGTAAAACAAGATAATCCGGAATTGGTGGCAGCCGGTGAATCACGGATTCCGGTGGTGCCCAGAGCGGAGATGTTGGGTGAATTGATGCGGTACCGCCATGGTATAGCCGTTGCTGGCACTCATGGTAAGACCACCACGACCAGCCTGATTGCTTCAATCCTTGCAGAAGGCGGTTTGGACCCGACTTTCGTCATCGGCGGACTGTTGAATAGCGCGGGCACCAACGCACGCTTGGGTGCGAGTCGTTACTTCGTGGCGGAAGCCGATGAAAGTGATGCTTCTTTTTTGCATCTGCAACCGATGATCTCTGTGATCACCAATATTGAAGCTGATCACATGGCAACTTACGGCGGCGATTTCAACCGCCTTAAAGATACCTTCATCCAGTTTTTGCACAACTTGCCTTTTTATGGGTTAGCGGTCATGTGTGCGGACGACCCGGTAGTCGTTTCGTTGCTGCCGGTGGTGTCGCGACCGCTGGTGACTTATGGTGTGTCGGAAGAGGCTGATATCCGGGCACAAAATATAGTGATGCAGGGTACGCAGTCACATTTCGATGTGGTGCGCCGAGATCACTCGGATATTTTGCGAGTAAAGTTGAATATTCCGGGCCACCACAATGTTTTGAATGCATTGGCTGCGATTGCGGTCGCCACCGATGAAGGAATAGAAGATAGTGCTATCGTCTCTGCGCTCGAAAAATTTCAGGGTGTAGGGCGTCGCTTTGAAGTGTATCCGGATCTGCCGATTGAAGATGGGACGGTCACAATGGTTGATGATTATGGCCATCATCCCACTGAAGTAGCCGCCACTCTCAATGCCGCCCGCGGTGCTTGGCCGGACCGGCGCGTCGTTATGCTGTATCAGCCACACCGTTACAGTCGCACACGCGACCTCTATGAAGATTTTGTCAGTGTATTATCCGATGTGGATATGTTGCTGTTGATGGACGTGTATTCAGCGGGTGAAGACGTTATTTCCGGGGCTGACGGTCGCAGCTTGGCCCGTAGCATTCGTCAGCGTGGCGCAGTGGACCCGGTATTTGTCGACGATATTCAGCGTTTGCCACAGATTTTACGAGACGTATTAAAACCAAACGATATTCTAGTAACTCAAGGGGCAGGCAATGTGGGTGCCATTGCCACCGGACTGGCCAGCAGCCGGTTAACCGAGGTGAAGTGAAAGTAATATGAGCCAGCTATCGAGTGTAGGAAAAATCGGAGTTCTATATGGCGGCGAATCTGCGGAGCGGGTGATTTCGCTGCGCAGTGGTGAAGCCGTATTGGCTGCACTACAGAATCGGCAGGCCGAAGTGATTGGAATTGATGTTCAATTTAATAAGCGCTTGTTTGATCAGCTATCCGGTATTGATATGGCATTCATTGCGCTGCACGGACGCGGTGGTGAGGACGGCGTTATCCAGGGATTGCTGGAAGTCATGAAAATTCCCTATACCGGAAGCGGGGTCGCAGCATCGGCTCTCGCCATGGATAAGCTACGAAGCAAATGGCTTTGGGCTGGACTGGGATTGCCCACACCGGAGTTTCGTTCGGTCAGAAGCACTCAAGAGCTTGATGGGTTGTTGTCGGATATGGGTGGGGCCGTCATTGTGAAGCCGCCCCACGAAGGTTCCAGCATCGGTATGTCTCGTGCTGAAACTGAAACAGAGTTGACGGCCGCAGTTGAAATCGCGTTGAAACACGACAAGGACGTGTTGATCGAACGTTGGATTAATGGTGCGGAGTTTACCTGCGCAATATTAAATGGTGTGGCATTACCGGTAATCCGGCTCAAAACGCCACACCAGTTTTATGACTTCGATGCAAAGTACGAGTCAAATACTACCGAGTACTTGATTCCTGCAGGGCTGGAGCCTCAGCAGGAACAGGCGTTGCAAGCGCTGTCGCTAAGAGCGTTCGATGCCCTGGGCTGCAGTGGCTGGGGGCGCGTAGACGCAATGATGGATAAGAACGGGGATTTCTGGTTGCTGGAGGTGAATACCGTGCCGGGTATGACCGACCACAGCCTGGTACCCATGGCGGCAAAGGCGAAAGGTTTGGATTTTGCCGCATTGGTGGAAGCCATTGTATTAGGACAAAAGGGCGATTAAGTGAAAGGACAGAACCAGGCAACAGTGAAATCAGCTCAGCGCAATCAGCAGTCTGCTGCGCAAGTGCCCGGGTTGGGGCGGATTCGTCTGTTGTTGATTGTATTATTACTGGTTTTGATTACGGCAGGTTTGGTGGTACGGCAATCATTGCATAATTGGTTGGAGCAAAATCCGATTCAGCAAATTAACGTGGTGGGCGATCTTCACCACGTTGATCAGGACAGGTTAAAAGCCGCGTTAGCTCCCTATGTTGCGGACAATTTCTTCACTGTTAATTTAGAAAAAGTGAAAAGCACAGCGGAATCTTTAGCCTGGATTGATTATGCCGATGCAAAAAAAGAATGGCCGGATACGTTGGTTGTATTGCTTCATGAGCGCATTCCGGTAGCGAATTGGGGTGGTAATGAATTTTTAAGTCAAAAAGGTGAAATATTTTCTGCAGAACACGTGCAGCCTGATCCAAACTTGCCTACTTTTATAGGCAGACAAGAACAAGCGCCCGTTATTGCAGAACGATTCACAAAAATGCAGAAAATTTTAAGTGAGATCGGGCTGTCTGTGAAAAAGCTTGAATTGGAAGACAGGGTCTCTTGGAAAGCGCAACTTAACAATGGATTGGTTCTGGTAGTCGATGAACAAAACAGCTTGGAAAAATTAAAACGTTTTGTTCAGCTGTACACACTTTTCACCGACCAACAGAAGCAACAGCTTTCAAAAGTTGATTTGCGCTACGAAAACGGGCTGGCAATCAAGTGGAAGAAGAACGATGGTGACACAGACGCTGCGTAATATGTTCGGATTGGGGGACTCCCATCCGGTGAGTACACAAGAACGGTCCAGTGGAGTTGTGAGTAATATGGGTAGCCGGATGATAGTAGGGCTCGATATAGGCACCACAAAAGTAGTTACCATTGTGGGCCAGTTGAAAGGCGATGGTCATATCGAAATTATCGGCATCGGATCATGCCCTTCACGTGGTCTGAAAAAGGGCGTGGTGGTCGATATTGAGTCCACAGTGCAATCGATCCAACGAGCGATCGAAGAAGCAGAGCTGATGGCCGGGTGTCAGATCCATTCGGTCTATGTAGGCATTGCCGGTAGCCATATTCGTAGCCTTAACAGTCACGGGATCGTCGCTATCAAAGATCGCGAGGTGAACCGGGCAGATCTGGAGCGGGTCATTGATGCCGCTCAGGCTGTGCCCATCCCGGCAGATCAGAAAGTGCTGCATATTTTGCCGCAGGAATACATCATTGATTCCCAGGAGGGCATCAAAGAGCCGATGGGCATGTCCGGTGTGCGCCTGGAGTCAAAAGTTCATTTGGTCACCTGTGCCGTGAATGCAGCACAGAATATTGAACGTTGTGTGCGCCGATGCGGATTAGAAGTAGAAGATATTATTCTGGAGCAGCTGGCGTCAGCCTATGCAGTGCTGACAGACGATGAAAAAGAATTAGGTGTATGTATGGTGGATATCGGTGGCGGTACAACCGATATAGCGGTTTTTACTGAAGGCTCAATTCGTCATACAGCGGTTATACCAATAGCAGGCGATCAGGTAACAAACGACATCGCCATGGCGTTGCGAACGCCAACAGAGCATGCCAACGAGATTAAAATCAAGTACGCGTGCTGTTTGACTCAGTTGGCTGGCCCGCAGGAAACAATTCGGGTGGCAAGTGTTGGTGATCGACCTTCTCGTGAACTTTCCAGGCAGGCGTTGGCCGAAGTAGTAGAGCCTCGTTACGACGAATTGTTTTCTCTGGTGCAGGCGGAACTTCGTCGCTCAGGTTACGAAGATCTGATAGCGGCGGGTATTGTACTTACCGGAGGCTCATCGAAAATGGAAGGTGCGGTAGAGTTGGCAGAAGAAATTTTCCACATGCCGGTGCGATTGGCTTCACCTCACAGTATTCAGGGTTTAACTGAAATGGTGAAAAACCCAATATATGCCACCGGAGTCGGTTTACTGAAATATGGACAAAAACAAGTAGAGGCGGGAATCGCACAACACCCAACACCTCAGATCATAGAAGAAAGCTTTGTATCGAAAATGAAAACCTGGATAAAAGGCAATTTTTGACAGGTTACAAATAACTATTTAATCAGTTCTCAACCAAGAGAAACCATAGCGAAGGAAGGAAAGGGGAGATAGATATGTTTGAACTCGTTGACAACGTACCTCAGAACGCAGTAATAAAAGTCGTCGGTGTCGGAGGCGGTGGTGGTAATGCCGTTGAACACATGCTTTCAAATCAGGTGGACGGTGTGGATTTCATCTGCGCTAACACGGATGCCCAGGCGTTGAAAAATATGAACTCCAAAACCCTGCTGCAACTCGGTGGGGCAGTCACTAAGGGTTTGGGTGCGGGTGCGAACCCTCATGTAGGCCGGGATGCCGCTCTTGAAGATCGAGAACGCATCCGTGAAGTGCTGGAAGGCGCTGACATGGTTTTTATTACCGCAGGCATGGGTGGCGGCACAGGCACAGGTGGTGCGCCTATCGTGGCTGAAATAGCGAAAGAGATGGGCATTCTTACCGTCGCGGTCGTCACTAAGCCCTTTCCTTTCGAAGGTCGTAAGCGTATGCAAATTGCGTTGGAGGGCATGAAAGAGCTGTCCGACAACGTGGATTCATTGATTACGATTCCGAATGAAAAACTGCTGGCAGTACTTGGTCCCAAAACCAGTTTGCTCGACGCATTTAAAGCGGCGAATGATGTGTTATTGGGTGCGGTGCAGGGGATAGCCGATCTGATTATCCGCCCCGGTATGATCAACGTCGACTTTGCAGACGTTCGCACCGTTATGTCTGAGATGGGCATGGCGATGATGGGAACCGGCTTCGCAAGTGGTGAAAGTCGTGCCCGTGAAGCTGCAGAGAAAGCGATCCGCAGTCCGTTGCTGGAAGATGTGAACCTGGAAGGTGCGCGCGGTATTCTAGTGAATATCACTGCGGGCGAAAGTTTGTCGCTGGGTGAGTTCTCTGAAGTAGGCGACACGGTCGAAGAGTTCGCTTCAGACAATGCGACCGTTGTTGTGGGCACAGTAATTGATCCCAGCATGGGCGATGATCTTCGAGTCACTGTGGTGGCGACGGGGCTCGGCGCGGTGGGTGAGCAAACCACGCCGGTTCGTTCAGTTGAATCTGTGACTAAACGGTCTGCTCAGGAAGCGGTCTCAGACTATGGACGTTTTGATAAGCCAGCGGTGGAAAGGGTGCGGCGACATCAGCCTCAACCCCAGTCCGAATCACGCAGGCGTCCAGTAATGGAGACGGATGTGAACCGGGAATATCTTGATATTCCAACGTTTTTGAGACGCCAGGCCGATTAATTTGGTCAAAAAAAATACGGTTTGCGGTGATTTATTTGGTGATCTTGACGAATGCTGCTAGTATTACGCCAAATTTCCGCTTTGTGCCCCGAATTTTAAACCTTAAATTGTGTGGAATGAGATGATTAGACAACGCACATTAAAAAATACAATCCGTGCAACCGGTATCGGTCTGCATACAGGCGATAAAGTGTACCTCACTTTGCGGCCTGCGCCGGTAAACACAGGCATTGTATTCTGTCGAACCGACCTGGATCCCGTGGTAACCATCCACGCGGACACCCTTAATGTAGGAGATACTACGTTATCAACTACATTGGAGAACGGGGACGTTCGAGTGTCCACTGTTGAGCATTTGATGTCGGCGTTTGCAGGTCTTGGTATCGACAATGCTTACGTTGATTTGAGTGCTTCTGAAGTCCCGATCATGGATGGCAGTGCCGGTCCCTTCGTGTTTCTGTTGCAATCCGCAGGTATTGAAGAGCAAGGTGCGTTGAAGAAATTCATCCGCATCAAGCGCCGCGTGACTGTGACGGACGGAGATAAGTCAGCGACATTCCTGCCTTTTAACGGGTTTAAAGTGGGTTTTGAGATCGACTTCGATCACCCTGTGATTAAAGCGCGTAGTCAGACAATTTCACTGGATTTTTCCAGCACATCGTTTGTGCGTGAGGTCAGCCGGGCCCGTACCTTTGGTTTTATGCGCGATATTGAGTACCTGCGTGAGCGTAATCTAGCGCTTGGTGGCAGTGTCGAAAACGCAATCGTGGTAGACGATTACCGGATTCTGAACGAAGACGGTCTTCGGTACGACGACGAGTTCGTAAAACACAAAGTATTGGATGCAATTGGCGACCTGTATTTGTTAGGCAAAAGCCTGATTGGCGAGTTTCAGGGTTATAAGTCCGGACACGCCCTGAATAATCAGCTTTTGAGAGAGTTATTGGTACAAGAAGATGCCTGGGAAATGGTCACCTTTGATGACGCCAAAACTGCGCCAATTTCCTACACCAATCCTGTGTTGGCAGCAGAGTAGTCAAAAAACCGTTACACAATCCCCCCTTTCTGCCATTAAATCCGACAATTTAGTCGGATTTAATGGCAATTTTCTTAATCTTTGCCATATTTCTCTAGAGTGTCAGCGAGCCTGATCATCGACATCGCCAGAGCGTCGTCTTTTATCTCCGCCGCCGCATCCTTGAGAGCCTGTCTGTTTCCGGCTGATACAGGTTTTGCGGTACGGGTATAACTGCGATCCATCTTTATAGGTTGCTCAGCAATTTTGATGTCGATAGTTTGCACGGCGCTGAATTTAGTGCTCTTTTTGAGTTTTGTGAGTAGCTGAGGTTGCATAAACCGGAGTTGCGTTGCTGCGGAACCAGTGCTGGTCTCTAAAACCATCGCTCCGTTGCGGTAACTGCGGATTTGACAAAAATTAGCCAGCTTGCTGGGTAGTAATTGTTTAAAAATGTGATTCAGCTCAAGAAGTTGGACGGCGTTTTCAGCAAGTGACATCACGTCCTTGTTGTGGCGCATGATTTCCCTTATATTTTTTATGGTTTGATCCATTGCCATAAGAAATCACAAAATGCTCAGAGAGTTGAGTAGTAGGGCTTTTGATTTCTTCTAATTGTGAAGCAAAAGGCCATTGAACTCTAGAGACGTAGTAATGAATGTAATTCTTTTTGATCAGAAGACGGGTCACTCTCGCCCCGTTCGTTTCCCTGCGGCTGTGTTGATGCTGGCAGTGGTCCTTTTACTGGCTGTCACTGCCGCTGGTGGTGTGGCAGCAGGTTACTTCCTGAAAGGGAATGTTGTTGCATCCGATGGTGATTTGACGATCTTGTTGAAGCAGGATATCGCCAATAACGCAGAAAGCATCAAACAAGCACAGCAATCGGCAGAAGGTCATGTATCAGCAATGACGGTGCGCATGGCTGAACTGCAGGCGCGCCTGATGCGCCTGGATGCCCTGGGCGAGCGCTTGGTTGATGTCGCCAACCTGAAGGGCGGGGAGTTCGAGTTTTCCGAGGTCCCCGCAGTCGGGGGGCCTGAAGAAGGTGAAATGGGAATTGAAGTGGAACGGCCCAGCTTTCTGAAGGATCTGGACCAATTGGCATCGGATGTAGAAACCCGTGAACGCCAGCTGGAAGTGCTGGAAAGTTTGCTTGAAAACCGCAAGATTCAAAAAGAAGTCGCCCTTGCCGGCAGACCTATTACCTGGGGCTGGTTGTCATCACGTTTCGGGCGTCGGAATGATCCTTTTACCGGACGGGTAGCCTGGCATTCCGGCGTGGATTTCGCTGGCAAAGATGGATCTGATATCGTCTCCGTCGGTGGTGGGGTGGTGACCTGGGCGGGTGAAAGATACGGATACGGCCTGATGGTTGAAGTCAGCCACGGCGGTGGTTATGCCACGCGTTACGCCCATGCAAAAGAAATTGAAGTGCAAGTTGGCGATATTGTGAAGCAGGGTCAGGTTTTGGCAAAAATGGGTAGCACTGGCCGTTCCACAGGCCCTCATGTGCACTTTGAAGTGCGTAAAAACGGCAAAGCGGTTGACCCCTCCCGTTACGTGCTGCGGAAGCGCACATAAATACTCCCGAATCCGCTAAAATAGTCAAGAAGGCGCACCTAATACGTGCGCCTTTTCATTATTCCCCCATGTAAACGCTTTATCCTGCAGGGAAAATAACGTTAGAATTGCTGCCTTAAATTTTATTCCCTGTAAAGTGCTGGGTCTGCTGGTTTAGGTTAGACCCAACCCGTAAGGTTAGGGAACAAAGCCTCCGTTCAAAGAAGTGAAAACCTATGTTACGACCACTGTTTCGCAAGATTTTTGGTAGCAAGAATGAGCGTGAGCTCAAGCGCATGGGAAAACTGGTTGTTGAGATCTCAGCCCTGGAGGAGGAGATAAAAACCCTCTCCGACGAGCAGTTGAAGGCTAAAACAACGGAATTTCGTGCCCGTCTGGAGCAGGGCGAAACCCTGGATGCTTTGTTACCTGAAGCCTTTGCCACGGTTAGAGAGGCGAGTAGCCGTGTCATGGGGATGCGTCACTTTGATTGTCAAATGATCGGGGGCATCACGCTGCACGAAGGCAAGATCGCTGAAATGCGCACCGGTGAGGGTAAAACCCTGACTGCGACCCTGGCTGTTTATTTGAATGCGCTACCTGAAACCAGCGTTCACGTTGTAACGGTCAACGATTATTTGGCTCAGCGGGATGCGGATTGGATGCGGCCGTTGTATGAGTTTCTGGGCTTATCGGTCGGGGTGATCTTATCCCAGCAGGATTCAGAATCGAAGCGAGCAGCCTACGCATGTGATATTACCTACGGTACCAATAATGAATTTGGATTTGATTACCTGCGTGACAACATGGCCTTCACCCTGGAGGACCGGGCTCAGGGGCCACTGGCGTTCGCTGTAGTAGACGAAGTCGACTCCATACTCATAGATGAGGCACGTACGCCATTGATCATCTCCGGGCCCAGTGAAGACAGCTCGGAGCTCTATAAGAAGATCAATGTATTAATACCTAAGCTGCAACGCGGGTATGAAGAGAACCCGGACGGCAATCCGGAAGAAGGCCCGTCGGGGCATTTTACTATTGATGAAAAAAACCGTCAGGTAGAACTGACAGAAGAAGGCCATCAATACGTAGAAGATTTGCTGATTGAATACAACTTATTGAACGACGGGGAAAGTTTATATGCCCCCAATAATTTGAATCTACTGCATCATGTACACGCGGCATTAAAAGCACACAGTTTGTTTCAACGTGATGTTGATTATATCGTTCAGAATAACCAGATCGTCATTGTGGACGAACACACTGGGCGCACAATGGCGGGGCGCCGCTGGTCTGATGGTATCCACCAGGCCGTAGAAGCAAAAGAAGGCGTGAATATTCAATCGGAAAATCAAACGCTGGCTTCAACCACTTTCCAGAATTACTTCCGCTTGTATAACAAGCTATCGGGTATGACCGGTACTGCTGATACCGAAGCATTTGAATTTCACCAAATCTATGGTTTGGATGTGATCGTTATTCCCACCAATAAACCCATGGTGCGAAAGGACGAGAACGATTTGATCTATATGAGCGTTGAAGAAAAATACGACGCGATCATCGAAGATATCAAAGGCGTTGTCGAGGAGAATCGACCAGTGCTGGTGGGTACCGCGTCAATTGAGAGTTCTGAGTATTTGTCGAAGGTTCTGACCAAGCAAAAAATCCCCCACAAGGTTTTGAACGCGAAATTTCATGCTCAGGAAGCCGAAATTATTTCGCAAGCAGGTCGTGCCGGGTCGATTACGATTGCAACCAATATGGCCGGACGTGGAACGGATATTGTTCTGGGCGGTAACTGGCAGGTAGAAGTGGACGCGATGGCGTCTCCCACCGAGCAGGACATTGCGGCCGCCAAGCAGGCCTGGAAGGATCGTAACCAGGCAGTAAAAGACGCGGGGGGGTTGCATATAATTGGCACGGAGCGTCATGAATCCCGCCGAATAGATAACCAGTTGCGCGGCCGTTCCGGTCGGCAGGGCGACCCGGGGTCCACCCGCTTCTTCCTGTCGCTGGAAGATAATCTGATGCGCATTTTCGCGTCGGACAAAGTTAAAGGCCTGATGCAATCTTTGGGAATGGAAAAAGGCGAAGCAATAGAGCACCGTTGGGTGACAAAATCTATCGAGAATGCGCAGAAGAAAGTGGAAGGGCGCAATTTTGATATTCGTAAATCGCTGCTTGAATACGACGATGTTGCCAACGATCAGCGCCGAGTTGTGTACGAACAGCGTAATGATATTCTGCATGCAGAGGATTTATCTGAAAACATCAAAGCCATTCGGGTGGATGTCGTCAACGATTTTATCAGTGGATACATACCGCCTCAGAGCATGGAAGAACAGTGGGAAGTGGCTGAGCTGGAAAAAGCACTGGAATCTGATTTCCGGGTTCCAATGCCCATCCAAAGTTGGCTTGACGAAGACAAGACGCTACACGAAGAAAGCCTGCGCCAGAAAATTATCGACATTCTGGAGCAGGCGTACGCGACCAAAGAAGCCAATCTGGGTGATGAAGCCCATGTCATGCGTCAGCTTGAAAAACATGTGATGTTGGCGACCCTGGATCGATTGTGGAAAGAACACTTATCCAATATGGATCACCTGCGTCAGGGCATTCATCTGCGCGGTTATGCACAAAAGAATCCGAAACAGGAGTATAAGAGGGAAGCGTTTGAACTATTTCAGATGTTTCTGGAGAACGTTAAGCTGGAGGTGATACGTATCCTCACCACGGTGGAACTGCGGCGTCAGGAAGAAGTGGAAGAATTGGAGCGACAACGGCGCGCTGCTGCTGAACGTGACATAAAGCTACAGCATGCGGACGCCTCGGCAACGGAAGAACCGCCAGAGGTTGCTGATCCCTCCCATACGCCGTTTCAGCGCCAGGATCGTAAAGTAGGTCGCAATGAGCCTTGTCCCTGTGGCTCTGGCAAGAAATACAAACACTGTCACGGCCAGTTAGAATAAGCACCAAGCCGGCTTTTCAAAATAATATTAAGGGGGCTGTATCAGCCCCTTTTTCAATTCACATCAGGAGAACAATCATGGCGGTCGGAGCAGACACGTTTCCCGAAATGCACCCGGTAAAAGGCTTTCGCCTGGGCGCTACCAAAGCTGGAATTAAAAAGCCGGACCGACGGGATCTAGTGATGATGGAAGCCTTGTCAGGCAGTACCATCGCGGGTACGTTCACACTCAATGCGTTTTGTGCAGCACCGGTTACTGTTTGCAAACGTAATTTAATGTCACTGGGTGGCGCCGCGCAGCAAAACGTGTTTCTGATCACCAACACGGGCTACGCCAATGCAGGAACCGGCACGCAGGGAATGGCCAACGCCGAATCGGTATGCCAGCATTTAGCGGAGCAGGTTTCCGTTCCGGTGAATCACATTTTCCCTTTTTCCACTGGCGTCATTGGTGAGCCCTTGCCTGTGGACCGCGTGGTTGCGGGCATACCCGATGCCATCAACAGGCTGTCGGAGTCCGGTTGGGCTGATGCGGCGGTTGGCATCATGACCACGGATACCCGGGCAAAAGGCGCTTCCGTACAGCTCAATCTGCAGGGCAAAGTGGTGACCATAACCGGTATCTCAAAAGGTGCCGGCATGATCAAGCCGAATATGGCAACCATGCTGGGTTATGTCGCGACCGATGCGGCCGTGGCACCCGACTTGTTGCAACTTTTGGCATCCCAGGCAACGCAGGCTTCATTCAACTCCATTACGGTTGACAGTGACACTTCCACCAACGATAGCTGCCTGCTGGTCGCGACTGGCCAATCCGGAGTAACCATATCCGAATCCGCTGCAGATGATCTGGAAGCGTTCAGCACGGCATTACAGTCGGTCTTTCTGCAGTTAGCGCATGCCATCATCCGTGACGGTGAAGGTGCCACTAAATTTGTTGCGGTTCAGGTTGAGCAGGCCCGCTCGGCAGACGAAGCCCGGGAAGTCGCCTATACCATTGCCCATTCTCCACTGATCAAAACTGCGTTGTTTGCTTGTGACCCGAACTGGGGGCGAATCCTGGCGGCAGTCGGGCGAGCTCCGATACCGGATCTGGCGGTGGAGGGCGTGTCGGTTTATCTCAATCATGTGTTGATTGCTGAGCAGGGCGGGGTTGCGGCAAGTTATACCGAAGCGGCGGGCTCTGCCGAAATGCAGAAAGAAGAAATCACCATCCGGGTCGGACTCAGCCGTGGTGATGCGCAGGCAACAATCTGGACTACGGACCTGTCCTACGATTATGTAAAAATCAATGCCGATTACCGGTCCTGATTGATGAAACGAGTCCATGTCGTCGCGGCGGTAATTGAGGGAGACGTTGATCGGCGGCAGCATCAAATACTGTTGGCCAGACGCCCGGATCATTTGCACCAAGGCGGAAAATGGGAGTTTCCTGGAGGAAAAGTGGAGCCGGGTGAATCGGTTCTCCCTGCATTGCAACGGGAGCTAAAAGAAGAGTTGAATCTCGAGGTCACCCGCGCCGAGCCATTAATCAAGATCAGCCACGATTATCCGGACAAAAAAGTGTTGTTGGATGTTTGGAAAGTAACTCAATTTCACGGCCCCCCTCAAGGTCTTGAAGGGCAGGAGATTCGCTGGGTTTGTAAATCGCAATTGGGTGATTATGAGTTCCCGGCCGCCAATGTGCCCATAGTAACGGCGGCACAACTGCCACGGCGCTATATTATATCACCGGAAGTAGGCACGTCATTAAGCGCCTATCTTGATCAGCTGAAAGCCACGGTGGCATCCGGTGCGGAGCTGATCCAGTTGCGGGCCAAAACCGCGACCCAAAGCCAATGGGAAGCGATACAGCGTTGTGTCCGGGAATTGAAAAGCCGCTACCGGGTTGAGGTGCTGGTGAACAGCGATATAGCGGGTGTGGATGCCAATGAATTCGATGGAATTCATCTTACCTCCCGTGATCTGCAAGCGATGCAGCGGCGGCCGGAAGGCGTTCGTTGGTTGTCCGCTTCTTGTCATAGCGCAGAACAAATTGCCTGTGCAGAACGTTTGGGTGTGGACTTTGTCACTCTGTCCCCGGTATTTGCCACTAGCAGCCACCCCGGGGCAGCGTGTTTAGGCAAAGATGACTTCGCTAAGCTGGTTTGTGATGCGAAGGTGCCCGTCTATGCTTTGGGCGGTCTGAAGGCCGGCCATCTGGACTGGTGCCTAGAGGCTGGTGCCCAGGGCGTCGCAGCCATTACCGGATTGTGGGCCAAGTCAATGCAGTGACGGATCTTCGCCGCTGTCATCCTGCTGCAGCGACCAATCCGGCGAGCCGGCAATGTAGCGCTCACCACTGGCCCACTCGCCTAAATCAATCAGCTTGCAGCGATCTGAGCAAAAAGGACGAAATGGATTTTTCTCGCTCCATTCCAGCATTTTTTCACAAGTAGGGCATTTTACTTCCATAATCGGACTTCTATAGTTGCTTGTGGCGCGCATTGGCCATATCAAGATAGGTTGTGTGAAGGCGGTCGATTGCCTCATGGAGACTGGCGAGATCCTTGTCATTCACAATGATGTCGTCGGCTTTATCGCAGCGTTGCTGACGCTGCATCTGAGCGGCAATGATCGCTTTAACGCCCGCTTCAGTTGTTGTATCCCGGCGAATGGTACGATTGATCTGAATATCTTGCGGAACGTCTATTACCAGAATGCGATCGACCATCTGATGTTGGTTGCCCTCCAATAGAAGGGGGGATACCAGAATCGTGTAGGGTGAGGTGCTGCTTTGGATTTGAGAAAGGATTTCCTGCGCGATCAGCGGGTGGGTCAGGCGCTCAAGCCATTTGCGCTCGTCGGGATCCGCGAACACAATCTCGCGTAACGCGCGGCGATCCAATTGACCATCAGGGGCGATCACACCGGAGCCGAAGTGTCCTTCAATTGCTTTCAATGCGGGGCGACCGGATTCAACCACCACCCGTGATGCCAGATCTGCATCTACCACGGTGATTCCCAAACTTTGAAAGCGATCCGTTGCGGCGGTTTTTCCGCTGCCGATGCCGCCGGTGACACCTACAACAAACTTATTCATTTCCACTCAGTCATTAATAATGCAAAGTGGTTATTGTTGCCGTTAAGGCGCAGATAGTAAATAGCAACGGATTACATCATGGCCCGTTGATAGGTGTTAGTCAGCTCCGGGCCCCAGATAAACGCAATCCAACCGGCCGCTGCCAGGTAAGGCCCGAACGGGATCGGAATGTTTTTATCGCGGCCTTGTGCAATGATCAGGGTAATGCCGCAAGCCGCTCCGACAAATGAGGACAGCACCACGATTAATAGCAGATCCTGCCATCCCATCCAGGCACCCAATGCCGCCAGCAGCTTGAAGTCCCCATAGCCCATACCTTCTTTTTTCGTCAGCAATTTGAATAGCCAATAAAGGCTCCACAGACTGAGGTAGCCAAACACAGCCCCGAGAATCGAACTTTCCAGGGTGGTGAACATGCCAAAGAAATTCAACAGAATACCCAACCACATCAGTGGTAACGTAATTTGATCCGGAAGTAGTTTGTGGTCGAAGTCGATCATGGTTAGGCAAATCAGGCACCACGTAAAAACCAGCGCAGCGGATGCCTCCCAGGTAAAACCAAAGTGAAGAGCGATAAACCCTGAGGCCACACCAGTGAGCAATTCAATAATCGGGTAACGGGGCGAAATCCGGGTTTTACATTGGCTGCACTTACCCTTCAACGCCAGATAGCTAAACAGCGGGATATTCTCGTACCATCGGATCAGATGGCCGCACTGGGGGCAGGTAGAATCCGGCTTGGCGATGTTAAACGGAGGTTTGGGTAGTTTCTCCGGGTGTTGCTGAATGTCTTGCGGTACTTTGCCGAACATTTCTTCGATAAAATCCCGGCAGTTATCCAGCCATTCCAGCTGCATAATAATCGGCAATCGGTAAATTATGACATTGAAAAAACTGCCGAAAATCAGCCCGAATAAAAAAATAACCCCGGCGAAATAGTCGGGGTTACTGGATAGATATGAAAATACAGGATTTTGCATTGGAGCGAATTTGTTCCTTAAACAACCGAGCCCAATTGAAATATGGGGAGGTACATAGCGATAATCAGACCACCAACAAGCACGCCGAGCACGGCCATGATAATGGGCTCCAGTAAGCTTGTGAGCCCGTCTACAGCATTGTCCACTTCATCTTCGTAATACGTTGCCACTTTGTCCAGCATGGTATCAAGGGCTCCGGATTCTTCACCAATAGCCGTCATTTGAACGGCCATTGCCGGGAATACGCCGGTTGCTCTCATAGAAAAGTTTAACTGTGTACCACTTGAGACTTCCTCGCGTATTTTATTAACAGCATTCCGGTAGACAACGTTACCGGTTGCGCCTGCGACGGATTCGAGTGCATCCACCAGCGGAACCCCGGCGGCGAAGGTGGTGGCGAGCGTGCGGCCGAAGCGGGCGATAGTGGCTTTAAAAAGAATATCGCCTACGACGGGGGCTTTGAGGGCCAGGCGATCTAGGAAGTCTACGAATGCCGGTGAGCGCTTTTTTGCTTCTGCGAAAGTGAAGCCTATCGCAATCATTATGACAATTAAAATTATCCACCATTCCTGCAACCATTCCGAAATATTGATGACCATTTGTGTGAATGCAGGAAGTTCTGCGCCGAATCCGGCGAATAGCTCTTGGAATACAGGTACGACTTTCAGTAGAAGAATAGCGGTAACTATACAAGCGACAATCACGACAGCGATTGGATATTTAATAGCTTTTTTGATTTTGGCTTTCAGTGCCTCGGTTTTTTCTTTATATATCGCAATCCGGTCGAGCATCGTTTCCAGTGCACCGGATTGTTCGCCGGAATCCACCAAGCTTACAAAAAGATCATCGAAATAAGCCGGATGGGCCGCCAGAGAATTGGCGAGATTGTTACCCCCCTCAATGTCGCCTTTTATTTTAAGCAGAAGATCGCGCATTGATGGGTTGTCATGTCCATCGGCTACAATCTCAAAGGACTGCACCAGCGGTACACCCGCTTTCATCATAGTCGCCAATTGCCGAGTAAATACTGCGACATCCATTGGCGTAATCTTCTTTTTCTTCGGTCCAAATAAAGAGGCTGGTTTCTTTCTTACTTTCTTGGCGACAATACCCTGTTTGCGAAGTTCGGCTTTTATCAGGGTCATATTGGTGCCTGATAACTCGCCTTTCACCTTATTGCCTTTTTTGTCTGTTCCATCCCATAGAAACACCTGAACTTTCGGCGGGGCTGCCTTTTTTGCTGTCTTTGGTTGTGCTTGGGTTGCCGTAGCCATACTTAATGTCCCGTTGTTACTCGGTTAACTTCTTCAAGGCTGGTAAGACCATCTTTGACTTTCTTTAAACCGCTTAGACGGAGGTCGTTGAAACCTGCTTCGCGAGCAGCGTCTGCAATCTCAATTGCATTACCATCTTCCATTATAATCCTTGAAATAGAATCCGTTATCTTAACGACCTCATAAATACCCACCCGACCCTTGTACCCGTTCACACATTTGTCACAACCATTGGGTCCATAGATGGTAAAGGATCCTATTTCATCTTCTTTAAAACCTTCAGCTATAAGCGTCTCTTTAGGCAGATCCACGGGCTTTTTACAGGATTTGCACAGTCGCCGGGCCAGCCGCTGGGCAATAATCAGTGAAACAGAGGTTGCAATGTTAAACGCGGGCACCCCCATGTTGCGTAAGCGGGTTAAGGTTTCGGGGGCGCTATTGGTGTGGAGGGTTGATAACACCAGGTGCCCGGTTTGAGCCGCTTTGATGGCGATTTCTGCTGTTTCCAGGTCTCGAATCTCCCCCACCATGACGATGTCGGGGTCTTGTCGTAGAAATGCCCGCAAAGCGGAACCAAAGTTCAGGCCCACTTTGTTGTTAACGTTGACTTGATTAATGCCTTCCAGATTGATTTCAGCAGGATCTTCGGCAGTTGATATATTGCGCTCCGGGGTGTTTAGGATATTGAGACCGGTGTATAGGGAAACGGTTTTGCCCGAACCGGTGGGGCCCGTCACCAGTATCATTCCCTGAGGTTGTTCAAGGGCATTCATGAAAAGCTTTTTCTGTTCATCTTCGTACCCAAGCGCATCTATACCTAACTTAGCGCTATCTGGGTCCAGAATCCGCAGTACAATTTTTTCACCGAATAGAGTCGGTAGTGTATTTACCCGGAAATCAATAGCACGGGTTTTTGAAATTTTCAGTTTTATACGACCATCTTGAGGGATTCGTCTTTCAGATATATCCAGCTGCGACATAACCTTTAGTCGGGCAGCTAGCTTAGTCGCAAAGTTGATGGGAGGGCGGGCGACTTCTTGCAGTATGCCATCGGCACGCAGCCTGATTCTGTATGCTTTCTCATATGGCTCGAAGTGGATATCAGAGGCTCCAAGTTTGATCGCATCTAGTAATATCTTGTTCACGAAACGGACAATCGGAGCATCATCTGCAGCATCTGCTGCGACATCCTTACTGTCCTCTTCAGTGCCAGCTTCAATATCCAGGTCATCTAGATCAGAATCACCCAGATCACTAAATCCTGAATCTTGGCTTTCCAGGTATTTGTCGATTGCCCTATCTAATTTATCCTCATCGACTATCACCGCCTCTGTGTTAAGCCCGGTATTGAACTTGATTTCATCCAATGCTTGGAGGTTTGTGGGATCAACAACAGCGATATATAAGCGCGTGCCTCGTTTGAAAATGGGTAGCGCCCTGTGCTTCCGTACAAGCTTCTCGTTCACTAATTCCTTAGGTAGTGCATCAGGAGATAGGGCATCAAGTTCTATAATAGGAGTACCAAACTCTTCTGCTGCTGCATTTGCTATAGCTCTTGCCGAGAGAATACTGTTCTGAACTAAATACGTTACTAGAGGGATTTTTTGCTTTTGGGCAGTTTCAGATGCCGTTTTAATAGTTTCCTCTTGGACTAAACCTTCGTTTAGAAGCTTTTTAGCTAAGCCACTTAGATTAAATGCTGTATTCATCTGCGATACGCCACAAATTAAAACTCATAATTGGTTGATTGCAATACGGTGTAGGCATGGTGTGCTGTATATTGATTCTTTTTTAATAGTAGATCAAACATGGTCTTTCGAAAGAATTTAGTCGGAAATCCAAAGTGACAAATATTGTCAGGTTATGTCGAAAGATGTGTGTGGTTGCATCGAGGTGGTGGTTTTCTGATCGGGCAAGGTGCTGATCTTTATGACGTTGCTTGGATTCTTGAAAATGGCATAGCCTGTGCTTAGCTTAAAACAGTTGGTTGGCTCGGTGCCGATGTCAATTGTTTTAAACATACCACACTCGTATTTCGGGAGAAATGCAATGAAGAAGCAAGTACAACAAGGTTTTACTCTAATTGAATTGATGATTGTGGTTGCGATCATCGGTATCCTGGCAGCAGTTGCCATTCCTGCGTACCAAGATTACACAGTCCGGGCGAAAGTTTCCGAAGGCTTGAGTTTGGCTGCAGCGGCTAAGACAGCTGTAGCAGAGACCTGGGCATCTGAAGGCAGATTTATGGCTTCGAATGCATCGATTGGTCTACCATCTGCTACTTCGATACGTGGCAATGCGGTCAGAAGTGTTGGTCAAGCTGGTGGCGTCATCACTATTACGATGGCTGCGACGGGTCTACCAACAAATGTGCAAGGCGATCAGTATCAATTGAGTGCTATGACGACTGCTGGTGGAATTCAGTGGGTATGCCAAACAACTAATATTGAAGCTAAATATTTACCTTCAGAGTGTCGTTAATTCGGCGCGCCCCGGTTGTACAAGTTAAGTTTGGTTAATGTAAAAAGGGAGGGGCTTGCCTCTCCCTTTCTCGTTGTGCTTTTGTTTTTATTGTTTTTGATCCCTTTTGGAATGTATTGCATTGGATTGCCGGGTGGCTTTGAATTTGACGATGGCATTAACATCGTTAGAAATGATTTCTTAAAATTAACGAGTATTGACTTCCATAGCCTGGAGCAAGCAGCACTATCTACTGGGGCGGGTCCTTTGAGAAGGCCTGTGGTGATGTTGTCTTTTGCTTTGAACTATTATTTTTTCGGTGAGGATGTATTAAGTTTCAAGCTGGCGAACATATTTATACACTCTTTGAATGCTGTGCTTACTTTCTTCTTGGTCAGTCTAGTTTTGAGACGGTTGGAATTTCAGAAAAATGTCACATACCTGTCTCTAGGCGTAGCTTTATATTGGTCTCTCTTACCAATAAACCTTACCTCTGTTCTCTATGTCGTTCAGCGGATGGTAAGTATGGGAGGCCTGTTTGCTTTGACCTCGATGGTGTGTTGGTTGAATTTTAGGCGGAGGCTGGAGCAAGATCAAAAATTTATTGTGATTTGGGCGATGCTATTTTTTGTATGCTTTGTGTTGGCGGTTTTATGCAAAGAAACTTACGTGCTAATTGGCCTCGCTATCTATCTGATGGAATCACTTTTGTTTTCAAGAAATTGCAAGAATGAGATTGTCAATTGGCGCATTATGACGAGTGTTTTCGTTATGGTTGTGATAACAACTATCGCTATTTTACTTTTTAATCCGTCAGTTATTATTGGAGAATATACACATAGACCTTTTGACTTAGTGGAGAGATTGCTTACGCAAAGTAGAGTTATTGTATTTTACATATCCCAAATTATTCTCCCGTCAAATATTGCACTTGGGTTGTATCATGATGACTTTTTAGTTTCACATAGCCTGCTAAACCCTATATCTACTCTTCTTTCAGTCATATTGATCTCGGCTCTTCTCTTCTTAGCATTTGTAATTAGGCACCAAAACAGGTTGTTCTCGTTTGGTGTATTTTGGTTTTTTTGTTGGCACATTCTTGAATCTACGGTAGTTTCACTTGAGATGGTGCACGAACATCGAAATTATATAGCTACTATAGGCATATTGCTTTCAATCCTGGGCGTTTTTATTCAAATTGAAAAAAAAATTAGATCTAAATTTGTTATCGCTTTTTCTATATCTATTTTCTTTGTATTCAGTAGCTCTATATTGTTTCTTAGGCTTTTGGAGTGGAATAATTTAGTGAGCCATGCGTTAGCAGAAATTGACCATCACCCCGGATCGGTTCGTGCACGATATCAGATGGGAAGAATATATTTCTTGGTGGGTTTGAAACACGGAAATAAGAACTATTTGAAATTGTCTATTAAGAGCTTTCAAGAAGCAATTTCTTTATCGAAATATGACTTGCTACCATGGTTCGGTATGTTAAGAGTCAAGGCGTTAACAGGTGACGATGTGACCGAAGACGTAGACAAGTTAGCCGCTAAATTAAGGGGAGATAAATTGCCCACCTCAACAATTGTTGCCCTCGATGTAATGCAGGACTGTATTGTTGCAGAGCAGTGCTCGGCACTTTCTCCTTTTTATACGCAGCTAATTGATGCCACATTAGATAATAAAAACTTAACTAGGGGTGATCGATCGCAATTAGTAGGGCTGAAGGCATCTTACTACGCACGAATAAAGAATGACCCAGAATTAGTGGTCGAATCTTTAACTTCAGGTCTGAGTCAAAACCCGAAGGACTTTATGCTGAGAAAGGGGTTGTTATATTACTATGTTACATCTCCTGATTTAGTTCAGGCGAAGGCAGAGCTTAGGGGGTTTGAGTCTGATTTTGCTAGTGATCAAAAAGCAATGAAAATAGCAAACGAAATGTGTGGAATCTTGAGTGCTAGAGGTGTCACGATATCGTGCGATACCAAATAAGGGTTGGATATAAATGAAAAATACTGGGGAAGACTTATCGGTAATAATTCCAGCAAAAAACGAGGAGTCTGGACTGAGAAAAGTATTGCCTTTGTTGAAAGAAATATTGCCTCATGCAGAAATCATCGTTGTGAATGATGGCTCCACAGACGCAACTGCGGCTATATCTATGAAGTATGGAGCGACCAAAGTAGTAAGCCATCCGTATTCTAAAGGAAATGGGGCTGCTATCAAAACAGGAGCAAGAAATGCAACCCGTGAAACAGTTTTATGCATGGATGCGGACTCTCAGCATGACCCGTCAAAAATCCACATGTTGATTGGGAAATACTACGAGGGCTATCATATGGTTGTTGGAGCTAGGCGGCGTGAATCACAAGCTTCTTTTGCAAGGGCTTTTGGGAACGGGCTGTATAATAGGCTAGCCTCATGGGTTGTCGGCCATAAAATACAAGACTTGACCTCTGGTTTTCGGGTTGTTAACCGGAAGAAGTTCCTCAGCTTTATCGACCTATTACCGAATGGGTTCTCATACCCTACCACAATAACTATGGCGTTCTTCAAAGTAGGATATAGTGTTGGTTATGTTGAGGTTCCGGTTTATAAAAGGTTAGGAAAAAGTCATTTATCAGTTGTGAAAGATGGATTTCGATTTTTTTTAATTATCTTCAAAATAGCTACTCTCCATTCACCTCTTAAAATATTTATCCCGTTCGCGCTTGCCCATCTGGTCGCTGGATTGGGTTACTACCTTTATACATATTTAGCTTTCTACCAATTTAGGAATATGAGTTTGCTAATGATTTCATTAGGTACGGTCATATTTCTAATGGGATTATTATCTGAGCAGATCACAGCATTATATTATAAGGATAAGATATAAGCCGATGAAGTTGGAGACCGATTAGATGGAAAAGAACTATCGCTACCAAAAAAATTTGTCATTACAATCTCCTATTTTGTTAAACGCTGAGTATAAAAAAGCAAAAGTCGACAAAATGATTTCTGTGTTGCTTGATGCAGGAGCCTTGGGCTTGAAAGATTCTGTAGCTGTTGATATTGGTTGCTCAATTGGTTTCTTCGCTAAATCTTTGGCGCCCTATTTCGATACCGTGTATGGCTTAGATATAGACGAATATGCATTGAATATGGCGCGAGAGAGCCCAATAGATAATGTCATTTTTAACTTCGCTGACTCGATGCGGTTGCCATTCGAGAATTCTAGTATTGATTTAGTTGTATGTAATCACGTTTATGAACATGTACCAGATCCGTCTAGATTATTTATGGAGATTAAGAGGGTTCTCAAGCCGGAAGGTATTTGCTATTTCGGGGCTGCGTCATCGCTTACTATTATAGAGCCTCATCATCACCTTCTTTTTTTGTCGTGGCTGCCCAAGCGCATAGCAAATAAGTATATGAAAATAATGGGAAAGGGGGGAGATTATTATGAGAACCTATTTACTTACTGGGGGCTGAAAAAGTTAATATCCGAATTCCATGTTGAGGACTATACTTTAAAAGTCATTAGAGACCCCGATAGGTTCAATATGCGAGATATGATTCCAAAAAATAGTTTATTGGACAAGACGCCTATATGGGTTTGGAAGCTGTTTTATCAATTGCTGCCATCCTACATATTTGTTTTGCGTGTGAAAAATAATGGTTAGAAAATTGAAGCTTTCTGTGCGCTTATTTTTATTTAGATTGGTAAACTGGGTGTCGCGTCGATTTTTTGCTAGTAGGCTCTCGTTCTCGCATGTAGAAGCTTTTCTGTTTAATAATTCATTTAGAAAATTTATTAACTTTCTGCATGCGCATTACGAGAAATATTTAGGAAAAACTGAGGTTAAGAGCTTCCCTTACTTATTTGTTTTCGAGGTCACAAATGTATGTAATTTAAAATGTCCGTTTTGTTTGACAGGCAAGGGAATATCTGGAGGTAGAGATGTTCGTCACATGAGTTTTGATGAGGCAAAGAAAATTATTGATCAAGTAGGTGAGTATATTTATATGATGCAACTGTACACCTGGGGTGAGCCACTGCTGAATAAAGATATATACAGAATTATTGAATATGCCAAGTCAAAGAACATATTTGTAATGATATCGACGAACGCTACGATGCTCAATAAAGTGAACTCAGAGAAACTAGTTAACAGTGGTATCGATTACGTTATGGTAGCTGTAGATGGTGGATCTAATGAAACATATGAGAAATATAGAGTAGGTGGAAACTACGAAAAAGTTTTGGAGAATGTTAAGAATCTTGTAAACGCTAGGAGAACTTTGAGCAAGGTTCACCCGTTTGTTGAGTGGCAGTTTATTGTGTTTAGACACAATGAGCACGAGGTTAAACAGGTAGAAGCCATGTGCTACGAAATGGGTGTAAATAAATTTACACCACTACCCGCTTACGTCGAAGATGAGAGTTGGTTGCCGGTTGGTGATGAATATAAAGTAGAAGTTTTTAATCCTGAGCGTCTAATGAATTGTGATAGACCATGGACCCATTTAAATGTAAGAGCTGATGATGGAGTTGCTCCTTGCTGCTACGAATTCAAAAAAGAAGATGATTTTGGAACACTTGTTGATGATGCTTTTCGCCCGATCTGGAATAATCATCACTTTAGAACTTCGCGGAAACTAATAGTTCAGAAGCGGAAGGGGCTAGAGGTAGATAAAGAGGACATTATTTGTTACGAGTGTTTGACGAGTGGTATCAGGCCTTCGTTCATTGATTCTCCGGTTGAATCGTCGGATACGGGGCTGAAAATTGCTATTAAAAATGTTGGTTAGAATACGCATTGATCACGTTTTCTCGAATTGCGATGCGTTCATTAAACCCTCGTGGGAGATTGAAATCATACGCTTTGGGGCTTGAATGTGCTTCTCACTGTTAACATTAGATTTTGTGTAATATATCGTCTCGGTATCTCTTGTGGCTGTTTTGCTGTAGTTGACTACGCTTTTTGATGGTTGTGGGAATTTAAAAGTTTAGGTGTTCGGACCTAGAGCTCTGGTAACAAAGATTGATATTTTGGATGTTCAGTGTAAATCTTGTTGGCTCTGGAAAATTATATGTTTAGTTGAATACGAAGGAGTTTCACGGTGGAGATAGGGTTCGCTTGGGGGCAGTTTGTTGGCTAGTTGAAGAAGTTGGCGGTATGGGTATTAGCATCGAGGGATTATGTTACTTAGATGCAGACAAGGAGTTCGCCGTTTGTAAGCAGTGCTTTTTTCCAGCCTTTGCAGATTATATTTGAATTTTTCTATCTCTCCTTTGTGTTGCTGCATTGTCGAGTTCAAAATTAGTAACATTGATATGTAGAAGATATGGTCATCTCATAACGTGTTACTGCTACTGGTGTATGGTCGAAGCGAGTATTGGTCTCACGCTGCTGAACGTTCATTGGCGTGTTCTCGAGAGGTTCCGCAGAAAATATTGCAACTCCCACTCGTAGCGTTAGCCGTTATTTTAGAGTCGCTGTTTTTTATTCCTTGCTACTGGATGTCAACTTTACTTGTAGCCGTTTCGTTGGTTGAAAATACTCCAAATATTATATACATGAAATACCGTTCTCAAGTAGATATAGATGAATAGTGTTATTCTGTTGCATTTTTGGCGAAGCTGTATTGGACTATATCTAAATTCTTGCCTAAGAAAATAATAGTGACGTCCGAGTACTAAACGCGAAAAGGTCGAGACCACAGGTTCATTTGCCGCATGAAGTTTAAATTATTTAGAGAGCTGTACTAAATGGAAGCTAATGCTAAGAGGTACCGGCAACTTGTTGCTGGTGAATACGCATCCACTCGTAGCTGGATTACACAAGAGGCACTTTTTACTTTAGTTTCGGGATTAAAGGGCGCGTTAGGATATTATTTACGATTAAAGCTATACCCTCTAGCTTTCAAAGGTATAGCCAAAGGCACAGTCATTGGTTGTGATGTAACTATGCGATGCCCCGCTCAGCTTAAATGTGATATTGGCGTCATAATTGACGACTGTGCTCAATTAATAGGGAATTCTTCGCAAAAAATATCTATAGAACTTGGTAGAGATACTTTCTTACGCTCATTTGCGATGCTGAATTCCGGTCCACCCGATGGGTATATTCGTATTGGGCGGAATTCCAGCGTGGGTCAATCAACCATAATTTATGGAAATGGAGGTGTTGATATTGGAGACAATGTTATGATTGCAGGGCAGTGTTTTATAGTTGCATCCAGTCACAATTACAGTCAGTCTATCATTCCAATGAAGGAGCAAGGGCACAGTGCTTACGGAATATCAATTGGCAATAACGTTTGGATTGGCGCTGGTTGTAAGATTTTAGATGGCGTTCGGGTTGGGGCGTGCTCTGTAGTTGCTGCTAATTCAGTAGTAAATAAAGATGTAGAGTCTGGGACTATTGTAGGGGGAGTCCCTGCAAAAGTGATTGGTTTTATGCCATCTTGAGGTTGACGCATTTTATTAATGAATGAATAGTTTGCTGGTCAAGTAAATAAACTTTTACTCCCTTACCTATTTCCTTAAGACGTTTGCTAGATACAGCATGGTACCAACGATCACTTCCGTAAATATAAGCCAAAGTCTGCTTGCGATTGAAATTACAGCGGCATCCTGTGGGTCAATGAAAAGAATTAATAGTGAGAATAACGTCCCCTCTCGAATACCTATGCCTCCCGGAGTAATGGTGGCAATAAAACCCACCGCAAAGCTGATTGGGAAGCACATTGCTACTTGAATCAGGGTCAGAAATTCATACGTTTCAAAGTTTGATATTGATGTGCAGAATAAGCCGAAGGCAATACTAAAGAAAAGCCAGAGTAAACAATAGAATGCCCAAATATTAATGAAATGTGCGGATTCTAGCTTTAAAAAGCTCGCGATGATATTTCTGATGTGCTCGTTGTTAATTTTAAAGGTAGATAGTAGTGAAAGTATTCTTTTCGTATATAGCAAAACACTAAAACCAAGCACTATAAATATGAGAGTAATTGTACTATTCAAGTGTACTCCAATAATTGGAAGGCTTACGCATAGTGAGCATGAAGCAAGGAAGCAGTTCTCAAGTAGCATGCTGCTTGTTGTGTCATATTTGTTTATCCCTAAATTAGTACAGAGTTTAATTCTAGTTGTATAAGGCCAAATAACTCCAGGAATGTAGCGAGTAAATGATGAGTAAAACCAAATGTTGAGAGATCGCGAAAAGCTTATATCGTGATTGAATACTCTGACAATTAAGTGCCAGCCAAAAGCATTCATTATAAATACCGGAAGTAGAAGAAATATTGACGCTATTAGTAACGGAGGCTTTATAAATGAAGCTTTACCGTGAAGATCGATAATGTATCCTTGCGACTGATATGCTAGAAATGCAAATGCAGTTAAGGGAATTAAAAACTTTATTGTGAGTAGAAAATATTTCATAGTTAATACGTACATTTTGGGGCGGGTTCGCTAAGGCATGTTCTCTGGGTCGAGTTCGCTGCTAGCAAGTTATTAGATCGTGTATCGTGTATCGTGTTTTTGGTGTGTCGATGTGGCTTATATCGATTGTCTTTTTCATGGGTGTTTAGACTCAATCCACTTTAGGTAGGAGTAAATGTTCCATAGCTGCAAGCTTCGATCTGCTTTTTTCGACTTGTGTTCTCCGATGATATCCATAACTTTTTCTTTTCGTATTGTCGTGTCAAGGTTCGAACAGAGACTTTCCAATTCCACCGCTGCTTCACCTAGAAACCAGCTATATATTGGTGATGAAAACCCTTGTTTCCTTCGACGTATTATTTTATTCGGGATGTTGTTTGAGAATGTGTCTTTGAGAAGACGCTTTCCGCTGAAGTTGCTCCTTATTTTTGCTAAGTCGAGTTGCGTGATATACTCCACCAAATCTCGGTCCAGAAACGGTGTCCTGATTTCTAGGGAATGAGCCATTGAAGCTCGATCAGCTTTCGCAAGTATGTCTTGTGGTAGATAGCAGCTCAAATCTTCGTACATCATGTCACTCAGAGTTTGCTCTGATTCAAACAGTGTTGGATCTGGGCTCCTGTAGGTGTCTGGTAAGAGTTCAGATAGCATTTTTTCATCTATAGTAATAGGTGCTATATATCCTCGGTTAAATTCGCCTGAGTTGGCTAATTCTAAGAAAAGCTTAGATTTTTTTACTATACTTTTGCTGTGATGGGCGTAGGAATCTGGGAGCGATTTTAGGAAATTGTGGACGCATGTCTTCATTGTCTTTGGTAAGTTGGAATACCATTTAATTAGAATTTTTGCCTGATACCGCTGGTAGCCTGAGAAAAGCTCATCGGCTCCATCTCCAGATAGTGCTACCTTTACATTTAGAGCTGTATGTTTACATAAAGCAGCTACTGCGAGTATTGATGGATCGCCGAATGGTTGACCTATGTTTTTCTCAACTAATTCACTCATGTTTTCAGGCGAAAGATTTCGAATTTCGAACTCGAAGTGCTCTGTTTCTAAGTGATTAGCGACCAAACGAGCGTATTGGCTTTCGTCAAATCCAGAATCTAAAAATTTAATATTGAATGTTTTAATTTTCTGAGGTGAAAGCTTGCATGCGAGTTGAGATACAATGGAAGAATCAATGCCTCCAGATAAAAAGGAACCCACCTCTACATCAGCAATTAATCTCTTTTCAACAGCTTTTTCAAGAAGATTGGCTGTTTCATACTTCACTTCATTTATTTCAAGTGTGGTGTTATTTCTTTTTTTCAGTTTCCAATAGCGATCGAACCTTAGTTTTTGTGTTGGGGACCATGTGCAGAATTCTCCTGGTTTGACTTCGAAAACCTGCTTGTACATTGTTTTTCCTGGTAAGCAAAATCCATATTTTAGAAACTCTTCAGTAGATGTATGGGAGTGTGAGAATGAATACGGCTCTATGCAGTATAGGGCGGGTAACTCTGAGGAGAATGATATGGATGAACGATTGTTTACGTAGTATAAGGGTTTTTTTCCAAGTCTATCTCGTGAAGCAATTAGCTTTTGTTCGTCAACATTCCAAAAGACGAATGCCCACATTCCGTCCAGTTTTTCAATAAATTTAGGACCTTCGAGGCATATTCCCGCTAAAATTACCTCAGTATCACCATTGGTTTTAAAGTTCCACCGTTTAGCTAAATCGGACTTGAGTTGTTTGTAGTTATATATCTCGCCATTGAAGCTTAGTAACTGACGCCCTCCAGGTGAGGACATAGGCTGCTTACTGCTTTCTAGGTCTATTATTGAGAGTCGTGTATGGCCAATAGCCCAGTTATTTTTAAAAATAATTTCACTAGCATCAGGACCGCGATGGCTCAATTTGCTTAGAGCGAAATTGGCATTTTTTTGGAATTCTTGGGAAGGGCTAGTTTGATAGCTAAAAAGTACTCCACACATGGAAAATCACTTCACTATTCGTTTATACAGTTGAAAGTATTGTTCCGCAGAAGATTGCCATGTTAATCCGGATTCAGATATCTTCTTCGTAGCATTTATCCCCAAATTGACTCTCTGTTTTGAATCACTTAGCAGAAATTCAATTTTTTGCGTTAGCTCGATATGGTTGCCTTTCTCAAATAGTAATCCATTTTGGTTGTTGTCTATTAATTCCCTGACACCTTCAATATCGCTGCAAATTACCGGCAGCCCAGTAGCCATTGCTTCCAAAAGGACATTTGGTCGACCCTCACTTCGGCTCGTTAGGATGAAAAGGTCTGAGCGCCGCATTTGTTCCAGCACTTCATCGTGTTGAAGAACACCTGCTAAAGTTATTCGATCTTCCATGTTTGAATCCCGGATAAGCTTTTCGAGCATTAACTTTTCGAAGCCATCACCTATAATCTTTACACTAATGTTTTTTTTCTGATTGCTCTCAGATACAGCTCGTATCAAAGTTGCGAAATCTTTTCGGGGTATTAGGCTACCAACAGCCAAAATTCTAAATTCTTGTTTATCCCTTTTGCTTTTGTGGATCGGTTCTCCACCTCTAGGAACATCTACGCCATTTGGTATATGAAGTATTTTATGCTTGTACCTTGGCCATAGATCTACAACAGTTTTAAGCATGCTGACAGAGACACAAACGGTGGTATCATTTAAAATGACGCACAAACCCGCGATCCAGCGTGATAATGCTGAGTGTTTTAGTCTGGCGACATCTTCGCCTCTAAGCGTCGTAATGCATGCGGTATTGGTGAGCTTGCCAATTAATCCGCAGATTACACCTGTTATCGACCAATTTGCATGTATTACGTCCACTCTGAACGCTACTCTCAGTACATTGGCCGCCATTGACAGGAAAAAAAAGGGAAAGAGCAGGGCGTTCCATTTAGATCTATTTAGTGCTCCAGGGATACCACCAGGCTGGTGCGCAAGAACTTGTAATTTTCTCGGTGCGTACCGAAAATCTATTATTGAGTTCGAAATGCATTCGTCTTTATCATCCGCTGGGGTGATAACGGTGATCGAAGTGTACTCTGATAAAGCTTGGGCTAGTTTGAGGACGAATGTTCCACTTATATCGCTGTTTGTGAGGGGGTAAGAGGTCGACACTAAAGCCACCCTGTCTGGAGAGTTTTTACTCATCCTTTATTTTAATCGCAGTTACTAGATAGGTGTGTGGGAGTGCGGTACCGGCTTTAACTAGCCTAGATAAAAAGTAAGAATAGAGGTTATTAAGTAAAAAATATATAGGTAGCAAGATGCCAAATATAGCAAAAGGGTTTCTATTCTTAATTAGATGTAGAATTAGAACACTGATCGCCATATTTCTTAGTAACGCGGTGGTTTCTAGGGGTGCACCAATCGCGTAAAGATTAACTAATTTAAATCCAGCGGACTCGGTCAAGGAAGTTAAACCATATTCAGTCAGGCGGGAGTAGTCATGTGGTGAATCGTGTATAGGGTAGAGAAATGGCACTCTCAATAGTAGTGTGCCATTGTAGGCCAGAGTTCGGTGTATTTCGGAAAGCGATTTGGCCGGTTCTTTAAGATGTTCAAGTACATCTAACAATACCACCCGATCAAAGCTTTCATTTTCAAAAGGGAGAGCAGAAGCCGAACCATAGACGGTAGGTTTTGTGCCATACAGTCGGTCAGCAGTGCTAGGGTAGTCTAGACCAATGTAGTTAGTCGTTGCAGGCAAGTGCTCTATAATCCACTTATCTGCGCATCCAATATCTAGAACAGTCTTGTTTTCCCCGATTTCTCTCAGGCTGCGAAGTAGAGAGGCCTCTTTTCTAGTGAACCATTGCGGGTGTATCGGGTATCTCATTAGGCCGCGCGCTTTTTTCGTGAGATTTTTTACACTAAGTGTTTCTGCAATAAATCTCAGGTCCACACAGAAGGCTCCTGGCTGTATCTTAGATATACGGGTTAAGTTTCTATACGCATTGACAAATCAATCGCCCGACAGTGCTTGGTTAACCCCCCTATAGAGATATAATCCACACCGGTCTCCGCAATATCTCTCAGCGTTTCATCAGTAATACCGCCTGATGCTTCAAGTTTAGCCCGCCCACCCGCAATTTCCACTGCCTTCACCATATCTGCAACACTAAAATCATCCAACATAATCACATCAGCCCCGGCCGCCAGTGCCTGCTCCAGCTCCCCAAACGTTTCCACCTCTACTTCCACCGGTTTGCCCGGTGCTTGCCGCTTGGCTGTGCTTACCGCTTCCGCAATGCCGCCGCAAGCTGCGATATGATTTTCTTTTATCAAAAACGCATCATACAAGCCGACTCGGTGGTTAAAGCAGCCGCCACAGGTTACCGCGTACTTCTGTGCAGTGCGCAAGCCCGGCAGTGTTTTACGGGTATCAAGTAACTTTACTCCGGTGCCTGCAACGCGGTTGGCGTATTGCTGGCATACGGTTGCCGTGGCTGATAAGGTCTGAAGAAAATTCAATGCACATCGTTCCCCAGTCAATAAGCTTCTTGCTTTACCTTCCAGAGTAAACAGGTTTTGGTCCGGTTGTACGGTATCGCCATCTTTCACCTGCCATTCGACCCGTACCTGCGGGTCTACCTGCCGGAATACTTCATTCACCCAGTCCACTCCGCACACCACAGCCTGTTCCCGGGTGATGATCCGGGCTTTGGCGGTGTTGTTTGCTGGGATCAGGTTGGCAGTAATGTCGCCGTCCCGCACGTCTTCTTCAAGGGCGAATGCGACGGTGCGGGGTATGTCTTCTAATCGGAAATCTTGAGTCATGGTTTGTTTTCGAAATAGGTTTTAGTGAGTTTGAAAATAATGGGGCTTAGCGCCAACAATGCGATCAGGTTGGGAATGGCCATCAGGGCATTCAGGCAATCTGCCAACAACCAGACAAAGTCCAGGCTCATCAGGCACCCGACAGGTATTGCTACTATCCATACAATTCGGAAGGGCATGATCGCCTTGGTGCCAAACAGGAATTCGGTGCAGCGCTCGCTATAATAACTCCAGCCCAGGATGGTGGTGAAGGCAAATAATGCCAAGCCGATCGCCACCACGTGCTCACCCCAGCCGTTGCTGAGTGAATTGAAGGCGAGGGTGGTGAGTTCCGCACCCTTGGCCCCGTGTGACCAGGCACCGCTCAGAACGATCACCAGGCCAGTGATGGAACAGACGACGATGGTATCGATAAAGGTGCCGAGCATGGCAATCAGACCCTGCTTGACCGGGTCGTTGGTCTGGGCGGCGGCGTGAGCAATGGGCGCGCTGCCCAGGCCTGCCTCGTTCGAGAACACACCGCGAGCGACTCCGAAACGAATGGCCGCCATGATGGTGGCACCGGCAAAGCCGCCAACAGCAGCATGTCCGTTAAAGGCGCTGTCGACAATCAGACCAACGGCTGCCGGAATATCGCCGGCGTTCATTAGCAAAAATACCAGTCCGGTTATGACGTACAGAAATGCCATAGCAGGCACTAATTTACCTGCTACCTGCCCGAGGCGTTTGATACCACCGATTAACACTAACCCGGCGATAATGGCCAGGATAACGCCGGTGATCATGGGATCAATGGAGTAGGTTCCTTCCAGGGCGTCTGCGACCGAGTGCGATTGTACGGTATTGCCGATGCCGAATCCGGCAAACATACCGAATATGGCGAATAAAGTGCCGAGCCAGGCCCAGTTCGCTCCCAGGCCATTTTTGATGTAGTACATGGGGCCACCGACGTGGAGCCCGCGTTCGTCGGTTTCCCTGAATTTGACTGCCAGTAAGGCCTCACCGTATTTTGTGGCCATTCCCACCAGTGCGATACACCACATCCAGAACAGGGCTCCGGGTCCACCCGATGCAATTGCCGTTGCAACTCCGACAATATTGCCGGTGCCAACGGTGGCAGACATCGCGGTCATCAAGGCGTTGAAGGGGGATATGTCACCGCTTTCAGTGGATTTGCGTCCTTTAAACAGGAGTGAGAATGCGTAGGGGATTTTGCGGAGATTGATTACTCTGAGCCCAAGCGTGAGGTAAAGGCCGGTAGCGGAAAGGGCAAGTAACATCGGTATGCCCCACAGAATATTCCCATTAAGCCAGTTGAGCATTGTGGTGATCTGTTCCATAACCCCATCCCCATGCCTAAAGCAGTTAATTGTCTGACGATTCTACGTCAAAGTTTCAATTTATACGAATATCAAAGAGTTACTGACCAGCCGGTATTTGAGTCAATAATCCGTCGAAAACTGGATAAAAAACAGACAGAATTCTTTGTGATCTGTCTCTCAATACGTCCACTTCGCTTCTATAGTTACTGATATCACTCCTATACTCCCTACAGACCTGTTGTGATTGGGTCAATTTTGACAAAGTTTGTCACCCAGCTGAACTAAAACCAAAGTGCATAGTTTGAGCGTCTGCAAGGTAGAAATTGGTTGAAAAACCGTGAACAGATAAGGGAGGGGAAGTTCGCGAGCTAGGGATACTGAGCTAAATTAATGTTTATGAGCTTTAGGCACGTTAAACGAGATGATGAATCATGACCCAGAAACCCGATCTAAGATGTGTAGGCGGAAACGGTATGCCGGGATCTAACCAGGGTTCGACAGGAACCAATCAGGATAGCGAACTTTCTATGAAGGCAGGTACATTGCCGGCGGTCCTAATGAAAGCGCGTCGTGCTGCGTTGGAAGAATTGCTGCAGTCTCTTACGGGCGTGTTTGACAAAGCGGATGACACTTTTTTTGAGTATGCAGAAAAGGCGGCCAGCGACCAGGATAAAGACGACTATCTTGAAACCATGCGTCAAATACGCCTGAACCGTAAGGAAGTTGAGCGTAAGTTTTTTCAGCAAATTAACGGGGTGTTTAAAGAGTTAACCCAACAGCAGGCCATTGAAGAAAAACCCGTTGGCCTGGAATCCATATCCTCCCTGGACTCGCTCTCGTTAGTCGAAAACGACGACCTGGAAATGGATGTGGCTTTGGAAGGTATGATTTCCAAAGCGAAAACCAAATTCGGGGACCGGATTTATCAACTGAGCGCACGCCTCGATGCGATGCTGTTTCACGTTACGGTCAATGATAAGAATAACCCATTTCACCCCACCCATATTTGTAATGCCTTCCGGCACGCTGCTGACGAGATCGATTGCGACATTAAAAATCGCCTGGTCATCTTCAAGCTATTCGATAAATATGTGATCTCCCGTTACGACCTGGTGTTGGATGCGGCCAATTCAATATTGGCGGAAGCCGGAATTCTACCGGATTTGAAAGGTAGCCCCGCAACGTCGCGCCGCTCCGAGAGACGCAGTGCCAGCGCGCTGTCGGATACTCAGCAAGGCACGACCGAAACAACCAAAGAAGTAGCCAGACAGGCCGCCAGCGAGTTGTTCGGTCAGCTTCAAACGTTGCTGGCTTCTGCCCGCAGCGTACCAATGGTGACGGATGTGGTGGTGGGCACCATCGGCTCGGAGGCGCACAACGCCCGTGAGGTTTCCAATGACGAATTATTCGAGCTGTTAACACGCATTCAGCAGTCACAGCCGGGAGACCAGGAATTGTTATCCGGCTACGTTCAGCCGGTTCGTTTTAATGTGCGGGAAGCGGTCGCCAATGTGTTGCAAACGCGGGAGTCTAAAGCTGGCCCGGAAAGAGTCGGTCAGGCGGATTCCGACGTCATTAATCTGGTCGCCATGTTGTTCGATTTTATTTTGGATGATGAGAACTTACCGATTCCAGTGAAAGCAATTATCGGACGGCTACAAATCCCTTATCTAAAACTGGCCGTTCAGGATTACAGCTTTTTTAATCGTGGGGCGCACCCGGCACGTAAGCTTCTCAACGAATTAGCCCGGGCCGGCATCGGTTTGAGCGACGACGTGGATCAATTACAAAAAGATCTGGTGTTTAAGAAAATTCAGCAGACTTCGCAGCGTATATTGAATGAATTCCAGAAAGAACCTGAGTTGTTTGAAGCGTTGTTGCAGGATTTTTCTCAGTTTATGCAAACAGAAGCCCGCCGAGCTCAAATGATTGAGCAAAGAACCAAAGCGGCGGAAGAGGGTAAAGCAAAGACCGAGTTAGCGGAAAAAATTGCCATGGAAACGGTGCGCAAACGATTGGATGGCCGCACTGTTCCGGAAGTCGTGGTGCGCCTTTTAACAGATGGTTGGATGGGTGTATTGAAACTGGTATTCCTGAAATACGGCCCGGAAAGCAATAACTGGATGGGTGCGGTCAAGACCATCGATCACCTGTTGTTTAGCGTGACACCTCCGCGCGATGAAATAGCCCGGAAAAAGCTCTTTAATGTGGTACCGGTGTTGCTAAAAAACCTGCGTCAGGGCTTGAATTCTGTTTCGTTCAATCCATTTGAAATGGGAGAGATGCTAACGGAGTTGGAGCAGGTCCAGATGCAGATCTTGCGTGGCGAAACGCCGGGACATCTGGACGACCGGCGGGTTGATCCGGCAAAAGATCTGGTGGCCGCGGTGACGGAAGATATGGAACGGATGGGGGCGTCTCCGGTGATTCCTGCCCGATCCAAAATTACGCAGCTGGATTCTGCCAAGGCAGCGAAGAAAGCAGCGGTTCAGTTGCCTGCGTTGGCCGATGATGATCCTTACCTGCTATCCGCTGGCCGTATCAATGTTGGCACCTGGCTGGAATTTCGCAACGACACGGGTGTTAAAACTCGCTGTAAGCTTGCGGCCCACATTAAATCTGCAGATAAGATGATTTTTGTGAATCGCACCGGAGTGAAAATTGACGAGAAATCGACGTTGGGTTTGGCTCACGCATTGAAAAATGCAGAAGTCGTGGTGTTGGAGGATTCTCAGTTGTTCGATCGCGCACTGCAGAACGTGATAGGCAATCTACGCAAAGTAAAGCAAGCAAATTTATAAGTGCTCCCTATAGCATTGCCCTGGGAGCATGACAGGTCATAAACGGCCATCAACCGAACAGTTCGGTTGATGGCTTTTTTTTGTCTTCAATTTTCTGTAGCTTTGTCCCTGATTTCCGGATTAAATAAATGCAGATAGCGCAATGAGCAAATATGTATTGTGAACGTTGAAAAGCACTTACTTACCTGCGCACGCCAGGTAAGCTCTCCGAACTGTAATGAGCGACCGGTCCCGATCGATCCCGAGCTGATTGTGATCCATTGCATCAGCTTGCCCCCGGGTGAATTTGGCGGGCCCTATATTGAGCAATTGTTTCAGAATCGACTATGCGCTGATGAGCACCCTTATTTCCGGGAGATTCATCAGTTGCAGGTGTCTTCTCACCTGCTCATTCGCCGCGATGGAGAGGTCCTTCAGTTTGTTCCATTCAATCTAAGGGCATGGCATGCGGGACAATCCTGCTATGGTGATCGAGAAAACTGTAATGACTATTCCATCGGAATTGAATTAGAGGGAACGGAAGATTCTGCCTTCGAGCCAATTCAATACGAGCGATTAAAACAAGTGATTGAATGTCTGCAAAACGCCTATGGGGTTACCGTCCCAGGCAATAACCCATCAAAACAGAAGTTGCCAGTAGTCGGTCATTCCGATATAGCGCCCGGCCGCAAGACCGATCCCGGCCCTTGCTTCGATTGGTCCCAACTGAGTTAACCCGCCCGACTGTCATGATTTGTAAAGAGTTTTATCGGGCAAGTCTGCAATAATCTGTTACGCTAATTAAAAACACCGGAGGAGGGATAGATGACACTGTTGGCATTGCTTGTGGCGTTGTGGGCCGTAAAAGAGTCTTACGTGCCGGACTATTTCGCCAACTGCCAATGGGGAGTGTCCTATCTTAGGGCTGTACAACGCTTACCTTTTCTTGGTGCGCTCCATCCGGCACTCGGTTACGGGTTTTATATTATTCCCCCGGTGCTGCTGGCTTGGTTTCTCGGGCACGACCAGGCGCGCTGGTTTGTCTCCTTTATAGAAGCTTTGCTGGCGGTTATTTTGTTCTGCGCGTGCCTGGACTACCGGAAAATTGAAGCCAGTTTAACGCCGTTTTTAAAACGCTGGCGTAACCGTGAATGGCAAGCGTCATATGAACATGGCTCGCAATATTTTGATTACGGACGTATGGTGAGTCCTAATGAGCTAATAAACCAGACAATCACTCAGTATTGGGTGCGAATTAACCAGGCTTTATTTGCCCCTTTGTTCTGGTTCGCTTTTTTTGGTTTGGCCGGGTTGGTGCTGTACGTGTTTACCAGTTTGTTGACCAGAACCGTTACCGGGGAGGATCAGAAAGATCCTCCGGCCTGGAAAAAGATCGGCAGCGAGTTTTTGTATTCCCTGGATGGTGTGCCCGCCCGGGCGATTGCGCTGACCATTGCGGTACTGTGTTTCAAAGGTAATGCCGTGGCGGTCGCGTTTCGTCGTTTTCGCGCTACTGACCGAGAGGCAGAAGTGGTGTTGAAACTGGCGGTGAAAATGGGGCTGGAGTTTCAGGATTTGCCTCTGGAAGATGAAGCCTTGGCGTCGGAGGGCGCGCGGCGGATTCACGCTGTGCAGGATTTGCGCAGCAACGTATTTATATTTTGGTTGGTCGTTATTGCTGTGATCACCATTGTTGCCTGAGTCAGTTGTGGCCTAACCGGCTAATGACGGCTCAGACATCCATAAGCGTCATCCCGATCTTATACGATTGCGGAAGACGTAAGGGCAACTCGCCCATAAACTAACCGTGGACCAAAAGTCCAACAGGACCAGGAGTTTTGTATCGATGGCTCGTGAACGTTTTTATGGTGACAGTGATCCTGTCGAAACTCAGGAATGGTTAGACGCGCTGGCGTCCGTGCTCGAACATGAAGGGCCGGAGCGTGCTAAATACCTTCTTGATAAAATGGGTGAAACTGCCCGGCATGCTGGCGTACAAGTAACTGAATTGACGACGCCGTATGTCAACACCATCAACCCGGAAAAAGAAGCACTGATGCCCGGTGATCCGTTCATCGAGCGGCGCATCCGCTCTTTGATTCGCTGGAACGCGTTAGCGATGGTGCAGCGTGCCAACTTATCGGATGACGATCTGGGGGGGCATATCTCCAGCTTCGCGTCTTCGGCTACGTTGTACGATGTGGGTTTCAACCATTTCTTTCGGGCTCCGACTGAGACCTCCGGCGGAGATCTGATTTTTTATCAAGGCCATTCTTCTCCCGGTATCTATGCGCGGGCTTATCTGGAAGACCGGATCACCGAGAAGCAAATGGAGAACTTCCGTCGCGAAGTGAAAAAAGAGGGTTTGTCTTCCTATCCGCATCCTTGGCTTATGCCGAACTTTTGGCAGTTTCCTACCGTGTCGATGGGGCTAGGTCCGATACAGGCCATTTATCAAGCCCGCTTTATGAAGTTTCTTCAGAATCGCGAGCTGATTAAGCAAGACGATCGTAAAGTGTGGGCCTATTTGGGCGACGGCGAGACCGATGAGCCGGAATCCTTAGGCTGCATCTCCCTGGCCGGGCGGGAAAAGCTGGATAATCTGGTGTTTGTTATCAACTGCAACCTGCAACGGCTCGACGGTCCGGTTCGCGGTAACGGAAAAATCATTCAGGAATTGGAGGGTGTTTTCCGCGGAGCCGGCTGGAACGTTATCAAAGTCATTTGGGGGCGGCGTTGGGACCCGCTGTTGGCGCGGGACAAGGAAGGTGTGTTGCGTAAGCGCATGGAAGAAACTGTGGACGGTGAATACCAGAGTTTTAAAAACCACGGAGGCGCCTTTACCCGAGAACACTTTTTCAATAAGTACCCTGAATTAGGTCAGATGGTTGAGCATATGACCGATGAGGAAATTTTTCAGCTTAACCGGGGTGGCCATGACCCGTTCAAGCTCTACGCTGCCTATCATGCTGCTGTGAATCACAAAGGTCAGCCAACCGTGATCCTGGCAAAAACAGTGAAGGGGTATGGCACCGGTTCCGGCGAAGCAGCCAACAAAACCCATTCCATGAAAACCCTCAACATGGAAAGCCTAAAAGCGTTCCGCGACCGTTTTGACATGCCCTTCAATGATGAAGAGTTGAAGAAAATCCCGTTTTATCGTCCCAGTGAAGACAGCAATGAGATGCGTTATATGCGGGAGCGGCGTAATTCCTTGGGAGGGTATCTACCGGTACGGCGCACGGAGTGTGAAACCTTGGAAGTGCCGGAGTTGGGCGTGTTTGGTCCTTTGCTGGAAGGCACCAAAGACCGTGAAATGTCGACTACCATGGCGTTTGTGCGAATGCTGAATTCGTTGGTGAAGCAAAAGTCGATAGGTGAACGGGTGGTGCCGATCGTACCGGATGAAGCGCGTACCTTCGGAATGGAAGGCATGTTCAGGCAATTGGGTATCTACTCTTCCGTGGGGCAGCTCTATAACCCCACGGACAGCGAACAGGTTATGTATTACCGGGAGGATATCAAAGGCCGGATACTGGAGGAGGGTATCAACGAAGCGGGCGCAATGTCGGCATGGATTGCAGCGGCTACTTCATATTCCGTTAATAACTTCCCGATGATCCCTTTTTATATTTTCTATTCGATGTTTGGTTTTCAACGGATCGGAGATCTTGCATGGGCGGCGGGTGATTCTCAGGCGCGAGGTTTTTTGATCGGTGCTACCGCCGGTAGAACCACTTTGAACGGGGAGGGGTTGCAGCATCAGGATGGCCATAGTCATGTGCTGGCCTCTACCATTCCCAACTGTGTTGCTTACGACGTTGCCTATGCGTACGAGTTAGCGGTGGTATTGCATGACGGTTTACGGCGTATGTACAAAGAGAAAGAAAATGTTTTCTATTACATTACCGTAGAGAACGAAAACTACGTGCATCCTGCTATGCCGAAAGGCGCGGAAGAGGGCATTCTGAAGGGTATGTACCTGTTGCGGGAAGGCGACGAGCACAACAAGTTGAAGGTCCAATTGCTGGGCAGTGGTTCCATTCTCAGGGAAGTGGAAGCCGCCGCAGAAATACTGCACGATGTGTACGGTGTTGCGTCGGACATCTGGAGTGTCACCAGCTTTAACGAGCTGCGTAGCGACGGGTTGCAAAAACAACGTTGGAACATGTTAAATCCGGAAGAAGAACCGAAGCTCCCCTACGTCACGAAGTTGCTGCGGGGCCGGAAACATCCGGTGATAGCCGCGTCGGATTACATTAAAACTCACGCCGACCAAATCCGTCCTTTCATCCGCAACCACTACACTGCGCTCGGCACTGATGGCTATGGCCGAAGTGATTCACGGGAACAGTTGCGTCATTTCTTCGAGGTAGACCGATATTTTGTTACGGTTGCCGCGCTTAGCGCGTTGGCGGACAAAGGTCTGATTGGCCGCAGTAAGGTAGCCGATGCATTACAGCGCTTTAGTATCAGTTCCGACAAACCCTACCCACCCCATGTTTAAATCAGGAGAATGACCGTGGCGATTAAAGATGTGTTAGTGCCCGATCTCGGTGGATCAGATGGGGTCGATGTTATTGAACTTTCGGTACAACCGGGTGACCGAATCGAAAAAGAAGATACCTTGCTAGTTGTGGAGTCAGACAAAGCAACGGTAGAAGTACCGTCACCTTATACCGGAGTGGTGAAAACCGTTGTGGTCTCTATTGGCCAGTCTGTTAAAGAAGGCGATAAATTAGTAGAGATGGAGTTGGACGGCGATGAGTCGGAAGCATCTTCAGCAACGAAGAAAGCTGAATCAGAGAAGCCGTCGGCACCGGCCAAAACAGGCAACGCTGAGGACCAGAACAGCAAACTCAAGAGTTCAGAGGCGACGACTGCTGAGAAAAAGCCGTCTTCATCGTCGGATAAAAAGTCCGAAGCAGCCGCAGCCAGCAGTCATCAAATGGAAGTGATCGCCATTCCGGATATTGGTGGTGGCGAAGATGTGGATGTCATTGAAGTCAACGTGCAGGAAGGCGATCAATTAGAGCCTGAACAAACGCTCGTGGTGCTGGAATCCGATAAAGCCACCATGGAGATTCCGTGTCCAAAAGCCGGCACGGTTCGTAAAGTGCTGCTGAAAGTGGGGGACAAGGTTTCGCAGGGTACGCCTGCACTGGAGTTGCTGGTGGCTTCCACCGGGCAACCGGCTGAAGCAGACAGTAAACCCGCAACGGAGCCAGCTTCTTCAGGCAGTACGGCGATATCGTCAAACGAAAAAGCGCAGCCCGCAGAGCAAGCTGCCCGGGTGTCCGGTGTGGGTGAACAGACCCTCACAGCAAGCAAGAAAGTGCATGCCGGTCCGGCAGTACGCCGACTAGCTCGTGAGCTGGGAGTGGACCTGGCGATGGTGAAAGCCTCTGGCCCGCGTGCTCGGATATTGAAAGAAGATGTTCACGCTTATGTTAATAAGCGCTTATCCGGCAAAGCCGAGGCAATTGCAGAAGGGTCGGGATTACCGAAACTACCGGAGATCGACTTTGCTAAATGGGGCGAAGTAGAAGCAGTCGAACTGAACAAAATTAACAAACTGACGGCAACCAACCTGCATCGCGCATGGGTGCACATTCCGCACGTCACCCAGTTTGATGAAGCGGACATTACCGAGCTGGAAACGTTCAGAAAGGCAGAGTCTGCGCGACTTAAAGAGGAAGGCGTTAAGCTCACCTTGCTTGCGTTCATGGTAAAAGCCTGCGCTAAAAGTCTCCAGGAATTTCCCCGCTTCAACAGTTCGTTAAGCCCGGACGGAACCCACTTGATTTTTAAGAAATACATTAACGTGGGTATAGCTGTCGACACGCCCAATGGTCTGGTCGTGCCGGTGATCAAAGACGCGGATAAGAAATCAGTGAAAGAGATTGCTCTGGATATGCAGACTTTGAGTGAAAAAGCCCGTTCCAAAAAACTATCACCCGGGGATATGCAGGGTGGTACTTTTTCAATCTCGTCGTTAGGAGGCATTGGCGGGACGGCGTTTACGCCAATAGTGAACTGGCCGGAGGTGTCGATTCTGGGCGTTTCACGTTCGCAGATGAAGCCGGTGTACAACGGTGAGGAGTTCGAGCCACGTTTGATGGTGCCGTTATCCCTTTCCTATGACCACCGGGTAGTGGATGGTGCGGATGCCGCTCGTTTCACTACCTTCTTGTCACGACAACTGAGCGACATAAGACGTTTGCTATTTTAGCGTTGGTCAAAGATTTTTGGCCGGGTTGACGGTGGTCGCTCAGGCTGCAATGCAGCTTTCAGCGGAATGCAGTTTGCGAAAATGTTTCACAAACTCATTCCGCTCTTTAATGCCTATGGGCTGGCTAAGGAAGTATCGCTGCCAGCAGTCGGTAATGCTTTCAATATCGTCGTCCAGAGGCAAGGCTAAATTTCGGTATTGATAGACTAGCCAAGCGATCGCAGTGGCGTAACGTAAATTGGCGACCAGCTCAATGTGAGGCGCCTTAGTGAATTCATGCTGTGAAGCCATACCTCGAACCGTACTAGCGAGATCGCAGTCGTAGGCGATATGCTTATCCCACACTTCCTGGTGCAGGTCTTCACTAATACCGAATACACCGACCGCTTCATTCTGCAATAGATGCTGCCCCATATCGGATTGATAGCAGGCTGTGGCCAGCATCAGCTTATTGGCAGATTCGGATTCCACCCCCAGCAGTTTTAATGTGGGTCGAATAATGTAGTCCATAAATTCACGACTGTTAATGCCCATTTTAATACTCCAGTCAAAACAACCAATCTCTATTACTACAGTAAGCAAGGAGTCTGCCAGGACGGGGGCGAGGCCGAATGCGTTCCGTATACTATCAAGATGGGTCTTAAGCGGGAGTATTTCAACAGAGATTCGTTGTTGAACGGTATCTATTGTTAAAGTGAGTAAATCGAAATTTAGATCCGGTGGTAAAAAATGTCACATTATGCCGCTATATCGCTGTTTCTCGCTGAAAACGCTGCCCGAGTTGCGGTTAGAGTGGGAGCGTGTTTTTGGTAACGCGCAAATCATTCATGGCGACCTGACACACATAGCCGCGATTTTTTTAGTGTATAAACCGGCATTAGATAAACGCTTTAAT
>Ga0207904_1000018_pt1 | contig 196468 bp, 162 predicted proteins | sample MalvirmetaMSP118_FD_184232 | JGI IMG/M metagenome (GOLD analysis project Ga0207904, IMG submission 184232) | Marine viral communities from the Deep Pacific Ocean - MSP-118 (SPAdes) | ecosystem: Environmental > Aquatic > Marine > Oceanic | place: Pacific Ocean | collected 2011-05-30 | reverse complement strand
GTTGAATAATGGACAAGTAATCAGCATTGCTGCAGGAGCCACTTCCGGTACCGTTGATGTTATCGCAAGTGACGATGTTTATGGCGGCGGCGATACAGCCAGTGCAGCCATTGATTCTGTCAGCGGTGGTAATTTTGAGAATCTGGTAGCAGATAGTGATGCTGCAACCACGACCATCAATGATGATGCGGATGAAACCAATCTAACGCTTACTGCAACCGATACAGTCAGTGAAGGTGGCACTATTACCTACACAGCCTCTTTAGATAACCCGGCCGATACGGCAATGACCGTTACATTGAGTAATGGCGAAGTGATTAACATTGCAGCAGGCCAAACCTCCGGTACAGTCGATGTTGTTGCAGGTGGTGGCGACGAACAAGACGCGTCAATCGAATCAACTGCTGGCGGCAATTTCGAAAATCTAATCGTAGATGGTTCGCCTGCGAACACTTCTATTGTTGATTTGCCGCCCACTATAACAATTACCAATTTAACAGTTACTGAGGAAGCGGTAAGCGTTGGTGATGTTATTGCGACATTCGCTTCTTCCGATCCAGGAAATGACACGCTAAGCCACCAATTGCTCAATGACACGAATAACTATTTTGTGTTGGTTGGCAACGAAATTCAGCTAACTCAGAATGGCGTGGATGCAATAAACAATGACTCACTCAACTTATCGGAACTGGATATTACGGTTGAAGTTAGTGCAGGTGGGAAAACAGCGAATGATACTGGCGTATCAAATATAATCCGTGTTAATGAAGCACCGGAAACAGGATCTGACAGTTATTCCACTACAGAAGGCCTTAACCTAACAGTAGCCTCATCGAACGGCGTACTGGCCAATGATTCAGATCCTGAATCGGATTCGATGGTCGTTACCTCATTCGCTACCAATGCGAGCGGGTCCGGAGCGCAAACTGTAAACGGCACTAATACGGTAACCACAGAGCTCGGCGGAACCGTGACTCTCAATGCAGATGGATCGTTTTCGTATCAGCCACCGGCATCCGTCGATCATTCGCTGTCAGATCAACAGCAGGATAGTTTTGTATATCGCACTGGTGATGGCAATTCTGAATCTGCCTGGACGGCAGTAACCATTGATGTAATTGACACAGCTCCAAACGCAGTGAATGATGCGGACAGCGTGGGCTATGGGAATACGACCAACGGTAATCTAATAAGCGGAGAGGGCGGGAATGGCGCAGACAATATTGGTCAGGACGCTACCACAGTCCACTCGGTTGAATTTAATGGTGTTAACTACTCAACATTCGATGCTAATAACCAGATCACGATCGACGCGGAATATGGAACCTTAACGGTAAACAGGGACGGAACGTATTCCTATGAATCAACCTCCTCGCTTGAAGCCACTACAGTTGGCGGAGGTAATTTAGGGACCTGGAGTGGCGTCAATCTCTATGGTTTTCAAGCGGGCACCAGCTTTACTAATGGAAACAGACTCAACCTATCTGCTGCTGATGGTACCGGGAATATCATGTATCAAAACGGCGCAGGTCTAGGCATGAATTCAAATACATTCTTCGACCAAAGTACTCAATTAGATCAGCGTTACGGTAATGCTGAAGCCATCGCTATCGATTTGACAGAGTCCGCGTTGTCAGCGACGGTGACATTGGGAGCAGTGTCTGCAGATGATGGCGGGGTTTGGTATGCCTACGACTCGAACTTCAATTTGGTTGATTCAGGAATCTTTGCTGGAGGTACCACGCAGGTTCAGGTCAACACCGAATCAGCATTTCAGTATCTGGTGATGAGTGCATCAGATAACAATGATGATTATAATATTACCAGTTTGGAATATGTGACTGACCCTGAATTCAGCGAATCATTCAATTACACCATAATCGATGCCGACGGAGATACTTCGAGTGCAGAGCTGGTGGTAGATCACAGTGCACTTTCAGTGGCCGTAGCTGACACCAATACTGCGTATGAATCATCACTCCAATCTGGCACTGAGTATGGTGTTCGCTCTGCTACCAGCGAAGGCAACTTACTGGATAACGATGAGGCAGTATCAGCAGAAACCAGTATCACTGAAATCGTGTTCGATGGTGTTACTTACACACCGGATAGTGCCGGAAGAATATTTGTTGATTCACCGCAAGGTTCATTGATTGTGTATACCCGGGATGATGCGGCCAATAATGTTAAAGCGGGGGATTATGAATATACCATCGACTCGAATAATTTATCGGGCGATGACTCCAGTGAGGTTTTCGGCTACACACTTAGCAATGGAACCGCTTCAAGCAGCAGTGAGCTAACTATCAATATTGTTGATGACGCTCCTATCAGCAATGATACAGAGAAAACGCTTTCCTCAGATGGTGCCGCTCAAACATATAATCTGGTAATCGTGTTAGACCGATCCGGCAGTATGGGATGGGATGTCAATGGACGAAACAGTAATGCAAATGGATTTGATCCCAATAGCGTTCGTATGGATATAGCCAGAGATGCATTAGAACAGTTGTTCGAGTCCTATGACGTCATAGGTAATGTCAATATCCAGATTGTAGATTTTTCTGACAATGTGACTAGTTCTCAGTGGTATACCGACGACTTGAATGGTGCAAATGAATATTTATCCGGAGTTACTCCGGATGGTGGAACCCACTACAGTGCAGCTTTAGATGGTGTAATGAATGATTTTGCACCGCCAGCAGGGGATAAGACACTGGTGTATTTTATTTCAGACGGAGAGCCGACCAATAATTACGATGTGTCAAGTGCACAGCAGACTACGTGGGAAACATTCCTTGACGACAATAATGTTGACATGTCTTTTGGTATTGGTATCGGGAATGTCAGTGTCAGTTCCCTTGAGCCAATAGCGTATCCTAATGTGGATAACAACGGAGACGGGGTGGGCGATTATGCTATTCAGGTCTCTGATGCTAATGGGCTTGCCACTACACTATTGAGTACGCTTGATACCGGTATTATTTCTGGGTCTATATCTATATTGGCTGGTGAAGGCGCTGCAGGTTTGTATGTCGGAGCCGATGGTGGCTACATTCAAAGTGTGGTCATAGACGGGCAGACATATACCTACAATCCGGGAGTGAGTGATAGTGTTGTAGTGAACACAGCCTTGGGTGGTAAGCTCACTGTGAACTATGTGAGTGGTGAATATTTCTATCAGGTCGGTTATGACGAAACGACCGTGGGCGAACAAGAGGTATTTACCATTACAGCTATTGATGGAGACGGTGATTCCATCACAGCAGACTTAACAATCAATCTGGAATATACACCAGCGTTGGATGCGAATCGTGACACACTCCTGACCAACGTTGAGGATGGTTCTGTTATTGTGATTCCGGACAAAGCGTTGTTATTCAATGATACTGCCGGGATTAGTGCTGAGGTTGCTTCCGTTGACAACCCTATTGGCGGTTCAGTGTCACGATCGGGCGCGACGGAATTCATTGTAGAAAGCGCGAATGCACCGCTCAGTGAATCGGATTTTAGTGCTGTTGCAACTCAAATAAGCGAGCAGGGTGGGGATAGTGAAACGATTGGACTTAATAATTCGATTGCAAATGCTTTCGATTTTACCCGATCCTATTTCGGTGCAGACGGTTCTTCACTTGCCGGGCTTGATACGAGTGGATACAGTGCAGCGTACACTGGCAGGCTGGAAAATAACGGCCTCATCAGTGGCTCCGATCAGGATTGGTTGAAAATCTCATTAGCTGAGGGTGAATTTATTTGGTTTGATATTGATGGCGCTAGTTCAACAGTACAAATCAATGTCTATGACGCTGCTGGCGTTTATCTCGAAACGATCGACGACAACGGTCAGCCTTGGGGTGGATATACAGCAGGAGACACTGGCGAGTATTTTGTGCAGATAACAACAGCAGACGCCAGCTCAACCGATTATCAATTATATATGTCCATTGATACGTCGAATGCTAATTATGAAGGTCCAGATCTCGGATTTGAGTACACGCTTGAAGATGACGGCCATTCCGATAGCACAAAAGTGGATATTCATGCTGTTGGAGCCGGAAATCCCATTATAGGCACCGAAGACGATGAAATTCTCGTGGGCGGGTCTACTGATGATGCGCTTTATGGGCAGTCAGGTTCCGATGCTCTGGTAGGCGGAGCGGGTGACGACACGCTTGATGGTGGTGATGACGATGACCTGCTGATTGGTGGTACCGGTGAAGACACATTAACCGGCGGGCTCGGATCGGATATTTTTGCCTGGGAACTCAATGACGGAGGGATTCTCGGGGTGGTATCGACTGATGTTGTGACTGATTTTGAATCTTCCGATGTACTTGATTTAAGGGATTTGTTGGTGGATGAATCTGAGTCCAGCCTGACTGAATATTTATATGTTGAAGAGCAGGGCGGTAATACCATCGTACATGTCAGTAGTACAGGCGGTTTTAGTGACGGTGTCTATAATGCCATTTCAGAAGACCAGACGATTGAGCTCAGTGGTGTAGATTTGGTTTCACAGTTCGGCGGTGATCAAAATGCAATTATTCAGGATTTGATTAATAGCGGAAAGCTTTTAACTGACCTCTAATTCGTGCAGCTGAGATATGAAGGAAAACGTGATGCCCTTTGTTAAAAGAGATGAATCCGGTGCCATCGTTGCTGTTTGCCAACAGCGGGACGAGTACTTTTCTGAAGAGATTGAAAATGATGATATCCAGTTAAAAAGCTTTATGTATCAGCTAACTCAGCAACAGGGTTTGATGGGCGAGACGGACTTAGGCTTTATACGCGTCGTCGAGGATTTGATTGATGTGTTGATAGCAAAAAACTACATCCGATTTACCGACCTGCCTTCTGAAGCGCAGGCTAAAGTCAGAATAAGGCAAACACTTAGAAATAAAGTAACCGGGCAGCTGGACCTATTATCAGACGAAGATGAAGGATTCTTTTAACTGTAAAATAGTGGATGCATCTGACTATCTGATTATTCTTTAAAATCCTTGGGGAAAAACGTGCCTGTACCGCCGTCTATCCCCAATTTCTTCAAGGCTTCCCACTCAGCCTCGGTTGTGACACCTTCCGCTATTGCCTTCAATCCAATTGAATGAAGGATGGTGCAGAAGCCTCTTAAAAATACCTGGTAAGGCACACTGGTATCGATATCGTGTATCAACGACCTATCAATTTTGACGTAATCCAGGCCCAAGTCGTGAAGTTCTCCGATCCGGGTAACTTCCTGAGATACGTGTTCAATTCCTATTACGCATCTCAGGGGTTTTAATAGCTGACACAAATAGCGAAACCGTTCCAGATTCTGGAAAACGCCGAATTCAGGTACTTCGAGCCACAGTAACTCAACTTTATTTCCAAAACGCTCCAACATGTCGACTAATTGCCGTATGGCGCCTAGATCAGAAAGCAAGCCAGCTGATAAGTTGATCCCGATGTGTTCACCTTGTTTCACTATCATATCCAGTGCGAGTTCGACTACAACCAAATCGAGCTGCGGCGCCAATCCGAGGCGGCTGATATGGGGCATGAATTCCCCCGCCATCAGCAATTGGCCATTTTCACATTGCAAGCGAGCCGGTGTTTCATAGTGCATCAACCGGTTGCTAATGCTTACGACCGGGAAACGTTCAAGCGTGAGCCTTTTGTCGTTAAGTGCACTTTGCAGCAACCCGTTCCAATCAACTTTCTCCGTCCGTTCATTTTCAGACACCACACGAGATGGGACGTATATACAACTATCTGTGTCATTGTTTCCTGCACTTTCTAATACGCTGTCTAAGCGGGTAAGCAGGGTGCTGATGGTTTCTCCGAAGTGGTAGCTGGTGCACGACCCGAGCAACTTGACGTTAGGCAGACCAAGTTCGCGGCATACCTGAAGCAACATGGTCAAAATTTCTTTTCCGGATTCTGGTGGGACGTTGTCACCGGGGATAATAATAAGAAAATCCGATCCGTTTAATCTACCGGCCACCGCCTTACCGCTGACCCTGTCCTCGCACTCTCGCTGGAGTACTGCGCCAAAGCGTTTTAGCATGGCGTCCATCGTTTGGCGGCCTTCGGTTTTATTCAGACTGAACAGGTCACTGATACGTATAGTAATGAGTGCGCCGTATGCGCTGTCGTCGTCATTCTGTAAATAGGCGCGGAGGTGTCCGAGTACCGGTTCTCTGTTAAGAATGCCGGTTATCGTGTCGTGTTGCATATCCTTGCGCCAGCTATCCAGCTTTTTCGATTCATCATCCAGCATCTTTCGAACATGGGCAGACAACTTATTCATTGATCGAACCACTTCTTTGAATTCGGTTGTGCGGGGTTCCTGAGTAGTAATAAACCGTCTTTCTCCGATGGCTTGCGCATGCTCAACGGTTCTATTTAGAGGTCGTATGATAATCTTAAGTAGAAGCGAACCGATGATTCCGCACAGAACGGATACCGCCAAAAAATAGTAAGTGAGGCGCTTTGTGTTATTCCAAAGCTGTTTATATCCGAACCGGGTTTGACTGCTTAACGAAAGGGTGCCAATTTGCTTCCAGCCGTCATTTACTTGAGCAATACCGGGTTGAATACTGATAGGGAATAATTTCATAAGCCACTTGGGGGCTTCTTTAAAATCACTATTATCTGCTTCTACATTGATAGAGCTACCGTCAACAAAATCCAACTTTATGAATTGGTAGTGCCCGATATCAAATTGAGAGTTAATCACTAATTCAGAGGTCATGTGGTCATCAGCAGTTTGACTCAAGGACAGTGCAATGGAGGTTACATTATCGATATTGCTTCTGAATAGCTGTTCTTCAAGGTAGTACTTTGCAGAAAGGCTGCTAACAAAAAAACTGCCGATGAAAGCGGCTGACATCATTGCTAAAATAGATATCCAAAGCTGTTTGTGTAGTGACATAACTTATATCATCCAACCAATGTTCATAATGTATCAAGTCCCTCTGCCCGCATTCTCAGCAATACATCCCGCCATCTGGAGAGTCTTGTTTCCGGTTTATTCGCTTTCGCTTTACTGTCATTGCCAATCCATAATCCGTTGCTGTTAAAACTGAATACAGGTACCAGATCAGATCGTTGAGAGGCCGGGCGTATTTCAGTGCTCAAATTATCTAATATGAACGGTTCTGATGTAGGTGTAGTGTAATAGGCGACAACCATATGTGCTTGTGGCTTGGATAGGCCAATATCCGCCTTTACATAAACCAGGCGCAGTTGTTCATCGGGGATGCCCAGTTTCAGTAACGACACGTATTTTGCAATGCTAAAGTCTTCGCAATCTCCCTGCTGAATACCCATAGTTTGCAGCGGGGTTGCCCAATAATCGGATTTGCCCCAGATTTCCTGGTCGCTCCGGAACGCAACATTTTGGTTAAAGAAGTCATTTACCATTAGCAGCTTTTCGTTTGTCCCCGTTTTTCCGGCATTGTCCAACATGTCTTTCCAGCGGCGAACTGTATCCGAGCCCTGCTTGCCATAGAGTGCTTCCGCTTCCTTTAGAAAGCGACTGTCAGTGGGTTCAGCAATGACAGCTAAGGAAATTGCCAGGGCAGATATATAGGTGAGTATCCGGTATCGGGACGTCATACCTAATCTACCTGACAAGCTTTTTATTCAGGAAGGCATCCGCCAGCAGGGTTCCTTGGAAACATCTAGATGTCATTCAGTGCTCGTTGGTAATCGAATTTGGCTTCACTCAAATAATTCTAGTTGTATCAGGGGATTAGGCAAAAAATGAGGGGTAGAAATTGAGCCGCTGGTTGGGTATTTACGGGTGTTGTGTGGCAGGGCAATGGCAATCTAAGTGCAGGAGGCCTTCGAGAGCAAGACCTACACTATTCTTCTACTTTTTGAGACAGCTTCTGAACCTGTTCTTTTAGGGTCTTAATATCGGATTCGAGCGCTTCCATTTTATTTGCATCAACCAGGTGGTTTTTAACAAAAACACTGGTGATTTTTGCCTGGATCTTCCAAAGCTCAATAACCTCCGATAAGGGCAGTGAGTAGGTTTTGAATTCGGCGTTATCACTTTTTAGAATGAGAAAACCTTTGTCCTCTTCATAAAAGTAAACTCGCTTGGCGATAATGCCTTCTTCACTGATCACAATACAGATGGAGCCATTTTCAATTTTATCCCAATCGTCAATGAACTCACTTACCACTATCTCTCTGGGATAGATGGTAGGGGTCATGCTATCACCGCTGATTTCAAACAGTCGGTAATTGCCTTCCTCGTATCCCGGAATTTTATAAACATCTAAAGTTTTCAGGTACTCCACGTCCTGGCAATTTTTGATGTATCCGGCTTGAGCCTCCTCTTTAATCATGGGAATCAGAATACTGTCATTGATATCCCGGGTGATCACCGACTGCTTACGTTCATTTTCACTATTATTTTTATTACCGCTCAAAAATTGATTTCCTTGACCATTAATCAACCAGTTGCAGTTGATGTTGAAGACCTGACTTATTTGAGTGAGCGTATCCAGTGACAATTTGGATTTTCCGGTCTCCAGCCGGGAAAGCGCACCCTGGGTAATCCCTATGCTGTCAGAAAAGTCCTTTTGCGATAGAGACAGGAGTTCGCGGAGTTGTATCAATCTGGATTTAGTCGATTCACGTTTTGTCATTTTGTCTCGGTATATTAATATAGTTATATCATGGGATTCAATATGACTATATTAATAAATCCTGTGTTATGATTGAGGGTAAGGTATCAATTAATGCACGTCGTTCCAGGCAGGTAGTGAACAACAAAGGCTGCAAATAGCGTGCATCGGCCAACCTTAAATTGACCGGCGCAGTGTAACACGCATCTAGACAATAACATTCATCCGAAGGAATGCCGCACAATGCCAATGACTACCTCTGTTGAACTGAAGTCGCACCCATTCCTGGTCGTGGCGGAAGACGATCTGGACGATCAATTGCTAATTAGAGACGCACTTGTGGACAATGGCATGAGCGTGAGCGATATTATTTTCGTGAACGATGGAGATGAACTACTGCAAATCCTACCTTCACTCCAGCCTTGCCCGGTTGTGATCATGCTGGATCTGAATATGCCTAAGATGGATGGCCGGGAAGCGTTGCAGGAAATAAAAAAGAACGATAGGTTTAAACATATTCCTGTGATTATTTTCACAACCTCCAGTGCCGATGAAGACGTCAAAATGACTTATGAGAGTGGCGGGAACACATTTTTTACCAAGCCGGCTTTATACGAAGAATTAGTCGAGGTGACCGGTCTGATTCTTAGTTATTGGTTCGGAAAAGCCGAGTTTTGTAGTGTGAAAACTTGAGAGTAACCCAGCTTTTTATTCATCCGGTAAAATCTCTGGGTGGTATTTCAGTCCAATCCTACGCTGTTGATCGTTTTGGCCCGCAATGGGATCGGCGCTGGATGGTGGTGGACGAGCAGGGCCGGTTTATAACGCAGCGGCAATACGCCAAAATGGCACTAATCCGCACGTCGATGGATCAGGATCAGGTTACCCTGACGGTTCCTGATGGTTCTGAATTGCAGTTCAGTTCCCGAGAATTTAATTACGAAACGCCTGTTACTGTTTCGGTCTGGCGCGATCAGTGCGTAGCTTTGGAAGGTCGAGCCGAATTGAGCGAGTGGCTGAGCAATCAATTGGGCATTCCTTGCCGTTTAGTCTTTATGCCGGAGCAGTCTCGGCGATTGGTTGATATCGCTTATGCAGAAAACCGGGAAACGGTGAGTTTTGCCGATGGTTTTCCACTACTGCTGACCACCGAAGAGTCATTGCAAGACCTTAACCTCCGCTTGGGGTTTACGGTTGGGATGAATCGCTTTCGTCCCAATTTGGTATTGGATGGAGAGCAACCCTGGCAAGAAGACACTTGGCAACGGCTGATCGTCGGTGAAGCGGAATTTGTAGTAGCCAAGCCCTGTTCCCGTTGTGCCATACCTACTATTGATCCTGAAACCGGCAGCAAGCAGCCAGAGGTATTTCGTACCTTGAAGCAATTTCGTCAACAGGATGGACAGGTTTTTTTCGGGCAGAATTTGCTGGTATCCAAGCCAGGGGTGGTGAGAGTAGGGGATATTGCCAGAGCCTTACCCCTGCGCTGAATCAACCATCAAGAGGTTAAGCTATAGGCCGGCTGGTGGCATCCAAGGAGCACACGTCTACACTGTAAGAAACAGGCGATACCGGAATAAGCCCGGTTAAGAGACGTAAAGTATGAACATTCATTACCGATTTGACATAGAAAATCAACCACTTGAGTACGATGTGGATGTGGATCGGGAGTTTGATTTCAGACAAAAGCGGGAAGACATACCGGAATGGACCAAACTCAGGCATAAGCAATGCCCTAACTGCCCGTTAACGGTAAAAGATTGTGAATATTGCCCAGCCGCGGTCGATTTAGCTAAAGTAGTGACCGATTTTCAGGGTTTACCAGCAATCAAGCAATCCGGTGTCAGCGTCGTTACGCCCGAGCGAGAATATTACAAACAAACCTCGTTAGAGGAGGGCTTACGTTCGTTAATGGGGCTGATAATGGCCACCAGTGATTGCCCCATTCTGCATCAGTTAAAACCCAATGCCCGCAATCATTTACCCTTTGCCACCCAGGATGACTTTATCATTCGTTCGACGGCGCTGTATTTATTGCGTCAGTATTTTAATTACCGGGAAGGCAAGCGGCCGGACTGGGAGTTGCAGGGCTTGATCAGTCTCAACGTGGAATTACAGACCCTGAATCAGGCGCTGTGGGAACGAATGAAAGACGCGTGTGATGGTGATTCTAATCTGAAAGCGTTGTTGAGCTTTCTGGATATGGCGTCCAGCGTTAGTTATTCGCTGGAGGGTCAGTTGCAGAAAGTGCGGGAACTGATGACAGATGAGCTGGAATCACCTGCCATCGATGTACGCGTTCAGGGCTTATTTTGACTTTTTAATGCGCACCGCGAGGACGTCAATTTCTGCGTGGTGCAGCACAGCGTTTGCGGTTGAACCCAATAACAACGCCAAACCATGACGGCCATGGCTGCCCATCACAATCAAATCCACATGCTTTTCTTTTCCGACTCTGAGAATTTCCTTCTCGGTTATACCCACTTCCAGATATTGGCGTTCAGGGGGAACACCTAACTGCGCTCCCAGCTCTTTTAATTGGGATTCTGCCTGTTTTTCAAGTTCCTTATGTAAATCCCCCAGGTCTACCGGAAATTCGCCCCCATAGGCTATCGAGATGGGCTCCAGTACATGAATAATACTGAGGGTGGCGGAGAACGTGTCTTTTAGGGCGGCGGCGCGGGCTGAGACATCTTCTGATTCCTGATTGAAATCGGCCGCTAACAATATATGTGAATATTGACTCATGGGATCATCCTTATCAAAACAAAGTATCTGGAGGTATCAACCGACACTAATCTATTAGATAATGCCCGGCCGTATTAATTCAAGCATTGTTTTGCATACGCTGGTTTGAGCCGAACCGGACAGCTAGGGTAAGTGGGACAACTCATTACTCAATAGAAAGGAATGTTCGGTTTGGTCTATGTGCTAATCGCAATTGCGATGCTCTTTATAATTGGCCCGATAGTGACTATGCGGCCATCGGCTAAAGAACGCCGGCAAGCGCGTATCCGTCAAGCTGCGTCGGAACGCGGTGTGTCAACGACGCCTATATCGTTAAAAACCAACAAAAAACTCAATCATTTATTACAGCGAAATCCCCATATCGAAAAGTATCATTGGTTTCGTTATCAGCTAGTGGCTAAGGAAGACGAGCCTTCGCCTTCAATAACCGGTGAGTGGACACAGCGCAAAGACCGTGATGGCACGTTAGTCTGGGAAGCCGCTGACATCAAACAGCAGGAGCCGCCCCTGGTAGCTGAATTAATACAATTATGGCAGGCGCAGCAAAACGAAGATTTTCTTAAGCTGGAATTAACGCCCCGTGGGGCAGCGATCGTCTGGAATGAGCGCGGCGATGTTGCGGAAACCGAAGCTTTATGTGACTTACTCAAAAAGCTGATGCAAAGCTAAAGAGCCGATCCGGTGCTTACTGCTTTGCCGCGTCGGCATGGGTATTGTCGGAATAGTGTTGTTGCACGTATTCTGGGGGTTTGACCAGAATTTTCCAGTCGCGGTAGTGCCGTATATCCTGCCATAAAGATCGGAGTTCAAACAGTTGCAGGTAGACCGGATTATAGGGCTTTTCCGGCATTCGCGTGACGCCATAAACGATTTCCCCTGCCTCTTGCTCGTCTCGGAATGTACCGAATAATCGATCCCAAAAAATAAAGATCCCACCGAAATTAGTATCAATTTGCCCGGAATTCCGGCCGTGATGAACCCGGTGATGGGACGGTGTGTTGAATATTTTTTCGAGCCAGCCAAGGCGTTTAACCTGTTCGGTGTGCAGGAAAAATTGATACACCAGATTGCCTTCGATCGCTAACAACACCCAGTTTTTGTCAAACCCCACCAACGCTGCAGGAATCCACCATAGCAACCAGCCACCATTCAGGTCGTGAATGAAGTTTTGTCTTAAAGCAGTGGAAAAGTTCATGTGTTGGGATGAATGGTGAGTGACATGTCCGGCCCAAAACCAGCGTGTTTTGTGCATCAGAATATGATTTACATAAAAACAAAAATCCACCAACAGAATCAACATCAGGATACTGATAAAAGAGGCCTCGGGGCGCCATTGCCATCCAAACTGCCATACCCAACTGTAGAACGCCTGTATGAACAGTGCGATGGCAATGCCATCCACCATTTTGTAAGAAAAACCGGTGCCGATGTTCGCCAGAGTTTCTTTAAAGTGATAGACGCTGTTCAGACCTTTGTGGCGAGTGTACCCCCATTCCACCAGAATGAATCCGACAAATACGGCGCCGAATATCAGCACAAAAAAAACAGCGTGTAAAACGTCAGACATGCAAATTACCTGCGTAGGGTGCTCTTAGAATGGATAGATTACAGGGTAACCGAAAGTAAGGATTGACTATTTCAGGCATTTTTTTGACAATTACCGCCACTCGGGTCCAGCATTAACGTTTTCAGGTCCGGTGGAGTAAGCCAATGATGTTGGCAGAAATGAATGTGAGTGGTGATTTGGCGGCACTGTTGTTGCGTTTCATCGAGCAAAAGCAGCTGGACGCACCCGAATTGCAAAAGCAGCTGTGCCAATACCCCCCGGCCAGCCGCATGACGTTCCGTAGCTGGTGGTATTATTTGGACCAACTACAAGCATTAATGCCGAAGATCCCGATAGGCCTGGAGCTGGGGCTTGCTATCGAGCCGGCTTACTTGGGCGTACTGGGTTATCTGACCCTTTCCTGCGATACCGTTGCCGAAGCGTTGCAGCGTTTTGAGCACTACCAGCGTCTATTGCACGATGGCGAAACAGCCAGCACACGGCTGAGCCAAGATCAATTTTGTATTCACTGGAGTTCGCAATTTGGAATATCGACCCAGCTGTCCGATGAAGTGTTGATTATGGGGATGGTGAAAAATCTGCGTATTATCACCGGTAATAATGATTTACAGCCTTGCCGGGTGCAGTTTGTGGGCGCTCAGCCACAGGGGGGGATTGATTACCGGCGTTGGCTGGATTGCCCCGTCAGCTTTGAACAGCCGGAGTTAATGCTGTGTTTCCCGTTGGACTATCTCAAGCGTCCGGTATCGCACAGTGACCCGTCTTTAAAAAAACTGTTAGACCAGCAGGCTCAAGCTTTGTTGGATGTGATTCCCCGTCAGGAAGTATTTTACCAACAACTGCAACAGGCCATTGTCAAAGTGATTCAAAGCGGTACGCCAACCCAGGAGAAGGTGGCTTCGTTGTTGAAATTGTCAAGCCGAACCCTGCACCGGCGTTTGTATGAACAAGGCTTGGAATTCAGGACCTTGTTGAAGCAGACGCGTCTTCAATTGGCAAAACAATACCTGGCAGAGCGCAAACTCAGATTAACGGAAATTGCGTTATTGCTGGGGTATTCCGAGCAAAGTGCGTTTACTCGTGCCTTCCGTCAATGGAGTGGGGAAACCCCTTTGCAGTATCAAAGAAAATTGAGTGCTGCCGGCATTAGTTGACCTCTATCAGCGCTTGTAAATGCTCTACGATATTGTCGCCGTAACGGGTTACCAGAAAAGGCACCGGGTGATCTGGGTCTGATACCATGGTGCGCCCGAGAATATTCCATTTTGAGCGTACATCCTTGAGTGTGGCAGTGACTTCATCGCTATGCGGTGCGTGTTCCAGTTGCTGTAATTGGCGGTCAAATAGTAATGCCATTTGTTCCAATGTCAGATCGGCGCGTACGCCTGACTGTATCCAGCTATCGTCCAGATAACGCAATGACATTTGCTGCATCAGCAAACTGAGCCGCGCCAACTGCTCCCAACCGGGCATGGCTTGGGACGCGCTCTGCGGAAACAAGGTCGAGTTGAGTTGTACCAGGCTTGTATACAGGCTCTTTGCGGATTCCCGGTAGCGGGCATCCACTGTTTGTTCCAGAAAACCACCGCGTTTGAGGCTGGCCATGCTGGAATTAAGTGATTGTGCCATGAAATTCCACTGACTTTGCATATTGCTGGATTCGGCTTCCAGGCCTTTGTGCTTAAGCTCACCCCGCAACTGCTCAAGCCGTTCTTTACAGGCAAGTAGATGGTCAGTCAACGCCCGGGTGTATTGCTTGTCTCCATTTGAGGACTGATATAAATGAAAGTACGCCATTACGGCAACGAGATGGCGTTGGGTCTGTATCAGATGCAGTTTCAACGCGGGATCGTGGGGCTGCGCCATTGCAAACGAGTTGATTAAAAAAAATACTATCAGTGAGGTTGCTATTCGCAGTCTGAAAATCATTACCGGCTATTCAGGTGTCTTTCTGAGTGGTGGCACCATTATTTTTACGATTGCGGGAAATGGCAAATCTGTTTTTAAAGTGCGGAACCCGTACCCAGCATGGTTGTCACATAACCTGTTGATAAATAATGATTTCACGATTTTTGTGCAGAATTAATTATCGTTAAATTTGGAAAAAAACCGGATAAGCACCTAAAAACAAATTAATAAAGGTCGAAACTGGTCGCTTGACCAATAGCCTGACACCTCTTATATATGTCGCCCCTTTAGACGAATTATTAATATCGGATTGGGCCTGTCCGGCTCAAACACAGCTCATGCAGCAAGGTTGGAAAGTACTCTATGGGTAAATCGCTGGTTATAGTGGAATCGCCCGCAAAAGCGAAAACCATCAATAAATATTTAGGCAAGGATTTTGTGGTCAAGTCCAGTGTTGGGCATGTCCGCGACTTGCCGACCAGCGGCAGCGGCAAGAAAACCGTTGATCCCAAAGAGCGGGCCAAGCAAGCGGCGCTCACTCGCAAAATGGCGCCGGAAGAAAAAGCCCTATATAAAAAAGAAAAAGCGAAAACATCACTTATTGGTCGAATGGGGCTGGATCCGGAGAATGGTTGGAACGCGCAATACCAGGTACTACCGGATAAGGAAAAGGTGGTCAGCGAGTTGCAACGGCTGGCAAAAGACGCCGACACTATCTATCTTGCGACGGATTTGGATAGAGAAGGAGAGGCGATTGCCTGGCATTTGCAGCAGGTGATTGGTGGTGATGAAGGACGCTACAAACGGGTGGTTTTCAATGAAATCACCAAAAAGGCCATTCAGGGTGCTTTCAAAGAGCCGGGTCAACTTAATACCAATCGGGTCAATGCTCAGCAGGCGCGCCGCTTTCTGGATCGGGTAGTGGGGTATATGGTATCGCCTTTGCTGTGGGCGAAGATCGCCCGGGGCTTATCAGCCGGGCGGGTGCAATCCGTTGCGGTAAAATTAGTGGTGGAGCGCGAGCGTGAAATCCGCGCATTTATCCCCGAAGAATACTGGGAAATTTTTGCGGATACCGTCACAGCTAAAAAAGCGCAATTGCGATTGCAGGTGACCAAAGAGGACGGCAAGAATTTCCGCCCAACCAATAAAGAGCAAGCCGACAAAGCGTTAGCGGGCCTGGACGGACAGACCTATATTGTGGCAGGTCGTGATGATAAGCCGACCAAATCCCGTCCGGCAGCACCGTTCACAACGTCAACGCTGCAGCAGGCTGCTAGCACCCGGCTGGGTTTCAGTGTTAAAAAAACCATGATGATGGCGCAGCGTTTATACGAAGCGGGCTACATCACCTATATGCGTACCGACTCCACTAATCTCAGCACGGACGCAGTGGCCAGTTGCCGGCAATACATAGAATCCAGCTTCGGAGAGCGTTATGTCCCGAAAGATCCGCTGACCTACGCCAGCAAGGAAGGCGCTCAGGAGGCGCATGAAGCGATTCGCCCCTCTGAGGTGTCAACTCTCGCCAGTGCCGTGTCCGGGTTGGAAAACGACGCTCAACGGCTTTACGACCTGATCTGGAAGCGCTTTGTAGCGTGCCAAATGCCACCGGCAGAATATCTGAGCACGAACCTGACGGTGAAAGCCAATAACTTTGAACTGCGTACCAAAGGTCGCATCCTTAAATTTGACGGCCACTTAATTGTTAATATGCCGGGTGCCAAAAAGTCGGATGAAGACATAGAGTTACCGGATGTCGCGGTCGGGGAAACCTTGAATCTGAAGAAATTGGACCCGAGCCAGCATTTCACCAAGCCACCGGCGCGGTTCTCAGAAGCCAGCTTGGTAAAAGAGCTGGAAAAACGCGGCATTGGGCGCCCGTCTACCTATGCTTCAATCATCTCTACCATTCAGGATCGCGGTTACGTGAACCTGGAAAACAAGCGCTTCTATGCCGAGAAAATGGGCGATATCGTTACCGATCGCCTGAACGAAAATTTCGATAACCTGATGGATTTCAGTTTCACAGCCAAGATGGAAGAGCAATTAGATGAAATTGCGGAAGGGCGCTTAAACTGGAAACAGGTGTTAGATCATTTCTATTCGGATTTCTCCAAAAAACTGGAAAAGGCCGAAGCGGATGATGGGGGTATGAGAGCCAATCCTCCAGTTGAAACCAATATAGAGTGTCCCGCTTGTGGGCGCCCCATGGCGATCCGTACTGGTAGCACGGGTGTGTTTCTTGGTTGTACCGGCTATTCGTTACCCCCCAAAGAACGTTGTAAAGAAACCATTAACCTTATTCATGGCTCAGAAACCATCAACGCCGATGACGACGAGAGCGAAGCAAAAGCGCTGAGGGAAAAGCGTCGCTGTTCCAAATGCGGCACGGCCATGGAAAATTACCTGATTGATGAAAAACGCAAATTGCATATTTGCGGTAACAGTCCCGATTGTGAAGGCTATGAAATAGAGCCCGGTAATTTCAAGATCAAGGGATACGATGGCCCCATTGTAGAATGCGATAAATGCGGTTCGGATATGCAGTTGAAGACCGGGCGATTCGGTAAGTATTTCGATTGTACCAACGGGGAGTGCAAAAACACCCGTAAGCTATTGAGAAACGGCGAAGTAGCACCACCCAAAGCGGATCCGATACCCATGCCGCACCTGAAATGCGAAAAAAGTGATGACTATTTTCTGCTCCGCGACGGTGCTTCCGGAATGTTCCTGGCTGCCAGTCAATTCCCTAAACATCGTGAAACAAGAGCGCCGTTGGTAGAAGAAATTCAAAGTGTTGCGGATCAGCTCGACCCGAAATATCAATTTTTGGTAAGCGCGCCCCAACAAGATCCGGACGGGAACAAAGCCATTATCCGTTACAGCCGTAAAACCAAGTCACAATATGTGATGACGGAAAACGAGGAGGGTAAGGCGACCGGGTGGGCTGCTACCTATGATGGAAAAAAATGGGTAGAAAAAGCCGCGGAGAAAAAAGCCCCGGCCAAAAAGAAATCAGCGGCGAAAAAGAAAGCCGCTAAAAAGACAGTCAAGAAAGCGGCTGCAAAAAAAAGCAGCGCCAAGAAAAGTGAGTAGGGTTTAGACCGGCTTGACTGTTTTTAACCAGTCAGGCCCGTTTTGTTGGGGGTAAATGAAAGGTCGCATTATCAGGGTATTGACTACCTATCAGCGGCCTAAACTTTAAATCTGGCCAGTGAATCAGTCAGTTGCTCAATGGAATTCTGCATTTCCCGAGCTGAGTGCAGAGTGTCTTCCGCAGCGTGAGCAGCATCACCCGAGCGGGTATCAATGGCTTTCAGGCTTGATTGCACATGGTTGACGGTTTCTGTTTGTTCCAGTGTTGCAGCCGATATTGATTGCGTTCGGTTGTTAATATCGGAGACTCCCTGCAGAATTTCTTCTAGTTTTGCAGTCAGTCTTTGGGCATTGCTAACCGATTGTCCGGTTACCTCTACGCTGACTTGCATCGCATTTACCGCTTCCTGCACACCGGTCTGAATCTTTCCCAATACGTCGTCTATTTCAACGGTCGACTCGTGACTGCGTTGTGCAAGGCTACGAACTTCGTCTGCCACCACAGCGAAACCACGGCCTTGCTCACCCGCACGGGCGGCTTCAATGGCCGCATTCAAGGCCAGCAAATTGGTTTGTTGCGCGATGCTTTTGATAACCGATAGTATTTCAGTTACCCCTTGGCTTTGGTCTGCCAGCTTTTCTACGACACTCATAGAGCCGTTGATATTTTCAGTCAGGTGGGAAAAACTTTGTACGGCAGAGTCGACTAGTTGCTGCCCCTCGCGGGCATGTTCATCGGCATTTTGTGCGGCGTTAGCAGTAAACTCGGTTTCTCTTGCTACTTCCTCCGCCGCGGATGACATCTCTTCCATTGCGTGCGTAATGCGGCGGGTTTCTTCCGTTTGCTGCTGTACAATCCTGCTATTAAGCTCGGCCAGTTTCTTTACGCTAAGAGCGTGCTCGGATGTGGTGTCGCTGCTTTCTCGGGCTGCGGTAATCAATTGTTGCATTTGCTTGATCATGGCGTTGAAATCCCGGTTTAAAACGGCAAATTCGTCCTGACTATGTTGCTGGACTTCAACGGTCATGTCGCCGCCAGCTACTTTACCTGCACTTATCACCATGTTGTCGATGTTTACACGCAGCGAGATATAGAGACCAAAATACAGATAGCCGATTACCGCCAGCAGAACGAAAAGACATACTACTAATGTAATCCGGTTGCTCTCTTTCGCTTGAAGCCGTTGGTGTACAGCCGTGGTGGCGTGGTCCAGAATTTTGCCTTCCAGGTTACGTATAGGGCTCAGAAATCCGGTCATTTGCTCGTTGAATTGTTGCCAGGTCTGCCGTTCCGAGATGGCTTCCACCACCTGATCATTGAACAAAAACAAAATCTTATCGACCACTTCGCTGGCTTGCTTCTGCTCATTGATGAACGGAATGTCCGTAAATTCCTTTTGCATTTTGGAAAAAGCATCTGTGGATTCTGTGAACGCATTTTTAGCGTCGTAAAACGACGCGTCTACCTCGGTGAAGCTGGCGCTGTCCAGGTAGTTAGTGTTCAGAGTATTGCTGCCATAGCCCCTCAATTTAGACAGCGACGCTTGTAGAGGGCGGACTTTGTCCAGATAAAAACTCATGTAGGCATTAATTTGCGGGTCGCTGTCATTGGACAACCCGCTGGATTTAGCGATTTCAAGCACGATACTGTCGATTTCACTTACCAGAGTGCCATACGAATCAATGTATTCCCGCAACATGATCTGGGAACCCAGTTCTTCATTCTGGGCTGTTTTCCAAGCCGATTTAAGCCGCTCAAGCTGGGCTTTCTTCAGCAGCCGCGATTGGGTGTAGTTGGTACTTATGGCTTGCAGGGTCTCTTCGGTTGTATTCCTCAGATTAAAGATGCGGGTGTTGGTGGCTTCACTGCGGTCGTAATTGTGCGCCATCATTATATCGCGGAAATCCGCTGCCTGAACGGCTAACGCGTTCAATTTACTGATTATGTTTACGCCCTCATCTTCACGCTGGGTGGTCTGGATGTCACTTTCCAGCTGATTCCAGAGCTGAATGCTGAGTAGGACAATAGGGCACATGAAGAGAATGCTGATCAGCATGAACTTATAGTTGTACTTAAGTCTGTTCATGATGAGCATGGCTAACCATAATGCTTTTGCCATTTCATTTCCCGGATTGAATTAAAAGATGAGTTAAAACAGGTAAATAACGTTTTTTGGTTGCGTCTTAACCCAGTATAGTTAATGAATTTGAATTGTTCCCGTTGGCGGCGTAAAGGCAGCAACGTACAATCGAACGCAGAATTTAAAGGTGGGTAACGGTATGGCTAAGCACACATTGGGCAACTCAAATCAAAAACGTTATTTTGCGAAGTTCTATCTGGACGCGATCGGACAGATTCAAGCTGATAATTCTGTTTTTAATAAAAAGGCGCTGATTCGGGCTCATCAAGAATCTTGCCTTTTTCATCTGGTTATGGCGTACCAGGGTTTTATTTGGGAGATTGCAAACACCTACGATGAAGACTACGCATCCGGCACCAAGCTTAAGCAATTGCTTGAAAGCTCGAAAGAAAATGGTAAAACCATTGCTGAATTAGAAAGGCTTTTTGTGCTTGAGACACAGCAGGGCAGCTGGTTGTTTGCCTTGTTGGACACTTGGAACCGCATTACAGACGTTAATCCGCAAGCCACCTCGACAGTGAAAAGCAGCACCAATTTAAATGCGATTGAAGTGCGGGTATTTAATGAAGCAGACGAGTTTTCGCAACTTCATGATTGGTATGACAATCTTTGCATTTTGATAGATGAAATACGGGAAATGCTTGGTGAGTGGTAGTAAATATTTATCAAAGAACACGGGTATTTATTTGTGGCAGCCAGCGCCTGCGTGTTAGTATTTCCGGCCATTGAGTGACGGCACTATTTAGTTTTTTCCTGGTTCTCTTTTCGCTTTTTCCCCCCAGAAAAACAGGATAAAAAACTTTGTCAGTTGCTTCAAACACTTGCGCACTTAAGGTTGGTTTAATGTCCTCTCGGTTAGAAATTGTTGAGTTATCTTCGGGTGAAATAGTCTTACGTCGCACCGACGGAGTGGGATCTCCTTTGGTTGAAATTAAGTTTTCAGACGAGGTGCGTGTTTTACTTTCCGAATTCTCAATGGATATCGGAAAGGCCATGGTCAGTGCCGGTGTTCAAGCAGTGGGTGAAGTGTATGGCCACATGCTTGAACCTCATGAAGATCACAGCGATTCATCAGCTTTCAATGAAGAGTATGATGAAGCATCCGGTGTATTACACTGATCGGATTGTCTCTTATAAGCCATCCCGGATGACCCCGACTGCTAAACCTTCTATCGCAAAATCCTCGTCTTTTTGATCCACAGTAATGGGTTCAAAATCAGGGTTCTCCGGTAAAAGGATGACTTTATTGCGCTTTTTTTCGAACCGTTTCACGGTGACTTCATCGCCGATGCGAGCAACCACAATCTGACCCCGCTGTGCTTCATGGGTTTTATGTACCGCTAACAGGTCACCTTCCATTATTCCGATATCAATCATGCTCAGGCCTTTTACCCGCAAAAAGTAGTCTGCTTTCGGGGTGAAAAACGAAGGGTCCACCTGACAGCGACCGGCAACGTTTTCCTGAGCGAGTACCGGCTGCCCGGCAGCTACCTGACCTATGATCGGTAGCCCGGGCTCTTCTTCTTCCATACCGATTACGCGAATACCCCGGGAAGCACCGGGAAGCATTTCTATATAGCCTTTACGGGCAAGCGTACGCAGATGCTCTTCAGCTGCATTAGGGGATCGGAATCCGAACGTTTCAGCAATTTCCATCCGGGTTGGGGGCATGCCGCTGTCTGCGATATGTGATTTGATAAGTTCTAGAATTTCGCCCTGGCGCTTCGTTAATTTTTCCATGAGTCCACTCTTTTCTGGTCGCTTTGTAAATAATGCCGTTTAATTTCAAGCGATTAAAATAGTCCGCCTGCGGGTACTGTGTTTATGTACAGATACTGGGATTATATACAGCTTGCAGAGAATTGGAAGTAAAGAACGGTGTACGACTCAGGAAAAGTCAGTAGAACGAAGGCGGGTTGTACTGGCTTGAATAGACCCGGTTTCTATTCGTCCAGAATATGCATAATGGCGGATTCGTACTCGTCGCTCAGTGCCGGTGTGTGGTTGCCGGGCGGGAAATCGCCAAAGTCGTTTTCAAAAATGTCGTCGTTATCCATTTCATAAGGGCCCGACCAGTCTTCAGGTTGATCCACTTTGCATAACGGCATCCGGATAAAAGCATCCAGTTCCAATTCTTCAATTTCACCATCAAAATATTGGATACCGATATTCTCTCCTTCATCGTCAATGAAGACCACTTCAAATAAGGTTTGTAGGTCAGTGTGCTCGTACCAGGCACCCACCTCCGGTTCGATTCTCCTTAACATAGTCCTGTGCCGCCCTAGGTTGATACTGGTCAGTGTTGTAAGCGTTGTTGCAACGTTGATTATGGTGTAGCGGTGAAAATCCTCACGAAAAGGTTTAGGGGCGGTTTGGCTTTGGAGCGTGGCGTTGGTGTTGATCAGAAAGCGTTCCCGAACAAAGTAATGCGCCTGACTACAACAAGTTATCTAATCCGTTACCGGCGAAAATGGTGTGAGGGTCTACTCTGTTTATAGGTGAATGAGATAACCGCCGATTTCTAAGATAAAGAAGATCTAACTCTGATACGGATGTCGCGGATTTCCGTTCATATTATTGACGGTGTCCTGAAAACAAGTTAGCGTGACGAACCGTCATTTGTTGACAGAGTGTTAATATTCAGGAGTGTTTCATGGGATGGGTTAAGCACGTCGCGACGCCACTACGAGTGGGGATCGTTTTATGTGCATCGGCTTTTGCCACGGCAGGCCAAGGAGGCGACTGGGATTTTGAAGTGGGTGGTGAGTATCGTTTTCTGCCGCAGGACCCCCCTTATGGGGTAAAGGACAATGTTTTTTCCGCCAGTGTGCGTGCTGAATATTTTACCGACTGGAATGAAGGCAACGATTTGCTTGAGTTTGAGGGGTTTTATCGATGGTCGGATCAGGATGAGAATCGCACCCACGGGGACATCCAGGAGCTGACCTGGATTCATGTGGGTGATCGCTGGGAATTGCGTAGTGGCGTGCGACGGGTGTTCTGGGGGGTCACCGAATTTCAGCATTTGGTGGATATTATTAATCAAACGGATGCGGTTGAGCGGGCAGACGGAGAAGCCAAACTGGGACAACCCATGGTGAATCTGTCACTGGTTACCAACCTGGGAATACTGGATCTGTTTGTACTTACCGGCTTTCGGGAACGCACATTCCCCGGTGAAGACGGTTGGCCGCGGGGCACAGTGCTGTTTTCCAACGATGATGCAGACTACGAGTCCGGGCGCGAAAATAAGCGAGTGGATTTCGCTGCTCGCTGGGGAATGTCCCTGGATATGTGGGAGTTGGCACTGTCCTATTTTGGCGGTACCTCCCGTGAACCCGAGTTTCATCGCTACAATGTGGAGGGGGAGTTGGTTCCCTTCTACCCGGTGATCGACCAGTTAGGCCTTGAAGTTCAGTACAACTATGACGCCTGGATACTTAAGATGGAAGCGCTGAGCCGGTCCGGTATGATCAATGGCCGCTATTTCGCTACCGTATTGGGTTTTGAGTATACCTACGAAGGTGTATTCGGTTCGGTATCTGATGTTGGGATCGTATCAGAGTACAACTATGACGAGCGCGGAGAAGACAGTCCATCGTCCTATTTTCTAGAGAATGATTTTGCGCTGGGTGTGCGATGGGCATTGAATGATGAGGCCTCCTCAGAGTTGCTGGCTGGCGTAATCTACGATGTTGAAACTCATGAACGGGTACTGACTTTGGAAGCCAGTCGGCGCTTGGGCTCGGTGTGGAAAATCAGTCTGGATGCCACGTTCTTCCATAGTTCACCTCCACCTTCCCTTGAGGACGTTAAAAACGGGTCCTTCGATCCCATTTATAAACTGGCTAGTAGCAGCCACAGTGATTTGGTTCAATTGGAGCTTGTCCGCTATTTTTGAAGACACTGTTTCTTGACAGGAAGGCCTGGCAAACGTAAGTTTTAAACGTTTGTTTATCCAGGGTGGCTTAAAATGCCGTCCGGCGCAGGAAGTCAGTCGTTATGGCACAAAAAGAAACAGTAGAAAGAATACTGGATGCGGCAGAGGTGTTGTTTGCGGAACGCGGTTTTTCTGAAACCTCTCTGCGTACCATTACCAGTACAGCCGGAGTGAATCTGGCAGCGGTCAATTATCACTTCGGTTCGAAAAAAGCGTTGATACAGGCTGTATTCGAGCGTTTTCTTGAGCCGCTGGTGGTGGAAATTAACCGGCGTTTAAGCGCACTCGAATCTGACCCTGAATCCATCAGTGTCGACTCCCTGCTTGAAGTGTTGTCGGCGTCGATCTATGAAGTGCATGGCCGTAGTACCAACCGTGCAACCATATTCCTACGTCTATTGGGTTTAGCTTATACCCAGTCTCAGGCCCATCTGCGCAGTTACATAGCAACCCGGTATGGGGAGGTGTTCCAACGATATGGCAATCTGCTGAAGCCGGCGCTGCCAGGCACTACCCCGCAGGAGCTGTTCTGGCATACCCATTTTGCATTGGGAACCGCAATCTTCACCATGTCCAATGTTGATGCTCTGCGGGCTATGTCGGAGAATGACACCGGCAAGCGCGGCTCTATTGATTTCATCGTGAGCAAACTTACCTCATTCATGGCAGCTGGCCTGAAAAACGCATCCCATGGTTGATTCCTTTATAAAGATCTCCATTCAACGGCAGACTCTTGAGTTGTGGCAGCGGGATACGCTGCTACAAAGCTGGCCGGTCTCAACGGCGCTGAAAGGCACCGGATCTGAAACCGGTTCCTATCAAACCCCATTGGGTTTGCACCGTATTCGGGCTTGTATCGGCGCTGGAGCACCGCTCAACTCGGTGTTCCGTGGGCGCCGTGCAACTGGAGAAATCTACAACGAGGATCTGGCCCGGGCCCACCCGCACAGGGATTGGATATTAACCCGTATCCTGTGGCTCTGTGGTGAAGAAAAGGGCATAAATCGTGGGGGTAACGTGGATTCCCAGCGCAGATACATTTATATTCATGGCACTCCGGATACGGAACCCATGGGGGTACCTCGTTCCCACGGTTGTATCCGTATGACCAATCACGATGTCGTCGCGTTATTCTCTCAGGTTCAGCCGGGCATTCCCGTCCGGATCAAGTACTGACGCTCAACTCAGGAGTCACTCTATCCATGGCAATTGGACCGCTTATGCTGGACCTGGAAGGCACCAGCTTGTGTCAGGCCGATATCCGCCGTCTACAGCACCCTGCTACCGGTGGTGTAATTCTGTTTTCCCGCAATATCGATTCGTTAGCCCAAACCCGTGAGCTGATCGCGGCGGTGCGTCAGTTGCGTCCGGAGTTGATATTGGCAATCGATCAGGAAGGTGGGCGGGTACAGCGCATCCGTGAGGGCGTCACCCGGTTACCTCCGTTAGCCCGCCTGGGTGAACAATACCAGCAGAACCCGGATGCCGCGTTGATGCAGGCCGCTAATTGGGGCTGGTTGATGGCGTCCGAAATGCTGGCATTGGGTCTGGATATTTCTTTCGCCCCGGTTCTAGATCTTGAGTGTGGCAGGAGTGCGGTAATTGGTGACCGTTCGTTCCATCATTCAGCCGACACCGTCACAGCGCTGGCAAAGGCCTATATCAGCGGCATGCACGATGCCGGGATGGCCGCGACCGTTAAGCATTTTCCGGGACACGGTTGGGCTGAAGCGGATTCCCATGTCGCAATTCCTTTGGACGAGCGTGATGAGTTGGAAATTGATGCCCTTGATATGATCCCGTTCAAACAGCTCTGCGGTGTGTACGATGCAGTGATGCCGGCTCACGTTATTTATTCCAGGGTTGATCCCCAGCCCGCCGGTTTTTCTTCCTACTGGTTGCAAACGGTTTTGCGACAACGCCTGGGATTCAATGGTGTTATTTTTTCGGATGATTTAACCATGGAAGGCGCGTCTGTTGCCGGTGGGTTTGCTCAGCGGGCCAAACGCGCGTTGGATGCTGGCTGTGATATGGTGCTGGTCTGTAACCATCACCAAGGGGCAGATGAGGTGCTGGATTTCCTTGCCCAGGATAGCCGTTATGTGGCGGATCAAACTCGCCTGAAGACCATGCTGGCGCGCCGCATGAATACCTGGGAGCAGCTCTTGGCTGATGATCGCTACGGACAGATACAGCTAGGTATGCAAACGATCGCCTGATCGGCAGGGGGATTGTTTTGTTGTTCTAATTTAAATTATCGGGGAATGTAAAGGGGAGTAAAATGGATCAGATCGTGGACTGGTATCAACAAGCCAATGGTGCGTCGGATTGGATGATCAAAGTCTTCGTCGTTATTTTTTTTACACTGCTGGCCCATTATCTCGCACGTCGCTTTTATAACCGGCTGGAAAAACAGTTCGAAAAAACCAAAAACCTTTGGGACGATGCCCTGTTGTGGGCGATTCGTAAACCTTCCCGGAGTTTCATCCTGATACTGGGCGTTCGTACCGTTGCTGAAATTATGCAACCGCTTATGGATGAATCGGTGAACGCCCTGGTTGATCCGGCGTTTCTGGTAATGATTATTTCGGTCATTATCTGGTTTCTTATCCGCATGATTTCGAAAGCGGAAGAACTATTGAAAACCCCCGGTTATACCCAGGAACCAATGGATGAAACCACCGTTACGGCGTTAGCAAAATTACTGCGGTTATCGGTTATTATCACCGGCGGATTAGTCATCGCTCAGTCCATGGGAATATCGGTTTCCGGTGTGTTGGCATTTGGGGGTATTGGCGGAATAGCCGTGGGCTTTGCTGCAAAAGATTTGCTGGCCAATTTCTTCGGCGGGTTGATGGTGTACCTGGACAGGCCTTTCTCCGTCGGTGATTGGGTTCGATCGCCGGATCGTAATATTGAAGGGGTAATAGAGCATATCGGATGGCGTCTTACCATTATCCGGACCTTTGATAAGCGCCCTTTATATGTACCGAACTCCACCTTTACCAGCATCGCATTGGAAAACCCTTCACGCATGAGCCACAGGCGTATCTATGAAACCATCGGTGTACGATATGATGATATCGGTGCGCTTTCTTCAATACTGAGTGATGTGAAAAGCATGTTGACCGGTCACCAACAGATTGACCAAAACCAGACTTTGATTGTGAATTTTAACCAGTACGGTGCTTCGTCACTGGATTTCTTTATATATTGCATGACGATTACCACTGATTGGGTCGAGTACCATAAAGTAAAACAAGATGTATTGTTTAAAATAGCTGACATAGTGGAGCGGCATGACGCAGAGTTTGCCTTCCCCACCCAGACTTTGCATGTAATTGAAGGCGTGCAGCAGGACAGCAGCACCAAACTAGAGGATAAGACATGAGCGTATCAGTCGAAGAAGTAGACCGCATCTGGAAAGAGGCTGATTGTCTCTGGACAGAGCAACAGATAGAGCGGGCAATTGAAAGTGTTGCTCAGCAGATTGAAATCGATCTGGCGGATAAAGACCCTTTGGTGTTGGTTGTTATGAAGGGGGGCATGATGTTCGGAGCCCGGCTGACCATGCGTTTAAGGTTTCCTTTAGAACTGGATTATGTCCACGTCACCCGTTATGGCATGAAAACGTCCGGAGCAGAGCTCGATTGGAAGGTGCCGCCGCAACACAGCATTGAGAACCGTCATGTATTGGTTGTTGATGACATTCTGGATGAAGGTCAGACGTTGTATAAAGTGCTGGAAAGTTGTCGTGAGCAGGGCGTTGCGTCAGTACGCTGCGCCGTTTTGGTTGATAAGGTTCACGATCGCAAGTTCAAAGCAGATTTCAAAGCAGACTATACCTGTCTGGAAGTAGTGGACCGATATGTCTTCGGCTATGGGATGGATTACAAAGGCTATCTGCGTAACGCAGACGGTGTTTACGCAGTGAAGGGAATGTAGGAATGAGCTTAATTGCGATTGTGGGCGGCACTGGTCTGACTCAATTGGATGGACTGGAATTAACAGAGTCCAGAGCCGTGGAAACCCCCTACGGAGAACCATCCGCTGATCTGGAGTTCGGTCGTTTTGCCGGGCAGGATGTGGTATTTCTGGCGCGACATGGAAAGAGTCACACACTGCCGCCCCATAAAGTAAATTATCGCGCGAATATTTACGCACTCAAGCATGCCGGTGTGTCCGAAGTGGTGGCTGTAAATGCCGTGGGCGGCATTAATCCCCAGATGACGGCCGAATCTTTGGTTGTTCCGCATCAGATTGTTGATTACACCTGGGGCAGAGAATTCACTTTTTCCGATATCGGAAACGTACTACACGTGGATTTTTCTTTTCCTTACAGCGAGGGCATTCGGCGTAAATTATTAGCTTCTGCCAAGAGCGCCGGTATACCTGTGCACAATGGGGGAGTGTTTGCTATTACCCAGGGGCCGAGATTAGAAACGGCGGCGGAAATTGATCGTCTGGAAAAAGACGGCTGCGATATCGTGGGTATGACCGGTATGCCGGAAACCGCGTTAGCCCGAGAGCTTGATCTGGAATATGGTTCGTTGGCGCTGGTTGTGAATATGGGGGCTGGGCGCAGCAAGGGCATTATCACAATGCAAGAAATTGAAGCGGCGCTGGTAAAGGGCATGGGGCAGGTGAGAACATTGTTGGCAGCGTATTTGGCGTCTTAGCAGGATTCATGGCCGGGCCGTTAACGCGAATAGCTTGGCACTCTTGTCCTTTATATTTTCACAATTAATCTGGTTTTAATTACAGCCACGACTTTCGGTTCGAACACTAACCACCCCATTCTGACTGCGCTGGAGCTTGATTGGCTGGCTGCAAGCCATTGCGGCGGTGGTGGTTTTCCCCACCGCGCCACACTTTATTTTGCTTTATGTGGAACGACTTTCACCACTACCCCGAACAAGGGATTGTCCAAGTAATGCAGTTCACCGCTACGCATGCGCCTGGATTGTTTAAGTTCCACAGTTTGAATCGCTTCATACCGATCGTTCGCGACCGGTGAGGGTTCAACAACAAAATCAGTGTTGGTATAAGGTTGAGCTTGTGCGTTTTCTGTATCGGTAAATGGTTCCGTGGCTGGAATGGTTGCCGCTCCGGGTGCAGCGCCGTAGGGGTTGGACGCGGTTTCGTTTGCCTGGCTGTTGTCGTTGCCGTTTTCGTCCTGCCACCAGGGCGCTACCACTTCCACTCTTTGGGTGTATTCCGAGAGCCATAAGTCGGTTTTAATATGCAAATAGCGGGATACCACCAGAGTGACACTCCCGGATAATTCATATAGTCCTTCGTATTCCTTGCCCGCATTGATCAGCACCGGAATGGCATTTTTCGTATCCAATCCGGGTTGCAGCCAGCTCTTGCTAGTCATGACTTCATAATTTGAGCTTAATTTAAGGCTGGAGAGCACTTCGTTAAATTCAGTGTCCGTCGGCTCGATAGTGCGGAAGGCCGTGCGTTTGCCACTGATGTTGGCCGCATCCTCTAAATCGATAGCACCCTCAGGATAGGCTAGCTCCAGTTCTGCCGGTGGCCGCCATTTTTCGTTGCCGAGCGGGCTGTTTTTATTTTTGAATACCACCAATGATACCTGGTACCAGCTTGCCTCATCCTGATCTGCATACGCTGTGGTCGCCATCCCGGCGGGCAGGGCAAGGAACAGGCTTAATGTTAAAGAATTGATGTTCGATAAAGTTAATTTCATTTTGAACCATTCGCCGGGGATAGTTTATCGAGTATTTCTTCCGTTAAATGCAGTCTCGCTTCAGCGGTTTCACTCTCGATCTGGAATCTGAGTTTATCAGCGCCTTCTAATTTATAAAACTGGGGTTGATTCTGAACCAATTTCACAATGGTTAGAGGATGTACTTTGGTGTCAGCGCCAAATTCAATGCGGCCGCCTTTTGGTCCCGCATCCACTTTGGCAAGACCGAGCGCTTGGGCACGTAATTTGATACTGGTGAGGCGGAACAGGTTTTGGGTCGATTCCGGTAAGCTGCCGAACCTATCCACCAATTCCACCCGCAATTCGAACAGTGCGTCGTCGTCTTTCGCATTAGCAATACGTTTATAGGCAATCAACCGGGAATGCACATCGCGGACGTAGTCTTCAGTAATCAGCGCCGGGATGCGTAAATTAATGTCTGCGCCCTGGCGTAGCGGTTTGTCCAGATTGGGTGTTTTACCTTCCTTTATTGCCTGAACGGCTTCTTCCAGCATTTCCATATACAGTGAGAAGCCGATACTGGTCATGTTGCCACTCTGTTCCTCTCCCAGTAGCTCACCGGCGCCGCGTATCTCCAGGTCGTGACTGGCCAGAGTGAACCCAGCACCCAGATCGTGCGCTTCGGCAATGGCTTCCAGGCGTTTGCGTGCATCAGCGGTAATTGCTTTAGGGTTAGGGGTTAACAGATAGGCATAGGCCTGGTGATGTGAACGTCCAACCCGGCCACGCAATTGATGTAATTGGGCCAGGCCGAGTTTGTCAGCCCGGTCAATAATAATGGTGTTGGCAGAGGGAACGTCGATACCGGTCTCAATAATCGTGGTGCACATCAACACGTTGAAGCGTTTGTGATAGAAGTCCGTCATGACCTGTTCCAATTGCCGTTCCCGCATTTGGCCATGAGCAACGACGACTCGTGCTTCGGGAATCAACTTTTGGATTTCTTCTGCCCTTCGCTCGATCGATTTCACTTCGTTATGAAGAAAATAGACTTGGCCGCCACGCAGCAACTCTCGAAGCACTGCTTCCTTGGTGACGCTGCTATTATCCTCTCGAACAAAGGTTTTTATGGAAAGCCGTTTCGCCGGGGGGGTTGCAATAATAGACATATCCCGTACCCCGGACATCGCCATATTCAGGGTCCGAGGTATGGGGGTTGCGGTCAACGTCAGCATATCGACTTCAGAGCGAATCTCTTTCAGGCGTTCTTTGTGGCGCACACCAAAGCGATGTTCTTCGTCCACAATAATTAACCCGAGATTGCTGAATTGGACGCTTTCCTGCAGTAATTTGTGGGTGCCGACTATGATATCCACCTTACCTTCGGCGATTTTTTTCAATGCCTGTGTTTGTTCTTTCCCGGTTTTAAAACGGGACAGTACTTCAATCTCGACCGGCCAATCGGCAAAGCGATCCTTGAACGTTTCATAATGCTGTTGGGCAAGCAGCGTGGTGGGCACCAGTATCGCGACTTGTTTATTATTCTGGATGGCGACGTAGGCGGCGCGCATGGCCACTTCGGTTTTACCGAAACCGACATCGCCACAGACCAGGCGATCGGTAGGGCGGTCAGAGGTTAAATCGCCGATAACGGCGTCAATGGCGGCTTGTTGATCCGGAGTCTCTTCAAACGGAAATCCCTGGCAGAAGACGTCATAATCGGCGCGGTTGATTTCAAATACCTGGCCGGGTTTAGCGGCCCGGCGAGCGTAGATATTTAACAGCTCTGCAGCGGTATCATGGATCTGCTCCGCGGCTTTGCGCTTTTCTTTAGCCCAGTGATCTGTGCCGAGCTTGTGCAAGGGGGCGTGCGTATCGCTGGCACCGGAATAGCGGCTGATCAGGTGCAGTGAAGAGACAGGCACGTACAGTTTGGCTTTGTTGGCGTATTCGAGTGTCAGGAATTCCTGCTTTTGCCCGTCTATTTCAAGGGTTTGCAAGCCGTGATAACGTCCTACACCATGATCAATATGGACCACAGGATCGCCGGTGTTGAGTTCGGTCAGGTTGCGTATTACGTTTTCGGCATTATCGTCACCCCGTTTGCGGCGACGCTGTTGAATAACCCGGTTGCCGAATAACTGCGATTCAGTGATGACGGAAACCAGGGGGTCGGCCAGTTCCAGTCCGGCGCTGATATCAGCAATGCCGATCATATGAGGGGCGCTGATTTCTGTCAGAAATTCAGTCCAGCTTTCCGCCGCTTTTGGTTGAATGCGAATACGCTTCAGCAATTCCAAAAGGCTGTCCCTGCGGCCAGCCGATTCCGCTATGAATAGAACCCGTTTGTTATCCTCACGGGCCGTTAAGCAATAGGACTCAACGTGAATCAGCGGGTTTGTCGCCTTTGCATCTACGGGCAACTCCGGTGGCTTGGACAAGGGCAGTGTGCTGTGGTGAGGTTTGTCGTCACCTACACCGGAACGCATTGCGATGCGGGGCCTTAGTTTCAGCGCCCGGTTCATTTCATCCACGGCGATGAACAAATCCTGCGGTGGCAGAATAGGGCGCATGCGATCGTAGCGCAGATCTTCATATCGGCTCAGGCAGTCCTGCCAGAAATGTTCCGCACTGTCCTGCAAGTTTTCAGCCGTCATCAACAGTGTTTCGTCGGGTAAATAATCAAACAGAGTTGCGGTGCTTTCGAAGAATAATGGCAAATAGTATTCAATTCCGGCGCTGGCCAGACCCTCACTGATATCCTGATATAGATGGCAGCTACGGGGGTCAACATCAAAATGCTGTTTAAAGTTGTCTTTGAAGCGACCGCGTGCTTGGTCGTTTAGCGGAAATTCTTTCGCCGGTAATAACCGGATTTGCTCCACTTTTTCAATAGAGCGTTGTGTCTCGGGATCGAATGAGCGCAGGGTATCGATTTCATCATCAAACAATTCGATGCGGTAAGGAAAGCGACTGCCCATCGGAAATAGGTCCATGATAGCGCCGCGTACGGCATATTCCCCATGATCCATTACCGTTTCCACGCTGCGATACCCAGCCTGCTCCAGTCTGGAGCGGACACTGTCGATTTCGAATTTCTGCCCGACATCAAGCATCAGGGTTTGTCCCTGTAGGAAACTGACCGGTGCCACCCGATGCATCAAGGTGGATGCGGGAACTATCAGTATGCCTTTACGGAGCGTGGGTAGCCGATACAACGTGGATAGACGTTGCGAGACAATGTCCTGGTGCGGCGAAAAGCTGTCATAGGGTAAGGTTTCCCAATCGGGGAAAGAGTATATCTGCAGCTCGGTTTGGGCGTAGAAAGGGATTTCCTGTTCCAGCTGAATGGCGTGCTGGGTATTGGCAGTGATCACCAGAACCAAGCCTTCATGCTGGCTTGCGGCCTGGCTTATCGCCCAAGCCGAGCCGCTGCCCTGTAGGTTGGCCCAGACCCGTTGGTCGCCTGCTTTTTTGGGAAAATTGTTAAGAAAATCAATAGTCATCAGGGGAATAAGAAATACTGGCTCTGGAAAAACACGCATTTTACATGCTTTTAAAGAAAGGGGGGCGTATTGTATCGAAATAGGATGATATTAAGCTCGGATCGGGCATAGGATAAAAGCAATTTCCAGCTAGAATGATAATTCTAACGGCAGTTGATATTATGTTCAGCTACACCCAAAAACAGGTAAAGCGAATTATGAGTGAAGGGATGAAACCGCCGATTTCGGCCTCGGAAGATCATGTTGCTGAGGATGAAATGAATTTGCCCGGGAAAAAAGCATCGTTGGCTGATAATCAGGTAGGACATTTAGCTGAGCAGATGGCCGATCGAGTTAAAGAATCCGCCAGTCAGATCTGGTTGGCGGGGCTTGGAGCCTACTCCAAAGCGGAAGAAGAAGGCGGCCGGTTATTCGATTCGTTGGTTCAGGATGGCGAAAAGCTGGAAGCCAGAACCAGAGCCATTGTGGATAAGCCGCTGACTGTCGCTCGGGAAAAAGTAGAAACGGTCCGTGCCCGCGCTACTGGATCGTGGGAAAAGGTAGAAAAGGCGTTTGATATTCGCGTATCGAAGGCGCTCCACCGGCTCAACATTCCGACACGGGCTGATGTGGATAACCTGAAAAAGCGCATCGAAGAGCTGGAGCGGAAATTAGATTCCGCTAAAGGTAAATCTTCTAATAAGTAGCGTAGTGAGCGCCGGGTTGTCCATCCCATTGAGATAAGCCGGGCTCTAACCTCCTGAAAATGCAATTATTCCTGCTTTAAATTGCCCTGTCTATTAATTGACCTAAATGTGTGGTGGCCAGTTATACCTACTCTCTTGGCCGTCTGTCACCAGAACGTCCACAGAGTTGTCCACAGATAATGTGGATAGTTTTTAGTTTGATAAAAAAGACACACAACTATTTGGTTTTGATGGTTGGCATTCGGAATTAATGGGAGTAATCTTTGCGTCCATTGCTACCTGGGGCCTTTCAGGATTCCCATAGCCCTTAGCACCCGGTCAAACTATGTATTTGACACGGGCTAGCGAAACCGGGATTACCCACGTAGGTACCCTTCAGGATATCGACCAGTTATCGATGTTAGCTGTAATAACAGTTGGTGGTTTTGGGGAATGACAGTAAGCAGCATCTCAAGTGTCAGTAACGGAAGCGGACTGGTTGCCAGTCTTTTTTTTCGCACTGCGACAAGACTCATTGAAATTCAATGCCAGCGGGGCCGTATCTACCCCTCCAGGCTATCCTTAAAAATGCTGCAATATTCCGCAGATCACGGACATATATCTGCCATGTCTCGTCTGGGGGGGTTGTTGTTCGATTGTGGTTGCGGCCGGGCCGACAAGCGCAGTGGTCTTGAATATATCCGCAGGGCCGCGAAAGGCGGTGACATCGAAGCGCAATTTCTTTTAGGCAAAGCCTGTTTTGAAGGCAAAATTACACCGAAAGATTGCAAAGCAGCAACCCATTGGCTGGTTTTAGCAGCGGATAGTGGCCACACCCGCGCAGCAATGGTTCTGAAACAGTGCGAGAATAACCTGGAAAACGCAGATATTCATCAGGTTGCATTAGCTTAGGCGTATCTGCCCCCTGTTGCTTAGCGTTGCGGTGGAAGCTTAAGTGCAACGGTATCCGTTTTTTCGAGGGGCTGCTCATTTCCCGCATATCGCACTCCGTCGGACGGAATTCGCTGAATTCTCATTTCAATTGCTACTTTACTCAATCCGGCTGTGCCGTTAATCTCCTCTTTGTATATCGTTGTATGCGTAACCCTTTCTGTTGTTTTCAGTGCTTTTTATTAATCGGGATTTAGTTTTATGTCGGATGCCAATTACGTCGTTGAAGTTAACGAGACCAATATTAATGACATCGTGCAGATGTCAGCACGGGTTCCGGTGCTGTTGGATTTCTGGGCGGATTGGTGCGAACCCTGCAAAGCGTTGGCGCCGGTACTTGAAGCTCTGGTGACGAAATACCAAGACAAATTTATATTGGCAAAAGTCGATACAGAGGCCAATCCGGGGTTGTGCCAGCAGCTAGGTGTGCGCAGCATTCCGGCGTTGAAATTGATTGTTCAGGGTCAGTTAGCCGGTGAGCTTAACGGCGCTCAGCCTGCGTCAGAAATTGAAAAGCTGCTTCAATCAGTACTGGGAGAAGCCGAGGACGAATCGGAGCAGCCTGATGAAAACGATTTTTTTGCGCAGATCGAGCGCGCGCGGGGTATGGGTGCGTATGATCAGGCAATTGATGCACTGCAATCTGCGATCGCAGAAGATCCTAAGGAAATAAAGTACCAAACTCTGATGTCAGAGGTGTTGATGGATGTTGAGCGTCTTGAGGACGCGCAACAAGTTCTGGATAAGGTAACGGATGAAAAGGCGAAAGCGCCTGCTTTAGCACGCCTGTTTTTCCTGCAGGAATTCTTGTGTTTTGACAGCGCGGAGTCCTTGCAGTTTCGTGTCGCGCAAGACGCGAGCGATATGGAAGCCCGTTATTATCTGGCCTGCAATTGCGTATTAGCTGGCGAGCCGGAAGCCGCAATGGAGTTACTTCTGGAAGTAGTGCAAAAGGACCGCAGTTACAAGGACGACGGCGCCCGCGAAGCGCTGTTGAAAATATTCGATATGCTGGAAGGCGGCTCGGTGGTGGCAAAGTATCGGCGCCGTTTGTTCGCCAACCTGCATTGATTACTGGCCTAAACGGTAGGTTATAGCTTCCTGAGATTGATCGCGGTAGACTCAAGTTACTATGCATTGACACTAGCGCGGTGACAGGGACGTGGATAGCAATAAAAGACACGCCGAGGTGCTGGAGCATCTCACCACTCTTCGGGCAGGTTCGTTTTGGCAACAGGTGTTTTCTCCCTACCTGGAGCAAGCATATCAAACCAATCAAAATCAGTGGTACCGTGATGCCATCCGCTTTTCATCATTACTGGCCATTTTGTTGCTTTTGGCCAGTTATTTGGTGGAATGGGGCACTGGAATTACCCACGATACCGGGGCTTTGGTTGCGCGGGCGATAGCGATTATCGGTTTGTCTGTCGCCTACATTTATATCCGCAGATCCAAGCGTTTAACCTGGAAATATTGGGTTGTCACCCTGAACACGCTTATTCTCACAGCCGCGTTGCTGGTCATTGCACACGATACCGCTCAGCCCATCAAAATGATCTATTACACCAATGTGTTTTTCGTTGCTGTGGTAGTGTTTACCTTCATCCGTTTACCTCTTAATTTCACTAACACATTAGGGTTGGTGTTATTGATCATGGTTGCCTGTGCATTGTATCTGGATTCCATGAACTTACAGGTGTCTGCGCATATCATGTTTTTCTTATGCAGCGGAACATTTATCGCCGTTATGGTCTCGAGCCGGACAGAAAAGATGTCCAGGGAAAGTTTTCTTAAATCCGAACTGATCGAATTCGAAAAACGACACCTGCGGGATCTGAATGAACGACTGCAGGAGCAGATAACCCTTGATCGCGTTACACATCTTTATAACCGCATGGCGTTCGATGATAAGTTATTGTCTATGTGGTCTTTATGCAGTCAGAATGATCAGCGTTTGGTATTAGTGGCCATCCATATCGAGCATTTCGGTTACTTTAATGAAAAGCGGGGTGCGGAGAGTGGCGATGATTTATTACGGGAGATGTCCCGCAAAATCCGTTCTGTGCTGCAAGATAGCAACGATGCTGCAGCTCGGGTCAGCGGTGGCCGGTTCGTTTTGTTGCTGACAGGGTCGGAAAAGGAAGTCAATGACCAGCTAGAGGCACTGCGAGGTCAGCTGCTGAATTTGAGCACTTTACAACGCTGCACGGTGCTGGAAGGGAAGGTGTATTTATCCTGGGGTCGGGTCAATCTTGAGGTGGATATTGATCGTGATCCGCGCGGAGTGATTGACCGCATGTTCAACCACCTCGGTCCCATAGAAGACCTGGTTTTGTCTCACCATACTCAGGCCGTTGCGGCATCCATTCTTTAATAGACGGGGTAATCGTCACTCTCGATTATGCTTCAATCTGATATCGAACAAGCTGCAGAATGGGTTATGAATGCCCGGCGAATATTATTTATTACGGGGGCGGGTATATCCGCGGATTCAGGTTTACCGACTTATCGGGGCATTGGCGGCCTTTACGAGGATAAGCAGACAGAGCACGGTATACCGATCGAAGTTGCGTTATCCGGCGATATGATGTCGACTCGTCCGGACATTACCTGGAAATACCTGCGACAAATAGAACAAAGCTGTCGCGGCGCGGCTTTTAATCAGGCGCATCAGGTGATCGCTGATATCGAACAGTTAAAGCCGGAGAGCTGGGTTTTAACGCAAAATATAGATGGCTTCCACCGTTCTGCTGGCAGCAAAAATGTGATCGAAATTCACGGCCAGGTGGGTGAATTGGTTTGCACCCGATGTTTGCAACGGCAGGCGGTGGAAGATTATAGTCATATTGAGGGTCTGCCCGTTTGTGAACGTTGCTATAACATACTCCGGCCGAATGTCGTACTGTTTGGTGAAATGCTACCGGAGCAGGCGGTGATGGATTTGCATCGTGAAATGGTCGGGGGGTTTGATCTGGTGTTCAGCATTGGCACAACCAGCGTTTTTCCCTATATTTCCCAGCCGGTTTATGAGGCGAGAAAGTGGGGGGCTAAAGTGATTGAAATCAACCCGGGCATTACCGAAGTTTCCCCATTTGTAAATGTTCGTCTGCAAATGAGAGCGGCGCATGCGATGCGGCAAATAGGGCAGGCAATGGGATTGTCTCCGAAAAACACCCACTGAGTATAGCGATGACACCGTTTTGGTTTGGTTGGAGCAGGTCTAAGCAGCGATTGGCTTTTCATCCGTAAGCTGGAGTTGACGGTAGCTATCAATAAAATGTTGAGGGCTCAGGCGCGAATCGCAACAAAAATGCTGAAACCAGCAGTTCGCCAAAGCCTCTATATTATCGGCATCTTCTGGAATTTGTGCCCGACTGCGAGCGTAAACTCCCCAGGCAATTGCAGTGGCATAAGCCAGGTTCATCGTCAGTTCCATGTCAGGATCCGAGAGAAATTCCCGCTGCGATGCAAAGCCTCGAACCATACTGGCCAGATCGGGGTCAAAAGCAAAGTATTCATCCCATACTTTCTGGTGCAGTTCACGGTTGATTCTGTACACACCAATACCGAATTCAAACTGGAGCTGAATTCCCAATTGACTGGCTTGTGCTGCTGAACCGAGTAACAGATTTTCGAGAGAGAGAGTCCATTTACCCAACTTTTGAAGGGTGGGACGAATAATGAGTTTTCTGAAATCCAGTGGATTTATGCCCATTCACACTACCTGATATCGATCGACTACTGCATGATTGGAAAATGGTTTAGGCTTGCTTATCACACGTTTAACTAAGCTTCCTACCCAACAGATTAGCTCATTATGCTAACTTGCGAGGGTTAAAGGAAAAAACATTTTGATCTAACCCGGCCTCCGCTTAGCGATGATCGTTTTAATACAACCTCTTCAGTTGCTGGTGAGTAAGGATTTGCCACTAAGCAGATAAGCTTCTGCTGCTTCGATGTCCGTTTGTTCTCCACTTAATACGACAATATCCGACTCCAGCAAAAGCGTGTTTTCGTTTGCATCCAGTACGATGTCGTTGCCGCGGCGAATGGTGTGCAGCTTTACGTTGAGGGGCTCCAGTTCCAGATTTCCAACCGCCTTGTTTACGGCGAAGGCCGACGCGGGCAGAAAAACTGGATGGAGCCGGCGTTTGTAGCGTGACATCCCGTAAGGACCGTGTTGGCCGACGATAAATCCGTGCAGCATTTTATAACGTTCGTTGCGTACGTTATCGATGGATTCAAAAACTTTCTCACCGGGCTGACCCAGTGCCACCATAACATGCCCGACCAACATCAGGCTGGCTTCCAGCGTTTCCGGTATGACGGCGGTCGCGCCTGCCTCCTGTATTTCAAGCAGGTGTGCATCATCTCGTGTGCGCACCAGGATTGGCAGTTTGGCTCGTTGCTGCCTGACTTCTAACAGCATTTTTTTCGCTGCTATGTGATCGTCAAAGCTGATCACCATTAGATTGGCTTTCATCAAGCCCAGGTGCATTAACACCTTTAGTTTCCTAGCGCTGCCGTACTCCACATTTTCGCCTGCTAATCTGGCGCGCTGGACACGCACCGGGTCATCGTCAATAGCGATATAGGGGATTTGTTCCTGTTGTAAAAAGCGGGCAATGGTCTGGCCCACCCGGCCGTAGCCACACAGAATAACGTGGCCCTCCATTTCGGATGCAGAGTGAGAAGTCGTATCCGGAAGCAGGGTATCCGCCGGGTTTTGTCGCTGGCGTGCCAGGAAGTAATTGGCGATTTTTTCACTGTTTGAGACCAGCAGTGGCGTCACACCCATACTGATTACGATAATAGATAGGAAAAACGATGCAACATCGGTAGGCACCAAATCGCCTTTGACCGCGAGTGCAAGTAAGGCAAACCCGAATTCGCCACCCTGACACAGTATTAATCCGGTGCGGAACGAAACGATCGGGCTGTTACCGAATGTTTTGCACAGAAGGCCGATCAGAATAGTTTTGAATACAATCAGGCAGGCGCTGAAAAAGAGAATTCGTGGCCAGAAGGTTTGGATCAGATCGAAATCGATCATCAACCCGATACTGACAAAAAATATGCCCAGAAGCACATCTCTGAAGGGGCGAATTTCGGCTTCGATCTGATGTCGGAAGTGACTTTCCCCCAGCATCATACCTGCCATAAATGCGCCCAGTGCCATGGCTAATCCCAACGAGTGTGCAGTGGCGGCAGATAAAAGCGCAACCACCAGAACGGTGAGCACAAACAGTTCTTCTGATTTGGTTTTACTGATCTCAGTGAAAAGCGGAGGCATAATCCATTTGCCGATAGCCACCATGCAAACAAAAAAGCCGATGGCTTTGGCACCCGCAAAGGCCAGTGATAGTATCAATTCTTCACCGCTGGCATCGCTGCCGACGGAAATCAGCACCAGAATGACGATGGCGGCGATGTCCTGAAACAATAATATACCGATTGCAGTGTGCCCGTGCGCAGTAGCAATTTCGTTTCTTTGACTGAGTTCCTTGCTGACGATGGCTGTGGAGGAAAGCGCCACGGCCGACGCTGCAATGAGCGTTCCGGTCATGGAAATCGCGTAAACTGATCTGGCAAGGTATATCAAACCGCCAAAAACAGCGATACAGATGGCGACCTGCAGCGAACCTAACCCAAAAACCACTTTGCGCAAGGCAATCAGATGGGGTAAGGAAAACTCCAGACCCAAGGTGAACAATAAAAATGCGACACCGAATTCTGCAATAATCTGAAATTCGGCCACACCCTTTACCAGTCCCAACCCATTGGGACCGAGTATCAAGCCTACAAACAAATAACAGATAATGGTCGGTACTTGAAGTCGGGTGAATACTGCTGCAGCCGCTACTGACGCTCCCAGGATAATGATTAGCTCATTAACGATGTTCGCATGTTCCAATTATTGGGTTTCCTTGATTAGTCGTTGGGAATGCGTGCCAGAAACCGGCCCATCCATTTCCAGAATCGCTCCATTACTTTTTGATACCATCCGCGCTTTTTCCAGCTATCCAGGCGGATTTGCAAAGCCTGCTCGATGTCGTTTTCCAGCATGGCTACAGTACTCAAGGAAAAAGAGTCATCAATGATTTCCTGGTTCGCTTCCAGATTCCAACGTAAATTCCAGCGATCAAAATTACAGGAACCAATGCTAACCCAGTTATCCACTAAAGCGACTTTCATATGCAGAAAGCGGGGCTGATATTCGTAAATTTTAACGCCTGAGTCCAGCAGTTTGCGATACCAGGAGCGCCCCGCATAGCGAATGGATGGATGATCGGTATTGGGCCCCGGTAGCAGGATGCGAACATCCACGCCGTGACGAGCGGCTTTACACAGCGCTTTTACTAATTTGCGCGAAGGATAGAAATACGCGGTCACCAGCCACGCCCTCTGTTTGGACTTGGTCAGTTTATTCAATAGGGTTGCAATAATGGGTTTGTTGCCTGGACCGCGGCTGGCTACGACCCGGGCTTGACTGATGGTGCCGTTTTGCAGTGGCTTATCCGGAGCATCACTAAGGGCTCCGAGCAGTATTTTACGTTGTGCCTCATCCTGGCGTAAGTTATAGAAATACCAGGATCGCTCAAACAATGTTAACCAGTCCTGAACTGCCGGGCCTTCGATACTGATCATGGTTTCCCGCCAGGCAGAGTCAGGTCTGACTTCAGGTGAAAAGCTATCGCTAATTCCAGCACCACCGACGAAAGCAAGTTGTCTGTCAATGACAATAATCTTTCGGTGATCGCGGAATAAATTTCTGAGCCAGTGTCGGTGCTGGAGGCGATTAAAGATCCTTAACTCCACCCCGGCTTGCCTGAGTCTGGACTGATCCGAAGGTTGTAATTTGAAAGATCCCACGTGATCCACTAGCACGCGCACCTGAACGCCACGCTTGGTTGCATCAACCAGAGCTGAAATATAGCGGGTGGCAATGATGCCGGATTCAAATAGGTACATCTCCAGTTCGATACTTTGGTGGGCCTGATTCAGAGCGTCAAGCATGCGAGGGTAGAACTCGTCACCGTCGATCAATAATGAAAAGTGGCAATCGGTTTGCCAGGGAAGTGTGCAGCTGAAGCTGTCAAAGTGTGGTAGATTCATGGCTAGAAACTAGCCTGATTTAGGTTGCAATTCAATTAGTGATGTCCTGTGTGCCCCGCATGGCCCATAAATTGACTGGCGATCGTCCATATTCCGAAACCGATCAGTGATAAAGCCGCGATGATGCGTACACCGCGGGATTGGGAAATATCTTGTAGCAGGTGGCTGAATGTTCCGATACCGATCAGGGCGGGTAGAGTGCCTAAGCCAAAATACACCATAAGCAGAGCGCCGGATATAGCGTCTCCGGATCCCAGCGACCAGGCTAACGCACTGTAAACCAAACCGCAGGGAAGCCAGCCCCAAAGGAATCCCAGTGCCACGGCTTTGATTGGCCGGTCGACCGGAAGCAGGTTTTTGGTATAGGGCGCGATGTGTTTCCAGCCTTGCGCTCCCAATCGTTCCAGTTGGTTGAGTATCTTCCACCAACCACTCAAGTAGCAGCCCAGCAGGATCATCATCAAACCGGCGAAGATACGCAGATAGGACGGGCCGGAAGGTTCAAAAGTGGCATATATCGACGAGCCCGCGAAGCCCACCAGAAAGCCGGCGCAGGCATAGCTGGAAATCCGGCCCAGGCTATACAGCAATTGATAGCCCAGTAAGCGTCGTGTGCGTCGGGCTTGTCCGGGGGCAATGGCGGAGGTGAGTGCGCCGCTGATACCGCCACACATGCCAACGCAATGCAGGCTGCCCATGAACCCAATGGCAAAAGCGGCAACAAGGTCATAAGAAAATTGCATGGTTAATTTTTTTTCGTTGGGGTGTTGGATTTTTCCGGGGGCGAAACCAGTTCGTCTTCTTCGAATAGAATGCGCTGGGATTCCCGGTCAAGATCGTCAAACTGCTCATTACGTACCGCCCAGATAAAAGCGGCAGCGGCAACGGCGATAAGCACGAGAGCAAGGGGGATGAGCAGGTAAATTATGTCCATTAGTTGTAGCTAGCCTCGGTTGATTCGCAATGCATTGGCGACCACCAGTAACGAGCTTGCGGACATGCCCAGTGCGGATGCCCAGGGCGGAATGTACCCGGCGGCTGCCAACGGCAGCGCGATCAGATTATACAGGATCGCCCAACTTAAGTTTTGCGCAATTATGCGATAGGTTTTTTGGACCAATTCGAATACGGACTGGATCGGGCCCAGACTGTGTCCCAGCATCAAGCCGTCTGCGGCTACCTTTGCCAGATCGCTTGATTCAGCCATCGCTATGGAAATATCAGCGGCGGCCAGAACCGGCGCATCGTTGAGCCCATCCCCTACCATTAATACGGTTTTGTTTTGCTTTTGTAAGCGTTGTATATAACGCAATTTATCTTCGGGTGTTGCGTTGCTGCAGAGCTGCGTGATTCCCAGTTGCTGTGCAATTGCCTCGGCATGGCCACTGGCGTCGCCACTCAGGATGTGGCATTGCTTTCCACTTGCCATAAGGTTGGCCACCACGGTGTCTGCGTCGTTACGCAAAACGTCATCAACCCGAAACCAGGCCAGTGGTATTTGCTCCCGCGCCAACAGGATCCATTGACCCTGGTTTTCCGGCACTATCGGCAGGGGTTGACCAGGGCCCAGCACGAAACCCGGTTTACCTATTTTATAAACAGTGACCCCGCGATCCGGTGACGCTACGCTGCCTTGCACGCCCTGATTCGGTGTAATGGTAACATCTTCTGCGGTTTGCTCTCCCAGGCCATGAAATGCTTTGGCAATGGGGTGTTCAGAGGCGGATTCCAAAGCCGCTGCCAGCCTGGTCAGCGTTTCAGGCTCATCGCCATTCAGTGCAACTATCCGGGTTAGTTTGAAACTGCCCCGGGTCAGGGTACCGGTTTTATCAAAAACGACATCGGTGACATGACGCAATGCTTCAATGGTGTGGGAGCGGGTTGCCAGGAACCCATTATTCATCAACTTCGACGTGGCAGCGGTAATGGCGGTTGGTGTGGATAGGGAGAGGGCACAGGGGCAAGTGACGACCAGCACCGAAAGCATGATCCAGAACGCGTCCTGCGGTGAGCGAAACCACCAGAAAGTGAATACAGCCGCTGATATTAAAAGCACCCCGAAAACAAACCAGGAGGCAATTCGATTGGCGAGAAGGGCCGTTACGGGTTTCTCGCTTTGTGCCCGTTGAAGCAAACGTTTTAACACAGACAGGGTGCTATCTTTCGGGTTTTTATCGATCCGTAACGTAAGCGGATGTTCGACATTGAGTGTCCCTCCGACGACGTTATCGCCAGTGTTTTTGCTCACCGGGATAGGCTCGCCAGTCAACATTGCTTCGTTCACCGCGCTGGAACCATTCAGGATTGTGCCGTCGCCGGGAATAGTCTCACCGGCCCGCACCAGAACGCGGTCACCCGGTACTAAGCTGTCCGCTGGCACTCGGGATTGTTGGTTCTGCTCATCCAGTATCCGTGCGGTCAGCATTTGCGATTGATTCAGGCGAATACTGGTGCTTTGTGAGCGATGCCTTGCGCGCATTTCCAGGTGACGACCCACCGATAGAAAGAACACAAACATGCAGACAGAATCGAAATACACTTCCGGGCCTTGTACGAGCGTAGCCCATAGACTTGCGAAATAGGCAAAGCACAGAGCGATGGCAACCGGTACCTCCATGGACAGATGCAAAGCGCGCGAACTGCGCCACGCTCCGGACAGAAAGGGCCACCCGGAATAGAAAAATACCGGCGTGGCTACCAGGGCGCTTACCCAGCGTAAGAACTGTTCGTGAGCCGGATCGATGCCTTCGAAAGCGCCCAAATACAGGCTGACGGCATAAGTCATAACCTGCATTGCACCCAGCCCGGCAATTCCAGTCCGGATCAATGATTGCTGGTTTTCCTGTTTGATTTTTTGTTCTTGTTGAAGTGGCGTGTAGGGCTCAGCCTTGTAGCCGATGTTGGCAATGGCTTTGATTAATCCACTCAATGAGGCCAGTTGTGGGTCCCAGACCATCTGCGCCAAATGACTGCTCATATTGACGCGTATTTGAACCACTCCGGGTTGTTTGTCCAAATGTTTTTCGATTAGCCAGACGCAAGCCGCACAGGTGATGCCGGTGATGAGCAGGGTGATTTCATTCTGATGGTCCGGTAACTCATGCACAAAGGCTTGTTGTAGCTGCGGGTCGTCCCAACTCTCCAGGCCTTGTAAAAACTCCGGTACGATATCGGCTGCGGGCAGTTCACCCGGAGTTGATGCAGTGCGGCGTTGATAATAATTTTCCATCCCGATGCCGATAATGGCACGGGCAACCGATTGGCAACCGGGGCAACACATGGGACGGCTTTCACCGAAAATGACAACCTGGTATTGATCGTCTTTGGCGGGTAACCCGCAATGGAAACAGCTTGACTGGGACATTAACCGTTGGGCACCAGTTCCACGTTTTTAACGGGATTAGCGAAATTGAGGCTGCTGTCGATCTCCCAGGTTTCATCCGGGGTGGTGAGCTGAACGTAGTAACGGCCTTGTGGAATCCGATTTAACTTGGTATAGAAACGCTTGTCCGGTGTTAGAAATAATTGCAGGGTTTTATCCTGGTCTTTGATGGTGGGGTGGATCAGCCGTAAAACCAATTCGGTGTCCAGGTTTTCGCCCAGGTTGCGGGTACGGATAAACAGGGCTCCACTGTCTTTATCCAGTGTCAGAAATGCTTTGATACCCCGACTAAGGGCCAGTTGTTGCTTGTCCAGGCGTTTGTTAATGGCCATGCCGTCTTTATACCAGTCTTCGCGTACCAGGCTGTCTTCACCGTCCAATGCCAGTGTGATCATGATGACCCCCATAACAACCGAACTCATGGGAATGGCGATCAGGAACCAGGGCCAGAATTGTTTATACCAGGGTTTTGTATCTGTTCTCATTGTCTTGCTCAACGTTGGTCTATCGATTACTTCACTTCAAAGCGTCTAATTTCATTCAAACGGGCCGAGAAACCGGCTCTCTTCGGTCACTTCCTGTGATGGTTGGGTATTCGATTTCACGGTAAAGTAAATGGTCGTATTTCTTTTCTCCAGCTCCTCCAGCGCCACTTCCAGGGTCACGGTTACGGTCAGCAACTCACCGGGCCGGGCGTGAATGTTTCCGGGAATATGGGGAACCATATTATTGAGACCGGAGACTATTACATCATAATTCTGAGCCAGCTGGGTTTTATTCATGATTTTCAGCGTGTACACGTTTTCAATATGTCCCTCCCAGTTTTCGCGGAAAAGGGCATTGCGGTCGCGGATAATATCCAGCTCTAAAGGCACCCGAGAAAAGACCATGTACACGAATGACCCGCAAAGGATGACCAGCAATAACGCGTAGGCAACGATTCTCGGACGCACGATGCGCGTCTTATCACCCACAATCGCATTCTCGGTGGAATAGCGTATAAGACCGCGTGGATACTCCATTTGATCCATTATACTATCGCAGGCGTCAATGCAGGCGGCGCATCCGATGCACTCGATCTGCAACCCGTTGCGGATATCGATACCGGTAGGGCAGACCTGAACACACATTTTGCAGTTAATACAAGAACCCAACTCCAGCTGCTCCGGTTCGGCTGTCTTTTTCCGGGCTCCTCTGGGTTCGCCGCGCTTTTCATCATAGGTCACAATCAGTGTGTCGCGATCAAACATGACTGTTTGGAAGCGGGCATAGGGGCACATATAAATACAGACCTGCTCTCGCAGCCAGCCTGCATTGGAATAGGTGCATACTGTAAAAAAGGCCAACCAAAACCAGACCCAACCCGAAACATTGAAATGGTAAAGGTCGGACCACAGCTCCCGAACCGGTGCAAAATAGCCGACAAAAGTAAAAGCGGTGAAGAACGCCAATATCAGCCACAAGCTGTGCTTAGAGAGCTTTTTGATCGCTTTACTGACCGACCATGGTTGGGCATCCAATCGAATTCGTTGGTGTCGATCCCCTTCGGTTATGTATTCGATCCACATAAAAAACGTGGTCCATACGGTTTGCGGGCAGGTGTATCCGCACCAGATGCGCCCAGCCACGGCGGTGACAAAAAACAAAGCGAAGGCAGCGATAATTAACAGCCACGCCAGATAGAGGAAATCCTGGGGCCAGAAAGTGAACCAGAAAATATAAAATTTGCGTTCAGGAAGGTCGAATAAAACCCCTTGTCTGCCATCCCAGGTGAGCCAGGGCCCGAGAAAATAGACTCCCAGGGTGATCCAGATGGTAATTACACGGATATTCTGAAAAAAGCCGGACAGGTGCCGTTGATAGATCTTCTCGCGTTTTTGATAGAGGTCAATCTGCTCGTTGCTGCCAGCATCTTTAATCGCGATTTTGTTGGCATCAGTCATATACCACCTGCCTATAGCATCGGAACAGGAATTCTATCTGAAAGAAGGCACCCCGCGTGTCTCCGGGGGGCCTTAATTTTAGATGGCGTTAATTGCTCAAGCTGAAAATGTAGCTGGATAGGACGTGAATTTTCTCCGGGCTCAGGGTGTCTTTAAACGCCGGCATTTTGCCGTGGCGGCCTCCGTTGATGGTGTCCGTTATGATTTTCTCAGATCCACCGTATAGCCAGACAGCGTCGGTCAGGTTTGGCGCTCCCAGCATCTGATTGCCTTTCGCGTCCACACCGTGACAGGCAACACACAGGGTGTCGAACTTGGCTTTACCGGCCGCAGCATTACCGCTGCCTTTGCGGTCAGTAAAACTGAGAATGTACGTAGCCACATCCCTGACACCATCCTCACCCAGCGCAGTACCCATGGGCGGCATCATGCCACCGCGGCCGTTGGTGATGGTTTCTACAATCTTGTCAGGGGAACCACCATATAACCAATCCGCGTCTGTGAGATTGGGGTAGCCCAGATTGCCGCGGGCATCGGAACCGTGGCAAATCGCACAATTGTTTGCGAACAGACGCTGACCTGTTTTGATCGCTTCAGTGCTTTTCGCCAACTCGTCTACCGGAATTGCTGCGTATTCCTGGAAATAAACATCGTATTTATTTTCGGCTCGTTTTACTTCGGTTTCCCATTGACCTGCTGACGTCCAACCGAAAATACCTTTAGCGTCTCCCCAGCCGGGATACAGTGTCAGATAAATAAACGCGAACGCGATGGTAAAATAAAATAAATTCAGCCACCAATGGGGTAGAGGGTTATTCAGTTCTTCGATGCCATCGAATGAATGCCCCAGGGATTCACCGTCTTTGATCGGATCGTCCGGACGTTTACGGGTCCACCACAGTAACCATAGGCAACCCAACAGATTGATCAGGATAATGGTAATAATCCAACCATTTACCCAGCCTTGAGTAAAATCAGTACCAGTCATTCTTTAATCTCCATGCCCTTGCTTATTCTTGAGGGTATTTTGGTGGTTGGCGTCATCTGCAAACGGCAGGTTTGCGGCATCATCGAAGTGCTTTTTACGCTTGCTGCTGAAGGTCCAGAAACAAACACCTAAAAAGGCCACCATTGCCACAACCGTTGCGATTCCGCGCCAGGTATTAATATCCATCGGGTTTACCTCTTGATTTGAAGAAAGGTTCCCAATCCCTGCAAGTACGCAATAAGCGCTTCCATTTCTTTCTTACCTTCCACTGCCTCTTTAGCGCCGCTGATATCGGCATCGGTATAAGGCACACCTAGCGAGCGAAGTGCTCCCATTTTCTTGCCGGTGAGTTCACCCGAGAGCGTGTTTTCATCCAGCCAGGGGAAGCCGGGCATATTGGATTCCGGTACTACATCTCGTGGATTCATAAGGTGGTCGTGGTGCCACTGATCACTGTAGCGTCCGCCTACCCGGGCCAGATCCGGACCGGTGCGTTTTGAACCCCACAAATGCGGGTGTTCATAGACCTGTTCACCGGCCAGGCTGTAATGACCGTAACGCTCGGTTTCAGCGCGGAACGGCCGGATCATCTGTGAGTGACAAACAGTGCATCCTTCACGAATATAGATATCCCGCCCTTCCAATTGGAGGGCCGTCCAGGGTTGTAGACCTTCAATGGGCTGGGTGGTTTGTTTCTGAAAAAACAGAGGCACGATTTCAACCAGGCCACCGAAACTCACCGCGATTAACGTCAGCAGAATCATCAGGCCAACGTTCTTTTCGACGACTTCATGTGTCTTTGCCATGATGTTACTCCTTAAGCCGGTTGGGCAGCGGTGTTGGTGGAAGCGGCTTTCGGGGTGCTCATGGTTTTATACATGTTGTACGCCATCAGGAACATACCGGATAAGAAGACCATGCCGCCGATCAGACGCACAATGTAGTACGGATGAGTGGCTTTAAGGGCCTCAACGAAGGAGTAGGTGAGCGTGCCGTCATCATTAATCGCACGCCACATCAAACCTTGAGATATACCGGCAACCCACATCGCTGTGATGTAGAGAACCACACCCAATGTCGCTAACCAGAAATGTGTATTGACCAGGCCGACGCTGTGCATTTCCTTTTTGCCATAGAGCCAGGGGACCAGGGCATAGGTTGACCCGATAGTGATCATGGCAACCCAGCCCAAAGCGCCGGAATGCACGTGGCCGATAGTCCAGTCCGTATAATGGGAAAGTGCGTTAACGGTTTTGATTGCCATCATCGGACCTTCGAAGGTGGACATGCCATAGAACGACAACGCCACGATCAGGAAGCGGATGACCGGGTCATCCCGTAACTTTTCCCAGGCGCCCGATAACGTCATGATGCCGTTGATCATACCGCCCCAGGACGGAGCCAGTAACACCAGGGAGAACACCATGCCGACTGACTGCGCCCAATCCGGCAGTGCGGTGTAATGCAAGTGATGGGGGCCTGCCCACATATATACCGATATCAATGCCCAGAAATGGACGATGGAAAGCCGATAGGAATAAACCGGACGATCAGCTTGTTTCGGCACAAAATAATACATCATGCCTAGAAAACCGGCGGTAAGGAAAAAGCCCACCGCATTATGCCCGTACCACCACTGCACCATGGCGTCGGTAGCCCCGGAGTAGACCGAATAGGATTTGGTGAGCGATACGGGAATTGCCAAGCTGTTTACAATATGCAGAAGCGCTACCGTTAGTATAAATCCGCCATAGAACCAGTTCGCGACATAGATGTGGGATGTGGTGCGCTTTACGATGGTACCGAAAAAGACCACCGCATAGGCAATCCAGACAATCGCCAGGAAAATATCAATAGGCCATTCCAGTTCAGCGTATTCTTTTGACGACGTAATCCCGAGCGGCAATGTGATCACTGCGGACACGATTACCAGTTGCCAACCCCAGAAGACGAATTTCGCCAGCCCGGGTGCAAACAGCACGGTCTGGCAGGTGCGCTGGACCACGTAAAAAGACGTCCCCATCAAGGCGCAACCGCCAAACGCAAAGATAACCGCGTTGGTGTGCAGCGGCCGAAGCCGGCTGTAAGTGAGCCAGGGTGTATCAAAATTAAGCGCGGGGAACGCAAGCTGGGCGGCAATGAATACGCCGACAGCCATACCCACGATGCCCCAGAAAACGGTCATTACCGTAAATTGCTTCACCACGGCATACTCGTAATGCGGCGTTGCAGCTAGACTATTGCTCATTGAGTGTCATTCCTGTGTTGGGTGATTGAACACACATGGTTACTACTGATATTCCCACGAATACAGAATGAGCCGCTCTTATACCAATATAAAGGAAACGGCAGCATGCATTATAAGACCCAAATCTGCCGCCGTGTTGATACAGGTCAACTCAGGGGCAGAGGGGGTGAGAAATATTGCAATGCATTAGGTTAGTGCGCTTGTGGCGTTAAAAGCATTGCGTCGGTGCAACATTCGTGGGTATATTCCTAACGGCCTGTTTTTCTTCTGATTTAGTCTCGAAAACCAAATCAGAAGAAAAGCCGGTCGCCTGGCCCGAATACCGCATGCTCCATATTGGTGCGGTGGCGCCAATATGGAGTAAAACTGAGACCCACACAACCAAAATTTGGGGGCGGCAATTATGAAAATGATTACTGCAATCATCAAGCCTTTTAGGTTAGATGATGTGCGAGAATTGTTAACGGAAGTCGGAATTACCGGAATGACCATCGAAGACGTAAAAGGGTTCGGTCGGCAAAAGGGGCACACAGAATTATACCGGGGCTCTGAATACGTAATCGACTTCGTTCCGAAGATAAAAATTCAGCTCGCCGTATCCGATGAAAACACGGCAGTGGCCGTTGACGCGATAGAAAAAGCAGCCAATACCAATAAAATCGGCGATGGAAAAATCTTTGTGGAGACCTTGGAGCAAGCAGTGAGAATCCGCACCGGTGAAGTGGGCGAAGACGCTTTGTGAGTCCCTGCAGCAAAAACGCACGCACGCTCGTCAAGCAGATTGCTGATCTGGTAAGGGCTGCCCCCTCATCGTGATGAACCAGCACTCAATTCTCGTATTTCCCCTTGTATTGACTAAAAAACACGGAGCCCTGGTGAAAAAGGCTATTGTCTTTATAGTGGGGATTTTATAAGTTAACCTCAACGTCTCGAACAGTCGTTTGATTGATCAGCGTATAAAGTGCCCCGGACTCCTCCGGTAAGCAACAATAAAAATTCTTTTGGAGAAGATGTAATGAGTCTCAAATTTCTGTCCGATGAGTGGTTTGCTAAAGTAGACGAGTTAAAAGCGGCAGCCGGTGATATCGAAGTACCCGCATCCATGGCCGATTTGGTGATTAACCTGACAGTGACCGGAACCGATTCCGGTGATGTCGATATCGCTCTGAACGCTGGTATGATTGAGAAAGGCCATAAAGACGGCGCACCGACGAAAATGATCCTGCCGGTTGACTTGGCACAACGCCTGTTTATCGATAACGATCAATCAGCCGGTATGCAGGGCTTCATGTCAGGTCAGATCAAAATTGAAGGCGACATGAGCAAATTGATGGCGATGCAGACGGTTCAGCCTTCTGCAGATCAGAAAGCATTGCAGAAAGAAATTCTGGCAGTGACCGCTTCTTAAGGAAGTCGAACTCCGAATCAAAAACCCGTCGTGTTGAACATGACGGGTTTTTTTGTGCTGTTGAAACCCAATGGCGAACGGAAAAAACCTACCGATAGTTACGCAGAGTGACTTTTGATGAGTAAAACGTTGTTACTTTGCCGCGCTGGTTTTGAATCGGATCTTGCAGCAGAGATTCAGGAAAAAGCCGGATTAGCCGGCGTTGCCGGATTTGTTCGCGCAAAATCGGACTCCGGTTTTGTTATTTTTGAAACGGTTGAAGGTCAGGCAGACGATATTCTGCAAAAACGGGTTCAATTTGATTCCCTGGTGTTCGCCCGTCAATGGTTAAGGGTGATAGCCCATTTGAGTCCACTGGATCCGGCGGATCGGGTCACGCCTATTGTGGATTGTTTTCGGGAAGGGACTCCGGTTCGGGATTTCTGGCTCACGTTTCCTGATACCAATGAGGGCAAAAGCCTGTCAAAACTGGCACGAAAGTTGGAGCTACCCTTACAAAAGGGGGCGAAAGGATTACTTCATAGTCAGTCACAAGATCACGCCCACTTGTTTTTGATTTCCGGAACTGAAATCTGGGTCGGAATTACCTCGGCCGACAATGGGTCTCCCTGGCCGTTGGGTTTTCCCCGTTTGCGACAGCCTTCAGCGGCACCGAGCAGGTCGACACTGAAGCTGGAGGAAGCCTGGTTACAACTGATACCGGAAGCACAACGAGCGACGTTACTTAAACCGTTTCAAAAAGCGGTCGACCTGGGTGCAGCGCCCGGTGGCTGGACCTGGCAATTGGTAAATCGGGGCATGCAGGTGGTAGCGATTGATAACGGGCCGATGGACGCCACGTTGTTGGACTCAGGGCAGGTGACGCACCTAAAGGAAGACGCTTTTTCTTACCGGCCTTCAAGAACGGTTGATTGGTTGGTGTGTGATATGGTTGATAAGCCGGCGCGAGTGGCGGAATTAATGGAACGTTGGTTGTTAGAAGGGTGGACTCGTTTTGCTATTTTTAATCTGAAGTTGCCGATGAAACGCCGCTGGATGGAAGTGAATCTGATATTGCAGCGCATGCAGCAGGAGCTGGATGCGGGTGGCAAACGCTATAGGCTGAGTGCGAAGCAACTGTACCATGACCGTGAAGAAATCACCGTATTTGCTGCACCCGCCTGACCAGGTGGCCCTCGTTATCGCCGTTACAGCCCTTGTTGTGATTGGTATATGCAAGGCTCAAGAATGGTGCATTTTTCCGGTTCTTTCAGAAAAACACCGACTTTTTTTAGCATTTCATAGCGTTCAGATGAGCCGAACCAGAGATGCCAGGCATTGGCGCTTTCCCAGCGTGAGATCACGACATAATGATTAGGTCGCATAGCATCACGATAGGATTCGCCACCCAGATACCCGGGTGACTTTTCCGCGTGCCCTAGTAATTCGACGATGGTCTGTTCGTAATTGGGTTCCAGACCTTCGGCAACGGTGCGTTCGATCAATACTTTTGCCATGACGAGCCTCGGTTGAGTCGCGGTTTTTGTTTACATTGCCGCTATTTTCGGTAACTTTGGCGATACTTTCAACGTCGTATTTAGCGATCTTTCAAAAAGCACTTCAAACAGGTGAGTTAATGACGAATCAGATCAACCATACTTTCGACGCCAGCGGGTTAATGTGTCCGGAGCCGGTGATGATGTTGCATGGAAAAGTGAGGGAGATGCAAATTGGGGAGGTGCTTAAAGTCATTGCTACGGATCCCTCGACACAACGGGATATACCTAAATTTTGTCAATTCCTGGGGCACGAGTTGGTGTCCTCTGAAGAAGAAGAAGGAAAATATATTTTCGTGCTTAAAAAAATGGCGTGATGCCGATTCGGTTCGGTGGCGTCATTTTATAAACGCCTAAATCGGATTTTTGTTAAGCTGGATGCTTGACTAAATTTCAGATCAATTGATGACGTATTTATCTTAATCGCAAATGCTCAGGACAGGACTATTCCATGCGCAGCCCGGTGTACAGAACGCATCGTCTGACTTATCTAAGTATAGTTTTTATTTTCTCCATAATATTAACCGCCTGTGGCGGCAGCTCGGGTTCATCTTCCGCTCTAAGCACCACCGCTGATCGTGCTGTCGATGATTCGGATTCGGCGGATACCGGCGGTGAACCGGTTGCCCCCGGAGATGCCGTCGTAGTACCCCGCGTACTGTACATCGAAACGGACTCAGGGCTGATTGATAGTGGGCGAATTGCCGATAGTACGGTTCAGTTTCATGGCCTCGCAACGCCGCTGGCGACAGTGCAATTGACCTTGAACGCGGTCGTTGCCGGGACCACGGTTGCGGACGACGATGGCCATTGGATGTTGGATTATCGTCCGGTCGAGCTTGAGCCGGGCACCTACAGTATCACCGTTAAATCTGAATTGCTGACGGGTCAGGTTTCCCTCTCGGAGCAGCCATATGTTTTCGAATACAATCCAAATCTGCCACCAGAGCCACCGGTCTATGAGCCAGGTATTACCGATTTTGTTATTCGTTCGCCGGAGTCAGGCTCGCGCTTCGGTTGGGCGCTTTCCGGTTCGGGTGATCTGAACGGAGATGGCTTTGAAGACTGGGTTGTGAGTGCACCCGACAGCCAGTCCGGCCGCGGGGAAGTAATTGTGGTCTGGGGGCGCGCCAATGAATCCAGATTCGAATTGGAGTTACCCCTGAGCGAGGCCGACGGCTTTTCTGTGCGTGGCCTACAGGAAGGGGATCTTCTGGGTGAAAGTCTCGCAGTGGGTGATTTTAATGCCGACGGTGTGGACGATCTGATTATGTCTGCACCAGGAAGTGACAGCGGTGCAATCAATGCCGGTGCCATTTATGTTGTGTGGGGATTAAGGGGTGTGACCCGTCCCGCAATCGACCTCAATCAACTGCCGGGGTTTACTATACAGTCTACTGAAGCAGACCAGCGTTTGGGCCAGTCATCGGCGATTACAGAAGCATTATCCGGAAACGGCCAGGGATTGTCGTTGGGCGATTTCAATGCTGATGGTGTGAATGATCTGCTGATAGGGCATCCTTCAAGTGATCGAAACGGTGTTAACTCAGGGCTCGCTTATTTAATCTGGGGTGAGGCCAGCGCGCAGCAGAATGATCTGACATTATCAGCTGCCGGATTGGGTGGCCGTGGTTTTATGATTCAGTACACCGCTGCGGGGAGCCCGTTTACCGATTGGTATTTGGGTCAGGGCGCGCAGTTTATCGGCGATTTGAACGCCGATGGCATCGATGACCTGGCACTTGGCGCTCCGGGAGCGGGTGTTGGTGCACGGCAAAGTGGTGCCGTGTTCGTTGTATACGGAAATACGGCAACCGGCCGTAGCAGCACGGTAGAACTAAGCACCATGAGTGCAGCTGCGAGCATGCGAGTGGAGGCCGCACAAAGTGAGGGTTTCTTGGGATATGCATTGGGCTCGGCGGAATTTAACGGTGATGGTATTGCTGACTTGGTGGTTTCGCAGCCGGGACGAAGCGGGGATCAGGGAGCGAATCAAGGATCGGTGTGGGTCGTTTACGGTGCAAAATCAAATTCCGTTTCGCTGGATCTCGATCAGATAACCGGACCGCAGGGTACGGCGATCGCGGGAGCGGCCGGGGGCGATTTTTTGGGACACAGTATTTCGGGGGCCGGAGACATAAACGGGGACGGTCTGGACGATCTTATTCTGGGTGCCTATCGTAAATCCGGCTCTGACATATCGACCCAATCCGGAGTCGGCGGGGCTTATCTTGTGTTAGGGAGTGAAAGTGCGGCACAGGAATACCTGGATCTTAATTCATTTTCTGCGGTCGATGGCCTTTGGTTCCTTGGCGTTAATGCCGGAGATGGGTTGGGCCACAGTGTTACCGCTGGCGATACGAATGGGGATGGCTTCAGCGACATTGCGATGGGGAGCCCAGGTGCAGGTCAGGTAAGTGTTTACCGGGGGCGTAACCTGTTTTCAAATGTTTTACCTTTAACGGGTAATTCTGCAGCGAATAACATTGTCGGTACCAGCGGTGCGGATCAAATTGAAGGAAGTGGCGGTGCTGATGCGATTGCAGCAGGTGCCGGCGATGACAGGATCAGCGTTTCTGATACTGAATTCTTCCGCGTGGATGGCGGTCGTGGAACGGATACGCTGGAATTGACCGGGCAAAACATTAGCCTGGACATCACTCGTCTGAATCCGGAGAAGCTAAACAATATTGAGAGAATCGACCTGAAAGATCAGGGCAATTCCCTGATTCTGAATAACTTAAGTGTGCTGGGTTTATCGTCTGAAAGCGGCGCATTGTGGGTAGATGGTGGCAGCTCGGATTATTTTGAAAGTGATCCCACGGATGACTGGCTTAAGCAGGGAACAGTGTTGAAAGAAGGAGTGATTTATCAACAATTTGGCGGTCAATCGGCGCAGCTGTTTGTGAATGTTGCGATGACGGGGTCAGATGAAGCGGAATTTACATCCAGTCAGAACTATTGGTTTGATACTACAGACAATGGTGCCGGGGTCACAGGCGATGTCTTCAATGTGCCGGTGTTAATCCGCATACGCGATTCGGAGATCATAAACGCGGTGCAACCGGGAGCTGCGGATATCCGGTTTGTTGCTTCTGATGGTATTACGCCCTTGCCGTATGAAGTCGAACGCTGGGATCAATTGAATAATGTGGCGGACGTTTGGGTGCTGGTGCCGAAAATTGAAGGCAGTAATGATCAGGGCTTCATTACTTTGGAATACGATGATTTGATTGATGGCAGCGTTCCAAATGGGGAAAGTCCAGAGCAGCTGTGGGCAGACTATTCCGGCGTCTGGCATTTTAGCGATGGCGACGATGGCAATAACGCCCCCGGTGTTGAACCGGATTCCAGTCCGAATCGCAATCACGCGCAGGAACAAGGCCGCGCGGTGACTAAAAGGGAAGCCTTTGTGGGGCAGGGCGTGCGCTTTCGGGACGATGCCACCCTGCGGGTTCCATATGATCCATCGCTCAATTTATCAGGCCGGGCATTCAGTGTTGAAAGCTGGTATACCAGTAACACCTGTACAACGCAATTATTGTTCAGCCGACGTGCTCTGAACATGCTGAGTCAAGACGGTGTCGATAGCTACTGGAGTGTAAGCTCGGCACACTTTATAGCCACCATCACCCTGATCGATTCCAGGGTCGACCGGGCAGCATTCAGTATCGGCGATCAGAATGGAGACTCCACCGTAGTGGGCGGCTCATTATATGGATTATTCCTGGGGGACTGTAGCGAACAGGTTGTGACGGTGTACGATCCGCTTGTCGGGGTTCAGGTTTACATCAATGGGGAGCTGCGAAGACAAGGTGATGGGGGTTATCAGCTGGAGCCGGAGCTGGATTTAGTGATGGGCGGAAATGCTGGCAACTACGAACTTGTGCTCGACGAGACAAGGGTGTCCCGTCGACGTCTGGACCCTGATTTTATAAAACTCAGCTATGAAAACCAGAAGTTGGACAGCAACTTGGTCCGTAGCAGCCGCTAGCAACCAGTGCGGATTGTCGTTAACTTTCAATTAACATAGATATAGCCGCCAGAGCTTCCGGATCTTGTTCCTTGATTTTATTGGCAATGCGATGCTGGAAAAAATACTTAAACTCCGCTTGCTCCTGCGCCGAGTAAAGACTTTCATCGCCGGGCAAGACCGGAGTGGACTTTACTTTTTCTTCATCCACCAGCATGGCATGGACGGTGCCGTCCGCCATGAGACGCCAGCTCAGCACTTCGATCAGCACAAATGAGCGAAAGCCGTTGTCAGTCAACACGGCATGGGTGCCGATGCCATCAGGAATTTCCTGCACAATTTCACCGTCCCGGACATGATCCAGGTGATAAAACTCTTCCGCTAATTCCAGCTCCATAATTTTATGACGAGGTGTATTGTAGAAAATATCGTTGGTGCCGGGATCACGATAACCTTCCCAGCGACCGTTCAGGGGGTCATTGATTTCTGTGCAAGGAACAACTTGGTTCAGCCAGGGCACCAAGCCCACAACCTCTCCGGATTCACGCAAAGCCCAACAAACAATCTTGAGTGAGTAAAGGCGATTGGGGGAAGTGTCGTTGGTGTACAACATTTCCAGCCCATCGAGTTCTGGTGTGATACGAATTATACGATCCACCACATCATCGATGGGGCGGCCAGAAAACAGGTCGATCACGTTGCTGCGATCATCCGATGACTGTGGCTTCATTCGACTACCCTCGCGGACCGGAGCCGGGTATACCGTGTTGCGTGGTGATGCGCAGCCCGGGTCGTCATGTCTTACTCTGCTTTCTTATATCTAAGTATAAATTAAAGTAAAAAGCCAGCGTTGCGTTGCTACCGGAGCCCATCCGTAGGTAATTAGGTGGTAAAAAAGAGTGAATAAATAGCAGTCAGTCCGGAGCCGGGCAGCCTCGAAGGGCCGGTGTCGAGGTCAGCGAGAAGCGGCGAATCTGCAATCGTTTCATTGCCCAGCTCACCCGCCAACAGAGCATCAACGCAGCTGCGGTAAGGCCAACCAGCAGGCCGATCCAGAAGCCTTTAGCCCCCATGGCCGGTACCACGATGTCTGTTAAGCCCAGCACATAGCCTACGGGCAAGCCCAGGCACCAATAGGCAATTAAAACCATCATCATGGGGATTGCGGTGTCTTTCATGCCGCGTAGGACGCCGTTCGCGCCCACTTGAAGGCAGTCAGAAAACTGAAATAAAGCGGCAAACAGCAATAATCCGCTGGCGATTGCCAAAACGTCGGCATCCTGGGTGTACGCGGACGCAATATCGGTTCGGAAAAAGGCCAGTAAGCTGCTGTTAATTATGGCTATAGCAAGAATGATATAGATGCCGCTGATGACCGCGGTGTGGACACCGTCAAGGCTATTTCTGCCCAGGTTAGTACCCACTCTGACGGTCAATGCCAACGATAAGCTCAGCGGAATCATAAACGTCATGGAAGAGGCATTCAGCGCAATCTGGTGTCCGGCAACCACCGTTGCGTCAATTCCGGCTATAAACAGGGCAATTACACAGAACAGGCTCACTTCGATAAAGATAGCCAAGCCGATGGGTAACCCGGTTTTTAGAATGCTGCCGATTTTATCCAGCCGGGGCTTGGCAAACTGCGTGAACGTGTGACTGCCCTGGCGCTGATCAAAACCGACAGAGTAGATCGCCATAACAATTAACATAAGCCACATCACAATGGACGTGGCCCAACCGCAACCGACACCGCCCAGCGCAGGTAGACCCAGTTTGCCATAGATCAGTACATAGTTAACCGGTACGTTGACAGCCAGTCCCAACAGGCTTACCAGCATCACCGGCCGGGTGAACGACATCCCCTCGGTCAGACTGCGCAAGGCCAGAAACAGGGCGATGGCGGGGAAGCCCCAAGACAGGCCTTCCAGATAACCTATGATCATTGGGCCGATATCACGAGAAACATCCATCAGCGCCAATACGGGCTGCATAGAACGTAATGCTGCCCAGCCCAATAGGCCAAGTGGCAATGCTAACCACAGGCCTTGTTGCACGACGCTTCCGATAGCAGCGGTGCGCCCGCCCCCTTTGAGCTGTGACACAAACGGCGTCAGTCCCTGCATGACACCCACCATAAACAGGAATACCGGCACCCAGATGGCGGACCCAACGGCCACCGCGGCCAAATCCTGGGCGCTCACCTGACCGGCCATAATCGTATCAACAAAGCCGTTGGCAGTTTGGGCAAACTGGGCAACCAGGATCGGAAAAGCCAGACTGATGATGCTCTTGCATTCCTGCCAAACTGGGTGGTGTTTAAGGGTGAAATTCATAATTCCGCAGCGTGGATCAAATAGGTGAGTCGAAAAGCGCGGTAGTTTATCATGCATGGAAATCTTTTGATCAGGCAATATCAAGACAATGGCTGTTACACCCGAGTCCCGGTTCGACCATCACTATAGTCAATTAATTCAGTTGTTTAGGGAGTGTTTTGAGAAACAGTATCAAACCTGTTTGGTGCGCGGTGGTGCAGAGCCGGTGTACTTGCCTCAGTCGGAGGGCAGATTGTTCAGCGAAATCCACTTCGCCCATGGTTTTTTCAGCAGTGCGTTGCATGAGTGCGCGCACTGGATGTTGGCGGGTGAGCAGCGCCGTAGGCTGGAAGATTTCGGTTACTGGTATCAGCCCGATGGACGTAATGCAGAGCAGCAGCGGTTATTTGAAGCAGTGGAAGTCAAACCGCAGGCCATCGAGTGGATGCTTTCCGTTGCCGCCGGTTACCGCTTTCGGGTCAGCGTCGATAATCTGCAAGGGGAAGCCACAGATCCTGCTCGATTCAAACAGGCGGTCTATCAGCAGGTACGGCACTACCTGGTCCAAGGCTTGCCTGGGCGGGCGGAGCAATTCCGTCAGGCGCTTTGTGAGTATTATGGCACGCCACGCAAGTTGAGCCTAACTCAGTTTGATGTCGAAACGATCTGAAAACAACCACCGGCTCAGGCTCGTATTCTGGCCCCTTCCCGTGCTAAATTAGGTCAAAGCATCGACAAAACGGCTTTGCTGAACGTACTCCAAAAATAAAAAAAAGCAGTGAGAATGAGCATGCAGTATGATGCGCAGATTCAGATGATCGTCAGTACTTTTAAATTGTCTCAGAGCCTGGACGTAGATCCGAACTCCGGAAGGGCCAGTATGCGGTATGAAGTGAAGTGTGATGGCGGTGTGCGTTCATCGGGGTTTGAAGAAACTCAGGCGGTGGTCAGTATTCGGGAAGTGTCCAAACTAACCGATAAATACCTGGGTACAGTAGAGCAGGATAATGGCAGGCTGCACATTCGGATTGTAGCACCACGAGAGTATTTCAGCGGTCTGATCGGATTATTCCCTTACTGCAAGCCGGAGGAGGGTGGTTACCTGTCGTTTAATTTTTTGATAAACAGGGATCAGATATCCGGGCGTAGCCTGATGAAAGTGCTTAACGCGGAATATAAAATGGTGAAGCAGTTGTCGGATAATCCAGACTTGATTCATCGCAATTAGCCAGGAATGGAATGAGCCGATACCGACCACCCAGCGCCCCCTCAGCCCCCTATATAACTCCCCAAGGCCGCGATAAACTGATGACGGAGCTACGCTATCTGTGTGATGACCTGCGTCCGGAAGTAACTAAAGCGCTGGGCGAAGCGGCTGCAGAAGGCGACCGTTCTGAAAATGCAGAATATATTTACCGCAAAAAACAAATACGGGAAATCGACCGGCGCATCCGTTATCTTGTGAAGCGCCTTGAAGTAGTGAAATGCGTTGATCAGCGTCCGGCCGATCAAAGTAAAGTCTTTTTTGGTGCGTGGGTGGAGCTGCAAGACCTGGACACCGGCTCAACAGCGCGCTACCGGCTGGTGGGTGCTGATGAAATCGATCTGGATGCCGGCTGGATTAGTGTAGATTCCCCGGTTGCCCGAGCGCTGCTAAAAAAGCAGGAAGGGGACGACGTTGTTGTTGAACGACCCAAAGGCGAAGTGATCTACGAAATTTCCCGGGTACAGTACGATCCGTTTGAGTAGTGATTTTTGAACTGACGAGTTAAATCATAATGGAAGGGAAAAGATGAAAACGATTGTAATTACCGGAGCCAATCGCGGGCTCGGACTTGAATTTACCCGCCAGTATCTGGAAGCAGGTAACCGGGTAATAGCCACCGCCAGACACCCCGAGCAATCCCGGGAGTTGTCGCAGCTTAAGAGCCACTATGGCGAAAAACTGATGATCTATACGTTGGATGTCACAGACGACGCGTCAAGAAATGCCTTTTCAAAAACAGTGGGTAATAAAGTTATTCATTTGCTGATCAATAATGCCGGTTATTACGGTGATAACAAAGAGCTGGGTAAGCTGGATACCGCTGAATGGTTAAATGTGTTCGAAGTTAATAGCATTGCACCGATCAAGATGGTGGAAGTACTGCGTTCCAATCTGGTGAATGCAGAGAGTGCTACCGTGGTTTTACTGAGTAGCAAAATGGGCTCCATGACGGACAACACCTCCGGTGGCGCCTATCTTTATCGTTCCGCGAAAGCAGCGCTCAATGCGGGTGCAAAATCGTTATCAATCGACTTAGCGGATGAAAAAATCAAAGTTGTCATGTTGCATCCAGGTTGGGTGTTAACCGATATGGGGGGGCCGAACGCACTTATAGACGCCCAGACCTCGGTGCAGGGAATGCGGAGGGTCATCGACGGGCTCAAGGCCAGTCAGAGCGGTGACTTTATTGCGTATGACGGTACGGTTGTTCCCTGGTGATCCGCTTTTTATTGGTGTTTTGTCTGGCACTATCCACTGCCACCAACAGCTTTGCCCAGTGGTTTAAGCGGGAAGAACCCATCATGGGCACCCGTGTTTATGTTGAGCTTTGGTGGCAGAACGAGGCCCGGGCAAACGAGTTAATGCAGCAGGTAATGGATGAAATGGAGCGCATCAATCAATTGATGAGCCCCTATAAAACCCGATCGGAATTATCCGCCATTAACCGCTTGGCCAGTGAACAGGCGGTGCCGGTCAGCGCCGAATTGTTCAGGCTGATTCAGACCTCTGTCCGGTATAGCGATGTGAGCGACGGCGCATTTGACATCACTTTTGCCTCGCTCGGCAGCGAGTATGATTATCGGAATAAGATCAAACCAACGGAATCCCAACGCAAAAAGGCGGCGGCGTTAATCAACTATAGAGATATGGTGCTGCTCCCGGCAGACAACAGTGTCCGGTTCCGCAAAAAAGGTATGCGTATTGACCTGGGGGGCATTGCGAAAGGGTACGCCGTGGATAACGCCATCGCCATTTTGCAGGCCGCCGGGGTTGAAAGCGCCATCGTAACTGCGGGCGGCGATAGCCGTATTCTTGGAGATCACCGGGGGCGGCCCTGGTTATTGGGGATACACAATCCACGCGGAGACGGGCAGGTGCTCAAGCTGCCGCTGGAAGACGTATCGATTTCCACCTCGGGGGATTACGAACGGTATTTTGAGGCGGACGGTGTACGGTATCATCATATAATTGATCCGCATAAGGGGGCGTCTCCCAGCGAGTTGATGAGTGCCAGCGTATTGACGGATAAATCCATAGATGCTGACGCCTTATCCACGACGTTATTTGTTTTGGGTACTGATAAGGCACTCAAGTTGGCAAATTCACAACCGGGGGTGTCCGCCATCCTCATAGACAGGACAGGAAAGGTTTATTATTCCTCTGATCTGGTGGATCCCGCGATGCAATAGCTTGCGTGCCGTGTTATATAATACGAACATCAATAGATCCTAAGTCCATAAAAACAAAAAACAGCGGACCATGGTGGCTTTTATGAATTCGTCACTCGTGTTACACGATACGCCGGGCATCGGCACTTCTTTTCCCAATTATGTTTTTGTTGCTGATCAACATCAGCAATTTATTCTCTATTCCAATTTATCCTCACCACATAATTTACTGAAACAGGATTCCCTGGAAACGGACCTGTACCAGGCGCATTTAAATAGTCTCAGCACCAATGCACTGCAATTACGCAATGTAACGGAAGATCTGATCGACGTCATTGTACGAGCCCACGAATCCAGCCAGGGCTATTTATTCCGGTTCCGTGATGAAGGGGGATACTGGCGTTTTGGCTATCTGGAAAATGTAACGTTGTATGGTGGCGCCAATGGCAGAACAGAACATTTGTGCGGCATCATCCTGTTATTACAGAACCCTGCGAGCTATCAGTCGGCGGAAATACCGCCTCCTTCCCGATTGGTCTGGATGACCGATTTGAATTTGCGTCTGGTGAAAGTGGGAAGCGAATGCCGGTCGCTGGGGTTTGATATGGAATCGCTTTTAGCAAACGGACAATTGAGTTTTCTGACGGATGAAAGCAGCCTGTTTCTGGAGACTGTGTATCAAGATCAATTCAGTAACCCGGAACCGGAAACCCGTGTTGTACGACTCAGTTTGCGTTCGCTGAATGGCAGTGCGGTCGCGGCAACGATCCAGTTTTCCCTGTTGTTTGATGGGCAGGGTACTGTTACCGGGACCCTGGGCATTGCTGATTTTTACCCCAGCCGGGAAGTGCTGGAAAGTGAACGTCAATTATTTTCGGCGATGTTTGAATCCATCTCGGAAGGCCTGTTTGTCACCGATCGCAGTGGATTTATTTTGCGAGCAAATCCGGCTTTTTATGAACTGACCGGTTATCAGGCTAAAGAAATACTGGGTATGCACTGCCAGCATATTTGGAAAAAAAGGCTTGGATCCGAATTCTTTCGTGAAATCCGCAATGCTTTAGTGCGCAACCGGAAGTGGCGAGGGGAATGTGAATTTGTGCATCGTGACGGAAGCTTGCGTTATGCAATGCTCAGCTTTAGTCAAACCCACAATATGAGAAACGAAGTACGCAATTATGTCGGCGTGCTGATGGACATCGGAGATAAGAAACGCAGTGACTTGCGAATTCATCGGCTGGCCTATTACGACCCCCTTACGGGTATTGCGAACCGTCGCCTATTCAATGAACGTTTAAGCGAATCGGTCACCAATAGTGAACGGAATAAAACCGCACTGGCGGTCCTGTTCCTGGATCTGGACCGATTTAAACCGGTGAATGATTCCTTGGGTCATGTCGCAGGAGATCAGCTGTTAAAAGGGGTGGCACGTCGCCTGGTTTATTGCTTAAGAGAGGGTGATACTGTAGCCCGCATGGGGGGGGACGAATTTGCCTTGATCCTACATGATTTGGAACCTGCCGTTGCGGAGCAAACGGCGATTAAAATGGCGTCCAGGGTAGTGGCGCAATTTTATTCGGCTTTCATGCTGGAGGGCAGGGAGGTGTATACCTCTCCTAGTATCGGTATCAGTCTTTACCCGCATCACGGGCAGAGTGCGGGAATTTTGCTACGCGGTGCAGATACCGCAATGTACGCGGCCAAACGCGCGGGTAAAAATCACTATCAGTTTTACGACGAAGTAATGAATAAGCGCGCTATGGATCGATTGATCATGGAAAACGCCATGCGCCGGGCTTTATTAAAAGAGGAATTCGAACTGTACTTTCAGCCTCAATACGCCATGGTCAGTGGAGTGATGACCGGGATCGAAGTGTTGTTGCGCTGGGATCATCCGCAGTTCGGGAGTGTTCGACCATTGGAGTTTATCCACCTGGCGGAACAGACGGATTTAATCATTCCTTTGGGTGAGTGGGTGTTTCAGCAAACCTGTGAAAAGATATCGGAATGGCAGAAGTCAGGAGTGCGTTTTCCCAGGGTCGGGGTAAATGTATCAGCGAATCAGTTTAAACGTGAGGATTTTGCCGATTGGGCTTTGTTCCAGGTACAACGTTACGGTGTGAATCCGGCGCAGCTTGAAATTGAAATTACCGAAAGCGCTATTATGGATGATGTGGAGCACAGTCTGCAGATGCTTGAACGATTGCAAAAAGCGCGCATTCGCATCGCGGTGGATGACTTTGGAACCGGCTATTCTTCGCTGAATTATTTACGCAAATTCCCGATCAGTACGCTGAAGATTGATCGCGTATTTGTGGAGGATATTGTTGATAATCAGGATACTTTGGAATTAACTCAAACGATCATTGCTATCGCCAAGAGCCTGAACTTGGGTGTGATTGCTGAAGGCGTTGAAACCCGGGACCAATACCAACTATTAACCCGGTTGGGCTGCAACGAAGTGCAGGGCTATTTTATGAGCCCTGCACTGTCTGAAAGCAAACTTCTGGAATTGGTTGCTGGGAAGTCGGGTTAGGTCGTGTTTAACCGGCCTGGTTAGCGGGTTAAACAGCAAGTTACCAACTGTAATTCACCTTATAACTTAACTTAACCTCTTCGCCTGCTTTTAACTGCACCGGAAATTCGATTGTGTGGCTGTCTTTTTTAACAAACTTCTCAGACGCATTTTCTATTTTCCAGTTATTCCAGCGGTAAAGATGCTCAACAATGTTAACCCGAACGTCGGTTTTTTTACTGTTTTTCACTGTAATTTCAAACGTTTCAGCAGCGTCGCGAGACCGGGTATTGACTTGGAAGTCCATGCGCTTGCGTTCGCCCTTCAGATCAAAGGCGTTGCCGGTATAAAGCGATACTTCATTATCAGTGGGGGTGTGATCAATGTTGTTTTCGCCTATAAATTCAAGCTGGTTATCTTCATCCTGCTGATAGAAACGTACCCGGCCTTTTGGTAGGGGAATCCCCAAGCCGTTGTCTTTGCTGTTCTTGAACTCGCGGCGGATGCTGACTTTGGTATTACTTTGGGTTCCGTAATCAGGATCGCTGCGGAACTGATCGGTTTGATAACGGCGGTTAACCAGGGCACCATCGTAAAGGTAGACAGTGCTTGATTTGACTTTTTTGCTGTTAATGAAGCTGATTTGCTTCGTTTCTCCGTCCTGGAGATCAATGGCGCGCTCTATGCTATACAGGTGATATTCATCAAAGTCTTTTTCTGTTACTTGCGGGGCAGACGCGGCCACCATAGAGCGCATTTTTACCCCGTATTCGGGGCCGTCAGGGGATATTTTGTTAATATCACCGGCCATCATTTTCATTTTAGCTTGTTCGAAGGCTTTACCGGATCGATTGGAAAACGTGATCCAGGCATTCACGCTCATTTCTTCTCCGTCGGCGCTGGCGACCATATTGTAATCGGCTTTCCAACTGAGGCCGGCGGTCAGGTAAGCAAGCTCAAGCAGTTGGGTGCCGGCTTTGGCGGATTCCAGTTGCCACTGCAGGGTTGGCTTAAGAATGGCATCGTTTTTTATTGCTGGGAACAAAGGCACACCGGGTAATCCAAAACGGGATTTTCCATCCAGTTCGATTATGGGAACATTGTTGAAGCCGCTGCCTTTGCCACTGCGAATGATTTTTCCGGGTAACACCACCGTTTTGTCACCCCGCTGCACCTCAAAATCGATTGTTTGCCCTTCAAAATGCTCGAGCAGGAGCGACTGATCCACTGGTGAGGACAAGTAATTCTGCTCAAGAATGTTAACTGGCCATTGTTCCGCGTTACTTTTTACCGGTCGTAATACAACGGAGTTGGGCTCCAGATTCTGGGTGATGTCTTGGTAGGAAACCGAATTGACACCGGGTTTGAATTTCAAAAGAATGGTGTCCCTGACAACAGCAAAATCGCCGTTATAAATAGTAATAGACGGAGCTGCGGAAGCCAGTGAGCTGGTGAGCATAACAATTCCTGCCAGTGTTTTATGAAAAGCCATTCAAAAAAGTCCGTTGCAATTTAGTGAGGGAAGACAGTTACGCATCGGGGTAGCGATGCTCCAGTGCGGAGTAGACGGCCTCCTGAAAATCGGCTGCATTGGGGTCGAGCATGCCGAGTATATCTGCCAAGTGCTCGTTGTCCTCACGACCCTGCCAGACTTTGATATAGTTTCCTTGTTTGTAACCATGATCCTGACGAAAAAAATTCAGTACATTTTTTCCGATATACTGCTGATACAGGCTGGCAAGGTCGAGATCAGCCAGTCGCATTAGCTGACAGAACAGGGGTATTGAAAAGGACTTTCGATTTAGGGTGTCTGAAGCCAGTTGTTCAACTGCATCCAAAAAAGACACGTTGTCCTGTGTATCCGTCCATTGTCTTTCGATCAAGTTAGCGACGTCTTCCAGGGTGCTGCCACTTTGCAATAGGATGCTCATACCAAAGTGCCATATATCGACTATCTCCAACTGAATTTGCGCCAAATCCGGGTTTTGCTTTTTCCACCATTTCCACCCGTGGTGATCCATTAGCTCGGCGCACTCTGTCCATACTGCCCGATACCATTCAAATTGTTGCTCTTGCCATTGCGGGTGAACCTTGCTGTTCATTTTGTTTTGTAATGCCAGCATATTGACCAGTTGCTGTTTCATCGTAGCTCCTGTTTTGTCCGCAGAGACCACAGTCGTGTCCTGGTCGTGACAAATATGTTGAGTGGTGAGTTAGAGTATCTTCGCTGCAGAGGGTTCAATCCGAACCCGGATGTTCGGTATGCTATCGTTTATGATCGGTGGTCACAATCATTGAAGGACTAATTATGTGCGGACGTTTTAATATCATCGATGACCCAGCGATGCACGGTCTATTGCACACGTTGGGCCTCGGTTTACGCTTGCCCACCAGGGTTAATATTGCGCCTACAGAGGCGGTGCCGGTGATTAAACAGGCGGGTCAGACGGTGTCCGTACATGAAATGCGATGGTGGTTGGTGCCGTCATGGGCACCCGACGTCAGCACCCGGTATTCCATGTTTAACGCGCGTTCGGATAAGTTGGCGACCAGCAAAGCATTTCGTGGCCCATTTCGACACAAGCGCGCCGTTATGCCTGTGTCCTCTTACATCGAGTGGAAGCGGGAAGGCAAGATTAAACAGCCCTATCTGATCAAGCCGGTGGGCCAGCTTGCTTTTGCATTTGCCGCAATTTGGGATCAGTGGGAGAAGGGGGGGATTATATCGAAAGCTGTGCCATGATTACGGCGGAGGCGGATACGTCGATGAACTGGTTGCATCATCGTATGCCGGTGATGCTTACCCCGGAAACGCTGCCTGAGTGGCTGGATTTGTCGACACCGGAAACACGGTTGCAGGGGATTCTTGCTTCGGGTTTGCCAATGGACCTGGAGGCCGTTCCGTTACAGCAGAGGGTGAACAGCGGGCGGGAAAAAGCACTATCCGTACTGAGTCCCGCCGGCGATAGCGTAACGATTAATCGTCGCTAAAGATGTTTTCGATAACGTCGCCCAGGTTTTCTGCGGACTCTGATTCTTCGGCGGAATCAGAGTCCTCCGTGGTGGTGCCGGGCTCCTTTTCAAGCTCAATCTTAATGCTCTCGTCGTCTTGTTTGGCCCGATCCCGCTCCTGCATATAGGCAAGATCCTGGAGGCGTGCAATAGATAGCAATGCCTTTGCCCGCATGCCGTCTAATTGACTTTGTTGCTTTTCAATAATGCCGACAGCAACCTTTTGCATCAAATTTCTTTGGTCACGCAAGGTCTGTGCTGTCAATTCCTGCAATTGATTTAATCGTTGTTGCAGTTCAGACGCTCGGGTCTCGAAGCCCTGGAACCGGGTCAGGCGATCCTGTCTTGCGGAGGTCAAAGCACGAATGCGACCTTCGAGCTCGATGAGTAAATTATCAATAGCCACTTTGTCTTTCGTACTTTGCCAGCGTTTCTCTATTGCAACAGCGTTCAAGTCCCAGACCAACAAGCCTTTCAGTAATCTGAACTTGTCCCATTCTTCCGCATAGACATCCGGATCCCCCATGGATTTCAGGGTCGCCTCGATCTGGTCAAGCCGGGTTTGTTGGGCCAGCTGAGTGACGTTCGCGGTGCCTGCGATATCATCGTCGGCAATTATCTGACTCAGCTTGGTTTCGAATTCATCGAGTTTGACCCGTGAATACGCGTAGAACTTTTGCGCTTGCAGGCTGGCCCGTTCAGCTTTAGGCGCTAATTCATTCAGACGTTCGACATGAGTTTGAATCATTTGGGTGTACGTTGGAATTTGACGCTCCCAATGCACAAGCACCAGATAAAGCCGCTGCAACTCCCGGTAGTCATGGTACATACGCTGAAATTCGTTGGTAGCGTAGTATTGAAACAGGTGCTGGCTGGCTGCATTGTCTGCCGGTAATTCAAAAGCCTTAGCCGAATTCATCACATTCATTTCTGTAGTGTCAGCGGGGCTGATGATTTCAATCCAATCCGGCTTCATGATTTCGGCTTTGATGTCATCCAGCTTTCGACCCTGGGTCTGGAACGTTTTATAGGCGTTGTTGTAGCCATCCAGGGCATCCTGGAGCGCACCCAGCTCTTCGTAAACAAAGGGCACGTTAAGAATGCTTTCCTGAACTGCAGAATCGGACAGTGGCCGTGAACTCAATTCCAACCAGGGGGTCAGTGCATCGATCTTGCGGTCAGACTCGAAATGCGCCCAGCCCAATGCCAACAAACCGCGGTTGGCGACCGGTCCAAACAATCGAATTTTATTCAGGGTTTTTTCTGCCAGATCGAGCTGATTGGATTGCAGGTAATAAATACCCAGAGATAGGGCGGAGCGATCCAGTAGCGTCATGTCTGTTTCGTCGCTGGCCTGGTTGTTTTCCAGTACATCTTCATAATAGCCAGCGGCAGCGCCCATATCCCCCAGTTGGGATAACGCAGCCCCCAGATTGAACCGCACAAACACGCTCAGGGGTTCTTCGGTATTCAAGAATTGGCTCAGGCTGCGGGCCTGATCAACTTCGCCTAGATTGATGTGACAGAGCACCTGCAGTAGTACATGTTCGGTAGCACGGGTCTCGACAGGCTCTACGATATTATTGGTCAACACAGAGAGCGCTTTTTTCGCATCGCCTTGCTTGTAATAAATACGTGCCAATTGATACCAGGATTCGTCGGCCCCTTTTTGTGTGGTGTAGGTGTTCAGCAGGCGATTGAATATCGCTTCACCCCGTTCCAGCATGCCATAGGAGACATACAGCGAACCCAGAACCAGCTCAGCGTGTTCCCGGTTGTGGTCCAACTGACCTCGTTCTTTTGCCACCAGAATTTTGGTGATCGCAGAAAAGTATTTTTGCTGATAAAAATCGAAAAGCAGGTCGCCGTATGCCAAGTCTTCGACGGCATGGGGCTGATCAATCAACACCGGTTTTTTAGGTTGTTCTGCGCTAGGCTGGTTTTCTGAATCCGAGCCGAACAAGCCAAACCATTCGAATGCGTAGCTGGTGTTGTGAGCCGACACGCTCAGCAGGAATGCCAGCGCGCAGCTACGCGGCCAGCGGAAACCCTTACGCTGAACAGTGTTTGCTGTTTTGAGTGGGTGATACGACAGTTTCAATTCAGATATCCTTGCCCATCACTCCCACTGCTTCAATCTGAAGCCGGGTTGCTTGGTGTATTCGTCACCTTCAATAATCAGTTCGATGTATTTGCTGCCACTGGACTTATCAAAATCCAGGCTCACTGCGCGCCGATAGTCACGACCCTGAGGGCCGATTCCGGTAACGATGGCAATCAACTCATGTTCACCTACTGGTAGATTGCCGGTGAACAGGCGTTGTACGGCGCCGCGATTCATTGCCGCAAGTTCCCTTTCTGTATAAAGGTGATTACTAATCGGGCGATCATTAAATTTTAGGGTAATGCCGTCCAGTTGAAAATACTCCAGGGAATCATAGGAAACAAAGACATTGACCTGGGTGCTGCTGGGAAACAGTAAATCTTCCTCCAATATAAATAGGTCACGGTTCACTTGCAGAATCTTTTCTTTCAGGTCCTGCATTTCCTGTTGCATGGTCGCCGGGTCTTTGGTCGCGCCACCTTCGAGCCGCACCTCCTGGTCATCGCCATATAAAATATTGTTCAGATCAACAAACTCTTCCTCTTCAGCAGGGGCCGCCGGAGGCGGTTCTTGTTGTGCTTCATAGATGCCGGAATCCGGAAGCGCTTCCTCCTGATCCATGATTTCATCCATCTCGATATATTCCAGATCTTCTCCAGAATCGAGCTCGATGATATCGTCATCTTCTGCGTAGAGGTTGGTGCCGAGGCTCAGGCATCCCAACACCAGTAGCGCCGACATAAGTGGGGCTAGTTTGTATTTGATCGCGTTCATGTTGTTCACTTCGCTCATTTAAATTCGCTTATTCCAACACCAGTTTTTGTAACAGCTCATCGAGTTTCTCGGTGTCCCCGGTTTCATACCCGTCGTTCAGATAGCGGACAACCCCGTCGCGGTCGAAAATGGCAGAGGAGGGGAGATCCTCTATATCATATCGTTCGCTGACTAAAAATGAATCGTCATATAGGATGGTGAGACCCAAATTATGATGTTGGTTGAAGTGCTGGGCATCTTCCGGTTCTTTATCCAGCGAGATAGCCCACACCTTTACTCCATATTCTTCGTATTTGTCCTGCAATGAACTCAGGCTTTCAAGCATCGGGTTGCAGGACTTGCACCAGCTGGACCAGAACACGGCAACGACGATGTGCCCCCGTTGTTCTGACAGCCGCAAGTTGAAAGGGCTGTCGCTGCGCAATGTAAAGTCCGGTGCCGGCTCGCCGATCGCCGGCTTTTTTGCCAGTGCTGCCGGATTGAAGGTGATACACAGTATCACCCCAATCAGGCTGCTAAGTCGCAGTGCATTGGATATCCACGCATTCCTAAGCATAAGTCGCATCTGCATCAGGATGGGATAAATGATATGGGATAGGTGTCATTCCACACATCCACATTCATTGCGCCAAAGTTGATCTGCTTGATCTTCAGCATGATCTTGCGCTCCAGATCTTCATCGTCTAGCTCACTGCTGACTACCGAACACTGGGTTACGGTGCCATTAGGCTGGATTTCCATTTTCAACACCACGGTACCTTCAAGTGCTGGGTTCTTGCGTAAAGCACGACGATAAAGTCCGTAGATACTGCCCTTATGCTTGTCGAAAACAAGCTGGATATCTTCGGTTGAGCGACGCGATTTGCCATCCTTCCCGCGGCGGCTTGCCTGTTCTGCTGCGGGATCGGCAATCTTGCTCTCGACCTGAGTGGTTTTTACTCCGGCCAGTGAGCCTGATCCGCCACCACCGCTGCTGGCTTTCGAGGTGCTGACGCCACCGCTACTACCCAGTGCCATACTGCCCACCAGATTGCGTTCGGTTTTGCTCTCCTGAGCGCCCATTGCGGAAACGTCCTTCTGCTCTGCATTCAAGTTAGCCAGGTCATCGTTGTCGCGTAAATCGGACAGGTCGTCGAATACGGCGATGGCTGCCTTGGCTTTTTCTTTGGCAGTCGGCTTAGGTTTCTCTTCCTCTTTTTTCGGCTCTTCCTTCTTGGGTTCTTCTTTTTTCGGCTCCTCTTCCTTTTTCTCTTCTTTCGGAGGCGGCGGAGGTGGCGGAGGCGGTTTTCGCTTCTCCATCACGAGTTTGGCCAGGCGTGGCGGTACTTTTTCTACATGGTCCCGTTGCTTTTCCGGTACCGGAATATTAGGAATAACCAGCGCCATCAGAAAAAACAGAATCAGAAACGCGACGAATATCTTGCGAAATAACTTTTCTTCTTCAGCTGCCCGGTCCCAGGGTAGGGTGTCGACCGAGTAATACGGAGTCTTCATCATATAGACACGTCCTCCGTACTCTCTTTCTTGAGGACAGCCAGTGAAATTCGGGAATATTCACTGTTACTGCAGGTCATCATAATGCGACGTAACAAGGCATAAGGAATGGCGCGATCACCCATGATAGTGACTTCACGTTCCGCAACACCTAATTCATTGACGGCGACCGCAGGCGATTTACTGGCCTGATAGCGAAGCTCTCGCTGCAAAGCCGGAATATTATCCCCGGATAACGCCAAAATATCCGGCACTTCTTCCACCGCACGACCGTTCACCAATATGTTTTTGTCGTTGACCATAATGGTTAGCGTTTCTTTCGGCATTTGTTCGGCGATGGATTCCGGAAGCTTGATGGACTTCTGATTGGGTAACTGCTGCGTATTCGAAGAGTTCACCAAGAGAAAGAATACCAGTATCGTAAATATATCCATCAGCGATACCAGGTTGATGCCGGGTATCGTTTGTCGCTTGTGGCGACGATCCATACGTTTTGCACGCTGCGATAGTTTCATGCATCACCTCCCTGAACCTGGCTGATAGAGGAGGAGTCGGGTGATGCAGTGTCCGCAGGGGCATCTCCGATGGAGATGTCCGGAAATAATTCGGCCTGTTCGGAGGTGCCGTCTTCTAACGATTGTTCGGCTAATCTCACTTTATCCATCGTTGTAACAAGGATTTCATAGGGTGTGTTCGGCTCCATCAGCAGAGTAATCTCTGTTATTTCAGGGAACCGGTTTTTCACCGCTTTTAACGTTGTGGTCATTGACTCGAAGTCGGGTTTACCGTCAACGTTCTGAATGATCTTCAGCGGGCCGGTTTGACGGTCCACCACTTCCAATCGGTTTTTATATATCAATACTTCCAACACAATAGGCTTTTTGTCTTCTTCTTCCTGTTGTGGTGTCGATATTGTTGCCGGCAGATTCAATTCGAGAATTGATATCTGAGAAAACACAGCCGTGATCAGCAGAAAAGGAACCAACACCACCATTAAATTCATAAAGGCGGTTATGTTGATTTCTGCCTCAGCATGATGTTTTCGACGCGAGCGTCTATTCATAACAGCTCCTGCTCAATCGTATTCTGTGTGGATCAGGTTTAACCCTGACCACCCTGGTTTTTGCTCTGGCTTTGGGCCTGGCGGAATACGTTGAGGAATTTAACAGAAGCCATTTCCATACTATCAATCAACTGATTGGTTTTATTCTGCAGGTAGGTGAAGGCCAGCAATAAAGGAATTGCCGCCATCAATCCGAAGGCCGTAGTGTTCATGGCTACTGAAATACTGGCAGAAAGCAAATCCGCCTTTTGTGACGGGTCAGCACTGGCAACTGCAGTAAACGCATTGATCAGACCCATGATGGTTCCGAGCAAGCCCAGCAGGGTAGCGATGTTTGCAAAGACCGCTATATAGTTGGTGCGGCGTTCCAAGTGAGGGATGGTTTCCATCAGGCCTTCTTCCATCGCCATTTCCACTTCATCATGGCGGGTTGCGTAGGCGCTTCTGGACAATCCGTAAACCAGGATCTTGGCAATGGCACTGCCAGATTTTTTAGCTTCTTCCATTGCCGTTTTAAATTTGCCCTGAGTAAGCAGAGGGAAGAGCTTTTTCCACACCACCTGATTGCGGGTTTGGGTCATATTCAGATAGATGAATCGCTCTAGGGTAATTGCGAGACCTACCAAAAATACCGCCAGGATAATGTACATGAAGGGGCCACCTTCCTGAAAAAATTGGGCGGTTGTAGTGAATAATCCTGCGCTTTGTTCAGCAGCATTTAAGGTATCAGCCATTTTGGTCTCCTGCGTTACCAAATATTTTGTTGAAGATCGAAATTGAAAGAATCAGTTATGTGTAGCTATCAGAGCTAATTTCAGCCCGCCTATAGGTCCTTCTTTTATCCTTACTGGTCAACCGCTTGGGGATCCGAATGCTGCAGCAGGTTAAAGTATTCCACCTGCCGTCGCAACTCGTCTCGATCCACCGGCTTTAGAGAATCGTCCAGCAATTGCGACTCAAAATTGGGCTTGGATTGCCATGGGTCTACACCCAGCTCTTTGGCTTGCCAGGGCACAACGTTCAGTACATTGGGTGCTTCTTTGGTACCAATGATTGTCGTTCCCTCATCCAGAGCCCAGCTGTTCAAACTGTAGCCAGTTAAAAGCGCAGCGTGAGCGATAATATAGATTATTTTGAAAAGTTTCATGCTCATCGCGCGGCCCGTCTTTCAATTTCTTTCATCCAGCCTGCCACTTTCTTGTCCGGAGTTGGCAGAAGTCGCTGATAGGCTTCAAATTCAGCCAGTGCCAACGCCGGATCGTGCAAATATAAATCCGCCAGCACCGCTAGATTATAATGTGCACTAAGGTAATTTTCGTCGATGCGAATCGCACTTTCATAGCTTGCCTGCGCTTGTTTGAATTTGCCCAGTTCACGACTGATTACGCCTAACTCATTGAGCAGGAACGGGTTTTTCCCGTGGTCGTGTAGGGCTTTATGCAATAGGTCATAGGCTTCCTGCTTTTTACCCATTTTGCGCAAAATGATTGCCTGATTAACGATAGGGCCACTGAGAGCGGGGTAGCTCTTGGATATCGCTTGCAAACGCTGCAATGCCGAGTCCAGATTACCTTTGCGCATCTCATTGATGGCTCTGTCAAAATCCGGTTGTGCCTGTTTAGCCTGGCTGTTTTGTGCGGAACTCATATTCATAGTCAGCGCTTCGACACGCTGTCGCTGCAGCCGTTCCCGTGCTTGATCATTGCTTTCAACCGGGTCGGGTTGTTGAGCGGATGCGGCGTCATCATCCGCACGCTTCGCACCTTGTTCGCGTTCGTCTGCCAGCTCAACTGTAACACTGTCCGGCGAATCGGCCGTTGCGGCAGGTTTTGGGTCGGGCTTTATGAGTGAGCAGCCCTGAGTCAGAAGGGATAGAGCCAGCGTCAGCCCGCAGCAGAAGTGCAGATATCTAGTAGATGACATCAATATACTCCTCTGTCATTTCCGGCTTATTGTAGCGACCGGGGGATAGCGTACTGAGTGATTGGTAGCTCTTTTCCACCCATTCGTCCCAAACTTCGTTTTTGGTACGGTCAGTGTTGGTTTGGAAGATGGCAATGGCTTTATCTTCCAAAGGCAGCGCCTGATCTTCCAGCAGGATTTCGTATTCTTCTAAAGCCAGCTCGTCCAGCCCCTTGGGGCGCTCGCTTTTCATAATGCTTTTCGCAAACAGACGATAAACTTCACCCAGCTTATAGTTGGCGGCGGTGGTGAAATCAATCACGCCGTATTGCACTGTGGTGGTGTACGCTTCGCTGGCTTTTTGCATGGCGGCTTTCTTTTTCTTCAGGCTGTTACGCAGCGGCTGGGTAAGTGAGACGCTATTAAATTCAATAAACAGGGACTCGGCGCTGTTGAATGAGCCATAGGCTGCCAGATAGCGGGTGCGGTCTGATTGTTCAGCACCGGCGTTGTTGTGGGTTTCTACCAGTTTGTTTAACCAGAAGTAACGCTTCGCCGTTTCGCCGGTTTTAGCGTACAGGTCAACCAGTTTATTTTGGGCTTCCATGCGCGGTTCAACCGGCCGTTCATAGTCCCATACAAACTGTTTATAAAGTGCGATGGCACCTTCCGTATCTCCGGTTTTTTCTTTCATTTCCGCGGCTTGCAGTAGTGCTTCACGAGCCAGCTCCGGATCGGTGTTTTTGTGCAGTAGGGCGATGGCAGTGAGCTCTGCCGCTGCTTTGGTCAGGTTGCCTGTTTTTTCATAAGCTAAGCTGAGTTTCGCTGGTATACCCTTGGTCAGTTCATTCTTGGGATAACGCTTGCGGAAGTTCTCCAGAACACCAATGGCGCGCTCGTAGTCGCCTTGCTTCATTAGCAGGTTAGCGGCGTCATATTCTGCATTGGCGCGTACCGAGGCGTTCGGTACTACAGCGGCTACACGCAGGTACTCGCCGGCTGCTTCAGCCAGACGACCTTCTTTTTCAAGTATTTCACCTTGTTTATAGATGGCAGTGGCGAGTCGTTCTTCGTACTCGGAACGCTCCTTTTTCTCGAGCGTGGTAAATTCGAGAACCTTGCGCAGCGCCTCTTCCGCCCCGGCCCATTCCTGTTTGTCAAATACCGCATTCGCGTAAGTGATCCAGGCTTTCTCCCTAAGTTCCTGGGGCGCTGGTGGTACCCATGCAATGATGAGTTGGGCGGTGACCATCGCGGACTCTATATCGCCCAGTAACAGTTGGTCTTCAATGACATTGTCCAGCACCTTGGGGGTGTTTTCATTTGCCGGGTAGGTTTTGGCGAACTTCAGCGAGCTGCTTGCGCGTTTGGCTACCGCTCCGCGCCAAATCGGGTCGTCCTTCGGAATGGTGTTCAGGTACTCCTGGTGCGCCAAGAGGGCAAAATACGCGGCTTTTTCTGCTTCGGGGCGGGGAGCTTCACCTTCTTTGACCGGATAGTCGTAGGCCGTACGTTCAAACTCTTCGATAGCGGCCAGAAATTCCTTGGCAGCGAACAGCGTTTCTGCCAATAGCATATTCATCACCGGAGCATTCTCATCGGCAGGGAACGTCACCAAAAACTCGCGATACCAACGCGCGGCCGTGCCGTAATCCTTCGGCAGCTTACTGACCTGCGCTGCAGCGTGATAATGCTGTGCCAGCTCCACCAGATGTTGCTTCAGCTCATTGCTGTATTGGTCCCGGGCTTCCGGAGTCGCACGGTCCCAGAACGCACTGTAGATGCCGTATTGTTCAACAAATTTTTCTTTATAGGGTAACACCAGGCTGGGGAAGCCGCCTTTTTGATAGGTGTCGATCACCTTCGACGACATCGACGGTGCCATGGGGTGCAGCGGGTGTTTGAGTGAGAACATGGCGTATGTGTCGGCTGCATCCTTGTATCGCTCCTGATATAAGTAGAGCTCGGCCAGCGCGGCATAGACCTGGTGTTCGTATATGCGTTCACCCTTATTCTTGAAGAACTGGTCAACACTGGTTGCACCATCCATGTTGGAGAACGACATACTCAACACGCGCAGGGTATCATCCAGGGTTTTTTGTTGGGTTTTAGAGACTTCAGGCAATGGGATGGCCTGAATTTTGGTGATCGTACGATCCACTTGTTCGGCTTTGAGTTCTTCTTCTGATTTGGGTGGCGGTGTGGGCATATAGCCATCCAGCAAGGCGATGAAATCGCTGACCGCTAGATCGTAGTCGCCCAGTTTATAAAGACTCCAGCCGTGCTTATAAAGGGAATGCTCGTAGTATGAGTTTTCTGCACCGGCTTTGAGGACCACAGCATAAGCCTGGGCAGCAGCTTCGTAATCACCCAATAAGAACAGGTGTTCGCCGCGACGGAACTGGGCTTCAAACGTGTATTCACTATCCGGGTATTGAGTGACCAGTTTATCCAAGGTTTGCAGTGCTTTCTCCGGCTCACCATTCAAATCGTAGGCTTTCGCCAGCAGGTAGTATTCTTCGGACAGGTCGTCACCGGGTTGAGCGCCCAATATCAATGCTTCATAAATGGCAACGGCGCGCACGTATTGTAAAGAGGTGCTATCAGAAGCAGCGTCCATTTCGGCAGAGGTATCAACCTGAGGATCTTCTTCCAGCGAGTCGATCATTCGGTCTTCAGTGGCCACCATGGTCAGATCTGCCATGCGGCGTAAAGCAAGCGAGCGTTCCCGTTGCGTTGAGAATAGCTCTACAGCTTGCTCGTAGGTCGCAAGTACCTTTTCTGCTTCAATGGGTTCCAGTATCTGGGGCTCAACAGAGATTTGTCGGCGTTCAAGATCCGCCAGTGTTTTATGCTCCGGTTTCTTGTCGCCAACAATACCCACTCCGGACTGCGAGCATCCTGATAGATAGGTTAGGCTGAGCAAAACACAAGCGGTGGTTAACGCTCTCCTTGCTGATTTTGAATACAAATTATTGATTGTTTTGCTCACTCGTGAAAATCCGACACTTCTAAATATTGTTCCGCGAAGCGTATAAACCCGATATATCGTGCTCGTATTGTCGCTGTTTTTGTTTGCAGGACAAAGCGGAGAAGCTGACCGATGTCTAAAACTGTGCGCTCGTTATCCAAATGCTGCCGTCAACTTTTCAGTGCGGCGCTATCGTTTCCCTGGTCTTAAATAGACTATAGTGCAAATCTAAAAATTTCAGTCAGTTAAGAACGGAAATATAGCAATTTTGAAGCATTCTGACACTGTTTATCTATTGGACTCTAGTATCTATATATTTCGGGCCTGGTTTGGCATGCCTGACACCCTGTTGGATGAAAACGGGAGACCGGTCAATGCAGTTTACGGATATTTTCGCTTGTTATTGCAGCAAATCCGTTCGCTGGAGCCACATTATCTGGTTGCGGCCTTCGATGAAAGCCTCTTTAACGGATTTAGACATAATCTATACCCAAATTACAAATCCAAAAGGGCGTTGCCGGATGAAGCATTGGCCTATCAATTGGATCTGTGCAAACTGTTAACGCAGGCTGCGGGCATAACCTGCCTGGCGGACCAAGACTACGAGGCGGATGATCTGATCGCCTGGGCCGCTGGAACGGCCCACAAACAAAGTAAACGCTGCGTGGTGATATCGCGCGATAAAGACTTGGCCCAGGTGATTCGTCCCGGGGATAGTTTGGTGGACTGGGCAAGTGGCACTGAATCAAGTTATGAGCAATTGTGTGAACACTGGTCGCTGCGGCCAGAACAGATTGCCGATCTGTTGGCCCTAATGGGCGACGCGGCTGACGGAATTCCCGGTATACAGGGGATTGGCAAAAAGACCGCGACGCGTTTGCTGCAGCAGTTTCCTGATCTGGAAACGCTGTACGATCACCTGGATGAAGTTCAGGGTCTACCTGTTAGAGGGGCAAAAGGGCTGTACTTTAAGTTGGCAGGGCATCGAGAAGAGGCACTCCTGTTTCGCGAGTTGACCCGCTTGAGGCCCCCGCAACAGCACATTGCACTGGAGGTTATGACAGTGGAGCGGGCATCGATGGAAAAACTGATGACTTTGGTTAAGCAACTGGGCCTGGGTGTCAGATTTGAAAATCTGATCCGGCGTTTCTTTTGATCAGTGCCATAGTCCGCGACGCCTTGATTGAACGCTTGGTGTCAGAACGGGGGGCAGGTTACCGCAAAACACGGTTTCGGGAGCGCGCTGGGAGCAGCATAGACGCGTCGATGGAAGGCCATGCTCCCGGAGCCGCACCGGTTTTTATAAAAAGCGCACCGGTCGCCAGTCTGGATCGGTTTTTAGCGGAGGCGCGCGGATTGGAATTGCTGGCGCAATGTGAGGCCATTCGGGTGCCGGAACTGGTGTTTGTTGAGGTCTGCGCTGATGCGGCTGTGTTGCTGCTGGAGTTTGTGGAACTGCATCCGGTTGGTCGACATGAAACCCGGATGGGGGAAGCGTTGGCGGAGCTGCATGGTATCCAGGTGCCGCATTTCGGGCTGGACCACGATAATTACATTGGCGCAACACCGCAACGCAATATCTGCCGAGATGCACTTCAATGCAAACAATGGTGGCATTTTTTCTGTGACCTCCGTCTGCAGTGCCAACTCGAGCTTGCTCAATACAAAGGCATGACACCACTTACAATTGAAAAATTAAGGCAAATAATTCAATCTGTGCCAGGGAAATTAGCCCACCACCAACCGCCTGCCAGTTTGCTGCATGGTGATCTGTGGAGCGGGAATCTGGCGGTGGATTGTACCGGTAAGCCGACCTTGTTTGATCCTGCTGTGTACTTTGGTGATGCCGAAACGGATATCGCTATGTCCAAAATGTTCGGAGCATTAGGTCGTCGGGTTTATCAGGTTTACGACGCATTAACAGAAAAGTCAGAGGGCTACGAACTGCGGCAAAGGTTGTATGATTTATATCACTGGTTGAATCACTTTAACTTGTTCGGCGGCCGCTATTTGGGTCGGGCCGAGGTTGCGATAAACGAATTAGTGCACGAGCTGGAATAGAAAATGAAAATTGTTGTGGATGAAAATATTCCTCTGGCAGAACAAAGCTTCGGCGCGCTTGGTGACGTTGTGCTGGTGGCGGGAAGGCAGCTGCAAGCCGCCGACCTACGGGATGCCGATGCTTTGATTGTTCGCTCGGTTACACAGGTGAATGAGCACTTGTTGAAAGGCACTCCGGTCGGTTTTGTGGGATCGGCAACCATTGGTGTCGATCATATAGACCAACATTACCTGCGACAAAACAATATTGCTTTTGCTAGCGCCCCGGGCTGCAACGGGCGATCGGTTGCTGAGTTTGTAATTACCGCTTTGCTGGAATTGGAAAGTATACGGGAGTTTGATCTGGCCGGTAAATCCGTCGGTATTATTGGCGTCGGCAATGTCGGCTCTGCTTTGCAGTCTTTATGTGAACCGCTGGGACTTACGGTGTTGCCATGCGATCCGCCGCGCCAGGCCCGCGGGGTATCGGGCCTGGTGTCAGAAGAGGAAGCCTGGCAGGCCGACATTGTAACGCTGCATGTGCCCTATGAAGAAAAAGGCCGTTTCGCTACCCGCCATCTGGGTGATGCCTCGCGTTTGAATGCTCTGGTTGAAGGCGCTGTATTGATCAATACAGCGCGTGGTGCCGTGGTGGACAACATGGCGTTAAGCCGGGTGCTCGATAGTCGCTACGATCTGTCTGTGGTGCTGGATGTTTGGGAAGGTGAGCCTTTTATTAACCGGCAGCTCGCAAACCAAGTGGACATCGCAACACCCCATATTGCAGGTTATAGCTACGATGGCAAAGTAAAGGGCACCTGGATGATTCTGGAGGCTTTGTGTCGTTATCTCAATACAGAGCCACCTTTGCGATATGACAACCTTATCGATGATAAGTTGAATGTTGTTTTGGATTTTAGCGACTGTCAAATAGAAACCCCGCAACGAGCGATAGAGATAATCCAACGGGTATACGACATGCGTGAAGATGATATCGGATTGCGCACGAGCATGCAGTTACCTCGGGAAAAAAGGGCGTTGGGATTTGATGCTTTACGCAAAAGTTATCGGGTGCGACGTGAATGCAGTACTGTGGTGCTGCGTGGAGCCGGTTATCTCAAATCGGTGCTTTCTGAGCAGCAGTTTAATCGGGTGTGTGCGATGGGGTTTCAGTTAATTGAATAGTCTGAGCAGGGTTTCCATCGGCTTGATCGTTAATCCCATCGCCGGTATCGGCGGTGCGGTTGCGCTAAAAGGCAGTGACGGTGAAAACACCGTGCAGCAAGCGATAGAACGCGGTGCAATACCCAGGGCTGCACAAAGAGTCGGCTTGTTTTTGGATGCGCTCTCCAGTTATAGCGACAGAATCGATTGGTTTTGCTGGGGTGGATCGATGGGTGAACAAAGCCTGCGCGATCACCATTTGAGTTGTACCGTGGTGGGTGCCGCCAAGGGCGACGTAACCCACGCCAGTGATACTATTCAGGCTGCCCAAGCGTTAAAACAAGCCGGGGTCGATATGATTGTGTTTGCCGGGGGGGATGGAACGGCGAGGGATATGGTTCGCGCTGTCGGCACATCCATACCGGTGTTAGGTATTCCGGCGGGAGTCAAAATACATTCTGGCGTTTATGCGGTTCACGCGCGTGGTGCAGCGGAAATTATCGCCAAGATGCTCAGCTCCCAGTTGGTCAGCGTCGGTGAGATGGAAGTGCGTGATATCGACGAAGAAGCGTTTCGCAACAACAGGGTGCAAACCACCTATTTCGGAGAGCTTTTGGTGACTGCCGAGGAGCGCTATCTGCAGCATGTTAAATGTTCCGGGCGCGAAGTGGAGGCACTGGCACTGCAGGATATCGCCGCCTTTATAATTGAGAATCTCCAGTCGGATCATCTTTATATACTGGGGCCAGGCACCAGCACCCGGGCTATTACATTGGAATTGGGCTTACCCAAAACGTTGCTGGGTGTCGATCTCTTGCTTAACGGGGAAATCGTACAGCTGGATGCTACAGAGCAACACATACTGATATGGATGTCGCAATATCCAGCGACCATCGTAGTGACCTTAATAGGAGGTCAGGGGCATATTTTCGGCAGGGGTAATCATCAGATCAGCCCGGCGGTAATCAGGGCTGCAGAAGACATCACCATTGTGGCGACCAAATCAAAAATCAGGGAGTTGCAGGGACGTCCGTTGCTGGTCGACACCTGGGATGCAGATTTGAATGCGCAATTAAAGGGCTTCCGCAAAGTGGTGACCGGTTTTGAAGATTCTGTTTTGTATGCGGTAGAGGGCTGATGAAAGGCTAATAAATGGGCTTATTTTGCTGGGAAAGGATGACCCGCGGACGCGGGTCATCTGCTTTAATCAGGCGTTTCTCAGAGCTGCAATGCGATCATCCAAAGGTGGATGAGATGAAAATAACGAGGCAACCTTTGCGTTACGGATACCGAATGCCGTCATGGTTTCGGGTAATTCATTGGGTATTTCCATTTCCGCTTTTAATCGCTGTAGCGCGCGGATCATGGGGTCACGACCCCCTAGCTCGGCGCCCGCGGCATCTGCTCGAAACTCTCGCCAACGGGAAAACCGCATGACGATGATACTGGCCAGAATCCCGAAAATCATATCAAAGATGAACACCACTGCCATATGACCGAACATCCCCAAACCGCCTCGGCCTTCGCTGTCGCGGAAGAACTGGTCTATGGCGAACGCGGCAATGCGTGCGAAAAACATGACGAAGGTGTTCATCACACCTTGAATCAGCGCCAGAGTCACCATGTCGCCGTTAGAAACGTGGCCAATTTCGTGGGCCAACACGGCGCGAACTTCATCACGGTCGAAGCGACTCAGTAAGCCGGTACTGACTGCAACCAGGGCCGCATTTTTATTCCATCCCGTGGCAAATGCATTGGACGCATTGGATTGAAAAACCCCGACCTCGGGCATTTTAATCCCGGCCTTATTCGATAACTCCTGCACGGTTTCCAGTAACCATTGCTCAGCCTGGTTCTGTGGCTGGTTGATAACCTGGGTCCGGGTGCTCCATTTTGCCATGGGCTTGGAAATCAAAAGCGATACGAGCGAACCCGCGAAGCCAAACACGGCACAGAAAATTAGCAGGGATTGCAAGTTAAGGTTGGTTCCGTTTTGCTGCAGATAACCGGGAACGCCCAGCAAGCTCAGTGTGATACTGGCAACAGCAATAACGGCAATGTTAGTACCGAGGAACAACAGAATACGTAACATGATTGACGTTTGACCTCTCTAATGTGGAATCATGATGCAAAGATGGTGCTTAATTAATTTTTTTCAACTGGTTGGTGGCGTTCAGTAACTGTTCGTTAGACCACCAAATCAACGGAAGTTCTTCGACATATCATGTCATTGTTTGATGAAAGATTAAAGACTTGTTTGATGTGGTCTGTATCCAATGGCTCAAGATGGTAAACTGCGCGGCGTTTCCGGCCCTGACTTGTGACCCGGGGCGATAACCATACATTAATGAGGGAGATAAAATGGGTGTGAACCTGGTGATGCCGTCCAGCCTGGATGCCCTGCATGTGGTGCTTGCAGCGTTAGTTGTTCTGTTATTTATAGTGGCCCTGATGCGGGGCGGAAAAACATCTCCGGACGTGGGTAACGAATCCGGCCAAGCCGAAGGGGCAGACGCCGCGGCTACTGAAGACACCACGCCGGTGGTGGACGTTGCGCCCGCTCTGAAAACCTCAGACCCAGACTCGGCCTTGCAGCTTCTGGGGCTATTACAGCAGGAAGCTCGCTTTATCGATTTTTTGAACGAAGATTTAACCGGCTTCTCCGATGCTGAAATCGGTGCTGTTGCCCGAGTCGTTCATGAGGGCGGAAAAAAATTATTGGATCAGTATTTTTCATTACAACCGGTGCGTAGTGAAGACGAAGAAAGCACTGTAATGCTTGAAGCCGGTTTCAACTCTGCCGAAAACCGGGTGACCGGTAATGTGTTGGGTGAGCCACCCTTTAAAGGCGTTTTAGTGCATCGTGGTTGGCGGGCAGTGAAAGCGGATTTGCCTAAATTAGCGAGTGGTCACGACGCCCGGGTGATCGCTCCGGCCGAGGTGGAATTATGAGTGGGAGCAGTCGCTTCAGCGTTGGAATTGACCTGGGAACCACCAACTGTGTTGTATCTTATGTGGACCTGCAAAGCGATCACGATGAGCCGGTGCACGAGATTTTCCCGATTCCCCAGCTAACTCAGCCCGGAAATGTAGAAAGCAGAAACCAGTTGCCGTCCTTTCTTTACCAGCAGCACGATGCCGAAGTGTCCGCAGGCGAGCTGGCATTACCCTGGGGCAGCGTATCTGGCGCTCCGCTAACCGGTATGATCGCCCGCCACCTGGGTGCGAAAACGCCAATGCGGTTGGTTGCCAGTGCAAAAAGCTGGTTGGGGCACAGTGGTGTTGACCGGCGTTCCGATTTTCTACCATTAAACGCGCCGGAAGAAGTTCAAAAGACGTCACCTCTGGCGGCCTCAATGGCGTATTTGTCTCACCTGAAATCAGCTTGGGACCAGCAACACCCGGATCACCCCTTACAGGACCAGGACATCACATTAACGGTGCCGGCGTCATTCGACCCCGGCGCACGGGACCTCACCGCGGAGGCCGCACGCAATATCAGTCTAAGCCGGCTGACGCTGCTGGAAGAGCCGTTGGCGGCGGTTTATAGCTGGGTCAAAAACAGCGGAGACCAATGGCGTGAACAGGTTAGTGTGGGCGATGTGGTATTGGTGGTGGACGTTGGAGGGGGCACCACGGATCTTTCCCTGGTGGCGGTCACCGAAGAAGACGGCAATCTGACGTTGAACCGGATAGCGGTGGGTGATCATATTCTTTTGGGTGGCGACAACATGGATCTGGCGTTGGCCTACCGGGTCAAAGCCAAACTGGAAGCGGACGGCAAGAAGCTTCAGCCCTGGCAAATTCAGGCATTGACCCACGGCTGCCGTGACGCGAAAGAAATCCTATTGAGCCAGAACGATGAACAATCGGTGCCATTGGTCGTGCCGAGCAGGGGCTCAAAGTTATTGGGTTCGACGTTACGCACGGAACTGACACGACAGGAAGTAGAGGAAACCCTGATCGATGGCTTCTTTCCCCGATCCGCCATAACGGAACATCCCCGACAAGTTCAACGTGCAGGCTTGACGCAACTGGGCTTACCTTATGCCCAGGATGCGGGTGTAAGCCGCCACCTGGCTGCATTCCTTTGTCGCCAATCAGATGCAGCGGCGGAGTTGTTCGGCAGTGCGGGACAATTCATCAAGCCCACGGCGCTACTATTTAATGGTGGTGTGTTGAAAGCGCCGGCATTGGCGCAGCGTTTGTTGTCCGTGATTAACGACTGGTTGTCTGGGGCGGGAGCGGAACCTGCTCGGTTACTTGATGGTGCTGATCTGGATTTGGCGGTGGCCAATGGAGCAGCCTACTATGGTTTCGTGCGTCAGGGCCATGGTGTTCGTATCCGTGGTGGCTTGGCTAGCGCCTACTACGTAGGAATTGAAAGCGCCATGCCGGCCGTACCCGGTATGCCGCCGCCGTTGCAGGCTTTGTGCGTCGCACCTTTCGGCATGGAAGAGGGTTCAGAGACTGCGCCAACCCAGCAAGAATTCGGCCTGGTGGTTGGAGAACCGGTGCATTTCCGTTTTTTTGGCTCAACTGTGCGCCGTGATGATCAACCTGGGGCGTTGCTGGATGACTGGGATGACGAAGAATTGGAGGAATTGGCTCCCATTCAGGCACTGCTCACAGCGGATGGGCGAAAGGAGGGCGAGGTCGTTGCGGTTCGCCTGGCGTCCCGCGTAAACGAGTTGGGCACACTCTGCCTGGAAGCGTTGTCACAGCAAGATGGAAAGCGTTGGCAGGTGGAATTTGAGGTGCGGGATTAAAAAGAATGAGTAAACCTGATTCTCCTCGATTTCTGGTCGGAATTGATTTGGGTACCACTCATACGGTGGTGTGTTACGCCGACCTGTCACAAGATGTGGCGACCGCTGTACCAGCCATATTCGAGATTGAACAATTAGTGGGGCCGGGAGAAGTGGCCCCCAGGCCCCTGTTGCCTTCGTTTCGTTACCATCCCGCGGCCGCTGAATTAGCTCAGGACCAACTGGTATTGCCTTGGCCTCGGACCCATCTGCCGGGTGATGACGGTGTTTACATCGTTGGCGAGTATGCCCGCGAACTGGGTAGTAAAGTGGAAGGCCGGCAGGTAGCCAGTGCCAAGAGCTGGTTGTCCCATGACAAGGTTGACCGTTCGGCAGAAATCCTGCCCTGGGCGTCAGCGCAGGATGTGGTAAAAGTATCGCCAGTCGTGGCCTGTGGTTCTTATCTGTTGCATGTCCGCTGTGCCTGGAACCACGCTCACCCGGATGCGCTGCTGGAACATCAGGAAATCGTTATTACCGTGCCGGCTTCCTTTGATGAAGCGGCGCGGGCACTGACCTTGCAGGCAGCCGAATTGGCGGGTTTACCGGCAGTGACATTGCTGGAAGAGCCGCAAGCGGTTTGCTATGACTGGTATTATCGGCATAAAGATACCGCAGCTGATGTGCTGGCCGATGTCAGGTTATTGTTGGTAGTCGATGTGGGTGGTGGAACCACCGATCTGAGTCTGATCCAGGTTAAAACCGATGCCGGTCAGTTGGCTTTAAACCGAATAGCTGTGGGCGATCATTGGATGTTGGGCGGGGATAATGTTGACCTGGCTATCGCCCGTATTGCGGAACAACGGATTTGTGCTTCAGGAAAAGCGCTGAGTGCGGCGAGTCTCAGTCAATTGATTCAGCAAAGTCGCAACGCGAAAGAACTGCTGCTGAGCCATGATCCTGTTGAAAAAGCAACGGTGACCGTGGTCGGCGGTGGCGCCCGATTAATCGGCGGTGCGCGCAGCGCAGAGTTAACCCGTGCAGAGATTCACAGTCTCGCCCTCGACGGTTTTTTTCCTGCTATTCCCTTTGCAGAGCTACCCAAGCGGCGGGGCAGTGCGATCGTTGAGTTTGGTTTGCCTTATGCTCCAGATCCGGCCGTCAGCAAATACCTGTCCTTGTTCCTGAGTCAGCATCAGGACAGCTGCCGCAAAGCGTTGGGACTGGACGGGCAACAGACGGCGATTCCGGATGCGGTGTTGTTTAATGGGGGGGTGTTTAACAGCCCGGTTTTACATGCGCGTGCGCTGGCGGTGTTATCCGACTGGCGGGGCCGGAATGTAGTTGCGCTTCAGAATAATCGCCCCGATCAGGCAGTCGCTTTTGGCGCTGTTGCGTTTGCGCTGGCTAAACACAGCAAAACCTTGCGCATCGGGGGTGGTTCTGCACGGTCCTATTTTCTGCAGGTGGAGGGCCGAGATGGAGCAACCCTGGGAGTGTGCATTCTACCCAAAGCGACAGAAGAGGGGGTCGAGGTTGCGTTAGCAGATCATCAGTTTGCATTGCAGGTCAATCAGCCTGTTCAGTTTATGTTGTCCTCCTACAATGGGGACGAGACATTTTCCGCCGGACAGCTGGTTTCAATGTCAGACGTGGCCGAGGCGACAGTGGCGGATGACCGCTTTCAAAAACTACCTCCCCTGGTTGCAGCGCTGGACCATAACGATCTTCAGAAAGAGGTCGCGGTGACGTTAGTAACCCGCCTGACCGAAGTGGGGACACTGGATCTCTACTGCCAATCTCAATCCGACGACCGGCGATGGAAAGTCGAGTTTCAGTTACGCAAAAACCTGCAGTTGGCACACGCTTATCAGGAAAGCGTATTGCCGCCCCGAATAGATGACGCTATTGCCGAGATTGAAGGGGTATTCGGTGCCAGCGACAAAAATGTGGACGCGCACGCAGTTAAACGCTTACGCCCCACGCTGGAAAAGTTGTTAGGCAATCGGAACGAGTGGGATTCGGCGTTATCCCGCGCTTTGTTTGATGCCTTGTGGGAACGCCGCAAGAAACGCCGGCGTTCACAGAACCATGAGCGGATCTGGTTTAATCTGGCTGGCTTTTGTATTCGTCCAGGTTTCGGCTATCCGGCGGATGACTGGAGGGTCGATAACATTTGGTCCTTGTATCAACAGGGACTACAATTCAATAAGGAAAATCAATCCTGGGCAGATTGGTGGACGTTCTGGCGACGTTTAGCCGGCGGCCTGGACCAGACTGCCCAACAACGTATATACAAAGATATAAGCAAGTTTCTGAATCCGTCGTCCACCCGCAACTTAAAACTGAAGACGGAAATAAAGAACAAGTCCTACGACGATATGGTGCGTTTGGCAGGGGCATTGGAAGAATTACCGATTGCAACTAAGCTCGAATTGGCAGGCTGGTTTATTAAACGTTTGGAGAAATCCAGCGAAACCCAAACCACCTGGTGGGCATTGGGTCGCCTGACCGCAAGAGTCCCTTTTCATGGCGGGCTGGAAACAGTCATTCCACCTGATAAATTAGCGCCGATGTTAAAGTCCGTGATGGCGCAGGATTGGCGCAAAAACCAAAATGCCGCTTTTGCAGCGGTTATGATGGTACGCATGACCCACGATCGCAGCCGGGATTTGGCAGAATCTGTACGCAATTCTGTGATCGAAAAATTAGCGGCGGCGAAAGCCCCCGATCTCTGGCAACGGATCGTATCGGAGTACGTCGAACTGGATGAAGCAGACAGTAAGCGTGTTTTTGGCGAAGCGTTACCAGTCGGGCTGAAGCTGTTAGCAGGCCCTGAGCGGAAACGGTGACAGTATCGCTACTCGATTGAGCACGTCTTTGGCTATTGAATCATTTACTATAAGGCAGTTATGAGTCACACGGAACGTACGACCGATACATCGAATGGCTGGAGTGAGGCACAGACCCCCGCAATACTCCGTCCGCGTACCGGTGATGTTCTGGTCGCCGCTGCTGCTACGCTAAACCCGGTTCTCGGCCCCAGTCTCGACCCTACCAGTGAAATAAAAGCGTTCCATCGTTTTCACTACCGGCTTACCTTGCTCTATGGGGGCGCGGTCATATTGACTTTGGCGTTGCTGGTATTTGTTTTTTATGAATTATGGACACGCTCTGAGATCGAATCGCTGCAAGCACGATTGCTTACGTTGTCCAGTAGTCTCGCTCACTCCGTCGACGCAGACAAAGTTGCGGGGTACGGGCTGAAATCCAAAGAGCTGACCGACTTTCATCTGGAAGTGTACAAACAATTCGAATCCATGGCGGAACGGGATCCGGATATCGACTCCATTTATATTCTGCGACCATCCAACGTGCCCACGGATCTGTATTTTTTTGTCGATTACGCCAAAGGTGAACTGGTAGGAGAGCCGGGTGAGTATTATTCCGCGGAAGATACGCCGGTTATGCTCAAGGGGTTTAACCGGTCGTCGGTTGAGAACGTTCCGTACCGGGATGAATTTGGATACACGTTGTCAGCGTATTCCCCCCTGATTACCCGCGATGGGCGTCATATCGGTATTGTGGGTGTTGATGTAAAGGCGGAACGGCTTTCGTCAGCACAGCATCGTATCCTGATTGCTTCCGGCGCGATTTTTCTGGTTTCATTTTTCGTTATAGCGATTGTCTCCTGGGTGGTGTCACGCAGTATTCGTGAACCATTAAGGCGTTTGATTCATGGCACTGGCGCGGTTGCCAGCGGTAACTTGGATGTGCGAATGCATATGCAGCGCGTGGATGAATTCGGGCTGCTGGGCAAACACTTCGATAAAATGGCGGACGAATTGAAAGAGCGTCAGACGTTACGGGACTTATTTGGGCGCTATTTAAGTGAAGATGTTGCTCGTTCGGTCTTGTCTCAGGATCATAAAATCGATCTGGGTGGAGAAGAAGTCGTGGTTACGGTGCTGTTTTGCGACATCAAAGATTACACCACGATCAGTGAGCGGCTCTCACCACTACAAATGGTTTCTATGTTGAATGAGTATCTTGGTGTGATGAACAGCATAATCGATCAACACGGCGGTTGTGTGATTGAGTTTCTGGGGGACGGCATTCTGGCTGTGTTCGGTGCTCCTCAATCATTTTCTGATCATGCAGAGCGGGCAACACGTTGTGCGCTAGCGATGAGGCAAGGGCTGGAATCTCTCAACAAACAATGGTTAAGTGACGGCCTTGCCCAGCGCTGGCAGGCATTGGGTATTTCCGAAATCGAATTCAGAATTGGTATGCATACCGGTTTGGTGGTGGCGGGTAATCTGGGCTCAAAGACCAGGATGAAGTACGCCGTGATTGGCGACACAGTCAATGTGGCAGCTCGACTTGAACACTTGAATAAAGAATATCAATCAACGATTCTAATCAGTGAAGAAGTCAAGTCACGCTTACCCAATGATGTTGCCGATCTGGCGCAACGAAAAGGGGAGGCGACGGTTAAAGGGCGTACCCAGACGGTTGAAATCTATTCGCTCTAGGGGGTAAAGAACGCCCTTAGAACGCGTGTCAGCTGCTCTGAGCTTTGCGATTGAATGGCGCGTCGCATATGTTCAATCAGGGTCAATTGCTCACGGCTTTCGAACTCTGAAACGGACTCGTTTAGCATACCGCTAATCGGTAGATCGACAATGGTGTGCAACTTAATCATACCTTTTGCCGTCAGCACAACCTGGTCAATACCTTCCTGCCGGATAGTGGATGCATAACGTATATAACCTTCATCGGCTAACCAAAGCATGGCGCCCAGGCAGGCTTCGTGACGTTTGGTGTGCAGGCCGAATTCATCGACTTGATCCGGACCGTTAAGATCTTCAACAAATAGATCCAATTTGCGCGGAAAGACACGCTGTAAACTCATCAGTGTTAACGCCGTGTCCTTGTAGAAATCCAGAATATTCAGGTCCGCCAATTCTGACTCCTTAGGCCAACTCTTTTCGTAGCCGGTCGAAAAACTCAGCCATTTTATGTAAGGCAGTAGTAAGGTCTTCTTCCCGCGGCAGAAACACCAACCGTAGATGATCGGTCGCCGGCCAATTAAAGCCACTGCCCTGAACGAGTAGTATTTTTTCCTGAATCAACAGATCCAATACCAGCTGTTGATCATCCTTTACCGGGTAGATTTTCGGGTCCAGACGGGGAAACAGATAAAGTGCGCCTTTGGGTTTAACGCAGGTAATACCGGGAATATCCGTCAGCATGCGATGAGCTAATTCTCTCTGGCGGTATAACCGACCGCCTTCAGTGGTCAATTCGTAGATACTTTGATAGCCACCCAGCGCTGTCTGAATCGCCAGCTGGCCCGGAACATTGGAACACAAACGCATGGAGGCCAGCATAGTGATGCCCTCCAGGTAATCTTTCGCAACAAACTTATTGCCAGAGATTACCATCCAGCCGGAGCGGTAACCGGCCACACGGTAAGTTTTTGACAAGCCGTTAAACGTAATAATCAGCAGGTCATCGGCTAATGATGCCATGCAATGGTGCTGCGCCTCGTCGTACAGAATTTTGTCGTAGATCTCGTCGGAGAGCACAATCAGGTTATTCTGCCTGGCAATTTCCAGCAATTGCTCCAGCATCTCTTTCGAGTACACCGCTCCGGTCGGGTTGTTCGGGTTGATGATCACGATGGCTTTGGTGTCCGGGGTAACTTTGCGGCGAATATCATCCACATCGGGAAACCAATCCGCTTGTTCATCACACAGATAATGGACCGCTTTGCCGCCGGAGAGGCTTACGGCAGCGGTCCACAGTGGGTAATCGGGGGCCGGGATCAATACCTCGTCACCGTTGTTCAAGAGCGCCTGCATGGACATCACGATCAGTTCGCTGACACCGTTGCCCAGAAAGATGTCCTCTATCTGTACATCAGGAACGTTGCGCGCTTGGTAATATTGCATAACCGCTTTGCGTGCTGCAAACAGGCCTTTGGAGTCACTATACCCGGAGCCCTCCGGCAACTGGTGGATGACATCCTGAATAATCTCTTCAGGTGCCATCAGGCCAAACGGAGCCGGATTACCGATATTCAGCTTCATGACTCGGTGGCCGTCCTCTTCCAGGCGACGAGCTTCGTCCAGAACCGGCCCCCGGATGTCGTAACACACGTTATGCAATTTGGATGATTTCAGCACGGGCTTCATAAATTACTCACGCTACCTCTTGTTACCAGGCCTTTAAAAGGGTCATTATTGCAAGCATAGCAGCTTGCACGGAGCGCTAAGTGTAAACGAAAACGGATTGATTTTAATGCAATTTATATAGGTGAAGTGATGGCAGATAATAGGGTTGAGAAATCCGATCAGGAGTGGAAGCAGGAATTAGGGGACGAAGCTTATGCCGTATGTCGGCTGGCGGGCACGGAAAGAGCGTTTAGCGGTAAGTATTGGGATCTAAAGGACGAGGGTGTTTATCATTGCGCTTGCTGTGAGACGCCTTTATTCCGATCAGAGACCAAATACGATTCCGGCTCCGGTTGGCCTAGCTTCTTTATTCCCGTGAGCAAGGACGTGATTACGGAAAAAAAGGACATCAGCCTGGGTATGGAAAGAACAGAGGTGCTGTGTTCCGTATGTGATGCTCATTTGGGTCATGTTTTTCCGGATGGTCCCCCGCCTACCGGACTGCGGTATTGCATTAACTCGGTTTCTCTGAACTTCGTCCCCGCTTAGGTCGGGGAGTTATTAACACGTAGAATCCCTACTTATAACTAATGATTGTTAATATTCGTCTATCTATTCTTGTGGACAATACGTACAAAATGCGGGTCAGATAGTACGAAAACAGCTTGCACTGTTTTTGTACACAGTTAGCGCGTCCTAACTATGCGGCCCCTATATATTAAGGAATTTGCTCGTTTACCACGGTGACATAAATAAGTCACTGAATTTTTAAGAAAATATACAGGTTAAAAAATGAACAGTTTGTTGGGGGGTGCGGTTTTCGCTTTGTTAACGAATTTTTACATAAAGTATCAACAGACTTATCCACAGAATCTGTGGGTAAGTGTAACTAAGTAATTCATAAAGCGAGTTAGTATTTTAGGCAATTGTATTGTCCACAATATAATAGTTTGGTAGGCTGTTTTCAGTTCAAATTTGCCGCACAGCGGTGAAAAATCCAGTCAAAAATAAGAGGACGAACCATGTCGGAATCGGTTTACCAGTTCAGTAGTGTCACCATGCAAGGCAAAGAGCTTTCACTATCTGAATTTAAAGGAAAAGTTTTGCTCGTCGTGAATACCGCCAGCAAATGTGGTTTTACACCGCAATTCAAAGGTCTGGAAGAGCTTCATAAAAAGTATCAGGAGCAGGGGCTTGAAATTCTTGGTTTTCCCTGTAACCAGTTTCTGAAGCAGGATCCCGGATCCAACCAGGAGATATCGGAATTCTGTGAACTCAATTACGGTGTGTCTTTCACCATGTTTCAGAAAGTGGACGTAAACGGAGATGACACACATCCCTTATTCAAGCATCTGAAAGCGGAAGCGCCTGGCATGTTGGGTAGTCAGGCAATTAAATGGAACTTCACCAAATTTCTGGTGGATAAGGATGGGCAAGTGGTGGCGAGGTTTGCGCCCAAAGACACCCCATCGGACATTGAGCCTGAAATCAAGAAGCTATTGGCATAACAAACAACCTTCCATTTGACTCAGGGTGAAGAGATCGTGATGTTCCCGGATATGGACGCTGATGAGGCGCTTAAGCTCGATAACCAATTCTGTTTTGTTGTGTATGCATTGTCGCGCAAGATTATCGGTCAGTATCGGCCTTTGTTATCTGCCATTGAACTGACCTATCCGCAATACCTGGTGATGTTGGTATTGTGGGAGCATTTGCCGAATCCGGCAAAACCGGGCGGGGTTACGATAAAGTTTATCGGTGAGCGGCTAATGTTGGATACGGGCACGTTAACACCGTTGCTCAAGCGTCTGGAGCAGAGAGGATTAATTCATCGGGAGCGTGCCAAAGACGACGAGCGGGAGGTGTTGGTCCGCTTGTCACTGGAAGGAATCGAACTCAAACAGAAAGCCAAGGACATCCCGTTCAAAGTCATGTGCGACACCGCATTGCCCTTGAATGAGGTTTTGAAACTGAAAGAAGCACTGAAAGTGATGCTGGCTTTGGATACGGAACCGGCCATTCAGAGCGGCTGTTAAAAGTATTTCTTTTTCCAGGAATGATCATCTTCAATGAGGTTTTCTACTGCTTTGTTTAGTTCCGAGCCGTTATCTTCGTCATCGACTTTCTCGGTTTGCTGGCTTGTCGCGCGGTTGTTCAGATCCTGAATCAGTTCAGCGACCTCGGCAATACTTTCGCTGTAACGCCCATCGGTGTTGACTACCGCCATTTCAGCCAGCGCTTTTTCATAGTTCAGCACGGCCAATCGTGGTTTGTCGTCTTGCACTGCCGTTTGAGCGGTATGCATCAGGTACTGAATATTGGCCTCGAGGTAGCTGAATTGCACGCTTTGCATGTGGCGATTTCCTTCCTCGGGGGGAATGGTACTATTCCGTACCAGATTCTCAATGATTTTGCTTAAGTCCTGTAAGGCCAACTTTAGCTTGTTGGCTTCCTCGGGGGTTTTGAGCCGGGGCGGGGGAGTTTTAACCCGGGTTTGCAGCTCGTTAATCTGGCTGTTCACGGACTCCAGTCGTTTGCTGTATTTGTCGCGTGCAGAGGCCAGTTTGTGGAGTCGTTCCACTCGCTTTTTCAATTGATTCAGCAACAGTAAGTGGAGCTCGTTAGGCAGGTAGCCCTCGTGAATTTCGTCCAATAAGCGCTGCATACGAAAAACATAGTCATTCAGATTGGCGATTAACAGGGCTTTCTGGCGCCGTTGCTTCTCAATGGCATGGCTGAAGTAAAATACACCGACCAACGCCGCCGCGCCTAATACGGATAGTACAACGATAAGATTGGTCGACATGCCATTTCCCTTGCTAAACGTGTTTTTAAGCCGAGTGAATGGATTTTCAGCCTGTATTCAGTGTAGTCCTTAATTCGTCTTCTGGCCGCACTACTAATACGGTTGCAGCCCGTCAGACCACTAAAACGGGATTTTGCCGGTGATCATATCTTTATACATCACCCAGTCCCCTTTAAAACTGAACCAGGGGTAGGTGAACGTCGCAGGGCGATTCTTCTCGAAGAAGAAATGACCAATCCAGGCAAAACCGTATCCGATAAAGGGCAACAGCACCAACAACCACGCAGTTTGGGATAGCAGCATGTAGGCGATGAGGCACAGCACCAGGGTGCTGCCGACGAAATGCAGTCTGCGGCAGGTGGTATTCTCATGTTCCGACAAATAGTAGGGGTAAAATTGTTCGAACGATTTAAACTCTTTGGCTTCAGGCACAGAGCGCTCCTCAAAATCAAAACGGGCATCTTCTTTTATTATAATGTCAATTTTCAGTATTAATCTCCGGCTGGAGACGGACTGATCTGAAAGGATAACTTAATGATAGAATGGAACGCCAGTACGCGTTAGTCAGGTGATTAACTAGCTTGCTGATTTTTCGAATAATTTTCCATAAATTTAAAAAATGTCTTGACGCTTTTTCGCTTACTCCATAGAATTCGCGCCTCCACACGATGTAGCGTGTCGGTTTTGTTGCGTCCCCTTCGTCTAGTGGCCTAGGACACCGCCCTTTCACGGCGGTAACAGGGGTTCGAACCCCCTAGGGGACGCCACTATTTGAAAAAGCAGGCTAAGCAGCCTGCTTTTTTTATGCCCTGAATTCCCAATACAGGTGAATGAATGCCTGAAGCTAATCCGCGACGTTCCCGCAAAAGCCTGTCTTCGCTGAATACCCATGCCTGGGATTTATCGCCCCAAGATGCGATCGCTTTACAAAAGCAATGGGCGGACAGAGTGGTTTTATGCGATGAGTTTGATGAGGTCCGGTTTGTGGCTGGAGTGGATGTCGGCTTCGAAGAGAATAATAAAGTCACCCGAGCTGCCATTGCTGTTTTGTCATTTCCGTCGTTGCAGCTGGTCGAAAGCGCTTTGGTGAAACAGCCTACCCGTTACCCCTATATACCAGGATTGCTGTCTTTTCGAGAAATGCCGGCGATTTTGGCTGCCTATAGTACACTCAGAACCATTCCGGACTTATTGCTTTGTGATGGGCAGGGCGTGGCACACCCCAGGCGTTTGGGCATAGCCAGTCATTTGGGAGTGTGGCTGGACAAACCGGCCATTGGCGTCGGCAAATCGAGATTGGTCGGACAATATGGCCCGGTGCCGGATGTGCGGGGTAGCTGGGTCGCATTAGTCGATAAGGGAGAAGAGGTCGGGGCGGTGCTGCGGTCACGGCAAAACGTGAAACCCATTTTCATTTCACCAGGACATAAAATCAGTATCGATAGTGCCATAAAGTGGACGATGGCTTGCACTACGCGTTTCAAGTTGCCCGAAACCACCCGACATGCACACCATATTGCGTCAAACCTCAAGTAGGGGGTACCGTTGTCACCCAACTATCGGTGCTGGCACAACGCTACAAATCGGTCAATCACATTGCTGGCGGCATCGGCATCGTGAACCCGGTTAATCAGTTCAGCAACCGGTTGTCGATCATCGAGCAGTTTATCCGCGGTTTCGAATAAATAGCCACGCATGATGTCAGCGCTAAATTCTGGATGGAATTGGACACCCCAGGCAGAGTTTCCGAGGCGGAACGCGTGATTTGGCTCGAACTCGTTTGCAGCCAGCAGCACGGCATCCGCTGGTAATTTCAGTGCGCTCTGAGCATGAGTGGCTTGAGCGCTGAAACGCGCGGGCAAAAATCCAAGGAGCGCGTCGTTTAGACCTGCCGTGGTGAGTTGCACATTGACCGTGCCTATCTCTCTGCCGCGGGGGTGCCAACCAGCCTGGCCACCCAGTGCTTCAGCTAATAGCTGGTGCCCGTAACAGACTGCCAGAAGTTTCACTTCCTGCTTTACCGCAAGCCGTATCCAGTCCTCAAGTTCGACGCTCCAGTCCAGTTTCTCGGTGACCATGCGCGGTGATCCGGTAATGATGTAACCATCGAAATCAGTGCAGGCCGGTAGGGAAACCCCTTGCTCTATGTCGTACGTCGTAAACTCGGCAGATTGAATATTACGTTGGAACCATTGATCAAAATCGCCATAAAGCCGGATCAGTTTTGCATGGGTCGAGCCGGTTTTGATTATTGCAATTTTTGCTGTCATGGTGGCGGCTGACTCCAGAAAGATAGGTGTATTCGAACGGTATGTACAATAGCGTACAAGGCAAGCGCCAACAAGACTCCATGAGTTGGGCTGTGGTGCCCAGGCTCTTACCCTACTTGTGGGGATTCCGCTATCGGGTGGGGTTGGCTCTGGGATGCTTGATACTGGCAAAACTTGCCAATGTTACGGTGCCAGTCAGCTTGAAATACATCATTGATGATCTCGATCAGTCCCAGCAGGTACACATGGTAGCGGTGCCGCTTGCTTTGGTGTTGGCGTACGGTGCATTGCGTTTCAGCAGTGTCTTTTTCGGCGAGCTGCGTGACGCGCTGTTCGGTCGGGTGGCAGAACGGGCTTTATCGCTTATGGGTTTGGAGGTTTTCAACCATCTTCACCGCCTTGATTTGGAATATCATCTCACCCGCAAAACCGGCGGATTGTCACGGGACATCGATCGGGGAACCAGTGCGGTCTCATTCTTAATGCGGGCTTTGGTTTTCAGTGTGATCCCAATATTGGTCGAGGTGGCCATGGTGATCGGGGTGTTTGTTTGGCACTTCGATTTACTCTTTGTGTGGATTACATTGGCTGCAGTCGCCACCTACATATTCTTTTCGGTCATCGTTACTGAGTGGAGGACGGAGTATGTTAGAACCGCTAACCAGAAGGACAGTTTGGCAAATACCCGTGCGATAGACAGCTTATTAAATTACGAAACCGTAAAGTATTTTAATAATGAGGCCTTTGAAGCAGACAGTTATTCCCGCCATCTACAAGAGCGGGAGCAAGCCAAAATCAGCAGCCACCTTTCGCTTGCCGCGCTCAATTCAGGGCAGGCTTTGATTATTGCGATAACCATAACCATCATGATGTTGGTTGCTTCCAATCAGGTGACGCTGGGTCTGATGACGCTGGGGGATCTGGCGATGATTAACGGATTGATGATTCAGGTCTTTATCCCCCTAAATGCGTTGGGTTTTGTCTACCGCGAGATGAAGCGCTCACTGGCTGATGTGGAAGCCATGTTCAGCATACTGGACATTCAACCACGAGTGCAGGACAAGGCCAACGCAGACGATTTGCCGTTGAATGCCGATGGGGTACGTTTTCACAATGTCAGTTTCAGCTATCACGGGGATAGACCGATTCTACGTAATGTGAGTTTCGTTGTGTCTCCCGGAAAAAAGCTTGCGATAGTGGGTTCCAGTGGTGCCGGAAAATCAACAATCGCGAGACTATTATTTCGCTTTTATGACGTCACCGATGGCAGCATTACGATCGGGGATGTTGATATCCGTGAAGTAACCCAACACAGCTTACGCTCGCATATCGGGGTCGTGCCTCAGGACACCGTCCTGTTCAACGACACCATTTTGGAGAACCTCCGGTACGGCGAAACCGGAGCCAGTCAGCAAGCGATAGAGTCTGCTTGTGATCACGCGATGCTAGGCGGGTTTATTGCTGCATTGCCTAATGGTTATCAGACCAAGGTTGGGGAGCGCGGATTAAAAGTCTCCGGCGGGGAAAAGCAACGTATCGCCATTGCACGCACGTTGTTGAAAAAGCCAAGGTTATTTATTTTTGACGAAGCCACTTCGTCATTGGACACTCACACAGAGAAAGCCATTAACGAGTCCCTGCAAACGATAGCGAAAAACCATACTACACTGGTAATCGCCCATCGTCTTTCGACCATAATCCATTGCGATGAAATTCTGGTGCTGGATAAAGGGGAAGTGGTGGAGCAGGGCACCCATACGCAATTGATGGCCCAATCGGGACGCTACTTTTCTATGTGGCAAATGCAACATCGTTCCAACACATAATCGTTCCAACACATAGCGGCTGTAACCGGCGGCGATAACGGATCCTAAGGAGAATCGAGTGACTGACAGTTGGGCGTATCTGAGTGCATCAGAGCTTCTTCAGCAAATGGCTGACGGGGTGATGACCAGCCGGACGCTGTTGGATTTCTACATACAGCGCATTGAGCAGTTGAATCCGGCAATCAACGCCATCGTAGCAAATAATTACCCAGAAGCACGCAGTCGGGCTGACGCTGCGGATGCCGCGCGTTTAAAAGGGGAGACCTGGGGCCCGTTACATGGCCTACCGCTTACGGTAAAAGATACCTTCGAAGTCGCAGGCATGCTTTCCACGGCTGGAGCAAAGCGTTTAGCCGCGCATCGGCCTGAGCGCAGTGCCATCGCAGTGCAGAGCCTGCATGATGCCGGTGCCATCGTGTTTGGAAAAACCAATACACCGGTTTATGCATCGGATCTGCAAAGTTACAATCCGGTCTATGGCACTACCCATAACCCCTGGAATACGGAATTTACACCCGGCGGGTCGTCCGGTGGGTCAGCGGCGGCTTTGGCGGCGGGTTTTACAGCGGTGGAATTGGGCTCCGACATTGCCGGATCGATCCGGACACCTGCCCACTTCTGTGGTGTGTATGGTCACAAAGCCAGCCAGGGGATTGTGCCGATGCAAGGCCATATTCCCGGCCCTCCTGGCACACTCAGTGAAGCGGATTTAGCGGTGGCGGGTCCGATGGCACGCAGCGCCGGCGATCTTCGATTATTGCTGGATGTGATAGCGGGACCGTCGCCGTTGATGTCGCCCGGATGGCAGCTTACATTACCGGAATCTCGCCATCAGCGGCTTTCTGATTTCAAAGTGTTGCTTTGGGTAGACGATCCCTTCTGTGAAATTGATTTCGCCATGAGAGCATCCTTTCGCCAACTAAAAGAATCACTGATATCTCAGGGGGTCCAGGTGTCGGAAGGTGCGCCACTGGGTAAGGGGCTGGACACTTATTTCCCCGGCTACATGAACCTGCTTGGTAGTGCCATGGGGGGATCCAGTAAAAAACGGGAACGCCAGGTAATGGGCCTGATCGCACCTTTGGCAAACAAATTTAAGGACCATATCGATATCGCCAACACATTTGAACAGTTCCTGAAAGGTGTTAGCCAATCTCACGTTGAATGGATGGGCGTGAATGAACGCCGTTATCGTTTGCGGCAACGCTTTATAAAAGCCTTTGATGAATTTGATGTCATTCTGACACCCGTAGCCATGAGCAGTGCGTTCAAGCATCAGCACAAGCCCGAGATCCCGTTGCGAAGAATAAAAGTGAATGGCAAAAAGCGGGTTTATGCGGATATGTTCAAGTGGATTGCCCCGGCTACCCTGATGGGTTTGCCTGCGACCAGTGCGCCAATGGGTCTGGCGGGTTCGATGCCGGTAAACGTTCAGATATTGGGCGCGCCCTTCGAAGATAAAACCACGATTGAATTTGCGAATTTGTTAGCGCAAGCGATTGGTGGCTTTTCAAAGCCACCGGGTTTTTAATTTACACTATTAACATGAGCAGGAAGTGTCGTCTGTTGAGCTGCATAAGGTGTTACTTATGCTTCCATTTAGTAAACATTTTTTTCACCATTTGCGGCGCCGCACCAAGCGCGCTGCCAACAAATTCCTTTGCATCGCGCGGGTACATCATTCGTTGAGCATTTAACAGCGTGTTGTAAGTGGTTTCGTCAAAAGGATACCACCACAGGTTCCGTTTGACCGGCAAGATATCCCAATTAACCGCTTTCACGTGGGTCATTTCTTGCAGGCCTTCATGGCCATGGGTGCGCCCCAGACCAGAGTGTTTCCAGCCACCCCAGGGCATCTCGGAAAGACCATGAGTGTATAGGTGGTCGTTAATGGTGGTGACGCCGGATTCCAGTTCCGCCGCAATGCGTCTGCCTCGGGCCAAATCTTTGGTCCAAATAGAAGAGGTGAGCGCCAAGTCAGATTCATTGGCTTGTGCTATGGCTTCCTCTTCAGTAGCGAACTTCATGACCGGAATCACGGGTCCGAATGTCTCTTCTTTTATGATCAGCATATCGTTGTTGGTGTTGGCTAATAACGTAGCCGGGTGGAAAAATCCATCCTGCGCGCCTACTGCTTTCGATTGGGCTACAATTTCAGCGCCCTTGCTGAGTGCCTCTTCCAGGTGTTGTTTAACCGTGTTGAGCTGTCCGAGGGTGGTAAGTGAGCCAATGTCCACATCAAACTGCTGACCCATACCGTGTCTTAGGGCTTCTGTTTTCGATTTCATTAACGCCATGAACGGATCGTAAACGGATTCGTGCACATAGACTCGCTCCACACCGCCGCAGGACTGACCGGCATTCTGAAACCCGGCCCAAAGTGCGCCATTGGTTGCACGTTCAAGATCCGCGTCTTCGAACACCAGCATCGGATCATTGCCGCCCAGTTCGAGTGACAGGGGCGTCAGCGTTTTAGCCGCTTGCTCCATTAACTGCTTGCCTACCGCAACTGATCCGGTGAAAAAGATTTTATCGATACCGTGGGCGAAAAAGGCCCGGGACACAGCGCCACCCGAACCAACAATTTGTTGAAACAGACCTTTTGGTAAATTCCCCGCCGTAATAATTTTTTCAATGGCCTCGCCTACCAGTGGCGTGGCGGCCGCGACCTTCAGGATGATTGCATTACCGGCCATCAGGCCCATTATGACTTCACCAAACGGTATTGATAGCGGGTAGTTCCAGGGGCTGATTATACCAACTACGCCGACCGGCTTACGCTGGATCACGGTACGCTTATTGATAAATAACAGGCTGTCTATGGGTAGTTTTTTCTCTTGCAGTGCTTTTTCGGCATGTTTACCGTACCAATCGCAGGCAAGAGTGCAGGGCAATACTTCGGTCGCCAGGGCATCAACCCGGGTTTTTCCGTTGCTTTTGCTCACGATTTCGGTCAATTCTTCTGCGTTCTCGACGATGTAATCGCGCATTAAACGCAACGCATGTGCACGCTCTTTGAATGAACGTCGTGCCCAGATTTTCTGGGCTGCCCGGGCATGGGAAAACATCTCGGGCAGTCGCGTCAGGTCGGTGTTGGGAATATGGCCAATTTCTTCCCCGGTACCGGGGTTATAGGCAATGGTGAGTCCAGGTTCGTTAATTGCTTGGGGTGCAGTCATGGGTAGTCGCCTCTATTTTAGAGCTGCCGTATTCACGGTCTTCTTATATTGTCGAGGTATTCTACGGAAACGACACAAGCCCGGCAAACGTCAGTTTGTGAACAAGTGTATACTCAATGCGGCTGTGTATTTGCTAATGCATTAATTTACAAAGAATTAATACATTAGCTTGTTGGACTATGGGCGGAAGCGATCAATGTTTCTGGTGCGGGATCGTGGTTCATCTTCGGAGCGTTCTTCGGCAGCGGGCGTCTCGGGCTCGGCTTTTTCAGCGACTTCGGCTGCTTCAACTTCCTCCGGAGGGGGCGTCTGTGCGGCAGCATTTCGTTTAGCCTCCTGTTCTTTAAGGGCTTGCTGCTGTCGTTCCTGCTCCTGCTTGATTTTTGCGGTGATGGCTGCATCACTACTGTTGATGGTCTGTAATGCAGTTCGTTGGCAGCTCTCGACACTGGATACCGTTTTACTGTAGCTGCTGGCCAATGATGAGCCCGATAGCGTTTTGGCATTGGCTTGCGTGTTGTTGTCCGTTGCTTTTTTCAGCTGTGCTAAAGACGCGCTGTATTGGCTTTTGGCGTTTGCTATGTCGGTAGGGGATTCCGCTTTGCTGCTAACCTGCTTGGCGGTATCACAGGACTTCTGGGCCGTACCGAGCTGATTCAATGCCCCCCGGATATCCCTTTCAGCCTGTGTTTTCGTAAACTGTATCGGGGGAGTTGGGGGCATCAATTTCTGAATAAGTTAGTGCGAATGTCCACTTGTCTAAACGAAAGCCACCCATGACATACCAGTTTGTATTATCTGAGCGGATAGGGGCATTTTCGATTTCACTTTTGACGTACTCGGTCACGGCGAACCAACTTCCGAAATCAGCGGAAAGCGCCAAACCCGCGTATGAGGATGTGTCTTCATCCATTCTTAGATAATCGTTCTGTTCCGCAGTGAGAAAAGGAATGAACTGTTCGATGCCATCAGCAAGATCGTTAAAGGCTGATATAGTGACATCGATCGAACTGTAATTTAGTTGAACTGTGAACCAGTCGTTGTAGTTTAAATTCCAGGTGACGTCCCAGAAATTTTCAGCCGATAATGAAATCGAGGTGCCGGTTGTCGCCACGGTACCGGTATTATCGGTGACATCGGTATCCGACGAGCCGTAAACCATGTTCAGTCGTGAGGTCCAATTACCCAATAACTTAACGTACTCAAGATTGGCACCGTCTATATTGTCGAATCCCCCTAATTCGTAGTTGCTATCCGGAGGCGTAATCCAGGTATAGGCGTAGGCTACGTCCAGGTAATCAGAATATAAAAAATAAGGGACTCGTTGCCGACCGACTTTTAACGCCCAGTCGTTGGTGAATTGATAGGTAAAGTAGGCCCAGGTTATGTCTGCTTTATAATCTTTATCTCCACGGCCCACCAGCTGACCGGTCGCTGATAGCTTCTCAGCCAGATCGCTGCGAAACTGTATGCCATAAAGGCTATCGGATTGGAACTCTGCCTGGTCATCGTATCCCATGAATTCGCCATCGGATCCGAGCTCATCTTTATCCAGTGCCTGGCCATAGTATATCGATGCGAAACCATCGATTCGTATATCTGCTGCAACAGCCGAGCCGTTCGCTAATGCCGCTGCGGAGGCAAGTAACATAATTTTATATGGGTTTATTTTCATTGTTGACTCCCGTCGTACTTTCCTTTTGTACTCATTACTAACTTTAAGTAGTAGACCAAAAAAATCTAAAGACATAGTAAATAAGAATTTTAGAAGAAAATAATTCGAAGGGGATGTGTTTGATTTCTAGAGTAAAAACTCTGGAATAGCTGGTTGTTAATAAGTCAGGCAACTGAAAATGACTGAAATCACACGTTCAATCTTTCCAGTTCTTTAATCATCATCGCTCTGGCTATTTTATCTTCGATGGTTGCTGGTTGATCTAATTCAACCCGTTGAAGATATGGCGTGAAGTGTTCTGGAACTTGCTTGTTTTTTACCGAGCGGAGTATGGCTCTGAAAATATTAGACTTTCTGGACATTTTTGATTGCATTGCTTTCAGACATTGCGCCACAACCAATTCGGTTTCTGTAAAATCCGAGCCGAATGGAAAAGCAGGAAATAAATGTTTGTCGCGGTACGGCTGAATCATCTTTTCGAGTTTATCGGGATAGTTTGATCGAAACGCTTGTGGAATTTGATAATTTCCAGGTAACTTTCCTGAGTTGACTGCACTGGCAACCAGTTGTGCCTGAAAGCGCGAGTCCGCAATGTTAACCATCGCAGCAGCCACTTCTTTATCGCACTTCCCGCGTGTGTCAGCGATACCGTACTCCGTGATATAGATGTCTCGTAAATGTCGTGGGATCGTAGTGTGGCCATAATTCCAGACGATATTTGATCGGGTAGTGCCGGATTTTTCCTTGGTACTTTTCAACATGAGTATTGAGCGCGCGTCTTCCAACTCGTGGGCCTGAGCGACAAAATTATACTGCCCACCAACACCGCTCACCACTTTGCCGTTGTCGAGCCCGTCGGAAGTCGCCGCGCCAAGTGCGTGCGCGAGAAAAACGGTATTGATGAAGCGCGCGTTGGTGCGTTGCAGGCGCTTTAATTCTTCACAGCCATATAGCGCGTTCATATAACTGATTCTAGTCATATTAATCGAATTACGGCTGTCATCATCCAAATCGCGCAGGGCTTGGTAAAACGAAGGTGGACCGAGGAAAAAACCGCCATGAAGAATGCGTGCTTGCAAGAGTTGAGTGCCCAAGCAACTGCGGGCAATGGCGGCATGGTTTTGAGTCAAATGATTCGGGATGGGTTCACCGTGGGGAGGGATGATTGAATCGCCCTGGATGCGGGTCCCGGGTTTAAAAAAGCCGAATTGAAGCAGAAATTCCAAATCCTGTTGGCTCAATTTTTCACGGATAACACCGGCTTCCAACAGGGTGAATAAATCATCCGAATTAATAGTCTTGTTGAGTTTTTTCTGGTTCAAAAGCCGTTGCAGGCCTTCGTGATCGTACACTTCACGCCGCAGAATATTCAATCGCATCAATTGATAGAACGCATTAACGAACATCTCACTGCATCCATAGAGCCCATGCTCAAATGGCCCGGTCCCGCCAATGCTATCTATTAGTTTACCGAACCTTTGCGTTGCCCCTATATCGGATAGCAATTGTTTGTAATGCCCGCAGTGGTTTTGCCGTAAATCACAGCCATAGGCAATGGCGTCGCACAACGATCCGATGCCTAATTGCAATGTGCCTCCATCCGGTATCAGCGTGCTGGCGTGAATTCCAACCATGTAGTCTACGGTGGAAATCGGCATATTCGGGGGAGCAAACAGCGTTTTGTTGTATTGCTTGTTCGTTACCAAAACATCCAGGACGGTATCATCCACGATGGCGTCATTTACCATAAAAGGTAATTGCTCGTTAACCTGGCCAATAATAACGATGGCTTCGCCTTGCTGTTTGCGTTCCAGAAGACGCGGCAGTAAGTCCAGCGTAGTTTCCGGATTGCAACTCATACTGTATTCGGATTTGCCATTCCGAATGCGGTGGCCGAGCATTTGCGCAACGACATTGATTCCCATATTGAGAATATCGCGCACGGAGTGAGTGTAGTTGGTACAGATGTAATTCTGTTGCGCCTCGACAATATTTAACATAGCGCCGGATTTGAAGAAAAATTCGTGTACTTGAATGTTGTCTGGAACGGTTCCCTCACGCAGGTCGCGCATGTAATCGAATCCAGCGTAGTCGCCGAATACCCGTGCCAAAAAAGGTTCAATAAATCGTTTCTGGATGCCTTCGCCAGGCTCGGGAACTTCCAGGGTAAGTGCGGTTGCGATCGTGAGAGAGAGCTCAGGATTGCTTTTTACGCGCTGATACAACGCATTGGTCAATTCGGGTGGCTTACCCATTCCCAGCGGCAGGCCGATGCGGATATCATTGCCCACAGAGGCGATGATATGGTCGACACAGGCCTCCACGTTGTCAAGGTGTACTGTACTCATCTGTTCATTCCCTTTGTTCTGCAGCCATCATTCGCGTTTGCGCGGCGAACCACTTTGACGGATGTCAGACCTTGCGATTTATTGCATAGTATTATGCTTTATAAAGCGGGGCGACCAGTATGTTTCTTGCCTCTTCGCTGGAGACGGGCTCCTGAAATAAATAGCCTTGCATATTGTTGCAACCCAGTTTGCTCAGATAGTCCCGTTGCTTTTCCGTTTCAACGCCTTCTGCTACCAGGTTCAGATTAAGGCCGGTCGCCATCGCGCTGATAGCGTTGACAATGCAGGCGTCCCCCGAGTTGAATTCTTCACCGATATGCTTAAGAAAAGAAGGGTCTAGCTTGATGGTGTTAATGGGGAGTAGGTGCAGATTGCTCAAGGAAGAGAAGCCGGTACCGAAATCGTCAACGGCGATCGAGAAACCCAATCGACTCAATCGTTTTAGTTTGGCTTTGATCATGGAATGGTCTCGGAGAAGTAACTGCTCCGTGATTTCAAGTTCGATCTGGTTCGGAGAAACATTATGAGCTTTCACTGCGCTCATTAGACAGTGCTCAAAATCCTCGTGCTCTACTTGTTGCGGGGAGAAGTTAATTGCAATTTTTAACACCGGGTTGGCCCATTCCTCCAGGTCAGCACACACTTGATTAACCACCCATATTCCCATATCGATAATAATTCCGGTTTCTTGCGCAATCTCAAGAAATTCTCCGGGCTTGACGACGCCCTTGGTCGGGTGCTGCCAACGCAGATAGGCTTCCAGTGCATATACATGCTGTGTTTCGATATTAATAATAGGTTGATATTCCAGGTACAACTCATTCTGTTCCAGGCAACTACGCAAATCCCGCTCAATGGTAAAGCTGTTGGTGTAGGACTGATTCATGCGTTCTGTAAAAAACTGAAAGCCGTTTTTGCCGCGTGATTTGGTATGAAACATAGCAATGTCGGCATTTTGTATCAGCAGATCGATTTGTTCTCCATGATCCGGGTACACTGAAATTCCGGTTGAACAGGACACAAACAACTCCTGAGACTCGATATGGAAAGGCTGTTGCAGTTCGCTTATGATTTTTCGGGCGATGATCTGGGCATCGTTCTGGCTCTTCAGGTTCGGTAATAATAACGTAAATTCATCGCCACCAAATCGGGAAAGCGTGTCTCCTTCGCGCAGACATTCGCTGATACGGCGGGCTACGGATTGTAATAATTGATCGCCAATGTTGTGGCCCAGGGTGTCGTTAATGAATTTGAAACGATCCAGATCGAGAAACATAACAGCGACTTTCGAACTGCTGCGTTTGGCATGCGAAATAGCAAGGGAGAGCCGGTCCCGAAACAGCGACCGGTTTGGTAACCCGGTTAGCAAATCATGATAAGCCTGGAATCGCATAAGTGATTCCGCTTGCTTGCGATCCGTGATATCCCTGGCAATGCCATAGGTTCCTTTGAATTCCGCATTGCCGCTCTTTATGCAAGTCTCATAAATCCCAACCGCATTGATTTCAAAGGGCATCGATAGTGAGGTGGATTTGCCATCACTCCTCATACTGAGTCGTTTGCGTAGACGGATTTCTTTGCGCTGATTCTTGCGTTGCTCAGCGCGGCGCTCATTAAAGACATAGGGATGTTGCCTATGCTCCTCATCGCTCATGAGTTCACTAAAGTGTTGGCCAACGATGTCTTGCTTGCTGATGTTGAGGAGGGTTTCGACCTGATCATTGACAAAAGTGATGTACCCTTTTTCATTCAGTACATAGATCAAATCGGGAGAATAGTTCACCATAAATTCGCGCATGGACTCTGCCTGCTTGATGCGTTGTTCTATGGTGTCATATTCGTGTTGCAGCCTGCGTTGCTCCAATGCTTTCTGAATACAACTGACTAACTCTCTGTCCAGGTTGGGTTTGCGTAAGAAGTAAAACGCGTTCCGCTTAAGGGCATCGGTTACGAGGGCGGATCTGTAATTTTTACTGAGCACAATGACAGGGATTTTATCGCGCTGTTCCTGTAAAAACTGCATTATCTCCTGACCTGTTTCATCCGGATTCACCAGATCCATAATGACGAGGTCAAAGTTAGACTTTTTTAGTTGTTCAAGCGCCTCCCTCGTATTGTTTGAACTGATTGTTCGATAGCCCTTATCAATAATTTCGGTTTGCAGGCTTTCTAACAAGTCGCTTTTCTCATCAACCAAAAGTAAATGGTGGGAATAACCATTGCTGCGAATGTGCGTCATTATTACGCCGAGTCCTTGTTTTCAATGGGTTGGGCAAATATTGGAAAAACATCTGGCAGACTCTCCGTAATCTGAAACCTGGGTGCGCTGTATTGATATTTGGGATTCGATCGGTATGCGCAATTTGGTTTCAACTCCCTTGCCGATGCAGGTTGAGTATATAACATTTGCTAAGTGGATAAGGCAGTATATCCACAGGGGTGAATAATGAACAATTGCGATTAGAAACAAATTTTGCGTTTTTTATTTCGTTTTGGAATATAGCAATCTGGGGTCGGTAATATAAATGAAATCAAAAGGGAGTAAAAAATGATGTGTAAAACGCCTTTGTGCCAAGTAAATCAAGAACTTAGCTAAAAAAAGGTTTGCCTGGAATTGACTTTATGTTCTACAGTATTAATAAATTAAAGCAGAAAAAAGAACGGGCGGGAACCCTTGTTCCATAAGAATCCGGAAGAAACTATAACTGGGATACACCAAGGATTCGCCATAAACATCAACAGGTTCATTCACAGACCAGAGGAGCACCGACGACAGCAGGTTCACGAAGCAAATTTAGCGCGCTGTTTGGCAGCAGGAATTTACAATATATGTCTTCTTGAGGAATGCTAATGAGTGTAAAAGCTGAAAGTACCAAGAAAGCTTACGTTATTGATACCAATGTCCTGATACACGATCCGAACTCCATTCTTAATTTCGATGAACATCTTGTAATAATTCCCATGACCGTGCTTGAGGAGTTGGACAAGCTCAAAAACGGCAACAAGTCGTTAGCTGCGGATTGCCGTTCAGCAATCCGTCTGATTGACAGTATTATCACCGATAGTCCCACTGAACGGTTGCAGCAGGGCGTGCCTATTCCGCGTCACAATGGCACCAGTCATAGTGGCAAATTGGCTATTATGATGAATAGAAGCGGTGAACCCCCCGAAGCCTGCCTGCCTAACGACAACAACGATAATAAAATTATCAACAGAGTCGTGCAGATGCAGATGGAAAACCCCGAGGTAAAACACACCTTGGTGACCAAGGATATTAATATGCGCCTTAAGGCGCGCGGTTGCTGCATACACGCCGAGGATTACCACAACGATCAGCTAATTTCCGATGTTAAACAACTTTCCACCGGATACCACGATTTTAATGGTTCCTTTTGGGACCGGGTATCCCATGTGGATACGATTCAGCAAGGCAACGGCACTTACCACTCGCTTGCCCGCGAAATATTCGAAGGGCCCTTGTTTGTTAATCAATACATTTTAGATGAACAGGACTTTCTGGCGCGTATCGAGGAAGTTACTGATGAGCATGTTTTGATTAAACATGTGCCTCGTGAGTCGGTAATGAATCAGTCCGCTTGGGGCCTGCAGCCACGTAATATTTATCAGGCAATGGCGTTACATGCATTACTCGATACGGATATTCATCTTGTTAACCTGACTGGGCCGGCAGGCTCGGGAAAGACCATTCTGGCGCTGGCTGCTGCCATCGAGATGACGGTGGCACACAAGCTTTACAACAAGATTATAGTAACCCGCTCGACACCACCTCTGGCAGAAGATCAAGGTTTTCTTCCGGGCACAGAAGAGGAAAAAATGGACCCCTGGCTGGGTGCCATCACTGATAACATCGAAGCGCTGCATATTCAGGACGAGAGCCCTCAAGGGAGTATCGAATACGTTAAATCAAAGGCAAATATCCAGTTCAAAGCGTTGAACTATATTCGAGGGCGCAGCTTTCAGCGTAGTTTGATTTTAATTGATGAATCACAGAACCTGACCCCGCATCAAATGAAGGCCATTATTACCCGAGCAGGCGAGGGCAGTAAGGTGGTGTGTCTGGGTAATTTGGCGCAGATCGACACGCCTTATCTGAGTCCCATTAGTTCGGGTTTGACCTATATGGCGGAGCGCTTTAAAGGATTTAAACATTCTACCAGTATCCGTCTGAACGGTATTCCCAGATCCTTGCTGGCGGAGTACGCTGAAGCGAATCTTTAAAACGCCCGTAGCGGATTTTAACTATTTATAATTGAGTACATACCTGGTTCGGGCCGTTACACTTGGTTAGTGTCGGCCCGAAATTTTTTGTAGTCTTATCGATACGGCACAACAACCGGATTAGGGGAACACCTTGCATCATTTTTTCGCATATATCTCAAAGCTAAAATATATCCTGCGTTGGGGGTTGAAGCGAAATGTAGAAAACGAAAATGTTAAAGAACACAGTTTTGATGTTGCGACCATCGCTCACGCACTGGCCTTGATCCGTAATCGTTATTACGGAGGCGCGCTGAACCCCTCTGACATTGCGGTAATGGCGCTTTACCATGATGTTTCGGAAGTGTTGACTGGCGATTTGCCCGGGCCGATCAAGTACTTTAACCCCTCGATTGCGGTCGCTTATAAAGCGGTTGAAAAAGCAGCTAAATCCAAGTTGTTGACGATGTTGCCCGATGAGTTGCAGGCGGATTACCGGCCTTTTATATGTGACGATGAATTACCCCTTGATACCCGTAGATTGTTGAAGGCCGCTGACGTGCTTTCGGCCTACATAAAGTGCATTCAGGAAGTGGAATCGCATAATCACGAATTTCAGGTTGCCAAGCAGCGTATTGAGGGGATGTTGGAAGAATATAATATGCCGGAGGTGGCGTATTTTATCGAGAAGTTTTTGCCGAGTTACAAGTTAACATTGGACGAGTTGGGGTAGGGAGGCGGCGTTAATCCAGAATCAAACGGTCGGTCACTAAGCCGAAAAAGCCTTCGATTCCTTCACAGCTATAATACCAGCCCAGGTGACTATTGCACTGTTTGCAAAAGCTGTATTGCCATGCGAAACCCTGGAACCAGGAAAAGTAATCGGTAACGGCGCCGGCCAACACGCAGCCTTCTGCAATCTGGTAGGTTTGGATATCGAAACCGGCTCCGGCAGGATTTACAAAAAAATGGTTGGTTTCTCCCAGAATCGGAATCAGGTACTCATTTTTGGTAATAAGCGCGCAACATGCCCGGCACCGTACCACTGACTTTTCCGGATTAATTTCATCTTCGGAACCCACTTTCGTTTGCAAAGAGGTAAGCCATTGTTCAATGGGAGTTGGGGCATTGTGGTCAAGACAATCCATCGTTCTACCTTGCTAGGCCTCGAGTTGCTAAGTGTAGACTGACAGTAGACTGGATACAAAGAGCCCTCCGAGGAGGGCTAAAGACAGGAGAGAAATCTGGGTGGTTCAGGCAAAATGGTTCAGGCAATCAATTTGGACTTCAGGTCGCGGGCTTTAACTTGGACGTCATGCAGTTGTGTGGAGACGTTTTCGCGAACCCCAAGTAGGCGCGGCTTAAGTTCTTGCCGGTATGTCTTTTCAGCCTGTTGCTTTGCGTAGGCCGAAATCATGGTCGTGTTCCAGTTAATCCGGAAGCGGTTGTCGTAGGTAGCAACATTCAGGTTTCTCAGGAAATCACGAACGGTCGGATTGGCTTTTCTAAGCTCTGCTAACAGTTCACTCAGTTCAATTTTTTGACCGTCAGTCTCAACGCCAAGTTCTTTCAGGATACGCTGACCTTCGCTTTTGGCCACGTCCAGTCCTTTGTTCAGTTCGGTCTGCAGTTTATCGCTTTGTTTTTTAAGAAGATCTAATTGATCTTTAACTTTATCTTGAATCATGGTGTAACCTCGGGCGTATCAAGCTGTTCTGTGTAGTTGAACAATGTTTCAGTAACGGGCCGAGGATAGGCCTCAGAATTAGAATGTTCTAACTAATTTCCGCCTAGGTCTATTAGCGCTTTATCTTTGTGCTGTATGCGTTTTGGCTAGTGTGAAAGCTCTGCCCACAAATCATGCTCATCGGCCTGAAATATCTTTGCCCTAACTAAATCGCCGGGTAACAGCTCTGTTTCGCCATTCAGGAAAACCAGTCCGTCTATTTCAGGTGCATCCGATTGCGTGCGTCCGATTGCGCCTTCTCCGTCAACTTCATCGATTATAACCTCCAGCGTTTTACCGATTTTTGCCTGTAAACGTTTCGAAGAGATTTTGGCCTGGACTTCCATGAAGCGTTCGAATCGTTCTTGTTTAAGTTGCTCCGGAACCGGGTCAGGCAAATCGTTCGCTTTGGCGCCTTCCACCGCGGAATACTGAAAGCAACCGACCCGATCGAGTTGGGCTTGCTCGATAAAATTTAATAGAACATCGAAATCCTGATCGGTTTCTCCCGGAAATCCCACAATGAAGGTACTACGAAGGGTGAGGTCGGGGCACAGGTCCCGCCACTTATGGATGCGCTCAAGTGTGTTTTCGGCATGGGCAGGACGTTTCATTGCTTTTAATACGCCAGGGCTGCCGTGTTGGAACGGGATATCCAGGTAAGGCAGTAGCTTGCCCTCGGTCATTAATGGAATGATTTTATCCACGTGAGGGTAGGGGTACACATAGTGCAAGCGAACCCATACTCCCAAGCTTGATAGCGCTTCGCACAGGGCCTGCATGTTGGATTTTAGCGGGCGACCCTGCCAGAATCCGGTCCGGTACTTGATGTCAATACCATAAGCGCTGGTGTCTTGGGAAATGACCAATAATTCCTGAACCCCGGCTTCCACCAAGCGTTGCGCTTCTTCCATCACATCGCCCACTGGCCGGCTTACCAGGTCACCACGCAAAGACGGGATGATACAAAATGTACAGCGATGATTGCAGCCTTCGGAAATTTTCAGATAGGCGTAGTGGCGGGGAGTTAACTTGATGCCCTGGGGTGGCACCAGATCTGTGAAGGGGTCATGAGTATTGAGGGCGGGCACGTGTTTATGCACGGCACTGACGACTTCTTCGTAGGCCTGGGGACCGGTTACGCTGAGCACGCTGGGGTGTACTGATGTTATCTGCTCGGCCTCGCCTCCCATACAGCCGGTCACGATCACCTTGCCATTTTCTTGCAGGGCTTCGCCGATGGTTTCCAGCGATTCACGCTTGGCGTCGTCTATAAACCCGCAAGTGTTCACCACCACAATGTCAGCTTGGTCGTAGCTGGGTACGATGTCGTATCCATCTGTTTTGAGTTGCGTCAGAATACGCTCAGAGTCCACCAGCGCTTTCGGACAGCCCAAGGATATAAATCCAACTTTTTTGCGGCCAGTATCCATAACTACCTGTAAATGTTATCAATTGTGAAGGCTGCGTGTGGTCTGTCGTTGTGTAGGAAAGGAACCGGGCAGGCCTGATGACGATAAAATCGCCGTAGTTTGGTAGCATCCGAAGAGGTTGTCAATTGGCTTGTGGTTCAGAATGGCTCGAAAAAAAATTGTTGACGAATTAGAAGCGGCTTCGTAAAATTCGCGCCCTCTTAATGCGGGAATAGCTCAGTGGTAGAGCACAACCTTGCCAAGGTTGGGGTCGGGAGTTCGAACCTCCTTTCCCGCTCCAGATTTTTGATGGGCTGCGATTGCTCTTCGCTTCTGCGAATTTTTGCAGCCCAATATCTCTATACTCCCTCCTGCTTACGACATCTCTGTCAGTAACTCATCAGCCTGTGATAGGTAAACAACATTGTTATGTCTCGCGTTCGTGGTATTGCAATATTATACCATCCCCGATGATGGACGCTATTGCGCCTCCAGCACGACCGTGCAAAGCGTCAATTAAATAGGGATAGGTTATTCAGAAAGAGGGGCAATGTCCTCACCATACGATTAATTCCCATAAGCCGCTCGAGCCCGATTCAGAATGCTGCAAAGATCGGCTGCGGCCTCTACTGCGCGAGGAGATGAGCGGGTGTAAATATCCTGGTCTACCAGATACATTTGCCCTGATCGGATGGCCTGTATTGTGGTCCATCGTTCCCATTTTTGTTTCCAGCCCTTGAGTGAACGACCCCCGTGATGTCCGCCGCTGAGCATCACCTGCGGATCGCGGGTGACGACAGACTCTATGCTGACAGTAGGCGAGGGTTCGTTAAGATCGGCAAATATATTCTCGCCACCACAGATGGTAAGTAAGTCGGAAAAAAAATGCTGGTTACCAAGAGTGTACAGAGGATCTTCCCATGCTTCGTAAAAAACCCGTATCCGGGGTTTTTTACTGTTTTTTTCTATGAGTTGATCGCGTTGTTTTTCAAACTTCTGGGCGGCCCTGGTTGCGATTTTCGTGGTGCCGGTCAGCTTGCCCATTTGGCGGATATTGTTGGCAATGCTGGCTAAATCCTTCGGCTCACTTAAATAGACCGGGATTCTCAGTGTTTTTAGCATTTCCAGTGTTTCACTGCTGTTTCCATTACGCCAGGCAATTATCAAATCTGGGTTGAGTGATAGTATTTTCTCAAAATTAACCTGATTATATCCGCCTATCAACGGGATGGCTTTCGCAGCGGCGGGATAGTCGCTGTAGTTTACGGTACCCACCAGACGATCGCCTGAACCTGCCGCAAATAGAATTTCTGTGATGTGGGGTGCCAGGGACACAATGCGGCGGGCTGCTTGTTCAAGGCTTACTTGCTGTCCGGCGTCGTCTGTTATTTTAATCGTAACTACATCGTCCCTGGCTGCTGATGCTGCACTAGCAGACAGGAGAATAGCGGCGAGCAAGAAGATTGAGTTCAAGCTGACTTTTGATCTAGTACACTTACTGACTCTCATTGCCTGCCTTACTTTTCCCCAGAAATTTTTGTAAGTGAATCATCATGGATGGCAGAAATAGAAAATCGAATATAAGAGCAATCAGTATGGTCGACGCGACCATGATGCCTAAGGTTGCGTTGACGTTGAAATCAGACAGTGCCAGCATACCAAAGCCCAGTGTCAGTACGATAGTCGTCGTTACTAATGCTGCTCCAACATGTTCAAACGCGTAATGAATTGACTTGTTTATGTTGCCGTTACTGACTTCCATGCCTCTTAGGTATTTCGACATAAAATGCACGGTGTCGTCTACTACTATGCCCAGTGTGACCCCAAAAACCACAGCGACGGCCAGATTGACTTCACCCACCAAAAAACCCCAGATTCCCAGCATAATCGCTGCTGGAAAGGCGTTCGGGATGATACTGAGAACTCCTAATTTCCAAGACCCCAACGATATAATCAAGATGGCCGAGATTATAAGAGTTGCGATGATGGTGCCTTCCAGCATGCTGTCTATGTTTCTTTGGCCGATGGACGAGAACATGATAGAAGGACTGGCACCCACGGTTTTTAGCTCTGGCGCATTATTTTCAAACCAGCTTTGAGCATTTCGCTCTAATCCAAGAATTTCTTTTGCTTTAACGCCTTTTATGCTCACGGTGACGCGTAGCATGGATTTGTTCAGATCGATTTGGTTATTCAGATCCATACCAAAGGGCAGTGACATTTCATAAAGTAATTGATATTGGGAAGCTAATTCTTTGGAATCCGGCAGATGATAAAATTCTTTTTTATCGTCATGCATGTTTCTATTTAATCGTTTTAGCGTGTCTGTAAAGGTAAATACGTGCGTTACATGGGGTTGCTGACGATACCAGTTCACGAACTCATCGACTTTTCTAAGGAATTGAGGGTCGCTGATACCGTTTGGTGTTCCTGAGTCCAGGGCGTATTCAATAATATTCACACCATTTAAATTGGCTTCGGTGAAATCAGCCGCCTGTCTTACTTCCAGATTCTTGGAGAAATACCCGAAATTATCGTCGTTCAATTCATTTTGTCCGATAAATGCAATGCAAATTATTGATACCGTCAAGCTACCGTAAAATAACTTTTTTGGATGCCGGATCGTGAAGTCAGCCAATCCGGAAAAGACTTTGGTACGCTCAGTATCGATATTGGGGGCTTTTTTCGTTAACCACATCATCAGTTGTGGCATCACGGTCAATGACAACAAAAATGCGGCGATGACTCCGATAGCAGAGACAACACCTAGTTCACGAAACGGCGGTGACTCGCTGGATAACATGCTCAGAAAACCAATCGCTGTGGTCAGGCTTGTGAGGAAAACCGGTTTGATATTGACATCCAAACTTTGTATTAATGCGTCTTCTTTGCTTAGACCTCGACGCAGGCCCATCAGAAAATGCGAAAGAATGTGAATGCAATCTGCGACTGCCAGGGTCAGGATAACGATCGGTGCCGCAGAATTTATGTTATTGATCGGCATATCCATCCAGCCCATGATACAGACCGATGTCACGACGCTGAGTATAATAATAACCAATACAATAGTAATGCTCGATGGTGATCTCAACAGCAAGCCTACTAATATCAAAATGACCACCAGCATAATTGGGACCAGGGTTTCCGAGTCTTTTTGCGACATTTCATTGAATGCATTATTCAATGGCGCCATGCCCGTGATCATGGTTTTCATATCCGGGTGCTGTTGTACAAACTCATCCCGGATGGTTCTTACATATTCGATTACTTCCGGTATCGCGACAGTCTGGTCTTCAGGTAACGCTAATTGAATGTTAATGGCGGATACGTGCCCGGATGGGGATATCAAGCGGTGAACTAGCAACGGCTCATTGATGGCGATGTCTTTACGCAATGCTATTTCTTCGTCACTCATGTTGAGCGCGTCGGAAACCAGGTCTTCCACTAAAAGCTCATCGCCGTCCACAAAAGTATTTTGGAAATTAGTGAGTGAATCAACACGCTGGGAATACGGTGTCAGCCATGCATCCCGGGTTAATGACTCGATTGCATCCAGATGTTCCCGGCTAAATATTTCACCGTCACCGGGATTCAGGATCAACAGAACATTGTCACTGGAACTGAAGGATTGCTGTATTCGTTCGTTTTCCAGCATTTGCGGATTGGTTTTTTCGAAGAATATTTTATAGTCTGATTTAACCGTCAGATTCAGCGCGCCATAGCAACTTACTCCGATCAAAACCAGGCTTATTAAAAACAGCATTAATCTATTTTTAACTAGCCAAACGGCGATAGGGGAATGCATATATCAATCCTTACGAGGCTGGGTTCAAAAACGCTAATATATTGTTATAGGTTAGGTCGTAGTCGTGATTCCGGCTCAGTGGTGCCCATCCATAGCCATCCAGCAGGCAGCCTATCTGGGATCTGATGAGCTGGTCTGTATCGGATGATTGGAGACTTCTTACTGTTGGATCTGTTCTGTCCAATGTCAGCATGCCAAAGGTCATTGCCCACAATCCAAAACAAATATCGTCCTGTTTCATATTATCCGGCAAGCAGAGGTCGTCCTTTTCTATTGCTTGAGAAATAAGGTTTTTAAGTAGATCAATTATCTGTTGCTCCAGCTCATCAAGCTGTTGCATGCGCAAAGGTGAAGCCTTGTCTCGGATATTATCCGTTCTGCAGGATATCAGTAGATCAAATTCTTCCGGAAACTGTAGAGTAAATTGTTTATAGCTCATGGCGAGACAGAGTATTCGCTCGCGGCATGTTCCCGGGAAGGTGGTCGAGAATTCAAATTGGTTTAATAAGTGTTCAAGCCCGTCCAGACATAGGCCGCACAGTATGTCTTCTTTACAGGAAAAATGTTTGTAGACCGTACCTTTTGCGTATTCCGTGAGCTCAGCTATCTTATCCATGGTGAGGTTAGAAACGCTCTCGCGTCTAATGATGTCACGGGCGGCATTTACGAATTTTTGTTCCCGCTGCCGGAATTCTCTTTGACGGCGACTTTGAGTGTTCATTGCATCCTCCGTCATTATGTGACGATCCGTCATATTTAGCTCGGCTTTGTCCTAATGTCAATCATAGTTTCTGGTAAACTACCGTTTCGCTAAAGTAGTCATGGGAGCCAGCCCGTGGAAGATACGGAAGTATTACGCCATCTACATCCTGAATTGATCCCATCCTTAAGCCTGTTACCAACGGATAAGCCGGTAACACTGTTAACTCGTCATTCCATACGTGAGCAGCCCGGCAATGGTTTCGCCGGGTATGACATCCCCCTAACGCCTGAGGGCGTTGAATTAGCGAAGCAGTGGGGCCGCAATATCACCCGTCCCATTGCCGGTATCTATTCCAGCCCAGTAGACCGTTGTGTAAAAACAGCAGAAGCGATGGCGCAAGGAGCGGGGGTTGAGTTGCCCGTCCACACCGATTCAACCTTGGTGGAGCCAGGTAGCTACGTTCAGGATCTGCCGGTGGCGGGGCCCTATTTCATGAAGCTGGGTCCGTTGGCTTTCGCAAAAAAGCACTTACGTAACGAGGTGCGTGGTGTGCTTTCGCCGGGGGAGGGCGCTCAGCGCTTGCTTGAGCACCTGCGGCTTGCGCAAGGTCCGGACGGATCTATTTCACTGCACGTGACCCACGATACCATTCTGGCGTCCTTTATTTACTATCTGCGTCGGGAATCCGAATTGGATGAAGAGCACTGGCCTTGGATGATGGAGGGGGCGTTTTTATGGTTCCAAGATAGTAGTGTGAATTGGATCTGGCGCGGAGAACACGGAATATACGAGCTGTCCGTTTAGCCTCTGGAACCGCGCTGGTCATCCAGTATAATGCTTCCTCTTTGTTCGATAGCTGGTAATTTGATGACGACCGCACTTTCTGTAAAAGATCTCTGTAAAACCTATTCCGGTGGTTTCCAGGCACTTAAGGGAATCAGCTTTGATGTACAACCTGGCGATTTTATGGCTATGCTCGGCCCTAACGGTGCGGGTAAGTCCACCACCATCGGTATTATCACCTCATTAGTGAATAAGACGTCCGGCAGCGTCAGCATCTATGGCTGCGATGTGGATGTTGACTTTTTCGCTGCCAAGATGCACATCGGCGTCGTGCCTCAGGAGTTTAATTTTAATCAATTCGAAAAAGTGGGCGACATTGTCCGAACTCAGGCAGGTTACTACGGCCTGGATAAACGCACTGCTGCGGAGCGGGCTGAGAAATATCTCAAATTACTGGACCTCTGGGAAAAACGCGATGAAAGTGCGCGTATGTTATCCGGTGGTATGAAGCGGCGTTTGATGATAGCACGGGCGTTAGTGCATGAGCCGAAGCTGTTAATTCTGGATGAGCCGACAGCCGGTGTCGATATCGAATTACGGCGTTCCATGTGGGGGTTTCTGGAACAACTGAATGCATCGGGCACCACCATTATTCTGACCACCCATTATCTTGAAGAAGCAGAGCATCTGTGCCGCACTATAGCAATCATCGATCAGGGTCAGATTATTCACCAAGGGAGTATGAAGAAATTTCTGGCGGGTTTGGACAAGGAAACGTTTATTCTGGATCTGGAGCGGGATATTACCGACGTACCAAAAATTGAAGCGGTGTCGGTAGGATTAATTGATTCCCATACGCTGCAAGTGGAAGTGTCGAAACAGGAACCGTTGAATAAAGTATTTAGTGAGTTAACCAGTCTGGGTATTAATGTGGTGAGTATGCGTAATAAAGCCAATCGATTGGAAGAGCTATTTGTTTCCCTGGTTGAGAGTAAGCGCTGAAATGAATATACAGCAACAATATAACGCCTTCAGCACAATAGTGACCAAAGAAGTACGTCGTTTTACGCGAATCTGGGTACAAACATTAATCCCCCCTGCAATTACTATCGCACTGTATTTTGTAATCTTCGGACAACTGATCGGCAGTCGTATCGGGACTATAGGTGGCCATTCCTACATGGAATACATCGTACCTGGATTAATCATGATGTCCGTAATCACCAATTCGTACTCGAATGTAGTGTCGTCCTTTTTCAGCACCAAATTTCAGCGCAGTGTTGAGGAAATGCTGGTATCGCCCATGCCTAATTATGTGGTTATTGGCGGTTTTGTGGTGGGTGGCGTCGCACGGGGTATGGCCGTTGGTGTGATCGTAACCGGGCTTTCGTTGTTTTTTACCGACCTGCATATGCATAGCTTTGGGGTTACCGTCAGCATCGTAATTCTAACTGCAATTGTGTTCTCTTTGGGTGGTTTTATAAATGCGGTTTACGCCAATTCATTTGATGATGTGTCGATAGTGCCCACCTTTGTTTTAACCCCGTTAACCTATTTGGGTGGCGTGTTTTACTCCATCAGTATGTTGCCGCCATTCTGGGAGGCAGTATCCCACTTCAATCCTATCGTATACATGGTTAATGGTTTTCGCTATGGCATTCTGGGCACAACCGATGTTCGCTTGGCCTTCGCCTATGGCATGATAACGGTCTTTATCGTGGGTTTGTACACCTGGGCTCACTGGTTATTAAAACACGGCACGGGGATTCGTTCCTGATGATTGAGCATGGCCCTCTGGGGCAAAAGAGTGAGCATCCCCAGCAATATAATCCCGGGGTGTTGTTTGCTATTCCGCGTCGACTCGGGCGACTGGAGATCGGAATAGGATCAGAGCTGCCATTTAAGGGCGCTGATATTTGGAACGCGTATGAGGTGTCCTGGCTGACTCCTAAAGGTAAGCCGGTGGTTGCCGTGATGGAAATGAAGGTACCCGCGGATTCAAGCCATATTGTTGAATCAAAATCGCTCAAGCTCTATCTCGGGTCCTTTAATCAAACGGGTTTCTCGGGTTTTGCTGACGTGGAACAATGTATTGTTAAGGATGTGTCTGAGGTGGTGGGCGCCCCGGTTCAGGTTACTTTGTTGCCGCTAACGGCGGCACACTCTTTCACAATTGAGTCTATGCCGGGACGTTGCGTAGACGAACTCGATATTGTTGCAGATGAGTACAGCGTCAACGCGCGGCTTTTACGGGTGAATCCGGATGAAAATGTAAATGAACAGCTGCATAGCCATCTGTTGCGTTCTTGCTGTCCTGTTACCGGCCAGCCAGACTGGGGAAGTGTGCTGATAGGGTATCAGGGAAATAAGATAGACGAAGCATCCTTGCTGCGGTATTTGGTCTCGTTCCGGAACAATCAGGAGTTTCATGAGCAATGCGTAGAACGTATCTATCTGGATATTATGCAGCAATGTTCGCCTAGGGCATTGTCGGTTTACGCACGCTACACCCGGCGGGGGGGAATTGATATTAATCCGTTTCGTTCTAGTGAAGAAGTCGATACCCGGAATCTAAGATTGGTTCGCCAGTGACGTCTTGTGAGCGTTTTATTCAGGAGAGGGGCCCGAATGCGAACCCGGACACCATCCATATGGCAAACAGGATGCTCCAGAAAATCAGAAACATCACAGAATAGGGAAGCATCAGGGAAACGATTGTACCGACACCCAGATCCTTGTCGTATCTTTGCATAAACGCGACAACAACCCCGAAGTAAGGCATCAGCGGCGTAATAATGTTGGTGCTGCTGTCTCCTACTCTGTAAGCCGCCTGGACCTGTTCAGGTGCGATTCCTAATAATAAGAACATAGGGATAAATATCGGCGCGAGTAAGGACCATTTTGCTGAAGCACTGCCTATTAACAGATTAATAAAGGCAGACATCAGGATGAAAATGGATAGTAACAGTACCGGAGACAGTGCCAGGTTTTGCAACCAGTTCGCGCCGGTGATCGCCAAAATCAAACCGATGTTGGACCACGCGAAATAGTTGATGAATTGAGCTGCGAAGAACATCAATACCAGGTAGCTTGCCATCGTGGCCATGGTCGCTTCCATATCTTCTATGACACTGCCTTTGCGATGATAACGTCCCGTCGCTACGCCAAAAACAATGCCGCTCAACGCGGCAATCAGGGAAATTAAACTGACAATGCCGCTGACAAAGGGGGAGCGCGCGATGGAGTGAGTCTCCGGATCCCTGAGTAGCCCGCTATCAGGCACCAAGCCCAGAATGATCAATGCCACGCACACCATGAACATGATGCCGGCCTGCCGCAATCCACGTCGCTCCAGCAGCGTGACTTTATTGTCAACCGGTGCTTCCGTTGGTGCCCAGGAAGGCAGCGCGGGCAGAGTGACTTTTTCTGTGATCCACGTGCCTGCGATCGTGATGAAGACAGTAGACGCAATAATAAAGTAATAGTTTGATAGCACGCTGATTTCGATGGAAGAATCCACAAGTTGTGCTGCTTCGGTAGAGATGCCCGCCAACACCGCATCAATGGGGCCGACTAGAAGGTTTGCGCTGTATCCGCCGGATACACCGGCGAAGGCAGCAGCCATACCAGCCAAAGGGTGTTTTCCTGCACTGGCGAAGATGATACCCGCCAATGGAATTAGAACGACATAACCCGCGTCCGCAGCCAGGCTGCTCATGACCCCTGCAAATACAACCGTAGCCGACAGCAGCTTTCCTTTGGCATTACCGACGATCCGTTTAAGTAAAGCCGCTAGCAGTCCGGATTTTTCTGCGATTCCCAACCCGAGCATAGCTATTAATACGGTGCCTACGGGTGCAAATTGAGTGAAATTGGTGACTGTACTTTCGAGTATACGATGCAGACCTTGCTGGCTGATCAGGTTGGTGACGATGATTGTTTGGTTGAGCGTAGGGTGTTGTGCGCTAATGCCGAGAAAAGACAGCAGCCAGGATAACGCTAATACAAACAAAGAAAAGTAGATAAAAAGTGCGGTGGGATGGGGAAGGCGATTGCCGGCCAGTTCGATTCGGTTCAGAAGACGAAGGTGCCAGGAATCATCAGCCATATACGATCAGACAATCAGTTTATTACGGATGCGTTTGGCGGCTTCTTCCAGCGCTTCCACCACATTGTCTTTTTCATAATTGCGGATTTTATCTATATCGACAAACATAGTGAACCCATCCAGCTCGCATTCCAGAAAGCTTTGGGTCGCTCCGAGTTCTTTACGGTGGTCGACCACTTCATATATAGGAACCGTTTTGGAAAACCCTTTTACGCTAATCTGACCGCGGTCGCGACACATGATGACGTCCCGAACGGAATTATAGGTCGATTCAGCAATGAGAATCTCGCTGGGTTGAGCCACGGATTCCAGTCGGCTGGCGAGGTTCACCTCACGCCCGATGATGGTGTAGTCCATTCGGCTTTCAGCCCCAAAGTTCCCCACCGTGCAATAACCGGTGTTAATGCCCATGCGGACCTGCAACGGCTTGCTGATGCCTTCTTTTAACCATTGTTGGCGCAGTAACTTCATCTTTTTGCGCATTTCCAGGGCCATGAGGACACAGGCGGCAGCGTCCTGTTTGTGGCCTCGGGAAGACGGGTCTCCAAAGAAGATCAAAATGGCGTCGCCCACGAATTTGTCGATGGTGCCGCCGTATTTTAAGGCGATGCGGGACATTTCGGTGAAATAGCTATTGAGCAGGTCGGTAAGCGCTTCTGGCTGAAGTTCTTCTGATATTTCGGCAAAGCCCTTGATATCGGAGAAAAATACAGTCAGTTTTTTTCGTTGGGTTTCCAGTTTTGCATCGGTTTGTCCGGAGAAAATCGATCCCCACACCTGAGGTGGCAAATATTTGGAGAGTTTACGTGATAGCTTGGCTGCTTCGCGCTGGCGGTTTTTAAGTTCTCCCTGAAAGGCCATCAACGTTCGCGCCTGTTTAAAAGAAAAATAACCCAGCGCGGTAGAAAAAAGCGTGGTTCCCAGCATAGCCACCGCCAGTGTAATCATGTTGGGCGGTAGACTGGTCGCTTCGGGTGCGCCAAATAGCAAAAGCCCTGCAATCATCCCGAGTACCATTGTACACATACAGACCATCCAGCCGAAAACACCACCAATGGCTATAGTGCCTGCGCTGACGATAAAAAACATAAACAAAGACAGAGTGGGATTGAATTGAAACAACGCCATTGCACCACCGCACATGGCGGTATCAATGACGATCAGAATAGAATTAACCCTGTTTTCCTGGCTGTGTCGCCAGTGGCTAGTAAACAAATGCGAAAGCGTGGGGTAGACCAATGCAATAATGGGTGCCCACCACAAGGATTTACTTAGATCATCCACCCAGATTGCGGCAAAAAGAACGACAGCGCTGATGACATAAGCAAATAGCCTTAGATATTGAGGCGGAAATTCTTTGTTAATCAGCTGCTGCTGAGTCAAGTCTAAGGACAGGTTACCGGACATTCGCGTTTATCCTAACCATAAATAGAAACCTAATTATTATTAATTATATCAAAAGCTTTTAAAGTATATTTCAAGAAAAATAGACAGCCAAACACAAAGTGTAAGCTGATGTGGTATCAGTAACAACTTCCTTTTTAACCACAGTGTTTTATTTGTGGTTCGAGGCCGTTTTAACCAAGCTTAGCTGAACCACATCATCGTTGTTGATTCCGGCTGCTGGATAAAGTGTAGTAAGAAAATCCCTGGTGGGCGTGCTTTCGGGAATATAGCGCAATATCATTTGCACGGCTTCTTGAAGTCCGATGCGATGCCCCGGAGAAACCAGTATTGGATCGAGTCCATCCAGGACTCTGACCAGGGCAGAATATTGGCCCTGGTTGGTGACGGGAAGGTAGTTGCCTCGTTCCCGGCCCAGCAGGTTGGATTCCGCGTTCGGTTTTGCGGAGCATATACCGATCGTTGGTAAATTAGTCAGAAGGCCGACGTGGGAAGCCACTCCGAAGCTGCGATGGCTGGTAATGCCTCGTCCATCGCAGACGAATAGATCGGGAACCCGGTTTAATTTGTCCAAAGCCCCCAGGATGGCGGGTACTTTTCGGAACGACTGTAAACCCGGCCGAGAGGGAAAGTGGCTGGACTTGATCGCCACTTTACGCTCAAGCAGCTGCATAGAAGGCAATGACTGAACTTTGATGGTCGCTTGCACGGTACAGTGATGGTTTAATTCGGTAGTCGATTCCAGTTGAATCCGGCCGATCAATTTGGGGGAGGGGCAGGCACCCTCAGTGATGATCCAGGCATGTAAATTTTTCTGGATCGCTTTTGCGCTTTCCAGTGAAAGACTCCATTCATGCAACTTGTGAGTTTTCATGCCTTTATGCCTTATCATTCCAGAAAAGCGGTAGCTGAAGTATCCGTAATTTCCTAAAAAAACAATGTGAATTAGTCGACACTTTGAGTTAATGGGTGATCAAATAATGATCTATCGTTTTAATTCTAGACCAGGTTCGGCGCCCATGACGGGGAAGTTTTAGAGTAGAATGTCGCCACCGGGGATGCGACAATCCGTGAGTACTTCCTGTGCTCCCATTGTCTTAGCTCTGTCTGCACCTAAATCATTTGATATCAAAGAGTTAGTATGTCTGAAATACTCAACACCATCATGTATCGGGTTTCCAGTCCACGTTTGTCGGCACCGGCACCGGAAAAACAGGAGCTGGACATTTTTTTTCGCTGTGCGGTCCGCGCGCCGGATCACGGCCGAATCCGACCCTGGCGTTTCGTCGTGTTGCAAGGGCGTGCCCTGGAAGACTTAGGGGCGGCGTTTGAAGCCGCTCAGCCAGAAGCAGATGAGGCGCAGAAGTTGCGCCTTCGGGCAATGCCACTGCGTGCGCCTATGATCATCGTTACCATTGCCAAGCTGGATCCGGAGCATAAGAAAGTACCGGTTTGGGAGCAGCAGGTGGCGGCCGGTATCGCTACTCAGCACATCCAGCTCGCGGCGAAAGAGCTTGGTTATGGTTCCATGTGGCGAACCGGACCAATGACGGAATCGGCTCCGGTTAAGGCGTTCTTCGATTTGCAGTCGGGCGAGCAAATTGTTGCCTTTCTTTATGTAGGTCGAGTCGATGGCGAGCCGCGTGAGGCTGACTTTCAGAGCTTGGATGAAATTGTGGAATATAGAGACTGATGATGATTTCCATTGAAATCTGTCGGTAAAACCTTTATCTTACGCGCCTCTTGACGTGAGGGTCTCGACCTTTACGGCTTGAATCAGGAGAAGTGTCCGAGCGGTTGAAGGAGCACGCCTGGAAAGTGTGTATACGTTTATAGCGTATCAAGGGTTCGAATCCCTTCTTCTCCGCCAGATCTTTTAAAAAAGCCCCGTCACGACGGGGCTTTTTTAATGCCCGATGACACGGTCCAATTTAGGCGAATTCGTTGGCGGGTTCGTGATCCAGCATCATATCCCTTACTATCTGCAAACGCTGGCTTTTCGAAGCATGAATTTCATCGAATAAGAACAAGTGCAACATGCGTTGTACTTTGCGGCAATTTTCTCCGGTCAGGCGTTCACGGTAAACGCGTTTGTCCCATGCGAACCGATCAATGTAGACAATTTGAAACGCCATGGCCTGGCTGCGGAATTGAAAACCGAAATGGCGTTTCTTTTCGTTTTTGTCCAACTCCAGCAAAATGTGAAGTTTGTTTATAATGTCGAATGGCTTGCATTGGTTGTTACTCAGCCAATTCCTCATATCAGTTGATAGCAGTACTTGCTCCATGTCGGCCGTGCGGCTCATGGACTTCAGAAATTCCACATCATGTTTTCGTGACAGACGATAAGCCAGGCGATAATCCACTACGGGCTGGCAGGCAATAGGTTGTTTCATCGTATCCCCCTGAAGACACAATTTGCTTCAATGGCATAACACTATCCCAGCTTTTTCCTTCATGTCTGTTACGATTTGTAATTGATCCGGTTTGCTGGGAAATCTGGCTTAATATTTGTTCACGGCGCACCGTTTCTGACGCCCAATGCACTTGAACAGGCCATTTTTTAACAGCATACTCCAGCCACACTGACCATTATTAGGGTAGACACTATGGGGATCGATCTGAAGCGCGCAAGTGACGTTGGAAGCTCCGTTATGGCTTCCACTTTCCGGGGATGGCGAGGGGCGATGGCAAGCCGTAAGGTGCAGCAGCCCGAGCAGCTTCTTGAATTGTATGACCGGGAGGGGTGTGCTCATTGTCGTTTCGTGCGAGAAGCATTAACGGAGCTCAATCTGGATGTGCGTATTGTGCCGGTTCCCTTGGGGGGCCAGCGCAATCTGCCTGCATTGAAGCGCATTTCGGGTCGGGACAGAGTGCCTTTTTTATATGACCCCAATAAAAGCGCAAAGATTGAAGGCAGTGACGCGATCATCGCGTATTTATTCAATACTTATGCAGGACGTGAGGGGCCAAAGAAATTACGAGCGACCAAGTTTAATGTTTTCAAATCCCGCCTCGCAACCGTGATACGGGGAGCACGGGGATTGGAGGCAAAGCCATCTGTCGGATCTCAGCAAGATCTCACACTTTACAGTTTTGAGGCCAGCCCCTATTCACGTCCGGTTCGTGAACGACTTTGCGAACTTGAGCTACCGTATAAATTGATTAACATCGGTAAACAGCAGCGAGCGGATATAGGGCCTTCCAATTTTCGTTTGCATTTTGGTGAATATAAACCGATACCCAATACCAAGCGTTCTGCTTTTATGAACGAACATGGTAATGTGCAGGTGCCTTATCTGATTGATCCGAATACCCAGCGGGATTTATTTGAATCCGCAGACATCCTTCGTTATCTGAGCACTACCTATCAAGTCGGAGGAGCGTCACGATAATTAATACCCCCCCGGAAGCGTCGCCCGATTCACACAACCAACGCCCTCAACCGGTAAAGCGCGTTCAATTGCATCGTACGCTAACTCAGGATGTGCATAATATTTGCGACTACATTGCGAGTGAAACCGGTTTGTCTAAAGGCCGTATAAAACACGCAATGAATTGTGGTGCGCTACAGGTAAAAAAAGGCAAAGGAAAAATTCAACGTTTGCGTCGATCCAGCTCAGGTTTGGCTTCCGGCAGTCAGATCTGGTTGTATTATGATGAGACAGTGTTGGCGCTTGCGCCGGCGAAACCTTCGCTGATTAAAGATTTTAATCGTTATAGCATCTGGTTTAAGCCACCGGGCTTATTGTCCCAAGGAAGCCAGTGGGGTGACCATTGCAGTTTGATCCGTCAGATCGAATTGAATTTTAATGGCCAGCGAAAAGTATTTTTGATCCACCGGCTAGACCAGGCTGCGTGTGGGCTGGTGATGCTGGCGCATCAGAAAACGACCGCAGCGAAGCTGAGTAGAATGTTTGTTGAAAGGGCAGTCGAAAAAGTATATCACGTCAGGGTAGAAGGCCTAATACGTCCCGACGAGGGCGTTATTGATAAACCTATAGATGGAAAATCCGCTATCACCCGTTACCGGAAACTGCATGAACCTGTTAATTCGACCCGGGATGCTGAAACGACGCTGCTAGAGGTCACGATTGAAACTGGGCGCAAGCATCAGATTAGACGCCACTTGTCTTCTTTGGGGCATGCGGTGGTGGGGGATGCCCTATACGGGGTCAAAAGCAAAAACGGTTTGCATCTTGCTGCAACAAAACTGGATTATAAATGTCCTGAGCAAGGGCGTGATATCTGCGTCCAGTTGAGCGAAGCCGATATCGAGCCCTATTGGATGTAAATAGCATTGACGAGAAAGTGTGCGGAGTTATAATCGGAATGATACGCTACCGTCCTGTGGCGATAGCGTGACAATCTGTATTTCACGTACAGTTAACATCAGTAGTAATGTCCAATTTGGTGGCAGAAATACGGTTCCAGGTTAGTTGAAAAAGTCAGGTAATGGATATGTCAAACCCCTCTCTCGGTAAAGTAAAGTGGTTCAATGAATCTAAAGGTTTTGGTTTTATTGAACAGGATAATGGTCCAGATGTTTTCGTCCACTTCAGTGCAATTTCCGGTTCCGGTTTCAGAACGTTAGCGGAAGGCCAGCGGGTGCAGTTTACTGTTACCCAGGGTCAGAAAGGTCCGCAAGCAGAAAACGTTCAGATTGCAGAGTAATAAAAAAGGGTGAAGCCAAGGCTTCACCCTTTTTTCAACAACGCTATTCGGTTCTATTTTTCGGGTGCGTCGTCGTCGCTTTCCGGCTTGTTCATATGCAGTTCCATCTGTGGAAATGGAATGCCTATGCCTGCTTCATCAAATGCGTATTTCACTTTTTCTGTTGTATCCCACATAACACCCCAGAAATCTGCAGCTTTTACCCAGGGGCGCACCACAAAATTAACAGATGAATCCGCCAGTTCAGATACCGCAACCACTGGAGCGGGCTCCGGTAAAACGCGTTCATCCTGCTGCATGATTTCCACCAGAATGTTCTTGGCCTGACGTATATCTGCATCGTAGGCAATCCCGAACACCATATCGACGCGTCGTGTGGCTTTGGCAGAGAAATTCGTGATAGCCCCGCTGTACACCTGTCCGTTCGGTACAATCACTTCTTTGTTGTCCGGTGTTTTCATATTGGTAGTAAATATACCGATATGTTCCACAACACCCATTACCCCACCTGCTTCAATGAAGTCGCCTTCCTTAAAGGGCCGAAAGACGATTAGCATGACCCCCGATGCAAAGTTTTGCAGTGAATCCTTTAAAGCTAAACCAACGGCGATACCGGCAGCACCCAATAAAGCAACCAGAGACGTGGTGTCGACTCCCAGTTGTTCCAGGGAGGCAATGATGACGAATAACATCAGTACCCATTTGAGTATGGAGCCGACGAAATTAATCAGCAAAGAATCCATACCGCCTTTTGCCATGGCATGACGTGCGATTTTAACAACGATGTTCGCAACAATACGACCGATAATGAATACCAGTATCGCCATTCCGATACTAATAGCCCACTCCAAAAGCAGTTCTTGTGAAAAGTCTTTTGGTATTAGATCTTCAAGCATAGTTTTGCCCTCCTGTAAGTTAGAAGGGCAATCTTTACAAATGCCGATTAAGAAATCTATGATTAGTTCAATAATTAACGCTTGCCTTCATGGGCACGTCTGCGTTTTGGCCTGAAACAAAGGTTTCGCTCTGAAACCATTCAATTGCGTCCCGCACTGATATGCGGACATCTTGCGATTGGTATCCCAGTTCCTTGCGCGTATCGGTGCTGTCCCTAAACGCAAATCGAGACAGGTACTCCAGCTTGTTGATCTGGATGTTTGGAGCGAAAACAAGGCAGCGAATCGTATAGGTTGAAGGGTGTCTATTGCGTTGGATAGCGCTATCCTGTTCATGCTGTATAACTTTTTTCGGATATTGAGTATGCGGGAGGATCTGGCGACCGAATACGGCTGTTCAGAATGAACCTATGTATCCCAGGCTTGAACGGAGGGGAAAGAATGACCGAGATTGAACCGCCTAGCGGGTCATTACCGGTTGCTTGTTTTGACGGCGTACATTCTTTCATCGGCAAGTTTCAATAAAGCAGATCGACTTCCGCTTTCAGAATAACTGCTGCTGCCAATGCTTAGATCGGAGTTGGGGAAGCCTTGATTATCCAGCTCGTTGTGTAAGCTGGACAGGTTCCACATCATCTGTTTACGAGATAAAATGACGAACTCGTCCCCGCCAATGCGGTAGATATGTTGCGGATTAATTTGTTTGCTGAGCCAGCGTGCGACCAAGGTGAGTAGTCGGTCGCCTTCGTTGTGTCCGTTGCGGTCATTAACCTGCTTCAATCCGTCCACATCAATGAAGGTCAGAAAGAATTCCTGCACAACCCCATCGTGGTATCCGGCTTCCCAGGCGCGGACGTCGCGTTCAAATGCGGTACGGTTCGGCAGTCCGGTCAGGCGATCGGTGGAGGCTCGTTTATCCGCGTGCTGCCTCGATTTACGGAGGAAATTGATGCGGTCAGCCAGCGCTAATGCCAATGCGACAGCGTCAATTAGCTGAGCCCATAACGCCCACAGCATTTGATTTTCGAACAGGCTGTTACCCGCCAGACTGCCGCCTAGAATAAACACCAACACGGTACTCATGATGGCAAATCCGGCGACATAGAATCGAGCAGGTCGATACCCTTGTTTGTAACGCCAAATGCCCAATAGCAACATTACCGTCAACCATGCAAACGTGGAACCGGCCAGGATCTGATAGTAAAGCTTTATAGGAAGAAACAGCCCCACAACACCACAGACCACCAGGGCAATTGCGAAAGCCTGGATAAAATAGGTGATTATTCCGGAGTTCGGCAGCCTTAAAAAGGTGATAGCAAACATCAGACTGGCGGCGCCCGCGATATAGAAGGGAAAGTATAGCGTGCTCTGGTCAAGGCCTACGTTGAAGCAATAAAGCATAACCTTGAATTGGACCGCCCATGCGAAAGTGCACAGTAGTTGGTAGCCTGCATACCAGATAAAAGAGGGATCACGGGTCGGGAAGTACAAGAACGCATTGTAAACAACCAGTGCCAACATCGCACCGAGTGCGATTAAGATCATGCTGGAGTAATTGAAGTGTCGTGAAAAAAATTGCTTTTGCGGCATAAGGGTAAGAAGTGCCGTTTCAGCGATATAGGGAGCCTGCACGTTGACCCAGATTGTGGTGGCATTATTGGTGGCCAGGGTCAGCGGCACGGCGCTGGTCAGATCAAACGGATAGGTTCGTTTAAATCCGTTTTGTCCAATGCGCAGTTGCCTGCCATTGCGGCTATAAACGGTAACCTGCTGAACCAGAGAATTAGTGGTGTTGATGAACCATTTTTGTTGTTCATTGCGATTAACAATGTCGAACCGATACCAAAGGTCTGTGCGCGGGCTGATCGCTGTCACTGGAACCAGTGCCGAAGTGTCCGGCATGGTTCGGGCATCGTGATCGAACGGGCCTGCGGGATTCCACAGTGGGTCTGATTGAAGCGTGCGGGTACGGGTATCCGTTAGCTCAAGCACATTTGCCGCAATAACGGAAGTAACGGTTCCGCTCAGCAGGAGCAGAGCGAGTATTGGCATAAAAAAGCGGTTTAAATACGGCATAATCGCAAAAAAGCCTGAAATGGGTGCGGACTCTGAAGGTTAAGGGTTATCGAAACTCACCTCGTTCACGCCAGGCCTGAACAAAAAGGACAGCTCCTGTAGTGATTGGTTTAACGTGGGCAAGAATGATTGGGCGAAAATATCCAATATGGTGAGTGCGTTCAAAGTAGACTCCGACGCAGATGCTTTTTTTAGTCGTTTGGCAATGTGTTGATTCACTATATGTATATGCTCATAAACTTGTTTTAAATCGGTGAAATGGTTTTCAGATTCGGGTTCGACAGGGTCGAAAAACTGAAACAGTAAAAAAGTCGCGCAGGCCCGAAACAACGTTTCGTCCTGAGTTGCGAAAGGGAGGTGGAACCATGCCATGGGTTTAAAGAAACCGGTATGCGGGCAGCCGCTGGTCGCCATGACCAAACCGATAAGAGAGCGGTACGCTTCCTGAACGGTAGTTTGACTTTCGATGGTCATATTGTCTTTATGCACTTTCAGTTGTACCGATTCAAAAGCCGGGTGAGCGCTAAAGCCTAAAATTGGTGCAATTCGCCGTGCCAGAGGGCAGTGTTCGCTGGTCTCTGGATTGAGCGGGCAATGAGGGCACTTGTCTACTTCCAGGTTTGTCCACTCAGGAGCTTGCCCCAAGGGTGCCGGGTGCTCAAGGGTATTAGGGTCGATGTCCACCTCATATTGAAAATTCTCATGAGATTTAAAGATGAACTCGTACCGTACCCGCTTGATGAAATTTCTGTCCATGTGAATTGGCCTTGATATCAATGCATACTGGTAAGTATAGAATTAAATTGAAAAAAACCAGTGAGAGGACAGTAATGGGGCAACAAATTGTTGTTCTGGCAGGCGGTGGGCACGCTCATATCGAAGTGATCCGGCGTTTTTCCGGGCAAATGCCGAATAAGGCAGCACAGAAAGCGATTCGTTTGATGTTGATTAGCCCCGCCAGGCACTGTGTGTATTCCGGAATGGTCCCCGGCGTGATGGCCGGACACTATGAGGTTAAGCAGGCTTTGATTGATTTGTCAGAACTGTGCCGGGAACATAATGCGCGCTGGGTTCAGGGGGAAGTGGTTCAAGTGGACCCGGCAACCAGACAGCTGGTTCTGAAAGACGGGCGCAGGGTCCGATATGATGTTGTATCGCTTGATGTGGGCAGCGCAACGAATACACAGGGTCTGTCGGGTGACACAAGCAAGTACGCTGTTAAACCTCTCTTGTCGTTTTTAGAGCGTTGGCAAGGGTTTGTCTCTGGTGCGGGACAGGGCGAAGGCAAAAAACTATTAGTCGCCGGAGGTGGGGTAGCGGGCATTGAGCTGATATTGGCAGCCAAGCATCGGTTGCCGTTTATAGAAGGCTACTTGGTTAGCCGCAATGGCATCCTGGGTTCGCACAACCCACGGGTGAAGCGAGCGGTTAACTTCGCCCTTAATCGCGAAGGCATCCGGGTGATGGAGCAATTAGACGTTGTTGCTGTGGGTAAGGCAGAAAAATACGGTGGAATCGTGACGCACTTGTCAGATTCGTCCACACTGACAGTGGATTTTTTATTACTGTGCACAGAGGCTCGTGCCCATTATTGGTTGGAGTCCGGTGGCTTGCCCACTGCAGAATCAGGTTATATACCGGTGAACTCCAACCTTCAGATAATCGGATACCCCGGCCATTTTGCGGTGGGCGACACTGCGGCATTTAACCCGCCTCTTGCCAAAGCCGGTGTCTACCCGGTTCGGCAGGCACCGGTGTTGTCGTATAATCTATTCGCCTATGCCGAAGGTAGGCCGCTGCGCCATTACCGCCCGCAATCTCATTTTTTGAATTTGATTGCCACCGGAGATCAGCGTGCAATTGCCAGCCGCGGATGGTTTTATTGTCGCGGCCACTGGGTATGGAAATGGAAAAATCGAATCGATCAGAAATTTGTGAGGCAATATAAAACGTGAATCGTAATTTTCGGATTCCGGAACCCTTTTTCATTTTATCCCAGGCCATGCGCAGTGCCGGTTTTCGTTTGCCCGTGCTGGTGGAGGGTACTTCCGAATGGTGTTTTCGTTGGGTGGCCGATTGCCTGGAACAACTTCAAACCGATTGCATTGATCATCAGGTATTGTGGTTCTCCCATCGCGCACCGGACAGTGCTTGGCGTCTTGCTGAGAACCGGGTTCACCATGAATTGGGTCGTGAAGCGGATTACCTTGTGTTTGACGGTTTTTCCGGTGTTAACGTTGATGCGCTAGCGGCTATGAGCGGAGCACTCAAGCAGGGGGGGAGCATGTTCATTCTACTTCCCCCGTTGTCCGAGCTGCCTGAATTCGAAGACCCTTTTTATGAATCACTTGCCGTTGTTCCTTGCACAGCGAATCAGGTAACCCATAATTATCTTACAAGGTTGGCCGGAATACTAAGTTCTTCACGACAAGTGGTCCGAGTCCGGCAAGATGAAAGATACATTTTTCCTACCCATTTGCCTGAGCCCGCCAAAGCGACGTATTGGATCTGCAATAACGAAAGGATACAGCCAGAGCCGCTTTCTGAATCCGGCTTTGCTATAACGCCGGATCAACAAGAAGCCGTGCAAGCGGTATTGGGAGTATTAAGCGGGCATCGGCGCAGGCCGCTTGTTTTGCTGGCGGATCGCGGCCGAGGGAAAAGTGCAGCAATCGGGTTGGCGCTGAAAGCGTTACGGGGAAAAGAGAAAACGATCGCTGTCACCGCACCCAGGCGTGAATCCGTCGAAACACTGATGCGTTTTGCGGATCCGGATCAATCCGCTTACGTCACGTTCTATGCTCCAGACTACCTGCTTGACACTTTGCCGGAAGCGGATTTACTGGTGGTCGATGAGGCCGCAGCGATTGCGCCGGACCTGTTAGTAAGGATGCTAAAGCATTACTCGCGCGTGGTTATGGCGACGACAGTGCGCGGTTATGAAGGAACAGGACGAGGCTTCGAAATCCGTTTTCAGAAGTTATTGGATCGCGAATATCCGGGCTGGAAAAGACTAAATCTGATAGAGCCCATTCGTTGGCAGCCCGGAGATTGGCTGGAAGATTTGATTAATTCAGCGCTCATGCCTTCAGGCAACGCTGTCTCGGCGACCTGCGATCCGGGTTCTGTCGAATTTTCCGAACTGGAATACGAAAGCCTGTCGGAAGCGGAGTTGGGTGATGTGTTTGAGTTATTGACCAACGCACACTATAAAACACGGCCGGCGGATCTGCGCACCCTAATGGATGGGTCAAACGTGCGCACCTTTATTTTAAAAGCAGGGGCTCAGTTGGTTGCCGTTGCCATGGTGGCAGAAGAGGGGAAATTGCCCACCGACCTGTCGCACCGGATCCTGCAAGGTCAACGTCGACCGAAAGGGCATATATTGCCACAAACTTTGGCTGTTCATCTTGGACAGGAGGACGCGTTGCAGATGCGACATTGGCGGATTATACGCATCGCAGTCCAGCCGTTTTGGCACTCGCAAGGCTTCGGCAGCCAGCTACTCGCTCACTTGCGAGTGAAGGCTGAGAAAGAACGGGTAGATACTCTTGGTTCGGTATTCTCTGCTAATTGTCAGTTATTGTCATTTTGGAGGCGTAATAATTTTCACCTGTTAAGGATGGGCTATACGCGGGAATCGACAACCGGAGGCTACTCTGCGCTGGTTGTGCAAGCCTTGTCGGAATATTCGGCACCGATACACGCTTGTGCAATGACCCGATTCAGCGAGGATTTGCCCCGCAATTTAACCGATGTACACCGTGCCTTGCCGGTCGATCTAGTGCTACAGGTCGTTTTTATGGCTGCTCAGCAAAGTGCAGTTAATGTTTCGCTTTTGTCCCGTGATCAACGTTTTCTTAGCGATTATCTGGCAGGTTATAAAACTTACGAAAATGGCTCTGCAAGTCTTTTTCGTTGGGTTTGGTATTGGTTATGGAACCGATTGCCACATTGGAAGACTGTGGCTGAAGTACCATGGCAAACGTTCGAGGTGGTGATTCTTAAAGTCATTCAAAACCGAAGCTGGTCGGAAATTGTTGAGATGATGGAGTTGACCGGAAACAAGCAAGCAAGGAAGCAGCTGAAAGAGGCATTGTCGCAGCTGACAACAATTGATATCGAATCGGAGTATAAATGAAAAGGCACTATCTCACACACTTCTTCGAACCCAATGCCATCGCGGTGATCGGGTCCAGTGAGCGTAGCGAATCCATTGAATCGAAATTGGCCGAGCGTTTGAAAGAGCAATTTCGTGGCAAAGTCTGGCTTATCCAGCCTCGATCCCGGGGGTTGCTCAGCAGTGGTAAATCCAAAACCTTCAGCTCAGTCGACCAGATCCCCGGCAAGGTGGATCTAGCCATCATTGTCACCGGTGATTCCGAGGTGGCTGAGCAGTTAAGGCGTTGTGCCCACGTTAAAATTGACTCTGTGGTGGTCTTGTCACATATCGATGAGCAGGAGGGTTTCCTCAGAAAACAAGTAATCGAAAATTTGCGACGTCAGGCGATTAACCTGGAGATTCGCATGTGGGGACCGGATGGCTATGGATTCAACCGGCCGATTAACGGCATTCGCGCCACCTTGGATCAGGTGGATGTGCGGCCGGGCAAAATCGCATTGATTTCACATTCAAGTGCAATCTGCCGGGCGGTGACCGATTGGGCAAACGCCGCGGGCTTGGGTTTTTCCGCCATAATTTCGCTGGAGCAGGCGGCCAGCGTACATGCAGGCGATATATTGGATTTTCTGGTCATCGACGAGCAAACAGAATGTATCCTAATGTTTGCAGAAGGTGTCCAGGATTCCAGAACGTTCCTTTCCGGGTTGCGCGGGGTTGCACGTAGCAAACCGGTGATCATTTTAAAAACCGGGCGTCACATGGAAATTACCGGTTCGCACTTGTCCCATACTGGCGCACTGGTCGGTAACGATACCGTTTTCAACGCAGCGTTGGAGCGGGCCGGGATCGTACGGGCTGATTCAATGACCGATTTATTTTTGGCAGCGCGTGCGTTTCCCATTCATCGCAGTGTCCGCGGTGATCGCCTTGCTGTTATTTCGCTGGGTTTGGGGCCAGCGCTGATGGCCTGCGATAAGGCCCTGGATCTGGATCTACCATTAGCGAAGCTGGATAAAACCAATGAAGCCAAGCTGGCGTCACTCATTTCAATCAGTTCAAGCGAAAATCCGGTCTATAGCAGTCAATTCCGTTTGGATGAAGAATTCGTGGAAGCCTGTAATACAATCGCCACCGACAGTAACGTTGATTTCCTGGTGATTCTGATCACACCACCACGAGGCGAGGTAATTAAGGATATTTATGACCGCTTGCAAAAGATACAAAAGACCAGCTACAAGCCCATCGTTGTTGGTTGCATGGGTGGGGATTCTTTGGCGGATCTGCGAAGAAACCTTCAGCAACGGGGTATCCCGGTGTTCTCCTCACCAGAGAACGCGATCAAGGCTGCAAAGTATCTGACTACCTACTTTAAAAACCGTACCTATCTGATACAGGCTCCATCCTCGCTGGAACACCTGGCAAAACCGGATATAGAAGGTGCTCGATTAATAATTGAGGGCGTACTTCAGGAAGGGCGTAAGATTCTTAATCAGCTTGAATCCAGGGCGGTGCTGAAAGCGTTCAATATCCCGATTAATCCCAGTTGGAATACGCACTCTGCGAACGAAGCGCTGGTAGCGGCAGAGTCCATTGGTTTTCCGGTTGTATTGAAAATTAACTCGCCGGATATCAGCCATAAAGCCGATGTGTCCGGGGTTTCCTTGAATGTGCATAATGCGCCTGCAGTACGGTCTGCCTATAAAAAAATAATTGATGATGTAACCGCGAAGAAACCGGATGCCAAAATCAACGGGGTTATAGTCGAAAAAATGGCGGTATCCGATTGCAATCGCGAATTGTTAATGGGGATAAAGCACGACGATGTGTTCGGGCCCGTTATCGTGTTCGGCCACGGTGGCAGCCTGGTGGAAGTGCTGCAGGATATCGCCATTAGTTTACCGCCTTTAAACCCGTTATTGGCTTCGTCCCTAATCGACGGGCCGAAAGTCTCCCAGATGCTGGGACAGTTTCGTAATATGCCCGCCGTGGACCGTAAACTGTTAGAGAATATTGTTTTGCGCTTATCTGAAATTGCCAGCGAATTGCCTTGGGTGAAGAATTTGGAAATCAACCCGTTGGTGATTGATGACCAGCGTGCGCTGGTTCTGGATGCCCTGATTGAGGTGGATTACATCCCGCCCGCTCAAAAGCGTTACGAACATATGGCGATTCATCCCTACCCGGTATATCTTGAAACGGAGTGGCAATTACGTAACGGAGTTGATGTCAAAATACGCCCCATCCGACCGGAGGACGCGACCATGGAGCGGGCATTCATCGAAAGTTTGTCTGAAAAGTCCCGTTACTATCGGTTTATGCATAATGTAAAGCGGGTGACACCGGAAATGCTCGCGCGATTTACTCAAATCGACTATCACCGGGAAATGGCGCTGGTTGCTCTGGTGGAAGAAGCTGGTGAGCAACGTGAAATTGGCGTCAGCCGCTACGTAATAAACCCGGATGGGGCGAGTTGCGAGTTCGCGGTGGTCATTCTGGATCAGTGGCAACATACCGGCATCGGCTACAAGCTGATGGAGTTGTTAATTGAGGCGGCTCGCAATAAGGGTATGGAATATATGGATGGAATTGTGCTGCGAGACAATATCCCGATGCGTAAACTTGCCCGGTCTATGGGATTCGATCTCCGGGATCATGAACAGGATGAAGACATCGTTTACATCATTAAAAAACTTTAAGCCGAATGAATATTGATAACAAGAAGCCACTACTATGCTAACCGCTTTTCTCAGTCACAAAGATTGCGAACTACATGATATGGGGGGCGGCCATCCGGAATCTCCGCTGCGTATCGCCGCTATCCGCGACTACCTGATGGAACGTCAGTTATGGGATGTGCTTAATCATATCGATGCACCAAAGATCGATAAAAAACACCTTTACCGCGTCCACAGTCGTGACTATGTGGATTCAATATATCGACGTTTTCCCAGCAAAAAAATGCAGTCATTGGGTGAGGATATGGTGGCCAACCAATATACCCTGGATGCGGCGCTGAGGTCTGCTGGCGCTGTATGTAAGGCTATTGACCTGGTGTTATCCGGCGATGCGAATAACGCTTTTTGCTCGGTTCGCCCGCCGGGGCATCATGCGGAAAAAAGCCGAGCCATGGGTTTTTGTGTGTTCAGCAATGTGGCGGTAGGGGCAGCCTATGCGATTCACAAACACGCACTCACGCGGGTAGCGATACTCGATTTTGATGTACATCACGGCAACGGCACAGAAAATATTTTGCAATACGATGAGCGTGTGCTGTTTTGTTCCAGTTTCCAATATCCCTTCTATCCTTTCGTCATTCCCGACCAAACACGTTCTAATATTGTGCATACGCCGATGCATGCAGGCACCTGTAGTCAGGAGTTTCGTCAGTGGATCAGTGAAACCTGGCTCCCAAAATTACGGGCGTTCAGTCCACAACTTATATTGATTAGTGCCGGATTCGACGCGCACCAGGCTGACCCGTTGGCTGACGTGTTTCTGGATGAGCGTGATTACGGCTGGATAACCGATGAAATAAATAGCGTTGCGCAAGCCAGTTGTGCTGGCTGCATTGTTTCAAGCTTGGAAGGCGGATACGATTTAACCGCGTTATCGCGATCCGTTTACCAGCATATAAAATCCCTGGCCGGCGTTTAATGATGGCAATGTGCTGTCTGTACCACCCTTGATTTCAATCTCAATAGAATGCTAATTTCGTTGCCGTTGTTGCTCGAATTGAACTGACCATTCCAATAAAAAAGGCGAAACGCTCATGTCGATTCAACACAGATCGTCCGCATCAGGCTCGTTTTCTGTCGCGATGATGAATACGATTATACGCTCTCCGCTTATGCCCGAACTAACAGTCGATCCCACCAAAATTAAAAAAAGCCGCGCCAGCATGGATTTTTTCGGCAAGCTGATGCCGGTGGCAAGAGGGGTCGTGGTCAGGCAACAGAAAGTAGGCGGGGTTGAATGTGAAATTCACCAACCGAATAATGCTCCGGCAAATCGGGTGTTGATTTATTTTCATGGTGGCGGGTATTCCCTGGGCTCGCCTCGAACCCATCGACATATCGTATCCCGTCTTGCATCTGAAGCGGCCTTGCGGGCAGTAGTGCCGGATTACAGCAAATCGCCGGAAGCGCCGTATCCTGCGCCGATTGAGGATGCTGTGGCAGTGTATAAAGCAATTCTGGATCAAGGGATAAAACCGGCCAATGTGTTTCTGGCCGGCGATTCGGCGGGTGGCAATTTAGTGTTGGTGACCCTGCTAAGGTTAAAATCACTGGGATTGTCGATGCCCGCGGCTGCCTGTTGTATATCCCCGTGGACTGATCTGACCGTCAGTGGTAATACAATTAACACCAAAACCGATACGGATCACATGCTCAGTGGAACGCTGCTCAATCAATTCGCAGACAACTATTGCCTTGGCTTGGGGCAGGGCGCCCGCCGGGACCAGCCCGGTCTATCTCCGTTATTTGCTGATCTGTCGGGGTTGCCTCCACTGCTGATTCAGGTGGGTTCAGAGGAAGTGCTTCTGGACGACGCGTTGCGCTTTACCGAGAAAGCCGAAGCCGCTGGCGTAAAGGTTAGTTTGCAGGTGTGGGAAAAAATGCAGCACGTTTGGCATCTCCTTTTTTTGTTTGTTAAAGACGGTAAACTGGCGATATCGGAAATGGCACACTTTCTTGATCAGTCGGGCTAAAGCCGGCTGCCTGGTCATGACACTCATCTGCATCCTCGTTGATAATCGTTTACATTTGCATTATATTTGAGCGCACCTCTGTTGCGACTAATTTTCGCACATCTGGAGATCCTCCCGGGTCTTCCGATTTCTTTATCCACACGAAACCGTCGTTATCAAACCCTATTCGATTTCGGAAGTTGCACGGGATGACCTTGCTGGGAACGCTGGCAGGGGGTATCTGATTCACTGACTGGAGAACAGCATGCACCGTTTTAAGAAAGTCGCCTTGGCTACTGCTGTAGTGAGCTCAATTCCGTTAGCTGCAGTTGCTGACACCTCAAAAACCACCATCACTGGTGACGCTGTGGTGGATCACTATGGAGCCATTGCCTACGCCGTCTTTACCGACTCGCTGACAACAGCAAAACAATTACAGTCCAATATCGAAGCATTGCTTTTTGAGCCAAGCCAAAAGACCCTGGATCAGGCTCGTGCAGCATGGCTGGCTGCCAGGGTTCCTTATCAGCAATCGGAAGTGTTCCGCTTCGGTAACCGTATCGTCGACGAATGGGAAGGTCAGCTGAACGCCTGGCCCTTAGACGAAGGCTTGATGGATTATGTTGACACAGGCCGCTACCACCATGAAATGGGTAATGCCGGAGCCACAGCCAATATCATCGCCAATACCTCGATTACGATCGGTGGCAAAAAAGTGGACCTTTCAGAAATTACACCGGATGTGCTCGGTAGCCTGAACGAAATTGGCGGATCCGAAGCCAACGTTGCGACCGGTTATCACGCAATAGAATTTTTATTGTGGGGGCAGGATCTGAACGGGACCCAGGCCGGTGCGGGTGACCGGCCTTATACCGATTACGTTGTCGGTAAGGGGTGTAGCCATGGCAACTGCGACCGGCGGGGCGAGTATATCCAGGCTGCAGCTCAGCTGTTAGTAAATGATCTTGCTTACATGCAGGGCCAGTGGGCGAGCGATAAAAAAGACAATTACCGTGCAAAACTGAATAGCGATAACCCTACAGCAGGGCTAACCAAGGCTTTATTCGGGATGGGCAGTTTAGCGTTGGGGGAGTTGGCTGGTGAAAGAATGAAAGTCGCCCTAACTGCAAATTCCACCGAGGATGAACATGATTGTTTCAGCGATAATACCCATCACTCCCATTTCTATGATGTGAAGGGCATTGAAAATATTTATTTCGGACATTACGTCAGGGTGGACGGGACGACGCTAGCCGGTCCGTCCATAGCCGATTTGGTGGAAAAGTCCGACCCCGGACTGGCCGATGCCACGCGTACACAATTCGGAAAAACGATCGCAGTGATGCAATCCATTGTGGATATGGCGGAAGACGGAACCAACCCTATGAAATTTGATCAAATGATCGCGGAAGGCAATAGCAAAGGTGCGGCAGTTATAGAGCATGCGATTACCAGTTTGGTGAATCTTACCCGTCAGATCGAAAAAGTCTCGTTCGCAGTGGGTATTGAAAACCTGAACCCCGATACAGCGGATCATGATTTTTAGAATGCAGATTGAATTACCACGAAGCAGATTAAAGCGTGTTTTTATTGCCGGTATGCTCGCTTTAACCAGTGGTCCGGTAGTTGCCTTTCCGGCAGCGACCGGAGGGTCCACCAGTGTGAACAAGCAAGATGCCAACGCATTCTCACTACCCTCTGCCAACATGTCATTTGAAAACAGAATTGATTTCAATGTTGGCAATAGCTTTTTTCGTAATCCCTGGGTTATAGCGCCGGCCTCGACCGGCGCACGGGACGGGTTGGGTCCTCTGTTTAACACCAATGGGTGTCAGAACTGTCATATCAAAGACGGCCGTGGACACCTGCCCCAACCTGGTGAAGACAATATGGTTTCTATGCTGGTCCGCATCAGTATCCCCCCTGCAACCAAAGAGGACTGGAAGCGGGTGCACGAGTTAGGTGTTATCGCTGACCCCGTGTATGGCGATCAGATTCAGGATTTTGCGATTCCCGGCGTCAAACCCGAAGCCAGCATCAAACTTAGTTTCACAACCAAAACCATCACCCTGGCAGACGGTGAAAAGGTGGAACTCAGCAAGCCGATTGTAAGCTTGGCCGACTTCGCCTATGGAGACCCCCATCCCCAGTTGTCGACTTCCCTTCGTTTAGCTCCTCCTATGATTGGCTTAGGGTTGCTGGAAGCAATACCAGAGTCCGAACTGCGAAAGTTAGAAGACGAGAGCGATAAAAACGGAGACCAAATCTCAGGGCGGCTGAATCGAGTCTGGGACAGCGCCCGTAAAGGGTACACTGTCGGGCGCTTTGGCTGGAAAGCGGAACAACCATCGTTACGGCAACAAAATGCAGCAGCATTCAGCGGGGACATCGGCATCACTTCCTCCTTAATTCCCGATGAGTCCTGTACCCCGGCCCAAAAGGAATGTAACGAACAGCCATCCGGCGGCAGTCCAGAAATTACGGATAAGCTATTGGACCTGGTTACATTCTATTCCCGTAATTTGGCGGTGCCATTGAGGCGGGATATAGAGGACCCTGAGGTTAAAAAAGGCGAGCAATTGTTCCGCTCTATCGGTTGCATGGACTGCCATAAAGCCCCATTTACCACCGCCGATCTTGTTGATCACAAAGAGCAAGGTAAGCAGGTTATCTATCCTTTTACTGATCTCCTATTGCACGATATGGGCGAAGACTTGTCGGATAATCGGCCGGTGTTTGCCGCCAGTGGCAGAGAGTGGCGTACGCCGCCTTTGTGGGGGCTGGGTTTGACCCGCGTGGTTGGCGATGCGGAGCATTATCTGCATGATGGTCGCGCCCGCAGTCTGCTGGAAGCGGTGCTTTGGCATGGAGGAGAAGCCGAATCCAGTCAACAGAAGGTCGTTAACATGACAACAGAACAACGTAATGCCCTGATTAGATTTCTAGAGTCCTTATAATGAAAATGACACGAATAACAATTTTGATCCTGGTCGCCTTGCTAGCGGTGTCTTGTTCGCAGCCCTCGGCAGAGGATAAATGGATGCAGTTTGTTACACAGACTGTGGGTAAACAGTATCAGGACTTCGCTGATGAAAGCTCAGCCTTGGCCGCTGCTGCAGGCGGGTATTGTGGTAGAGACGGAAATCCGGAATCGGATTTACAGTTACTGCAACAACAATGGCTGAAAACGATGAGTGCCTGGCAAACAGTACAGTGGGTCCGCTTTGGGCCTATTGTTCAGAACAACGAAGATTGGCGCATTCAATTCTGGCCGGATAAAAAAAATCTGGTTAGTCGTAAAACACAGCAACTATTACAGAAAGACGAGCCGATAACCGATGCGGTAATTGAAAGTGCCAGTGTCGTCATACAAGGGCTGAGTGAGTTGGAGTTGCTACTTTTTGATGAGGAATACACGCCGGTTTACGCTGCAGACGATCCGATGGCGCAACGGCAGTGCCAGTTATTGGAAGCGGTTAGCAATCGCTTAAAGAAAACCACCAGCCAAATAGCGGCAGATTGGAAAGATCCGGCGGCTAATGAGGAATGGCTGAATTCCATAGCCGATCAAGACGAAAAACAGCTGGCATCGCTGCGTAACGGAAAAATAGTTGATTCGATTCTGGCGCAAGTGGAGCGCGTAAAGGTGGATAAGCTGGGCGGTCCGTTGGGCTTTAAAAACCGGAGCAAACAAGCCAACGGGTATTTTTCCGAATCCTGGCGCAGTGGCAGTTCGCTTGAAAACGTCAAGCACAATTTAGCTGCGATCAAAGCTTTGTTGGCACACCCGGATGAATACGACCTTTCGGATTATCTGATAGAGCATGATCAAGCGGAACTTGCGCAAAAACTGGCAGCTAGCCTGGATAGTATTCTCACCCAGATTGAGGCAGTGGATGCTGATCTGAAAGTGGCAGTGACGCAACCACAGTCGAAAGCGGAAATAGCCAAAATCTACGATCAGGTGAATGGCTTAAACCAAATACTGCGTGAGCAACTGGCCCCCGCCCTGGGTGTGGTATTGGGATTCAATTCAAACGACGGAGACTGATGGTGGCGGTACTGGATCGTAGAAGATTCTTAAGCAACTCTTTTACGTTTGTTGCTGGTGGATTCGCGCTATCGCTGACTGGATGTGAGCAGTCCAAAGCGAGGTCCTATACCGGGGCCATCTTATCCGGATGCGATGATTTCAAAGGACAACATTATGCGGCATGCGTGGGAGCAGAAGGGGATTTACGTTTTCTGGTACAGGTCCCGCAGCGAGTGCATGGATCGCTGGCGGATGTAGCGAACCAGGTCGCGTTCTTTTTTGCCCGTCGACCAGGTAACGAAATGTACCTTGTGGACATGAGCAGCGGGAAATTGCTCCATACGATTCAGTCCGCACCCGACCGGCATTTCTATGGGCATGGTGTACTTAATGCCACAACCGGTTTACTTTACACAACTGAAAACAATATGAACGACCTGAGTGGCGTGATCGGCATCTATCAAGTCGGTAACGCGGAAGGTGTTCCGGAAACGGTCACCCGAATCGGGGAATTCAGCAGTCATGGAATCGGGCCCCATCAATTGGCGTTGTTGTCAGATCAACAGACGCTGGTGGTCGCAAACGGCGGCTTGCAAACCCATCCGGATTCCGGCCGCAGAATTCTCAATCCGGAGCACATGGATTCCAATCTTGCCTACCTGGATTTACAGGAGGGTACGCTTTTGGAGAAGCATTCTCCTCCGCACCGTAAAATGAGTATACGGCATCTGGATGTCTCAGCAGATGACAGCGTCGTAGCCGGAGTGCAGCACCAGGGTGAACTCACTGATGAAGTACCGTTATTGGTCAGTCACCGATTGGGCGGGGAGATGCATTGGTGGTCCATGCCGATAGCGCTACAGCTTCAAATCAAACAATACATTGCGAGTATTGCCGTTGACCAAGCCGGTCAGATTGCCATGGTGAGCTGTCCCCGTGGCAATGTGGTTACCAGTTGGGATATTGCTCGCGGAACGTTGCTAGGAACCCTGCGCAGTGAAGATGCAGCGGGCCTTTTCCGCAGCCACGCCGGAGCAGGGCAGCCGCCCGCCTGGCAGGTTACTAATGGCACCGGGGAAATTTATTCACTTCAGGTCACCGATGGCCGGATGATGCGGCGCTCGCCTCATCACCTTAATTTGCGCTGGGACAATCACATTACGCTGATATAGCGGTCCACTTTAGTTAGCTTGCTTCACTTCCATTGAACGTCACACATAGGCCACGCGGGATATCTCCGTGTTGTATATTGGCGAATTTATGCTACATTGTAGGATTGTAGGACAATATAGAGCAGATGAGGTGATGTGGTTATGAAACTCGATTCCATGTTAAGTGGTATGCCGGTCAAGGCGCGGGTCAAGGTGGAAGCAGCGGTGGACAATCTGTCCGTGGTATTGCAGATGCGTAATCCTAGGGTGCTCACCTCCATGGCGCCATCTGCGATGCGTGGTCTGGTGTTAAAGCAAGGTAAGAATGGCTCCAGTGTTCAGATGAAATCAGATCATCCGGTACAATTCGATTTCGACTATAAAATGGATTTTCCGGAGATGCGCAGGCTTTATCAGCGCGCGGTAGAAAACCAATGGAATGCGGATAAAGACCTCCCTTGGGAAACCGATGTTGATCCTGTGAACCCGGAAGTGCCGATTATCTCGAATGATTTCATGACCCCCGAGGCACTCAGGTCGCTGCCGGTCAAACTCACCGAACAGCAACGCTATGACCTGAATTATCATATTGCTTGTTGGATGCTAAGCCAGTTCATGCACGGTGAACAGGGGGCACTTTATGCGTCCGCTCAGGTCACCGAAAGCGTGGGATGGATGGAGGGTAAGTTGTTCGGAGGCAGTCAGGTGATGGACGAAGCCCGGCATTTGGAGGTGTTTTGTCGTTACCTTACGGACAAGCTGGGTAAACGTTATGAGATTAACGATAACCTGTTCGTGATTTTGGACGATTTACTGACGGATGCACGCTGGGATTTCAAATTCCTGGGTATGCAAATTATGGTAGAAGGCCTGGCGCTGGGCGCGTTCAGAACCATTCATAACATGAGCGAAGAACCTTTATTAAAGCAAATGCTCAAATACGTAATCCGGGACGAGGCGCGCCATGTTCATTACGGTGTGCTTGCGTTAAAGAAACATTTCACAGACTCGCTTTCTGAAGTTGAACGGCGGGAACGGGAGGATTGGGCTTTCGAAGTTGCGGTGTTGATGCGTAATCGCTTCATGGCTCACGAGATATTTGAGGAGTGGTTTGAAGGTACTATCAGTCGGCAGGCCTGGAATCAGCTTATTTCCACATCGCCGGCAATGTTGCAATTTCGCCGCAATATGTTTTGCCGGTTGATTCCGAATCTGGATTTTATCGGACTGATGTCCGATCGTATCCGACCCCACTATGCCCGCTTCGGTATGCTGGATTATCTGCAAGGTAAAAACGCGAGCCAACTGACAGAGGGTGAGATGATGGCGGATCTGCATTGAAGCCGGTTTGCCTTTGGAAATCACGCTGATCAATTTAAGTGCTAAATTAGATTGAAACATCTAATCAATGCTGCCATAAAGGAAATTGTGTAAATCTTCAATCTTGATGGGAGCACAATATGGCTAATGCGTTTGGTAATCTCAACGCCGACACGGCGAAAGAATGGGTGGAAAAGCTAGAGAAGCAATTGCACAAAGCTCAGGATCGCGCGACTCAAGCTCGTGATCAATTATTGGAAGCCCAGGAACGATGGCGTATTAAGGCAACGGCAACTGCCCAGGTGGCGGTCGAAAAAGCACACGACGCAGTGGAAGTGGCTGTTTTATTGGTTGAAGATACTCGCAAAGATTTGACTCAGGCAAAAATAGAAGCGCAGATCGCACAATTGCGGGAGCGCTTTTTTGAAACTGAACACAAGCTTCGGGAGCAGGTGATCGCAAAGGAAGAGGAGTTGCGTGCCCGCTTTGAAAAGGAACTGGAGGACGCTTACGAACGTGCCCGCAAGCAAATAGAAAGTGCCATGGAGAGCAAGTACGCGAAGAAGGTAAAAGCGTATACCAAAGCGTTTGAAGACCGGGTGGTAACCGCCGCGAAGCAGGTTGAGAAAAGAGAGCAGGAACTGCTCAAGAAAAGTGGCCTCACTCTGAGAGAAAAAAAGCCGGTTGCTAAGAAAGCGCCCCGCAAGGCGCCTGCAAAGAAACCCGCTGCGAAAAAAACATCCATCAAAAAGGCGCCCGCGAAAAAGACTGCGGCTAAGAAGGCCGCCGCCAAGAAGACAATGGCGAAAAAAACCGTGAAAAAAGCCCCCGCGAAGCGGACCACGGCAAAGAAAACAGCGCCTAAGAAAGCCCCTACATCCTGAGTTTCCTAATGTGTTTGGGAAGAAAAGCCGGTGCAATGAGCTAAATTGTCATTGAATTGGCTTGACCAAGCAGTCAGAATCTCTGCCTTATCTAATCAGATTTTAGAAATAAGAAGGAGATTCACGTGGCTGCTGCCTATATTGTTGATGCTGTTAGAACTGCTGGTGGACGAAGAAACGGGCGTTTGAGTAACTATCATCCCGCTGATCTGGGGGCTGTTGTTATTGACGCCTTGCTGGAGCGAACCGGAATTGACCCCGCAATGGTCGAAGATGTCATTTTTGGTTGTGTCAGCCAGATTGGCCCTCAAACCTTCAATATGGCCCGAACTGCCGTACTGGCGTCCAAACTGCCGGTTGACGTTCCGGGCGTAACGGTTGACCGCCAATGCGGTTCGGGTCAGCAGGCCATTCACTTCGCTGCGCAGGCGGTGATGTCCGGGAATCAGGATGTAATCATTGCCGGTGGCGTTGAAAACATGAGTATGACGCCAATCGGCTCGCCGCTCGCCATTGCAGCAAAAGCCGGTATGCGCACACCGTTTGACGGCGATATGATTTCCAGCCGCTATCCGGGCGTGGAATTCAGCCAGTTTGTAGGCGCAGAACGCATGGCTGAAAAGTACGGCGTAAGTCGCGAAGATCTGGATAACTTCGCTTTTCAAAGCCACATGAAGGGCGCTCAAGCTTACGATGAAAATCGCTTTGACTCTGAAATCATTCCTCTCACCGTGGAAGTGGAAGGTCAGTCTGTGGTGCACAACGTGGATGAAGGCTTGCGTCGTAATTCAACGCTGCAGGCACTGCAGGAGCTGCAACCGTTACAGGAAGGCGGCGTAATCACAGCGGGATCGGCGAGTCAGATTTGTGATGGTTCAGCCGCGGTTATGATCGTCAGTGAGCGTGCATTGAAACAATATGGCTTAACGCCGTTGGCTAAGATTCATGATATGACCGTGGTAGGCTCGGATCCAACGATGGTCCTGGAAGGACCAATTCCAGCCACTCACAAAATATTGCAAAGAACCGGCCTTAGTATGGACGATATCGCGCTGTATGAGGTGAACGAGGCGTTTGGCTCAGTACCACTAGCCTGGAGCAATGCTTTGGGGGCGGATCTGAGTAAACTCAACGTCAATGGTGGTGCCCAGGCCTTAGGCCACCCTTTGGGCGCAACCGGAGCGAAATTGATGGCTACCCTGACCTATGAGCTGCGTCGTCGTAAACAGCGGTTCGGGTTATTGGCGATCTGTGAAGGCCTGGGTACGGCTAACGCCACCATCATTGAAAACATGGATTTCTGATAATCAACAATAGTCCATAGAAATGGCAGGGCAAATTTGCCTTGCCATTCTCAATTCTGAACATAAAATACGATGTTCAATTGACAACCTGCCGTGAATCAGACACTTTCACCTGTTGGTCAACACGGGTTAATATCTGATATCGAATAGACTAAATTAATTCTTCCTTTTGCACGTGGAATCATCAACCTATACTGTGGAGATGAGCCTAAAGAATGTGCGCAATAATCAGTTGAAGGACGCGAAATCAATCCAAATGAGAGATAGTGGATTCCTGCTCAGGTCACTGCAGGATGGTACCGAGATCCCACTCGACCAGCGAAGTGCTTTGGTGGGACGGGAGCTTGAATGTGAGATTAGTCTTGATAGCGGACACATATCCCGCTATCACGCCAAGCTGACCCTGCTTGATGAGGGCATACAGGTAGAGGATCTAAACTCCACCAATGGTACTTTTGTTAATGGTACTCGTATCAATCGGACGGAAATCCTGCTCCCGGGGGACGAGATACGCTTTCACGAGATGGCGTTCAAGTTAATTTCTGCTCAGGATGACGGCATTTCCGATGTGATGTTGATTGATTCCATGAGTTACCCCGAATCGCAGCTTTCGGATTCCGGCTTTTCTGATTTTAACTTCTCCGAAGACTACGACCAAGATCTGTTTGGTGCTGCGGAACAGGACCCATCAGGCGCTGAACGCGAGCAAAAAAGGGCGAAAGAGGCGCAAAATAAGAATGATCCTTCCCGCGGTCAGAGTGCGCGAGCCAGAAAAAAAGCGCAACAGAATAAAGCGCCGCCTCGCGCTGACCAGACCAGTCAGCCTGATAGAAGCGGAAATTCTTCTCCAAATTCTTCGGGACAGAAGGCGCCGGGTCAAAAGCCATCGCCAGCTGCTGAAGTCAAAATTACTGAAGCCAAACTGGAAGATGCGCGCAGGAAGGCGGCACAGCTCGCTGCCGCGCGGGCGAATGCAGGCATAATCATGGATCTGCCGGAAGGGCAGGAATCGTTAGCCCAATCACGGCCGAAGCCGATTGACGTGACTGAGCAACCGCAAAAACCCAAGGCAGAAGAATTCAAGGCGCCGCCGGGGTTTGCCCGTTCCAGAGATTTTGATAAAGAGGACATGGGGTATCCCGATCTCAGTGTCCACTTGACTCAAATGCCGGATCAACAGGAGCCAAGTAAAAAGATTTCCACGGCTGAACTTCTGGTTAAACTCAACCAGAACAAAGCAAATGCCCCACAGTCTAGGGCACCGGAAACACCACGACGGGCAGTGGACGATACGAATGAATTGGCTGCATTAATGCCTGAGTTGCGTCGTGCCCAACAAAAAGCAGCGCAACATGAAAGAAAACCGGAGCCACCGAAACCGGCTCCGGAACCGGTCAATCCGTTTGCCGGATTACTGGAAGACGAAGAAGACGATGCTCCGGCACCGGTCAGCCGTAAACCGCCACCTGCGAATAAAGCGCCGGCTAAGCCGGTAAAGAATGCGAAAACCGCGAACACGGGAAAAGGCAACAGGATCGAGCCGAACTTTGATGACGGCGCTGATCTGATGGATATGGATGACATGAGCCTGCTGCAGGATCGGGCAGAGCGAATGGTGACCTCGCCGGATAACGGCAGTGGCCCGCGTATGGTGATGCTAACGGCGCCTGTGCGGGGTAAAGTATTTTCACTGATAGCTAAAAATAAGAATACCTGGACCATAGGCCGTGGGCAGGAGGCTGATTTTCGCATACTGGACAAAACCGTTTCCCCGTCTCATGCCCGCATTCGAAAATTGGGCTCAGATTGGGTGTTGGAGGCAGCCGAAGGGCAGAATCCGATAGCAATAAATAATCGCCCGGCGGAGTTCAGCACCTTGCAACCGGGTGACGTCATCCGGATAGGTCGGATGGAAATGATTTTCCGTGTTGATCAAAAATCCATTACGCCGGTGAAAAAGGAACCGGTGTTTCTGGCCTCCGGCCTTAATCTCGGTTTGTTGATCGGCGCGTTGGTTATTCTGGGTGTGACCTTGGGTGTTCTTTTAGTGTAAGAGAAAGTCCGTTCCGGTGAAGGGCGGGGGTTAGACCACCCGACCCTCATCCAAGCCACCAAACGCGGCAAACAGATCCTTACAAAACTGCGCTAATTCAAGCGACATTACGGCAAAATCCTGATCAAATTGCTGCGCCCTGTCTTCGGCATCGGCTTCATTGGCTTGATCTATTAATTTATCTTCAAACTTCAGTCGCTTGATTGATAAATCGCTTTCGATAACGCAGTGCAGGCTGTCATTCCAATTTACCGCCAGCTTGGAACAATGTTTACCGGATTCCAAAATCGTTTTCACCTCATCCGCATCCAGATCCTGAGCTTTACAGCGAATGACGTTGGCAGAATCGGATGGATTGCTCAGTTCGCATTCCTTTTCCAGTTCAAAGGGGGGATGGGCTGACTGCTCGCTCAACCAGTTCGTCATCACATCAGTGGGGACTTGTTTGGAAGCGGGAGGAATAACCGGAAGCGTACCCAGCGTGTCACGCAGGTGGCTCATAAACTGCTCGGCTTTATTGGCACTGGCGGCGTCGATTAACAACAGGTTTTCTTTTACATCAATATAACCGTATACACGATGGGATTTAGTAAATGCTCTTGGCAGTAATTCCAGCATCACATCGTCTTTTAATTTATCGCGCTCTTTACGAAAAATCTTACGGCCTTCTTTCTGTTCGATAAACTCTGCTTTTTCCTGCACGGCTTCCTTAATAACAGAAGACGGTATGACTTTTTCTTCCTTTTGAGCACACAGCATAATATTGCCGTTGCAAACGTGTACAAAGTCAAAGTCAGGATCGCCAGCGGCGCCGGAAAGTGGGGGAACCCAGCCGTATTTACTGACATCCTGGCGGCCGCAAGGATGGAAAGCCTTTTCAGCCAGCAATTCTGTTAATTTTTCCGAGTCAAAATCAAAGGGCTTGGTGAAACGATAAATGCGTAAATTCTTAAACCACATATAACCTGTCCGAACAAAATGGACGACGATTATGAGACAATCAGCGCGTTAATCCAACCCAAAATAGGTCTGCTTTTGAACTATCTTCGCAATCATCCCGAACACACCAAAACCGGTCTGCGGTTGTTATTCGCCCATGGCGCGGGAGCACCTATGGATAGCGGGTTCATGAATTTCTTTTCGGAAGCAATAAGTGCTTGCGGGGTGGAAGTAATACGGTTCGAGTTTCCCTATATGCAAAAACGCAGACAGACTGGGGGGAAGCGTCCACCGGACCGTATGCCGGTTTTATTGGACTGTTATCGTGAAGTCATCGAGCATTGGGGCGGGGCCGGGCAGTGTGTGCTCGCGGGGAAATCCATGGGTGGTCGTGTTGCCTCAATGGTATTAGCGGACCGTGGTGCGAAGGCTGCGGTGTCCATCGGCTATCCGTTTCATCCACCGGGTAGACCCGAGCGACTAAGGGCAGAGCACTGGTCGCAGATTCAGTCTCCCTGGTTAATTCTCCAGGGTACCCGCGACCCTTTCGGAAAACCGCAGGAGGTAGCGCAGTATCCGCTTCCGCAGTGCGCGCAGTTACGCTGGATTGATGAAGGGGATCACGATTTCAAGCCACGAAAGCGCAGCGGTCTGACACAGCAAACGCTGTGGGCACAGTCTGCTGAAATGGCCGCTAATTTTGTCATTAATTTGGAGCGAAAATGAATATAAGTGTATCCCGGATCTTGGTGTTATGTGCCCTGGTCAGCACAGGGCTGATGACCACCGGATGCGAAAAGCTCAGGGTGGAGCCGGTAAAGGTGAGTGGTGAAGCCATAGTTGGTCACTGGTATGCGGAGCAGAATCACAGTGCTGATTCAATCCATGCCAGACGTCGTGTCTATTTACAGATACGGGATGACGGGTTTGTCCGTTATTACAATTTGTTGTGTGAAACAGACCAGCAAAGCCAGATGACCCGTCGGCGTAGCCTGGAATTGGATTACACGCCGCTAAAACGGTTGAACCACAAAAAAATGCTTTTGCAACGTTATCCTTTGACACCGCAGTTTGAATTGACGATTGGTCAATGGCCTGACGGTAGCCGTATCGGACCGTCGGTTGCGGTTAATGCAGAGGGCTTAGATGACACGACCAGTGGCGATCAGTTCGAAGTGGATAATGTGTTGCTGCAGCGGATTCAGGAATCCGAAATCCCGGCTTTTCAGCAATGGCAGTGTGGATGACGGGTGTATCGGCTTTAGTGTGTTAACCACTCCAGAACGCCATGTGAGGTTGAAGTGAACAACAGGGTTTCCATCACCAGAAGTATAAGAAGGAACGACCAGCAAAAAACGCCAGACCGGTGAGGGGTTTCGGTTTCCAGTGCTGTTACCCGCTGCCGGGTTTCAGTAGCTGCAAACGAGGACAGTTGTATTTGTTTTGAGTTGCTGTCCGCGTTCTGCAGTAACTTTATGACAGCGGTAACCAGCGATTTGCTCTGCGTTTGATCGGCTGCCTCCAGGTCACAAACTTCTTCACAGGCCGCATTCAAATCGGCTTTGATGTGTCGCCTCAGTTTGTTTGGCCAGAGTGCGGTTGCAATGTGTAAGATCGTTTTGCGCAGATTATCTCCTCGTCTGGCATGACAGAACTCATGGCTCAGAACAACCTGCAACTGTTCCTTGCTGAGCCTGTTAAGTAAGCCTTTAGATACGAACACGGTGGGTTTCCATAGCCCGCTACACCAGGCCAACAGGCTGGTACTGTCTATGATACGAAATGGCAGCTGCTCCGGCGCAGAGCTTTGTTCCAGCGAAAGTGATTCTAAAGTCATCAGCTTACGTTGGGCGCGCTGTACCCGGTTGTACACCAGTGTGATAAAAACCATTAGCAGTAGGAATGCGACCGAGGCCATAGCGGCTCCAACGATGGATTCCCGGGTGATTAAAGGTGTGTGGGGGCTGCAATCGTTTTGGTGGCAATGTGGTGGCTGAAATAATCCGGTAAGTGCGGGGTGCATACTCAAGGCGACAACCCAGGCAGCGATAAAGGGAGGTAGCAGGCCATAAACCAGCAGGCTGAGAGCTCGCTCCCGGGGATGGCAGCGGCGGGTGGTTACGCGCATTAGGGGAAATGACAGCGCGGTCAGCAAGGAGGAAAACTGGGTGACAAAGAGCCAGAAGAAAGAAATCTCTGCAATCGTGCGCAGTGCTTCAATCACCTTCGTGTCCGCTGTCCGTGTTCGATGATTCGGCGGGGGTTTGGTTGATTGCTTCATTGAACCTGGATCGCAGTTCTGGATTTTCGCTGGCAAGATATTCCATAAACCCGGATATGACGGGCTCCATTTCGCCACTGCCCAGTTCATCGGCAATGTCTTTTAATAAATTGCTAATGATGCTGGTTTTGTCGACTTTAGCCCGATAAATGAACGCTCTTCCGCATTTGTTTCTTATTAGCAGGTCCTTGCGATACAGGCGCTCCAGAGTGCTTTGTACGGTGCTCAGTCCGATATCGGATTGTTTCAGATGATCCAGAACCTGTTGCGCAGACTGATCACCGCACTCCCACAGGATATTCAGTACAGCCAGTTCACGCCGTCCCAGCACGGGCATACGCGAGGCTTTACGTGTCAGTCCCAGCCACCCAATTAGCCCCTTAGTAGTTGATACCATTTAAAACCGATCCCTTATCGGTATTGGAATACCGTGTTACGTTTGCGCCCGCTTGGGAATGAAGTGTACTGAAAAAAAGGCCTTCTAAAAAACAATTTTTGATGATGCATCCAGAATCCGTGATCGTCCGTATATAGGTCAGTCCGCCGTTAGTGTGTGGTTGAGGGGAACCGTTTAATGAAAACAGTAGCAAAATTCAGTTTAATATTGGCAAGTGTCACCGGATTTGCAGAAGGCGCAGATCCGATTGCTGTTGAAGAAGTGGTCGTGGAAGGCCGCCGGGTGAATTTGGTGGGGGAAGCCGTATCGGCTTCCCAGGGTGAGATCAGTCAGGAAGAAATTAAATTGCGTCCCTTGCTAAGAACCGGCGAAGTGCTTGAGCTGGTGCCGGGTATGGTGGTGACCCAGCACAGCGGTACGGGCAAAGCCAACCAATATTTTATGCGCGGTTTCAATCTGGACCATGGAACCGAATTTTCCACTACGGTAGACGGTATGCCGGTGAATATGCGATCCCATGGCCACGGTCAGGGGTATACGGATCTTAACTTTCTTATTCCGGAAACTATCAGCAACATTAAATATAAAAAAGGGCCGTACTACGCTGATGTTGGAGACTTTAGTGGCGTGGGCAGTGCAGAAATGCAAACTGCCAATGAGTTTGACCAGGGCACTGTAGAGTTGACGTTAGGTGAGTATGACTATTCTCGCTTGCTGGCCACCAACAGCGTGAGTAGCGAAAGCGGTCAATGGCTATATGGATTGGAAGCTAATTTTAATAATGGACCCTGGACTGATATCGAAGAGGACATGGAAAAACTGAATTTGATTTTAAAGCATGCGCGGGAGGTGTCCGGGGGAACGTTGCAATTTACTTTGATGGCATACGACAATCAATGGAATAGCGCGGACCAGATTCCTCAGCGTGCTGTGGAGGCGGGTATTATCGATGATTTCGGGTCAATAGATACCCGTGTCGGCGGCGAATCCAGCCGTTATAGTTTCAGTACTTTATGGAGTAACGGGGCGTTTGAGGTGTCAGCATACGCAGTGCAGTACGACATGACACTGTGGTCTAACTTCACCTATTTTCTTGACGATGAAAACAGGGGTGACCAATTTGAACAAGTAGATGAGCGTTGGATATATGGCGGGCGTGCCAGCTACCTAATGAAGGATACAATCGCGGGTAAGAGCACGATAAATAAGTTCGGTACCGAATTGCGCTACGATGCCGTTGATGAAGTGGGGTTGTATCACACAGCAGCCCGGCAACGCCTGGGTGCTGTCCGCAGTGATGAATTGGATGAATTCAGTATCGGGCTTTATTGGGAGAACCAGATTTTCTGGAGCAGTGCCCTGCGCACGGTGTTTGGTCTACGGTATGACTATTATGATTTCGATGTCGCAAGCCGTATCCCTATGAACAGTGAAGGTGTTGATCTCAGCGTGAATGGCGGTCAATCAGATGACAGTCAACTGTCAGCAAAAGCCAGCTTGATTTATACCATAAACGAGCAGTGGGAAACCTATCTGTCGGCAGGACAGGGCTTTCACTCCAATGATGCCCGTGGTGCCACCATTCAGGTAGATCCGTTGTCGGGCGTTAATGTAGCGCAGGTAGACCCATTGGTCGCATCCTTCGGCTATGAGGCCGGGTTACGCGGCTTTTGGCATGAGCGATTAAACACATCTATCGCTTTGTGGCAACTGGATCTGGACAGCGAATTGCTGTTTGTGGGGGACGCCGGCACCACGGAACCGAGCCGTGAGTCCAGGCGTCGCGGCGTGGAGATCACCGCGTATTATCGCCTGACTGACGACTGGACACTGGATTTGGAATACGCTCATACCGATGCGGAATTTGTCGGCAACGATGCCGGTGGTAATCATGTGCCCGGGGCGATCAATGATGTATTGCAAACCGGCATCAGCGCAGACTTTGATAATGGTTGGTTCGGTAGTGCGCGGTTGCGGTATTTCGGCGAGCGGACGTTGGTGGAAGACGGTTCAATTACTTCGGACCCCAGCACCGTTGTTAACTTGCGAGCCGGATATCACTTTGCCAGCTGGACCTTAACAGCTGATTTGTTAAATGCGCTGGATAGCGATGATCACGATATTGACTACTATTATGAATCACGTTTGACCACTGAGCCATCGGGTGCAGGGATTGAGGATATTCATTACCATATTCTGGAACCACGCACGCTCCGGATTTCATTGGCACTGGAATACTGAGTCGTTGGCCGGAAGGGGTAGATGCCCGCGCCCGGTTTCAACCGAGTCGGGTTGTGGCCTCTGCAGTCGGTAAAATTGCGGAGGTCACACGACTTTATTGGAATGCGTTTTAGGCAGCGAGTAGTGTTTCGCCCACAAATGTAGATAGCGTTGCTTTTCAGATTTCCAGATGGCATCACTCCAGCCTAACTCTTCCTGACAAATGGTTTTTATGCTGTCCAGCTGGCTGGCTGCGCCGCCAGGAATCAACAACCCCAGCCGCGTGCGGCGTAATAGCAGATCATCTAAATGAACGACCGCCTCCTGCCGTGCAGCCCACCTTAGTTCTGCCAAGCAGAAGCGGGTAGTGGTAATGGGTCTTAATTCTCCGCCGCGAGCATTTTGTTTAATCTGAAGAGAATAGTTTCCATAGCTGCCTATCAAACGCCGTGATAGGCCTGGATTATCTAATGCCAAATCGCGCTCGGTTGTGGTGGCGGTTTCCAGCGGAGGGCTATTTTCGTCCACCGTGACTTCCGGCTTTATGTTTTGCAGGATAATTCCAATCACATCCAGTGCGATAAGGCGGAATGTAGTCAATTTTCCTCCGCTGACACTGATCAGGTTTTTATCCTGCCATACTTTATGTTCCCGCTTTTCTTTGGACGGCGGTTTGCTGCGATCTTTACTGATCACAGGCCTTACACCGGCGTAACTTGAAATGATGTGTTCTTTTTGCAAATCGCTGCCTGGAAATTGTTGCTTTACCAGGGTTAAAAGATAGTTCAATTCAGCTTGCGAGATTTCAGGCTCAATGGACAGGCTGGTCTTGTGATCCAGGTCGGTCGTGCCAACAAGGGTGGTTTGTTCCCAAGGCAAGATAAATACAGCGCGTTTATCTTGCGGGTGAAATAAAGTTAGCGCATCGGTTACTGGCGCATACTGATGAGGTATGACAATGTGGCTACCCCGAAGCGGGCGGATAGTTCGTTCACCGCTGACCGGCTCGCGCAGGCTATCACTCCAGGCACCGGTCGCGTTAACCACCGTGCGCGCTCTAATATGCAATGATTTTCCGTTGGTTATATTGTTGACCTGGACACCGGAGACATTATCACTTTGATCGAGTAGCAGTTTTTGCACCTGCATATAATTGCCGGCCAGCGCGCCCTGGTGCAAAGCCGCATGCAGCACCCGCAACACCAGCCGTGCGTCATCCGTAACGGCATCGGTGTAATAACTGGCACCTTTCAGATTGTCAGCATTTAGCGCGGGAATCCTGAGTTTGAGTTTTTTTTCATCCAGATACCCATGGGAGGTCGTTCCGGCCAATTTGTCGTAGATTGCCAGCAAACTATTCAATACCAATTTTCCCGGCAATTGCCCTTTGCGTATTGGGAATAGAAAATCCATTTGTTCGACCAGACCGGGAGCCGCTCTTAACAGGTGATCACGTTCTTGCACTGACTGCTTAGTCAATTTAAGATCGCCCTGGGTTATATAACGTAAACCGCCATGCACCATTTTGGTCGTTCGGCTGGATGTACCCCAGGCAAAATCTTTTTGCTCAAATAAGACTGCGGACAACCCGTGAAGGGCGGCTTGGTATAAAATGCCCGCCCCGGTGATTCCTCCACCAATAATCACCACATCCCACGCATCCTGCTTGCGGGTCAGGGTATTCCAAAAGTCTTCACGATCAATCAGGCTGGTCACTATCCGCTTCCCTGGGAGTGGTGGTTTTTCCATGCTTATGAAAGATGGTACCTTTCAGTATAACAGTGGATTTGCGTTACATCGGCTTTCCAGGTGTGCTTGTTGCGGCGTTCAGTTTTGCGCGCAGTGCAGTCAGTCCGAATGTTTTGCTCAATATGTTGTCGCGTATCGGTTGGGGCAGCCAGCGCCCGAGCAATGACAGAGAGCGGCTTCCGTTTCCGATCTTTTTTACGGCGACGGGATGCGGCTTTTGCATTTCATTTAGCAAATCACTGACGAATACTGAGGTTGGGGTCGGGTTGTTCTGTGAAGCGCGTGCGCGCTTTTCGATGTGCTCTTTGATACTAGAATACTTGGAATGTGCGGAAAATGTTCTTTTGAGTGAAGCTTCTGCATTTTGCCCGAAATCCGATTCGATGGCACCGGGCTGAACCGTCATGACATGGATGTTAAACGGCGCCAGCTCCATGCGAAGGGCATCGGAAAGGGCATGCACGGCGGATTTAGTGGCGCAGTAAGCGCCGGAAAAAGGCGTTACAAAGATTCCGGACACCGAGCCGATATTGACAATCAAGCCATCGCCTTGCTCCTGCATATGTGGCATACAATGCCGGATCAGGCTCATCGGCCCGAACACGTTGGTTTGAAATTGCAATTCCAATTCTGCCGCCGGCATCTCTGCCAGTGGCCCCATTGCACCGTATCCGGCATTGTTGACCAACACGGCCACCCGGTTTCCGTCTGCTTCTATTTTGGCTATGGCCCGCCCTATACTGTCTTCCCGGGTGACATCCAACTGCAGTGGCAGGATACCCTTGGCGGCTAACGCCTCCACATTATGCAGACTTCGGGCGGTGGCATAGACCCGGTACCCGGACACGGCCATTGCCAAAGCCAATTGTTTGCCTATGCCTGTGGAGCACCCTGTTATAAGCACTGTTTTTCTCATAATCTGTTGTATCCATCTGAATAGTTGAGAGTTTTTCTGATTGTTTCGGGATCTTCCGGGGCTCGAGGTCCGGCATTTTTTACAGACTGCTTTACCTTTACGTAAACGTTAATTAATATGGTGAAACTGTTACCCGGATACCCGAATGTAAAATGAAAAAGCAATACAGCATTAGTGAGCTGTCGAAGGAATTTGACATTACCACAAGGGCGATCCGTTTTTATGAGGATCAGGGTTTGTTGTCGCCGGAACGGGATGGCCAGAAACGCATCTATAGTGCCCGTGACCGTGTGCTGCTTAAACTGATTCTGAGGGGTAAGCGATTGGGGTTTACCTTATCAGAAAGCCGTACCCTGTTCGAAATGTACGATCCGGATTCCGGTAATGCCAAACAGCTTCAACAATTCCTCTCCATACTGGATGAGAAGGAAGTAATGCTTGATCAACAGCTGCATGATATTGAAGTAATGAAGATAGAACTCAAGGAAGCCCGGCAACGTTGTATGTCTGCTCTTGAGCAAAGTAATTCTTCCATGGCTTCCGAATAACCGTCAATTGAACGGCTATTGCAATCTAACAATAAAGGTTAACCGCAATGACCACTCTATATCCCTCTCTAAATTTCGGTTTCGACGAAACAATAGAAGCGCTGCGCGAGACCACACATCGATTTGCACAAAGTGAAATACTGCCCCGTGCCGCGCAGTTGGACAAGGACAATCAGTTTCCTGCCGACCTGTGGAAAAAATTCGGTGACCTGGGTTTATTGGGCATTACTGTAGATGAGCAATATGGTGGTAGCAACATGGGCTATCTCGCGCACGCCATTGCCATGGAAGAAATCAGTCGGGCTTCAGCATCGGTTGGTCTGAGCTATGGTGCACACTCCAACTTATGTGTGAATCAGATACATCGAAATGGCAGCGAATCCCAGAAATCAAAGTACCTGCCTAAACTGGTGAGCGGTGAGCATGTCGGTGCGTTGGCGATGAGCGAACCCAACGCGGGGTCAGACGTGGTCAGTTTGAAACTTCGCGCCGATAAAAAGGGTGATCGGTATATTCTAAACGGTAATAAAATGTGGATTACCAACGGCCCGGATGCCGATACCTATGTTATCTATGCAAAAACGGATCTCGATCAAGGTCCACACGGCATTACCGCTTTTATCGTTGAACGCAACAGCAGCGGATTTAGCCGGTCACCCAAACTCGATAAATTGGGCATGCGAGGTTCCAATACCTGTGAGCTGGTATTCGAAGACTGCGAAGTGCCCGAAGAAAATATCCTGGGGCAGTTAAATCAGGGCGTAAAGGTGCTGATGAGCGGATTGGACTATGAGCGGGTGGTGTTGTCCGGTGGCCCAACCGGAATCATGCTCGCCTGTCTTGACATCGTTCTACCTTACATTCACGAACGGCAACAGTTCGGCAAAGCCATTGGCGAGTTTCAGCTGATGCAGGCCAAAGTCGCTGATATGTATACAACGACTAATGCAAGCAGGGCGTATCTTTACGCAGTTGCTCAAGCGTGCGATCGAGGCGCTGCGACCCGCAAAGATGCGGCTGCCGTTATTTTATATACCGCAGAAAATGCTACCCGTTGCGCGCTGGATGCCATTCAGGCATTGGGTGGTAACGGTTATATCAATGATTATCCCACCGGTCGTTTATTGAGGGACGCCAAGCTCTATGAAATAGGCGCAGGCACTTCTGAAATCCGTCGCATGCTGATCGGCCGCGAATTATTTAACGAGACACACTGACATGAGTATATTGAATAGCAAGGTAAACCCACATTCAGAACAATTTGGTCAAAACCAGCAAGCGATGCAGTCTCTGGTAGACGACTTGCGTACGCGGGTAGCGAAAATCAAGCAGGGTGGCGGTGAGCAAGCCCAGCAAAAGCATTTGGCGCGGGGCAAACTGCTGGTTCGTCAGCGCATAGAGTGCCTGCTTGATGAAGGATCGCCGTTTCTTGAAATCGGTCAGTTTGCGGCTTGGGATATGTACGGTGAGGACGTACCTGCAGCGGGCGTTGTTGCCGGAATTGGCAGAGTCCATGATCACGAATGTATGATTGTGGCCAATGACGCCACTGTAAAGGGCGGAAGTTATTATCCGTTGACCGTGAAAAAGCATTTGCGGGCTCAAACCATCGCCGAGCAGAATCATCTTCCCTGTATTTATCTGGTGGACTCCGGCGGCGCAAACCTGCCGTTGCAAGATGAAGTTTTTCCGGATCGTGAACATTTTGGACGCATTTTCTTTAATCAAGCCAGTATGTCAGCCAAGGGTATTCCCCAAATTGCCGTTGTAATGGGATCCTGTACTGCCGGCGGTGCCTATATCCCTGCCATGGCCGATGAAAGCATTATTGTGAAAGAGCAGGGCACTATCTTCCTGGCAGGACCGCCACTGGTTAAAGCGGCAACCGGTGAAGTAGTCAGTGCAGAAGATCTGGGTGGTGCAGACGTTCATTGCCGTACCTCAGGAGTAGCCGACCATTTTGCTGAAAATGATGAGCACGCCCTGTCGTTGGCTCGCAATGCGGTAAATCGCCTAAACCGTAAAAAAACCCTGCAAACGGACGTTGTGGAAAGTGTGCTGCCCAAGTACGACCCTCGGGAAATCTACGGAGCGGTGCCACCTGATCTTAAAACGCCTTATGACGTGCGCGAAGTTATTGCACGCACGGTGGATGCTTCCGATTTTGACGAATTTAAGGCGTTGTATGGCACGTCTCTGGTCTGTGGTTTTGCCCGAATCTGGGGGTTCCCGGTGGGCATAGTAGCGAATAACGGGATCCTGTTCAGTGAATCTTCACAGAAGGGTGCGCATTTCATCGAGCTTTGCGCACAACGAAAAATTCCGCTGCTGTTTCTGCAGAATGTAACCGGTTTTATGGTGGGGCAGAAATACGAATCCGAGGGGATTGCAAAACACGGAGCCAAAATGGTGACAGCGGTTGCCTGTGCGCAGGTTCCCAAGATCACCGTTATCACCGGTGGCAGTTTCGGCGCCGGTAATTATGGTATGTGTGGGCGGGCCTACGACCCCCGCTTTCTGTTTATGTGGCCGAATGCGCGTATATCTGTGATGGGCGGTGAACAAGCGGCAGGCGTGATGGCGCAGATCAAAAAAGATAATTTTGAAAGAAAAGGGGAACATTGGGCGGAGTCGGATGTTGATGCTTTCAAGCAGCCTATTATCGAGACCTACGAAAAGCAGGGACACCCTTATTATGCCAGTGCGCGGTTATGGGACGACGGTGTAATTGATCCGGCACAAACCCGAGATGTCGTTGGGCTTTCTATCAGTGCTGCACTGAACGCGCCTATTCCGGACACGCGATTCGGCGTATTTAGAATGTAAGGTGTGATAGTAGAACCCATGACGTGATTAATGACACCGCCATTGCGATAGCGGTAATTGGTGTATCGACAGAGGGCCAGGAAGGAGTTTGCTCTTTTAAGCAAAAGCACACACTGACCTGGTTAGAAGAAGGGAAAAATAAATGAGTAACGATCCGGTCTCTTTTAAAAAAGTATTAATCGCAAACCGTGGCGAAATTGCGTGCAGGGTAATTAAGACCCTAAAGCAACTCGATATACGGTCAGTGGCAGTCTATTCCGATGCCGATGCCAACGCGCAACATGTGTTGTTGGCCGATCAAGCTATTCACATCGGCCCGGCACCGGTAAGCGAGAGCTATCTGGATATGGAGCGAATTGTGACGGCAGCGACTTTGTGCGGAGCCGAGGCGATTCATCCAGGCTATGGTTTTTTGTCCGAAAATCCACAGTTTGCCCAATTGTGTGCAGATAACAATGTCGTGCTGATCGGTCCACCTGCATCGGCAATGGTGGCAATGGGTTCGAAAGCGCAGGCTAAGGCCATCATGGGAGAAGCCGGGGTGTCACTGGTTCCGGGATACCATGGCGAACGGCAGGAAACGGAATTTCTGAAGCAAGAAGCCAGCCGTATTGGCTATCCCGTGCTGCTAAAAGCCTCCTACGGTGGCGGAGGTAAGGGCATGAGAACGGTCTTTAAAGAGGCCGATCTGGAAGACGCAATCCAGTCCTGCAAGCGCGAATCCAAAGCTTCTTTCGGTAATGATCATTTAATCATCGAAAAATACATCGTAGACCCGCGTCATGTGGAGATTCAGGTGTTTGCTGATCAGCAAGGCCAGGTGGTGTATCTTTTCGAGCGCGATTGTTCCATACAGCGTCGTCATCAGAAAGTAGTGGAAGAAGCGCCAGCCCAGGGGTTGGATGAGTCCACCCGTCAACAAATGGGGCAGTCTGCTGTCCAGGCGGCGAAAGCCATCGGCTATGTCGGTGCGGGTACTGTTGAGTTCCTGCTGGATGCCAACGGTGACTTTTATTTCATGGAAATGAACACCCGTTTGCAGGTAGAGCATCCGGTGACCGAAATGATCACCGGCCAGGATCTGGTGGCTTGGCAGGTTCAGGTCGCGGAGGGGCATCCACTGCCTTTAACTCAGCAACAACTGACCTTGAGCGGGCACAGTATCGAGGTCCGAATCTATGCCGAAGACCCGGAAAATGAATTTTTGCCTTGTACCGGCCAGATTCATTCGCTGCAGTTGCCGCAAGCATCCCGTCATCTGCGAGTAGACTCCGGGGTAGTGAGCGGTGACGAGATCAGTGTGCATTATGATCCTATGATTGCAAAGCTGATTGTCTGGGATTATGACCGGATGCGGGCCGTGCACCGTATGGAAAAGGCGCTGACCGAATTTCAAATTGCCGGTCTCAAAACCAACCTACCGTTTTTATCCCGTATTATTAAACATCCGGCGTTTACTAAGGGGATACCGACGACGCATTTTATCGATGAGCAACACGAAGCGCTACTCGTCTCCAAGCAGGCATTGACTGCAGCTGATTTTGTCATGGCTGGTTTGTATCAGGTGTTGAGCGCAGCCAGTCAATATCAGGACGGCCCCTGGAGTCAGTTACACGGTTGGCAATTAAACGGCAGCGACGATCACCAATACGATTTTTTGAATGAAGGTGACGTTGTAACGGTGAACATCGCAAAAGTACAGCAAGCGGCGTCGCAGGCTCGTCGCAATGCTGGCGTTTTCGAAGTGGTATCCGGTGATCAACGCTATACCGTATCGGCGCAACTGGTAACACATGAAAACGTACAGCGGTTGCGACTTTCCGGTGACATTGTAAAAACGGTTTCTGTTTTTCAGCATGAACATCAGATAACCTTGTTCGACGAAGGCACGGTTAAAGTTGTCGCGCAAAAGCAACTACAATTGAGCGCTGCCGAGGCCGGCACTGACGCACAGCTAAAAGCACCCATGAACGGCCGTATCGTTAAGGTCTTGGTCAGCGCCGGGGATTCGGTGCAACCGGATGACGCCCTGGTAATCGTTGAGGCCATGAAAATGGAACACACTATCCGGGCCCATAAGGCAGCCCAAGTATTGGAAGTGATGTTTGCCGAAGGCGACTTGGTGAGCGAGGGTGATCAGTTGATTGAGTTGCAATTAGAGGATGAGGAAGCAGAATGACCCAAAGCACCGGGAAATCCACATCAACGCCAATCTGGCAACCTGTGCAAACTCAGATTGAGCAGACTCGGATGTGGGAATTTATGCAACTCGTGAATCAGCGTTTTGACGCGGGGTTGGAGAACTATGCTCAACTTCATACCTGGAGCATAACCCATACCGCGGATTTCTGGTCGCTGGTTGTTGAAAACTGCGGGGTTAAGATGACCCCGGAAGCTGCTGAAATAGCGTCTGCGGAAGTGGTAGATGATGTGTCTCGATTGCCAGGGGCAAAATGGTTTCAGGGAGCAACATTAAATTTTGCAGAGAACCTGCTGCAGGCAGCATCAGATAAAACGCTAGCAGCCAAGCCAGCGTTGATTTTCCGCGGGGAAGACAAGCGCCGGGAGAGTATCACCTATCAGGCGCTCTATAACGAAGTTTCGAAACTCGCCGCCTGGCTCAGACAGCATGATGTTCAACCCGGCGATCGAGTTGTCGGTGTCATGCCCAACTGCATCGAAACCGTGATCGCAATGCTGGCTACCACCAGCTTGGGTGCCATCTGGTCTTCTTGCTCTCCGGACTTCGGTTTAAACGGCATTCTGGATCGGTTCCAGCAAGTGGAACCGAAAGTGCTTTTTGTGGTTGATGGATACCGGTACGCCGGTAAATCCATTTCGTTGAGTGAGCGCATCGAAAAGGTGAAAGCCAACATCAGCTCATTACAAAACGTGGTAGTGGTTCCTTTTCTGAATAGCGGTGGTTTGCACGAGAGTAATCTTGATGCGGTTGATTCTACTACGGTCTGTTATGCCTCCATGATGTCCGAACTGTCACCCTCCGTAATCCATTTTGAACCGGTGAGCTTCGATCATCCGCTTTATATTATGTATTCATCCGGTACTACCGGAGTACCTAAATGCATTGTGCACTCTGTTGGTGGGACTCTTTTGCAGCACCGCAAAGAGCACCAGCTGCATTGCGATCTTCGGAAAGAGGATGTTTTCTTTTATTTCACCACCTGTGGTTGGATGATGTGGAACTGGTTGGTAACGGGGTTAGCCGGTGGAGCGACATTGGTGCTGTATGACGGTTCACCCTTTCATCCAGGCCCAAGCGCGCTGATGGATCTTATCGACGAGGAAAATATAAGCCTGTTTGGCACTAGTGCAAAATACATCTCTGCTTTGGAAAAGGCCGGCGTCAAACCCGTTAACAGCCATCAGCTACGGTCGTTGCGAACCATCTTTTCCACCGGCTCGCCACTGGCGCACGAAAGCTTTGATTACGTCTATCGGGATATAAAATCGGATTTGTGCCTGTCTTCAATTTCCGGAGGCACGGATATTGTGAGCTGCTTCGCCCTGGGTAACCCGGTGCTGCCTGTGTATCGAGGTGAGCTCCAGTGCGTCGGGCTGGGTATGAACGTACAAATATTCAATGACGATGGCAAAACGGTACTGAACGAAAAAGGGGAATTGGTTTGCGCTGGTGCATTTCCTTCCTGTCCCGTTGGCTTCTGGAACGATGACGATAACAGCAAGTTCTTCAAAGCGTATTTTGATCGGTTTGAGGGCGTATGGGCACACGGTGATTACGGTGAGATCACCGAGAGAGGGGGCGTAATTATATATGGCCGCTCTGATGCAATTCTAAATCCGGGTGGTGTGCGCATCGGTACCGCAGAAATTTATCGCCAGGTTGAAAAGCTGGATTATATTCTGGAATCGGTCGCAGTGGGCCAGCAATGGCAGGATGACGTACGGGTTATACTGTTTGTTCGAATGCAGCCTGGTGAAAAATTGAGCGAAGACCTGGTGGCTGAGATCAAGCAGGTGATTCGTAAAAATACGACGCCCCGTCATGTACCGGCCAAGGTGATTCAGATTGAAGATATTCCGCGCACCATCAGCGGCAAGATTGCGGAGTTGGCTGTGCGTAATATGATTCACAATGAGGCAGTCAAAAATACAGACGCACTGGCAAATCCGGAAGCGCTAACTTTATTTGCTGATTTGCCTGAGTTGCGCGTTTAACGACTCGGTTTAAATGACAAAATTGCCCTCGCGTTCTATCCTGGTGATAGAGTTATGCTTGTCAATTTTTGCTGGTTTAAAAGGAGTTTAAATAAGTGGGTTATTTCGATTTGCTGCATCGCAACAAACAAAAACTACCGGATGCTGAAGCCGCGTTACCAGGGCGCGCAACGCCGATGTCGCTGGATCCCAACCATTTTGTGTTGGGCACCAAAATGGTGCCGCCATTTCTCGACACATTATCAGTTGTTTATTTTGGTATGGGGTGTTTTTGGGGGGCGGAAAAAGTGTTCTGGTCACTCCCGGGTGTGCACACTACGGCCGTAGGGTATGGCTCCGGCATAACCCCCAATCCAACTTATGAAGAAGTCTGTTCCGGTATGACCGGACATAATGAATTGGTGATGGTGGTCTTTGACCCTGACAAAATCCAATTTAGCCAGTTAGTAAAAGTTTTTTGGCAAAGCCACAATCCCACGGAAGGAATGCGGCAGGGAAATGATATTGGTACTCAGTACCGATCCGGCATTTATTTTAGCAAGTTGAGTGATGCCGAACTGATTGAGCAGGCGAGAAGCAGTCAGGAACAGTATGACCAACTATTGGCAAAAGATAAAAAGCATAAAACCACTTCTGAAATTCTCAGCGATATAACCTTCTATTACGCCGAGGAATACCATCAGCAATACCTCGCGAAGAACCCCCAGGGATATTGTCCGAACCACACCTGTTCAGCCACGGGGTTGCCCCGTTTCGTTTAGTATGGCGTAAGCGTGTCATGTCTTTGTCATGGCTTTGACATAGTGTTGGCGTTTAGGTCAACACTATGCTTTGAGGTAAATAATTGATTCGCTCCGACCGTGTTTTAAAAGGGTTGCCTGAGCTTTATCAGATGGATCGTTGGCTGGAACAGGACAACTTGCCGGCGAAGGTACATACATTGGCTGCGGTTGAAACGGGTAAAGATTGCTTGCCGCTCTACTGTTTTGAACTGGGTAATCCTGATCCCGCTACACCGACTGTCATATTCTCCGGTGGTGTGCATGGAGTCGAGCGAATCGGTACCCAGGTCATCCTCGCTTACATGAATACTTTGTTTAACCGGCTGGATTGGGATGAGAGCCTGGATAGCTTGTTGCAGCGTGTTCGCATCCTGTTCGTACCTTTGATCAATCCGGTCGGTATGTTGAAGCGCCGTCGCAGCAATATTAATGGGGTGGATCTGATGCGCAATGCGCCGATCGATGCAACGGGTAAAGTACCGTTGTTTCTGGGGGGGCATCGTATCAGCCGATATTTGCCTTGGTATAGGGGGAGAAGAGGAGAGCCGCCGGAAAGAGAGTTTTGTGCTATCGAGCGTTTGGTTGAAAGCGTGGTGGCAGAGGCACAGTTTACGATTTCGCTGGATTGCCATTCAGGCTTCGGACATCGGGATCAAGTGTGGTTTCCTTACGCGTATACACCGGATCCGTTCGACGATATTGGTGAAATGTTTGCGTTAAGAATGTTGTTTCGACGGACTCACCCCAGCTATAGCTTCTATTTGATTGAGCCGCAATCCCGCAATTACACAACTCACGGTGATATGTGGGATTATCTGTATAGGAACACGTTAGCGCGTCGCAAAGGCGTCTATTTGCCCCTGACTCTCGAAATGGGCTCCTGGTTGTGGGTGAAGAAGAATCCGCTGCAGTTGTTTAATGCCTTAGGTGTGTTTAACCCTGTCTTACCCCATCGGCATGAGCGCGTATTGCGTCGGCATCAGTGCCTGATGGAGTTTCTGCTTAGGGCCTCAGCCAACTTTAGCAACTGGTTGCCCGGGCACTCTGATCGCCGTGAGTGGATGCACCAAGCGATCGACTATTGGTATTAATTCCATCATTCAGTCTGCTGACGGTCTCTGATATTTCATCCCGCAGAGTTCTGACTGAGGCCTCAAGTGTACCGTCATTCATATTCCGCAAAGGCAAAAACTGAACATTGACCGATATTGCAGGATAGCTCAGTAGCTTCCATAAATGTGTAGTAAATTCGTCGTCTCCAATAAAGGCAGCGGGATTATCGGGCTCGCCTTCTACACTGTAATGGATTGCGATGGGGCAGAGCGGTGCCGAAGTATGTTGTGTGACACGAAAGAGCTTTGAATGAAATCGCTTTACTTTACGGCCATCACTGGTTGTACCCTCAGGGAAAAACAGTACCGAACGACCTTGCGTAAGATAGTCTGCCATCTTGCCTGATATGGTATCGGCGTCCCCGGTACCACGCCGGATAAAAAGCGTTCCGGTTCCTTTAGCCAGCTTACCGATCAAAGGCCAATTTTGTACTTCAGCTTTCGATAGGAAGTTCAAGGACTCAAGGCTCCCGATAACCGGAATATCGAGCCAGGAAATATGGTTGCTAATATAGAGGATACCGGAATTGGCTTTGCGCTCCGGGATAGTTCCCGAGACGTGAATTTTGACACCTATAATTCGGGTTGCTTTGTTCAGCCACCAGCGCGTGGTTTTTTTAACTAGCCGGGTGTTGCTATTCCACAACGAACCGGTAATCACCAGAAGAAAGAGCGCCAGGAAGATATGCAATATGAGCCTGGACGCTCTTAAATACCGTACCATCAAGCCGCTTCTTCAGTGCGTAGAAAGTGTTTAGCGTAGCGATCCGAAACGTTTTTAATATCCAGTAACACGAACAAGTCCGCCACATTGAATTCTGGGTCCAGGCAGGCCTCCCCACAGATGAGCGCGCCCATACGGGTATACGCTTTTAACAGCGGTGGTATGGCTGGTTTAGCCGCGTGATGTGCTCCATTGAGTTGCTCTTCGATTAATAATGAGGGGTCGGGTAATGGGTTTATCGGCATTTTTGGCCGTACAGAATACTCTGACTTGGCCCAGAATTTCTCGCGCAGAACCGGCATAATCTTTGCGAGATTTTTACCGCTGTCTTCCAGGGATACGCTGGCACAACCGAATAAATAGCGGAATTCATTTTCCTGCATAAATTTAGCAAGATGAGCCCAAAGCACGGCGATAGTAGCACCGTTACGGAAATCCGGGTGTATGCAGGTACGTCCAATTTCCAAAAAACGCCCAGGCCGGTTGATTATGTTGTCGATATGGAATTCGTGGCTGGAATAGTAACGACCGAATCGTGCTGCCAGTTCGCAGGTCAGCACACGAGTGTACCCAATAATTTCCAGGTTGGCTTGATTTCTTACTACCAGGTGCAGGCAGTAATCGTCCAAGTCATCTACGTCGATAGGGTGTCCGTTCCAGGTAGTATTAACCGGAAGTACCACTTTATACTCTTCGCAAAATACTTCGTAACGCATTTTCTGAGCCTCGCGAATTTCTTCTTTTGCCGTAATGAATTCGGCAAAAAAACGCGGGCGATTGTGAATGTTGATTGAGTTATGAGTGTTTGCTGGCTTATGAAGCATCATGGCCTCCACGATTATGAAACCTCGATGCTGAATGTATTTAAAGACTGTTTCCGGAAGGTTAACGTTTGGTGAATTAATTAAGACAAGAAAGAAAAAAGGTTGATACCCCTGCGCCCGGTATTTCATGTATGGAGCAAGCCGATGACTGCTCCATACGGTTTCAGTTCAGCTGTTACTGCCCATCATGTCCTGCTTCAGGCTTTGTTGGGCTGGCTTATCTGAAAGCCAAATACCGAAGAGCGCTTCTTTGAATACACCGTCACAGGGAATGGTCCTGATTTCGTGGTTGTTTTTGTAGATTGAAACCCCTTCTTCAGGAAGGTAAACGAAATCAAATACGTCGCCATTTTTGATGGGTTCCTTGAAGGCATGCAGCATTTCATTGACTTCTTTCAGAATGGGTTCGGCATTGCCGTGGGTGGAGTTTTCAAAGCCCTCTTGCGTCGCTTCGGTCAGTTTTTTGCTGGTAATCATGCCAGAGATGATATGTAGTCTGATGGTCATAGGTTCATCTGCGGCAACTACTTTCCCGGGATCGGATTGGGGAGCTGTTAAATACAGTGCTCCAACGTACAAATCCATAAACCATTTTTCACGAATGCCTGCCCCGTTTAAAACCAGTTTCTGCTGAGCTTTGGTCTCCATTGTGTCCGGGAGTGAGATGCCACCTATGTCAAGGCTGTAGCTATTAACTGCGACCAGTGAGAGTATTAACATCAATCCGAGTTTGCGCATATTCTTGTCCTCATAATCTGAAAGTTATGGATAAATCCTGATCCCACAGGCCGTTATTGCAATCGTTCGTTGCATTGACATTGCTTTGACATTGGTAGTCCCAAAAGGGTTCGCTATTCTGCCATATCCGAGACATAGAACAATTCGAATCTGAGACCTGACCCTGAAAATGGCTTCAAATCAACGATTTACTTCACGACTTCGGGCATCGGCCTGAGCGTGGGAATGGCCTGACAGGCAGATAAATTAAGCCGGATAAGCTATTGTTCTCCCGAAAAAAAGTCATTATGCTGATGGGGTTGACATTGGCGTTTTAGACTTCTCGTCCAGCCAGATTGGCTATTGACCTGTTTGTCATAAAACGGCAAGATACGACGCGCTTTTAACGAGAGCGGTCAGGGTAAACAATCCTGTGTTTTCACCCATCACGGCCGCACGGCATTAGTTCAAAATTGTTATTTTTCTGGCAAATGCCTTAAATCCACTTTCTATTATATAAAGCCGAGGGTTCCATGAAGGTTCTGGTTGCTGTCAAACGAGTTGTTGACTACAACGTTAAGGTGCGCGTGGCTGCTGATCAAAGCGGCGTCGACCTGAATAACGTTAAGATGGCCATGAACCCCTTCTGCGAAATCGCTGTTGAAGAAGCTGTTCGTTTAAAAGAGAAGGGGGTTGTCACTGAGATCGTAGCGGTGACTGTTGGTCCTAAAGAAGCTCAAGAGCAAATTCGTACTGCACTTGCTTTGGGTGCCGATCGAGGCATTTTAATTGAAGCTTCCAACGTGCAATCTCTAGGGGTTGCCAAGCTACTGAAAGCAGTAGTTGATGAAGAAAAGCCAGAGTTGGTTATTCTGGGTAAACAAGCCATAGATGACGACAACAATCAGACTGGCCAGATGTTGGCTGCCCTGGCTGGTATGGGTCAGGGAACATTCGCTTCGGAAGTGAACGTTGCTGACGGCTCTGTCAAAGTCACCCGCGAGATAGATGGTGGTTTGCAAACGGTAGACCTGAAATTACCCGCTGTGGTAACAACGGATTTGCGTTTGAACGAACCTCGCTATGCTTCCCTTCCTAATATCATGAAAGCCAAAAAGAAACCTTTGGAATTTAAGTCACCGGGTGATTACGGTGTCGATGTGGCTCCATTGGTCAAAACGGTGAAAGTTGAGCCACCTGCGGAGCGTCAAGCCGGCGTTAAAGTTGCAGACGTTGCTGAACTGGTTGATAAGCTGAAAAACGAAGCGAAGGTGATCTAATGAGCGTATTAGTTTATGCAGAACACGACAACGCGAGCCTGAAGGGCGCTACACTCAATGCGGTAACCGCTGCGAAAGAAATCGGTGGTGATATAACTGTTTTGGTAGCGGGCTCAGGTTGCGCAGCTGTAGCGGATGAAGCTGCAAAAATCGATGGCGTCAGCAAAGTACTATTGGCTGACAACGAAGCTTACGGACATCAATTGGCAGAAAACGTAGGTGATCTGGTTGCTGAAGTGGGTAAAGAGTACTCACATATTCTAGCAACCGCGACAACCTCAGGTAAAAACTTTCTGCCTCGCGTAGCGGCTTTACTGGACGTTCAGATGATTTCTGAAATTTCGGCTGTAGTTAATGCGACTACTTTCCAGCGTCCTATTTATGCTGGTAACGCCATCGCTACAGTGGAGTCGTCTCAGTCCATTAATGTGATGACTGTTCGTGGCACGTCCTTTGACGCTGCGGCCGCTGAAGGTGGCTCTGCCGCTGTGGAAGCGGTAAGCGCTGCGAAAGACGCAGGTCTATCCTCTTTCGTAGGCGAAGAGCTGGCGAAAAGCGATCGCCCAGAATTGACTGCTGCCAAGGTGGTTATTTCAGGTGGCCGTGGTATGCAGAACGGTGACAACTTTGAAATGCTTTATAAAGTAGCTGACAAGTTAGGTGCCGCAGTAGGTGCTTCCCGGGCCGCGGTTGATGCTGGCTTTGTTCCAAATGATATGCAGGTCGGCCAAACCGGTAAAATCGTAGCTCCTGATCTGTATGTTGCAGTCGGTATATCCGGTGCGATTCAGCATTTGGCAGGTATGAAAGACAGTAAGATTATTGTTGCTATCAACAAAGACGAAGAAGCACCTATCTTCCAGGTTGCTGACTACGGATTGGTTGCTGATTTGTTTGTTGCGATTCCTGAGTTGGATAGCGCCCTTTAAAACAAAGTAAGTAAACAAGCCTTAGCAATAGCCCGGCCCATGTGCCGGGCTATTTCGTTGTACATTACAGCTATTGAACTCTGCTGCTGGTACCGCATACAATTGCTGACTAGGTGGGTTCACCGTTCTCGAGCACTCATCAAAAAATAATAAGTCTATCAGTGGCTTTGGGTGCGGGGCCTGGCTTGATCGCTGGCTCAAAAATAATAACTCTAAATCGACAGCAATCGAAAGGTAGTAACATGAAGTATCAAGCAGGTTTAGCCGGCACGCTGGTTGGCGCAGTTTTTATGTCTATCTCCTTAACCACACTAGCGGAAACTCAAATGTATGTGAGTGGTGGATTGGGCTACATCCAGAGCTCTGATGTTGAGGACTTGTTTCAAGCGGGTAATTTCGTAACCCTCACAAGTGTAGGTGAAGTAAAGGATACTTCTGACGGCTATTCAGCGGCACTTGGCGTACGATTGCCCTGGAATCTGGCAATGGAGTTAGCTTATTTCGACCTTGGAGATTACAAGTACACCAGCAAAGAAATCAATCTCAATACCAATACTTACGATCAAGGAAAGCAAACAATCACATTTGAAGGGCCCGCGTTTGCCCTTCGCGGCGACTGGCCCATCGGTGACAGTTACGGACTCTATTCTAAGATCGGTATTATGAAATTCAGAGCAAAGCGATCCGACCGGGTGGATGTTGTCGATATTTCAAGCGGTGTACTGATAAACAGTAATTCAGACTCCCGCACAATCAGTGATGAGTCCATGTTCTTCACCGTTGGCGGTGAATATCACGCCACAGAAGCCACCTCAGTGTACTTGGAATACAATTTGGTGATGGGGGAGTACTCGGATGTATTGGTTTCTGCGGATTCTGAACTGAATGGTTTGTTTGTAGGTATGAGGTACAGTTTTGGTAAAACCAGAGGTGATTCGAACAAAGGGGTTCATGCCCGTGATGGTCGCAAACGAGCAGTAACAGCTTGTGACCCGGATTTTCAGGACGTGGTCGGTGGCACGGCCTGCCAATAACTACCCACAAAAAATATAACGTCTGTCCGGGGTATCGCGTAAACCCGGACAGGTCACGCTCCTTAGAAGTGTTTGCAGTCGTTAAAGTTAGACCCTCCTATCTTGTGCAATAGCACCTTATTTGCCTCGTCAAAGTTTAACCATTGGCCTTGCGTTAGTTTGGTGCTAAATGTCATGTGCTACGTTGGTTTTGGTCATTCCATTCGATCACACTACCTGTGTAGACTCATTGGTCATATAGTATTGAAAATTCACTCTGCGGCCCTTTTGAGGATTCTATGAATAACCTAAATAACAAAAGCATAGAGTGTGAAATTAGGAGTGATCTTAGTGCTATGCAGCGTAGGACGTTTCTGGCTCGGACAGCACAAACGGGGCTATTGGCCGGGTTTGGCTTTATTATGGCTTGCTCAAAGCCGGATAGCATGACTGCACTGCCTGCGGGAGAGGCGCTCGACAATGAGCAAATGTTTTTCTTCAGTCATTTAACACAGGTCTTGTTGCCGACAGCAGGCACGCCTTTAACCCCGTCAAATCAAGTCCCAATACTCTCCAACCTGGATAAGTTGATGCTTACGATGCCACAATCAACCCGTACTGACCTGGCTGCGGCGATTAAGCTGTTTGAATATGGCGGAATGGTGTTGGGGTGGCGCTTCTCACGTTTTACCAGAATGCCCGACGAGGATGCGATCCAGTATATTGACAGCTGGCAAACGGGGCACCCGATGCAGCAGGGTATTGTGTCGGTGTTGAAACGACTGGTTTACAGTAGCTATTGGCGCGACGATTCGACTTGGGGGCCACTGCAATTTGACGGTCCTGTTTCTGAAAAATGGGGCCTGACTTCCTTAGGTGAAGCGCCACTTCCGCAGCGTTAATCAGCCCACCTATAACAATAAATGATGCCCAATATGCTAAAAGTTATTCAAGCGAAAGATGTAAAAAACAGTGAGCTGAATCTCAAAGCCGACGTCGTTATTGTCGGCTCTGGAGCGGGCGGAGCGGTGATGGCTTATGAATTGGCAGCAGCCGGGAAACAGGTTGTCTTATTGGAAGCCGGTCCCTATGTTCCCTCCAGCCAATTCAACGAGAAATTTCCCGATATGTTGGAGACACTCTATCAGGATTACGGGGGGCAGGTAACCAAACAAGGCGATCTTTTGGTATTACAGGGGCGTTGTTTAGGTGGTTCAACCGTTGTCAACGGTTGCGTTACGTTCCGGGTACCCGATTTTATTCTTGAGAAATGGGGGGCCGAATACGGTTTGACTAATCTCACCCCAGAAGCACTGTCTCCCTATTTCGAAAAAATCGAGCGGAATTTAAGTATCCACACTAATCAACCTCATGAAATTAACGAAAATAGTCGTAAATTAGAGCAGGGAGCCAAAGCCCTTGGTTGGTCTGTTAGGCCCTTGCAGCGTAATACCAAAGAATGTGCGCTGACAGGGCATTGTCTCTCCGGGTGCAAGACAGACCGCAAGCAATCTATGTTAGTCACCTATTTACCGTGGGCCTCCCATTATGGTGCCCAGATCTATAGTGATTGCCTGGTTACGGAAATCCTTACCGACTCCGGCCGCGCGACGGGTATTAAAGCTCAGTTTACGGATCCGCAAAACGGTGAAAAAATCGCTGATATGACGGTGAAAGCCGATTTGGTGGTGGTATCGGCGGGTGCTATACAGACCCCGTTATTATTTTTACGTAGTCAGCTAAATTCTAAAAGCGACAGCATTGGCAAGAACTTCGCTTGCCACCCCTCAACCATGATCGTAGCGGAATTTGAGAAGGATATTTATACCTGGCGTGGTGCAATGCTGGGGGTTTATGTGGATGAGTTTGAACATCCGGATAAAGGTGGTTTCGTTTTGGAAGGTGGCGGCGCAGGACCCATGGAAATCGGCATGTCTACGGAACCAGGCACTGGTAAAAGCTATCTGGAGTTTATGTCCAACGCTAAGAGCTATGCGTCCTGCATCAGTCTTATTCACGATCATAATGTGGGGCAGGTGAGCTTGCAGGATGGGCAAAAGCAAATAGATTATGAACTGTCGGATGACGATTTTCCCGCTATGAAGCTGGCGTTCAAAGCGGCAGCTAAGATCTATTTCAAAGCCGGGGCGAAACGCGTGTTCTTGCCTACGGTGGACAAGCGAATTGTTGAGTCTGAGGATGAAATTGACAGCAAAATAGACGATATTGAGAATACACCGTTTGCTATCCGGATGGTCTCATATCACCCTCAGGGTACGATGAGGATGGGCACGGATCCCGCTAAGTCGGTTACGAATGATTACGGCGAGTACCATGGAGTTAACGGCTTGTTCGTTGCGGATGCCAGTCTTTTTCCCACCTCAATTATCGTTAATCCGCAAGAGAGTGTGTATGCTATATCGAATTATATTGCGGATCATATTCTGGCCAATGAAGAGAAATATTTTACTAGGTTAAGCTAAGTTCACTACTGTATGAGTGGCTTGCTACATTGCAGGTTTGATTTCCGCATCCGTTTGTTGTCCTATAAAACGGTATTAGCTAAGAAGCGGACCGTAAACCATGCTCCAAATTATCGACAGTCATTGTCACCTGGACTTTCCTGAGTTCGATCAGAATCGGGCTCAATTGATACAGCAGTGTCGTGATCGAGGTATGCTGGCATGGGTCGTCCCCGGTGTTAGCCATGAACATTGGCCTAAGTTAAAATCGCTGGCCCGTAATCAGAGTTTCATTAAGCCCGCCTTCGGTCTACATCCTTATTTTATGCAACAGCACGAACTCAGCCACTTGGACATTTTGCCTGAATACCTTGAGTGCGGAGCCATAGCCGTGGGTGAAATTGGGCTGGATGCTTTCGACGGCAGCACCGATACCGAGCAACAGATGGCGATTTTCAAGGCACAGCTGGCCATTGCAAAAAACCAGCGGTTACCGGTGATCGTGCATTCCAGGAAAACGCAGGACCTAATTCTGAAAGTCGTTAGGGAGCTGCATTTTCAGCACGGCGGCATAATGCATGCTTTCTCCGGCAGTCTGCAACAGGCGCAACGGTTAGTGGATAGTGGGTTCTTGATCGGGTTTGGTGGTGCTACCAGCTATGATCGAGCAACAAAATTGCACCGTCTGTTGCGGTGCCTGCCGCGGGAATCGATTGCGCTGGAAACGGATTCACCGGATATTTCTCCAGCCTTTGCCCGCCACCAGATGAATACACCCGTAAATTTATTTAAAATAACCGAGATTCTGGCAGCTCGGCTCGATCTGTCACCGCAAGAGTTGGCACGACAGACTTCGCTCAATGTTATTCGATTATTGGGTTTGAATGTGGAGGTAGACGGAGAGAGAGAGGGCGATGCCGTCGACTTTTGAATCGTGATAAACTGGGCGCATTGATAACCTAGTGTTAAATCGAATTCCGGAGTAACTATGACAAGGTCTGTAACAGGAGAATTAAAAGAAAATCCTGATGTAATTGTGCAGAAGCTTTATAAGATGGCACAAAAGCATGATGTTGAGTTTCAGGGCGATTCTGCAACTGGCTTCGCAAAAGGCAAAGGCTTTCACGTCGAATACAAGGTAGAGGGGACAATGTGTACCCTGACGGTGACCAAAAAGCCAATGTTGATCCCTTGGGCACTTGTCGAGAGCCAACTGGAAAAGCTATTTAATAATGGCTAACGATTTAAACCTTTTTTAAACTTTTTGACTAAGGAAATAGAATGAAGTCTGTTGATTCAGCATCGCTGCAAGAGTACGTGGGCCAATCCATGGGAAAATCTGAGTGGTTTCAGATAGATCAGGACAGGATTAACGCTTTCGCAGACGCAACTCTTGATCACCAATATATTCATGTTGATCCAGAAATGGCAAAGCAAACCCCATTTGGTGGCACTATCGCGCACGGGTTTTTAACGCTGTCTTTGCTGCCCTATTTGCAGGAACAAATGGCCGATCTGGTTGTTCCTGCCGGCATGAAAATGGGCATGAATTACGGGTTTGAAAAAATCCGCTTTCTAGCGCCTGTTAAAACCGGTGCTAAAGTACGGGCCTCCGGTGTGCTCAAGGAAGTTGTTGAAAAAAAACCAGGGCAGTTTTTGTTTTCATTTGAATACACCGTCGAAATCGAAGGTGAAGATAAGCCCGCGCTGATCGCTGATTGGCTGGTGATGTATTTTGTTTGAAGTAGTGCGATCTCAGAATTGAAAAAGGGAGCTAAAACTCCCTTTTTTGTTGCGGCTCGTGATTGAACTACAGCACTTGTTCAGTGCCATCCGAGAGTTCCAACAGCAAGCTGCCGTTGAGAGGGGAGACGCGCGCGTAACGGGTGCCATTGTAGTAGATGTAACCGGCCGTCTCTCCGTCCTCAACGGTCAGATCAAGATCCATAATGACGCTATCCTGATTGCTGATCCGAGTACCGTAACTTGGTGCCAAAAAGTACATCACGTCATAGCGTTTTCCACTCCAGCTTATGGATATGTCTTCGATAGCTCCGCTTGACAATTTTTCCGGAGTACTGATCAGCGACACTGTAGCGCGATCAGAATAGTCTGGCAGGTCCGCCTCAAAGACAACTCGGATATCGCTATCCAAACCGCCGGACAGGTTTAGGCTGCCATCGAAGTGGTCACCGTAAATGGACTCGAAAGCCCCATCCGCAATCAAACTTAAGTCAACGCTTTCAAGCCCAGCGAAGGAATGTTCAGAATCGCTCTCTAATTTGCGCACACCACTTAAATCCAGGTCGATTGCCAGTGAACCAGCGAATGAGGTGGAATCTCCGCTATCTGAATCCGCAAATTGCTGGTAGCTTACTTCGATTTCACCGCGGGCAGTTTCGGGCAGTTTCAGGCTTTTGATGTCCAGGCCGCCCTCGAACGTCAGTGCGAACTCGCCACTTTGGATTATTAACGCGCCGGTGTCGGTCTCCGCAGTTCCGCTAATGCTGAAAGCGTAACTCGTCCCGCTATTACTGACCGCTGTGAACGTTATATCGATTTCTACCCCATCAAGTGTGGTTCCGTAGATGCGTGCAATGCCATCATAAAGCGCAAAGTTCCCTTTCAGCCCATTGCCTAACGGTAGCCTGAGATCATTAAGGACATCGCACAAGGAACGGTTAAATATCACTAGATTCAGTGAGCCTTCACAAATATCTTGCAGCGATTTCCCTGAAACTAACAGGTGACAGGTCATTCTGGTCAGGGCGTTACCCAGGCTATTGCAGGCGGTACTCAATGCTGCGTCAGGCAGAGCAACGACCGGTCCATATTGCCCGGCGAGGGCCACCGCTTTCATCATTTTGTTAAGGTCTGCCCCGGTCGATACACCGATGGAGGACACCACATTAGCAAAAGAGGTTTGATCAGGTGACAGGCTTAAATATCCTTGCCAGGTGTTTAAGTCATTGATGAAGGCATTGATCCGGTCTGCTTTGTCTCCTGCTGCCGTAGGGGAGGGCTTTGCGTCCGTGAGGGAGCCAGCATCCATGGTCATCAGGTTTGTTTTGGTGATTTGAAATGAACTGGCCAAATCGTCCAGCTCAAGCATGCGGGCTGTTTTCATTGCCTCATCAATCAGGTCTGCCAGTGAAATACCGTTACCAGCGGCACCGTGAGCGACCATCTGGCCACCCTGGCTTTGCAGTTGATAGGTGAGTGTATTCAGCAATTGCGGAAACGCAGTTTCGTTGCCCATGCCGATCAACGCACTTGATAGCAGAGTATGCTTTAATTGTTGCTCTCCGGCGTTCGCGATGGCATCAGGATCGGCCAGATTGATGATCTTACTGCTGGCAACTCCAGACACGCCGAACAAATCTTCCAGCTGAGATCGAGCTACTGCTATGCTGATTTCGTTCATGCCCTGAGGGTAGCTGTGCGCTAGCTGAGCTGCGAGGTGGGTAAGCGTGGTAACGGAGAACGGGGTTGTCAGGCCTTCGAAATCCAATGCTGCCGTGAGGCTAAAATCGGAGCCGAGTTCAAATTCTTCACCGAAATCTATTAGTCCATTGCTGTTCTTATCCAACTCTGTGGAGTCGTTGTACTCTCCACAGCCGCTGCCACTGTCGCAAATCATCCAGCTACCGGCGGAGCTGGCTGTTACTTCGACATACACCGGGCCACTATAGTCACTAAACTGGAAGCTGAATTGACCCGATTCGTCGGTTGTTGAACTTGCCAATAAAGTGTCTATTGAGCCGTCTTTCAGTCTGTAGGCGTTAACCAGGCCACCCCTGACAATGCCTTTCACCACAGTACCCTGAACCGTCGTACTGGGGTTATGCAGAGCCGGTGCGGGGGCTTCGGCAGAAGATCCTTTACCGCCACATCCGGCGAATGTGAGTGCACACAAAAGACTGATACAGCTCGATAAACTATTTCTCAACAACATGCCAACATCTCATCATGAAGATGAACACCATGAGTCATCAGGATAGATGAACTGCTAAAGGTACTTCACCAAAGGTAACCGTTAATCGTCATGTCCGTATTAACCTGACAACTATAAAGGTAGACGAGTTGGCTAAAGATTCAGCGAAAAAGTGAGAAAAAGGTCACAAAGTTACCAGAACGGACTTGATAGATGTATAAAGATACGCAGTAGGGACGCCCGGTATAGCCGTTGGTTCCGGTTTGGGCAGGGGGGGGCGATGCCGGCAGTCTGCCGGAAAAGGTTTCAGGCAGACTGTTCGGCACTTGGTTCGGTTAAAACTTTTTATCGTAGGATAATGCAAAAATGTAAGCGGTGGTTTCAGTTTTGAACGGAATAGAATAGTAAGGGTTATAAATCACGTCACCTTCTTTACAGTTGTTGGCGTTATTGGATTGGCATGCCCCGATGTTTTGTTCAGATAACAAAAGACCAAAAGCGCCATCGATGCGTGACGTGCTGTCCAGTTGCATGCCAAAGCCTGCAGAAAACAAATCGGCTTCACCGACGGGAAACAACAGGTCGGCGGAAGTACTGGGAACAGCGCTGGTGCGTGGTTCGTAGCCGGCACGTAGTACCAGATTATCGTTCACCTGATATTCAGCACCAATAGCAACGGACCAGACATCTTCATAGTTTCGTGGTAATCGCATCGCGTCGGGATCGGCGTTGTCTTTGAGGCCGGAAATTGCGTATACAACGCTGGAGAAGTTGAGGAAATCCACATCGCCGTCAAATTTGAAGTTAAGTTCTTCCCAAACGCTATATTCAATCCACTTAACGTCAAAGTTGATTTTCAGGTTAGGCAGAACCTTCACAGAGGTGCCGAAGGCAATATTCTGCGGCGTGATGTATTCCAGTTCCACCGTACCGCTCTCTACTGCGGTGGCATTGAAAGGTACGCCATCCAATAGCAGAAATGCGCTGTCCAGTCCCGTGTGGTGAAGGCCATCTGTAGTGGCCAAGAACTCAGGAGAGTTCTCCATTTTAAAGTCACCGCTGAGCTGGGATGTCTTTTCGCTTTGGTACAGAAACCCGAAAGAAAGCCATTCATAGGGCTCCCATAGAATGCCGAGATTGAAGCCAATTGAAAGGAAATCTTCCATTTCCATTGAGAGCCGGCCAACAGGTTCATAGGGGCGCAGCACATCCAGATTACCGGAAGGTAAGTTCAGATCTTCCAGTGCGGTCAGGAATTGCGTGGTTTCGAGTGGTGCCCGTAAATAGGTGTCTACGCCCATGCCCTGGTAGGAAAAGTTTACTCCAACACCGAAGGAAAGCGTTTCGTTGACGGGCATGGCTATTGTCGGTGCGAAATAGGTGAGTCGTGTTACGCCAACCTGAATTCCCTGATAGGCGCCCGGATCATCTTCGTCCCGCGAATAACCAAATCCCTCTGGAGAATACACGGCGGTTCCGATGGTCCAGCCGCGGGATGGGTCTTCAACTGCTACGCCGCCGGAAGGAAAAGCGAGAATGGGCAATTCCGTTGGGCCAAAAAATGGCAACATTAAAGAAGGGTCAGCATTCGAACTACTTTGATTGGCGACAGGATCGTTACCCCAGCAATTCTGCCATCCATCTGGCGTGTTAGGCAGACCGCTGCAATCCGCGTTTTGCCGCAGGTTGTAGTAAGATTGCAAAACGTCAGCACCCGGTTCGGTATTTTCACCGAATGAGGCATCCAATTCGGTGTGAGCGACAATAAACTTAACACTGTATTGACGGCCTTTGATTTTTGCCAGACCGGCGGGGTTAAAGTGTATCGAATCTACGCCCGGTGGATCCGCCGTGACCGCGTTTGCCAGTCCCAGTGCTTTTGGATTACCAACAGTGAGGTTGTGCAGCAGTTGCCCATGAGCATTTAAACTAGCAAGGCATAATGCGGTAGTGCCGATGTAGCAAGCGCGTTTCAGAATGGACCTGGCCAGTGGTTTAATGTGATTGTTTTTATTCATGGAATCAACTCCTGCTCAAAGTTGCACGCAAACGTGAAACGTCGTCAGGAACCCCCTTCGGCTTCTTGAGTTAATAATAAATACAAAGTTTACGTTGTTTTTTAATTCTTATAGACACTTCGGACCGTTCAAAATTGATAGTTGTATAGGCCAAAAGCGTCGCTATTATTGTTTAGCGCACGATACTCGGGACCGTCTTTAAACTCAAGCATAAACGGTCCCCCTAATATTATTCGCTATCACGCCAGTCTTTAAAGGCGTCATAGAGGCTTTTATGTTGTTTTTTTGAAGCCGCTTTTTTCTCATCATCAAACGTATTCAGCTCTCGTTCAAACTTGATATCGTCCACCTGGTCGAGGAAATTGTCTTCTTCCTCCAGGATGGTGCTAACGGTTTGAGATGAGGGGCTATCGAGCCAGGTATTCAGTGTTTGCAGATCGTCAGGTGTCAGCACACCCGCTGCTTTTTTCAATTTGAGCGTATCCATAATGTATTCGTAACGTGCAATTGTGTATTCCTTGCGTGCCTGATATACGCTGCGTTGTGCAGCCAAGGCGTCGGACATGCTACGGATACCATCTTGCCAGCCAGCTTTGACTGCGCGCAGGGAGCTGTTGTTGGACTTGACCGCACGAAGGCGGGCCTGCACGCTGGCAACATCGGCGTTGACCTGGCTATGGAATTGGCGGGTTTCACGTAATGCGTTACGCCGGGCTAACTCCGAGTTGTAGCGGCTTTCTTGTAAGCGGTGTTCAGATTCGCGCACCTGAGATGAGGTTATGCCACCTGTATAGAGAGGCAGGGATACTCGCACGCCGATTGTTGTCAGGTCCGAGGAGGGCGTTGATTGGCTGCCACTGCTATCACTGTGGTTATAGTTCAGGAACAAGTCGGCAGTGGGGGCGTGAGCCGCCTTCATTTCCTTGCGTTCTTTTTCCGCAGCTTCGACCAGATACTGGGACGCTATTAATTGGTAATTGCTTTTGGCCGCAAATTCCTCCCATTCCGAGAGTGCGGCGGGCTGGGGTGGTTCGATAGGAATGTCTTTCGGCAGCGGGGTGACCGTTTGAATATCCTTGCCGGTCAGCATTGCCAGGGTGTCTTTGATATTGACCACTGCGGTTTCAGCAACAATAACGGCTGCCTTTGCGATGTCATGCTGTGCTTGTAATTCATATACGTCAGTGTCACGGAGCAAACCAAGTTTGTAGCGGTTTTTGATTTCAGTCAGCTGCGCGCGCAGGGTTTTTTCTTCTGATTGGGTTAACCGCAGTTCTTCTTCCGATCGCAGCACGCCAAAATAGGCTTCAGCGGAACGGATCATGAGTTCCTGCTGACCCAATGCCAGTTCCGCTTTGGATGCATTGTCCAGGCTTTGGGCTCGCTTGTAACGGTGCCACCGGTCCATGCGCAGCAGCGGTTGAGTTGCCGTGAAGTTGTAGGAGCTTTTCTGGAAGTCTTCGGTAACATCGGTGAATCCGACAGCGTCGTCTTGGCAGCCGGATAGAAAATCGATGAAGTCGGTACCGACGGTAGGAGGGAAGGTGCCGTTCGCAATGCCGCACTCGATGGCATTATCCAGCGTTAATGCGGTGCTGCCACCCTCGTAACGGTTTTGGCTCCAGTTACCCGTTAGTTCTGCTGTGGGCATCATGGAGCCAAAGGCTTGTTCCAGTTTTTCGCGATCGCCCAGATACTTTTGCTTTTTCGATGCCCACTCGGGATCGTTTTTACGGGCGAGCGCGAATATGTCGTTAAGATTCTCTGCGTAGGCGTTCGGAATAGAGAAAAACAGCCAAGCGGCCAGAATACTGCTGGTGGTCGATTTTATTCTCATAATTGTGTTGTAGTTATTTGTATTGCCTTGTTTTTTTGTGCGTTCACTCTACGCCAGATGGGGCCGAATTAAAAGCCAGTGGCCCCGCATTCCCTCATACGCGAAAGGATAAGCCAATCGCGTTAAATTTCTTACTATAACTTTAGCATCATATAAAAAAAACTCGCCGGGCACGGCTAGCTTCTTGTGATTCTTTGTAATGCGGGGTAAGCCATTGTAATCAATCGTTGGTAGTGTGTTTTGTAACGCCCTAAAATCCCTGTGCTAGGCTACTATCTAATTGATTCAAAAAGACATTTGCGGTATATCTGTGCAATCATGGCGGACACGGTCATTCCCCTATCGCAAATTTGAGAATTCGACTAGAGTATGCATCGATTAAGCAGACTATAATTGTACGGCTCGGTCGCATTAACCGTGACTTAACTTTATGTGTACGAACGTCGTTATCTGGATTTCGTTCATTTGTTCCACGTTTGTTTGGCTGAATCACATAATAAGAATAAACAGGCAGGAAACTCGTCTATGTCTCTAGAAGTTGGACTCAACTCGTTCGATCCCGCAACATGTTCTTCCCTGGTAGAACTCCTTGAAAAGCGTGCTGCAGAGCAGCCCGACAAAGTGGTTTACACCTTCCTGCCGGACGGAGATGATCAGGGCATCACGGTTACCTATCAAGAATTGCAACAAAGGGCGAGAGCCAATGCCTGCCGCTTTGCGCAAAGTGCTCAAGCGGGGAGTCGCGCTCTACTTCTGTTTCCGTCGGGTTTGGAATTTATTTATGCATTTTTCGGTTGTCTTTACGCCGGAATCATCGCAGTCCCCGCCTATCCGCCGCGACGCAATCAGAATTTGGGGCGGCTCAAGTCGATAATCCGGGATTCCGATCCCGCGATTGTGCTCGTTACCTCAAAAGTATTAAAAACGGCTCAGCCCCTGTTTGCTGAATCTGAAGAGCTGAGTGGTTTGCCCTTCGTTACCGTAGACCTGGATGACGATGAGAGTGAAAACGATTGGCAATGCCCGCAAATAGATCGGGATTCACTGGCCTTTTTGCAGTACACCTCCGGTTCAACCGGCAACCCGAAAGGGGTTATGGTCAGTCATGGCAACCTGATTTATAACGAATCCATGATTACCTCCGGTTTTAGCAGTACCCGCGATGAAATTGCCGTTAGCTGGTTGCCGTTATTCCATGACATGGGATTGATCGGCACTACCTTGCAGCCTTTGTATCTGGGCGCCAGCGCGGTCTTCATGTCACCGGCGTCGTTCTTACAGAAACCGTTTCGCTGGCTAAAGGCGGTCAGTGACTATAAAGGGAATGTCATCTGCGCTCCTAATTTTGCCTATGAGCTTTGCGTCAGCCAAATAACGGAAGCACAACGGGCCGAATTGGATCTTTCCAGTTTACGGATGGCACTATCCGGCGCGGAAGCTGTGCGTGCGGATACTATAGAGCGTTTCATCGAGGCGTTTGGCCCACAAGGGTTTACGCGGGGCGCATTCAATCCGACTTATGGTTTGGCAGAAGCCACATTATTAGTAACTTCCTCGCTTGAAGGTCAGCGCCCACGGTACAGCCGGGTGGAAGCGGAGGCGTTCTCCGAAAACCGGATTGTGTTGGCGCAAGACAATAGCAATGCAAAAACTATGAATTTGGTTTCCAATGGCGTAGCGCCGTTGGAATCAGAAGTGGTGATCGTTGATCCGGAAACCAAAACAGAGATCAGTTCTGGCAAGGTGGGTGAAATCTGGGCGAAGGGCGAGAACATTGCAAAGGGCTATTGGCGCAATGAGGCAGCGACGCAAGAAACCTTTGCCGGCTTCACGAAAGAAGGCAAGGGGCCCTATCTCAAAACCGGTGATTTGGGCTGTCTTATTGACGGTGAACTTTATATTACCGGTCGCCAGAAAGACGTCATTATTATTCGTGGTCGCAACCACTACCCGCAGGACATAGAACTCTCGGTTCAAACCAGTCATGTTGCATTGAAATCCGATGCGGGAGCGGCTTTTGCCGTTGAAATAGACGGCGAAGAACGGCTGGTCGTGGTACAGGAAGTTGAGCGTAAATACCGGATGAGGCTGGTAACGGAAGTGGTCAGCGCAGCAATACGCCAGGCAGTGGCAGAGAATCATGAGCTACAGGTGCATACGATTGTCTACCTCAAGCCCGGTGCAATTCTAAAAACGTCCAGTGGCAAAATACAGCACAGCGCAAACAAAGCGGCGTTTTTGGACGATACCCTTGATCCCATTGCTGTCAGCTCGATGCAGGCCGTTGAGCGTGGAGAGGACGAGAAGAAAGAGCTTGAAGATGCACTCAATCTCAGCAAGGAAGCTTGGCTGCAACTGCCTGAAGCAGAAAAAGAACCGCGCCTGGTGCTCTATCTGAAAGCGGCAATTGCCAGTGAAATCGGCGAGAAGCTGGAACGTATAAGTGACAACATCAGCCTGATGGGGCTGGGTATTGATTCATTGCAAATCACGCAATTATTCACCCGTCTTCGGGATCGCTTCGAAATAGACCTGGATCTGGCTTCCCTATTCGACGCTGAAAATTTTCGCGCTTTAGGGGCGATGCTGGCAGACGCCATGATGGGGCAATCCGGCTCCAGCCTGCCGCCATTGGAAGTCGTGGAGCGTCAGCAATTGATGCCTATGTCGTTCTCGCAGAAACGCATGTGGTTTATGGATAAGCTGCGGGAAAACAACGCGGCTTATAACCTGCCATTTGCCCTGAAGATTCAGGGTGCATTCGATATAGAAGCCGGTGAGAAGGCGTTCGAGAGTATGATCAACCGCCATGAAGTGCTGCGTACGATCTATATCGAACAAGACGGCCATGCCTACCAAAGTATTCTGCCTGACCAAACCTGGCGGTTTACACGCGAAGACCTGACCTATCTGAAGGAGCCGGCATTATCCAAAGCGGTTCAGGACCGGATCGATACGGAGGCCAGCAAACCATTCAGTTTAGCCACCGGGCCGGTAATCAGAACGCATTTATTACAACTTCCGGACCTGGAATCGGACGCGATAAAGGGCCGCGCAGCAGAGCAGTATGTATTGTTGGTCACCATGCACCACATCGCGGCCGATGGCTTTTCACTGAAAGTGATTACTGACGAGATCTCCTTTGCGTACGCGGGGTTGGTCAGTGATAGCGCCCCCTTACTGCCAGAGTTGCCGATTCAGTACGCTGATTTTTCTCAGTGGCAGAAGGATTTGTTCGATAGCGGCTCCATGAGCAAACAATTGGAATACTGGACGGATCATCTGCGCAACGTGCCAGTGCTGGATTTGCCCCTCGATCACCCGCGGCCGCCGGAGCAGAGTTTCCGTGGCAGTAATTACTATTTTCAGATCCCGAAGGAAAAAGTAAGTGCGCTAAAACAATTAAGCCGGACCCAGGGCGTGACTTTTTATATGACGCTGCTGGCCTCGTTTAAGGTGTTGCTGCATCACTACACCCAAAGTGAAGACATCTGTGTGGGTACGCCGATTGCCAACCGGACCACACCCGAGTTGGAAAAATTAATTGGTTTTTTTGTGAATACGCTGGCACTGCGATCGGATTTGACGGGAAATCCCGCTTTTGTCGAGTTATTGCAGCGCATACGTAAGGTGACGCAGGGTGCCTTCACCAATCAGGAATTACCGTTCGAACGGGTAGTGGAAGGGTTGGGGATTTCTCGCGACCTGAGTTATTCCCCTGTGTTCCAGGTGATGTTTGTGCTGCAGAACAGCACGATAGACGAAGAGTTTAACCTGTCTGGTGTGAATGTAGAAAGTCTGCATACCGCACCCGGCACCGCCAAGTTTGATATGACGCTGGAGTTTTCAGAAGAATCCGGTGTGCTGCACGGCGATCTTGAATACTCAACGGATCTGTTTGAAGAAGCCACCATCATCCGCTTTGTAGACCATTTGCGTCAGTTGATGGACAGCATAATCGCGCAACCCCAGACCCCGATTGGTTCGCTTAGTATTCTGACAGCCCCTGAGCAGCAAAAACTGTTGCAAACTTTCAATGCAACGGATGAAACCTTTACGGCCAGTCATTGCATTCACAGCTTATTCGAGCAGCGGGCGCAGCAGGTAGCAACTGATATTGCACTGGTGGATGGCAGCATCCGGTTGGATTATGACGCGTTGAATCAGCGCAGCAACCAGTTGGCGCATTACCTGATCTCGTTGGGTGTTAAACCCGAGACGCTGGTAGGGGTATGTATGGAGCGTCAAGCTGACTTGATCGTGGCGTTGTTGGCGATTCTTAAAACCGGCGCAGCCTATGTCCCCATTGATCCCAATTACCCTGCAGACCGGGTGGCTTATATGCTGGCGGATGCCAGTGCTCCCGTGGTGATTTCGCAGTCCAGTCTGGCCGCTATGCTACCCGTCGCCGATGCGGATTTTCAGGTGGTCAATCTGGATCAAATGGAGAGCGTTCTTGCCGGGCAATCCAAACTCAATCCGGCGCTGGAAGTTGCTGGCGAGCAGTTGGCCTATGTTATTTACACATCCGGCTCCACTGGCAAGCCCAAGGGTGTCATGATCACCCATAGTAATGCCGCCGCATTGATTCACTGGGGCCACAGTGTCTACAGTAAAGAAGATCTGACCGGCGTTTTGGCAGCAACCTCCGTCTGTTTCGATCTTTCAGTATTCGAGATTTTTGTGACTCTGGCGGCGGGCGGAAAAATCATACTCGCGGAAAACGTTTTGGCGTTGCCGGAGTTGCCTGCCCGAGACGAAGTGGTGCTGGTTAATACCGTTCCCTCTGCAATCGATACATTGCTGCGTGGTCGTCAGATTCCCCGTACCGTAAAAGTGATAAATCTTGCTGGTGAAGCCTTGGCTGCCAGCCTGGTGGATGGGTTGTATCAGCATACCCAGGTTGATCGGGTGTACGATTTGTACGGTCCGTCAGAAGACACCACTTACTCCACATTTACCCTTCGTAAGCAGGGTGAACCCGCTACCATAGGTCGCCCGATTGCGAACACACGGGCTTATGTGCTGAACCAGCATGGCTGTCTGGTTCCACCGGGTCTAGCGGGTGAGCTGTATTTGTCCGGTACCGGTGTGACCAAGGGTTACCGCAACCTCGATGCCATGACAGCGGAGAAATTCCTTAACAATCCATTTGAGCAAGAAGCGAAATACGCACGCATGTATCGGACGGGAGACCTGGTGCGATATCAGGCCAACGGCAATCTGGAATACCTGGGGCGTATAGATCACCAGGTGAAAGTACGCGGATTCCGCATTGAGCTTGGTGAAATCCAATCTGTTATCAGTGCTGTGTCCGGAGTCAGGGAATCGCTGGTACTGACCCGCGCCGATGCAGCGGGCAGTCAGTCTCTGGTTGCGTATATGGTGAACGATGCCGACCAGAACCTGGAGGAGTCCGTGTTGATCACTGCCGTGAAGGCAGCCATTAGGTCGAGTTTGCCGGATTACATGGTGCCCGCTGCGTTTGTTGTGATGGATTCATTTCCTTTGACGCCGAACGGCAAAATTGATCGTAAAGCGCTGCCCGCGCCATCCATCGACGATTTGATGGGAGAAAGTTTTGTTGAGCCACGCACCGATGCCGAGCGGGAGATGGGTCAGATTTGGTGTGAAGTGCTGAAGCTGGAACGGGTTGGTGTGACCAGCAATTTTTTCGAGTTAGGTGGGCACTCGTTGCTGGCGACTCAATGCATATCCCGAATTCGCGATCATTTCCGGGTTGATTTACCGATTAAATCCCTCTTTACCCATCCGACCATTGAAGAACTGTGTTCGCTGGTGAATGATGCCGACGAGTTATCCTCCCTGGCACCGCCCCCGGTACAGCGTATCGATCGGGCAGGTGAATTACCGCTGTCCTTTGCTCAAATGCGGTTGTGGTTTCTTAACCAGCTTGAAACCGGCAATTCTGAGTATAATATCAGTACCTCGTATAATATGCCGGCCTCCATTCGGTTGACCGGAAAGCTGAACACCAACGCGTTGCGCAAGGCCTATCAGGCGGTGGTAGATCGGCATGAGGCGTTACGCACGTCCTTTCTGATCGATGACGGGAAAGCGACCCAGGTTATTCGTGATCCGGGTGACTGGTTTATGGATGTCCGTGATTTACGTCACCTGGATGCGGAAGAACGTGAAGCAGAAGTGATTCGCCTGGCAGAAGACGAAGCCACTCGCTCATTCGATTTGGTTTTGGGGTCACTGGATAAAGCGCGGCGTATTCGATTGATGCGAACCCGTTTGTTACAGACGGATGAAGAAGAGTTCGTGCTGCTGCTGACCATGCATCACATAATTTCTGACGGCTGGTCGTTAGGCATTCTGATTGAGGAAACCGGAGAGTTTTATCGCTCAATGGTGTCCGGTGACGCTCCACGGTTGGAGCCAATCGACATTCAATATGCAGACTATGCGGCTTGGCAGCGGCAGTGGATGGATGGCCCGGTATTTGAGCATCAAATAAGTTATTGGCGGGATCGTTTACAGGGAGTTCAGGTTCTTGAATTACCCACAGACCGTCCGCGCCCTGCTGTGATGACCTTCAAAGGGAATTACGAGCCGGTTCGTATTAACCCGGCGCTGACCAAAAAACTCAATGCGTTGAGTCGTGATCAGGGTGTCACTCAGTTTATGACCCTGTTAACCTCGTTCTACACCTTGCTGTATCGATATACCGGGCAGACGGATATTTGTATCGGTACTCCGGTTGCGAATCGTGCCCGTCCCGAGTTCGAAAAGCTGATTGGTTGCTTTGTTAATAGTCTGGCGTTACGTGCTGATCTTGAAAACGATCCGCGCTTTGTGGATCTGTTGATGCAGGTGCAGGACACCACGTTGTCGGCCTACAATCACCAGGATTTACCGTTCGAGCGCTTAGTGGATGCTCTGGGTGTGGCCCGCGATAAGAGCCATTCACCGTTATTCCAGGTGATGTTCACCTTGCAAAACGCCTCCAGTTTGCTGGATGTATCCATGCCGGGCGTGGCTTTCGAAATGCTGCCATCTGTGGCCAAGACAGCCAAATTCGATCTGACGCTAAATCTGGAAGAAGGGCCTTCCGGCCTGGAGGGGATGATCGAATACAATACCGATTTATTCGATCGCGAAACCGTGCATCGGATGGTGAATCACCTCGAGCAAATCCTGGAAAAGGTGGCCGAGCATCCCCATTTGCGCTTGTCTGAAATACCGTTGTTGAGTGATTACGAAAACCAACTGGTGGTGAAAGAGTGGAATCATCAGCCGGATCAGTATGAATTTGACGAAGCGATTACAGTACGATTCGAACGTATCGCCGAGCAGTATGCGGCGAAAGTGGCGCTTAAGGCGGGTGATGAATCGCTGACTTACAGCGAGCTTAATCAACGGGCGAATCGGCTTGCCGCTTATCTGGTGGAGCAGGGTGTACAGACCAACCAGCTGATCGGCATCAACCTGAACCGCTCGGCGGAAATGGTGGTGAGCATTCTGGCGGTACTGAAAGCCGGCGCAGCCTACGTCCCACTTGATCCGACCAATCCCCGAGAGCGTAACGAATTTATACTGCAGGATGCGAAAGTTGCCCTGCTGATTACGGAATCCGGCTTGAGCGATCTTGATTTGCCGGGTTTCTGCAAACCGTTGATAGTGGATCAGTTACAGGCTGAACTGCAGACTTTTTCCGGGGATAATGTAGATCGCGTAGTGGGCGGTGATCATCGGGCCTATGTTATTTACACCTCCGGCACCACCGGCAAACCGAAAGGCGTGTTAATTCCTCACTCCAATGTGATTCGTCTATTTACGGCCACGGACCAATGGTTCGGTTTCAGTGATCAAGACGTATGGACTCTGTTCCATTCATTTGCTTTTGACTTTTCTGTTTGGGAGTTATGGGGCGGATTGCTGTACGGGGGCAAGGTCATTATTGTTCCCAGCCAGGTGGCCAAGTCGACTGAAGATTTTTATCAGCTGGTGTGCGATGAAGCGGTGACGGTGCTTAACCAAACGCCGTCGGCGTTCACTCAATTTATCCGCATTGATGATTACGCTCGGGAGAAAGCCGATAGTCAATCAGCACAGCTAAAACTACGTTATGTGGTGTTCGGAGGGGAAGCGCTGGATTTTGCCGCATTACAGCAGTGGAACCAGGTACACGGCTTACAGCAGCCCCAATTGATAAATATGTATGGTATTACTGAAACTACCGTGCATGTCACTTATCACCGTATCACCGAGATCGATCTGAGCCGTCGTCAAAGTCTGATTGGCCGGCCGATTCCCGATCTGGATCTGTATATACTGGATAAGCACATGAACCCGGTTCCGATTGGGGTTCCCGGCGAACTTTATGTTGGGGGCCAAGGTCTTTCGCATGGCTATTTGCACCGCCCTGAACTGACATCTGAACGATTTACAAACAACCCGTTCGGCAACAATGTGGAGCGGCAATCCGGCCTCTACGAGCGGTTATATAAAACCGGGGATTTGGGCCGTTATCTGGCCAACGGCGTGGTTGAATATCTGGGCCGGATTGATGACCAGGTTAAAATTCGTGGTTACCGGATCGAATTGGGTGAAATTGAATCAACGATCAGTTTGCACCGGCAAATTCGTGAATCAGTCGTCCTGGCCAGAGAGGATGTGCCAGGGGATAAGCGACTTGTGGGTTACCTGCTGAAAGACGGCGAGGTGGACCTGACTGAGCTGAAAGGGTTTCTGGGCAAGAGTCTGCCGGATTACATGGTACCCAAAGCCTACGTGTTGCTGGACGCGTTCCCGCTCACAGCCAATGGCAAAGTAGATAAAAAGGCGTTACCTGAGCCAGATGATTCACTGCACGCCCGTAATCAGTTTGTGGCGCCTCGTAATGATACAGAAGAGGCATTGACCCAGATTTGGAAAGAGGTCTTGAACCTGGATCAGATCGGTGTGACGGATAATTTCTTTGATTTAGGGGGGCATTCTTTGCTCGCTACTCAGGTAGTATCCCGGGTAAGAGATCATTTCAATGTGGATTTGCCTCTAAGTGCGCTTTTTGAAGAGCCCACCATCGAGAATATTGCCCTGCATTTGCTGCAGGCCGAGCTATCATCGGCGGATGACCTGGAAATGGCGGATTTACTGGCGGAAATCGAAGGTTTGTCGGAGGAAGATCTAAAGAATTTATAACAGGGAGAGGTCTCTTCAAGAGATTTTTATTAGAATATTAGTACAGGGTCGGTCGACAATATAAAGCGTCAATCGGCCCCGGGCGGGCTTTTTAGTCCGCCTTTTCTGCATGATTCAAAATAACTATTAGAATAAGTATAAAGAATGCGCTGGCTTAGCGCCCGGTGCAGATTTATCGAAATGGGCAACTTTATTAATGACTGATAAGAAGTTACTAGATCGTTTGGCTAGCCTGTCGCCTGAGCAACGTGAGGCACTTCTGAAACAGCTCCAGAAAAAGAAAAGTCAGGGAGCTGAGCCGAGAAAGGACGCCATCCAACGTTATGCCCGCGATACTAATCGCTTGGCAATGTCTTACGCGCAACAACGCTTATGGTTTATCGACCAGTTACAGTCTGGCAGTGCGAGCTATAATATTTCCGCCGCCTTGCGTCTCACCGGTCCGCTGGATGTTGAAGCGTTGCGAATGAGCTTTGACGAAATCGTGCTTCGGCACGAGGTGTTGCGTACCATATTTGTCACTGACGACGGGCAGGGTCGCCAGGTCATTAATGAGCATCAACGATGGGAACTACCCACCATAAGCCTGGATACCCTGTCCTCCCGGGAGCAGGAAGAAGTCATCAATACCCGTTACAAAGGGGATTCGCTTACCTCTTTTGACTTGATTAACGGCCCTTTGCTGCGCACCCGATTAATCCGCCTAAGCAATATTGAGCACGTGATTATCGTGACCATGCACCACATCATTTCGGATGGTTGGTCCATGGGCGTCTTTATTCGTGAAATGGCGCTGTTATACGACGCATTCAGGCAGGATAAAGCCTCGCCGCTGAAGCCTTTACCAATCCAGTATGCTGACTACTCCTTGTGGCAGCGAGAGTGGCTTTCAGGTGAGCGTCTGGAGCGCCAGCTTAGCTACTGGAAGACACGCCTGGATGGGGTCACTGTGCTCGAATTGCCAACGGATTTTGCGCGACCGCCGGTGCATACATTCAAAGG